>Ga0068869_100000117_pt1 | contig 38306 bp, 32 predicted proteins | sample KBSMisM52_FD_64676 | JGI IMG/M metagenome (GOLD analysis project Ga0068869, IMG submission 64676) | Miscanthus rhizosphere microbial communities from Kellogg Biological Station, Michigan, USA - KBS Miscanthus M5-2 | ecosystem: Host-associated > Plants > Roots > Rhizosphere > Soil ... | reverse complement strand
CGACCGGTCGTGAGGAAGGACGGCATCCGGTTGAGAAAAACCTGACCGTCGAGTCCGAAGAGGCACACGCCATCCACCCCGGGGATATCGAGAACGTTGTCGAAGACTTTGTTGATGACCATGGGTTCAGAAAGTTAGCCGAGGTTCAGGATCAGGCGCATCTGGGTGACGATTTCATTCACGCGCGCCCGCGAGTTGAGAATCACGCCGACCACTTCGTTGTTCACCGGGATGCACACGACGGTGAGCGATTTTCCCTGGATCTGCGCCTCGTGAAAGTGCTCCAGACCGAACGACTCGCCGATGAGCACCGCGATCTGCTGGAAGTAGACGATTACATTCGAAAGCACGTCGACCTCGTTGCCTTCCTGTTCGATGACGTCACCCGCCTCCGAACAGCGGACATACCCAATGACATTGGGCGCCTGCATGATTTGGTTAATGGCCAGATTGTTTCCCATAATGAGATGATGTGTGTTCGTCATGCTATACCACATCGCGTGCCAGCCGCGCCCTCCGGAGCCATTTGAACCTAATTTCAGCGTTTTTAATCATGAGAGAAACTTGTAGTGGTTGCGTGGTGACGGGTTTACCCCATGAAAAATCCCGCCCGCTCCACCCCGCCCCGGGCACCCCACCGCCCTCTGGGAAGGCTGCGTTTTCAGCCCATGCCACCGGCCACCGGCACACCACCCGGCCGGACGCCGTCGCCGCGGGGCTTTTTCATCTTTGACACTCACAAGCTTCGCTCGTTTGTAGTCTCAACGGCGCAGGCGTCGCCCTCACTCTCCCGCACATGGCATCCAATCTTTTTGGCTACTTCTCCAACGACATCGGCATCGACCTGGGCACCGCCAACACGCTCGTTTACGTCAAGGACAAGGGCATCATCCTCCGCGAGCCCAGCGTGGTCGCCCTCGACACCGTCACCCGCAAGGTCCGCGCCGTCGGCGAGGAGGCCAAAAAGATGCTCGGTCGCACCCCCGGCAACATCACCGCCATCCGCCCGATGAAGGACGGCGTGATCGCCGACTTCGACGTCACCGAGGAGATGCTGCGGTATTTCATCCGCAAGGTGCACAACAACTCCCTGCGTGTCGCCCCCCGCGTCGTCATCGCCATCCCGTCCGGCATCACCGAGGTTGAAAAGCGCGCGGTCAAGGACTCCGCCACCCACGCCGGCGCCCGCGACGTCATCACCATCCCCGAGCCCATGGCCGCCGCCATCGGCGTGGGCCTGCCGATCGACGAACCCGCCGCCAACATGATCGTGGACATCGGCGGCGGCACCACCGAGATCGCCATCATCTCGTTGTCCGGCATCGTATTTTCCAAGTCCATCCGCGTGGCCGGCGACGAGCTCGACGCCGCCATCGTCAACTACATGAAGCGCGCCTACAATCTCCTGATCGGCGAACGCACCGCCGAGGAGATCAAGGTCCGCATCGGTTCCGCCTACCCGCTCGACGAGGAGCTCACCATGGAGGTCAAGGGCCGCGATTCCGTGGCCGGCCTGCCCAAGACCATCCACATCACCTCGCAGGAGATCCGCGAGGCGCTCAGCGACCCCATCACCGCCATCGTGGACGCCGTCCGTTCCACCCTCGAGCGCTGCCCGCCCGAGCTTTCCGCCGACCTCGTCGACCGCGGTTTCGTGATGGCCGGCGGCGGCGCGCTCATCCGCGGCATCGACCGCCTGCTCAGCGACAAGACCGGCCTGCCCGTGACCATCGCCGACGACCCGCTCTCCGCCGTCGCCAACGGCACCGGCGCCGTCCTCAACGACCTCAACTGGGTGTTGCAGAACGTCTGAGCACACCCGGTAGCCACGAGCGTCCGCGAGTGGTCCCCGCCCGCACCACCGCCGGCGCCCGCCGCTTCCCGTTTTCCCCGTGCTCCCCCAGCGTTTCGACCAGGCCAAACCCTTCCTCACCCTCGGCCTCGCCCTCCTCGCGTGGCTGGTGGTGCCGACCGCGATCAAACGCATGGCCCGCGTCAGCTTTTTCGAGCTGCAGGCCCCGCTGGAAACAACCGCCTCCTACGTGCGCGACCTGCAGGAGTTCTGGTCGCTGAAAACCCGCTCCAAAAACGAACTCATCGAGGCGGGCCGCGACCTCGCCCGTCTCAACGCCGCCTACGAGGTGCGTCTTCAGCGCGATTCCGCCCTGCGCAACGAGCTCGAGCGCCTCGAACGCGTGCTCAAGTTGCCCACGCCCGCCGGATATCGCTCCGAACCTGCCCGCGTGGTGCGGCGCGACTTCACCTCGTGGTGGCAGCAGATCGTGATCCGCAAGGGCCGCAACTATGGCATCACCGAGGGCTCGCCCGTCATCTACGCCGGCGGCGTCGTCGGTCGCATCCGCGAAGTTTACGCCTACACCGCGGTCGTCGAGCTGGTCAGCAGCCCGGGCGTGCGCATCGCCGCCACCGCCGAGGGCGACACGCGGCCGATCAGCTACCAGGGCGGAGTCAACCCCACCTATGGCCCGGCCGTGGGCACGGTCGAATATGTGCCGCTGGATGTGTTCGTCTCCGCGGCCACCCCGCGGCGTCTCGTCACCTCCGGACTGGGCGGCGTGTTTCCGCCCAATCTCACCATCGGCTACATGACCCGCGTGGAACCCAGTTCCGACGGGCTGTTCAAATCCGGCGACGTCAAACTCGACGCCTCGCTCTCGACCCTCGACGAGGTGACCGTGCTGGTGCCGGAACCTCCGCCCTCCGCCCGCTGACCGTTGCCTCCATGAAACGCCGGGTGCTCATCCTTTTCGCCGCGTCCGTGCTGCTGGCCCTGCTGCTCGGCCTGCTCAACCACTACCTCGCCATCTGGCAGGTGCATGTCTGGTGCGGCGGGTTGTTCGTGGCGTTCGCCGCCCTGCGGCTCGATTACCGCACGGGAGCCCTCGCCGCGTTCGTCGCCGGCCTGCTGCTCGACGCCGGCGAGCCCGTCGCGTTCGGCACGCAGGGTTTTCTCTTCCTCGCCGCGCACGCGGTCGTGTTCACCGTGCGGGCTCGCGCGCCACGCGAAGAGACCATCATCGGCGTGGTGGTCGCCCTGCTGGCCAACCTGGGGCTCTTCCTCGCGCTCGGCTTCCTGCGCATCTCGCCGGTGGTCGAACCGGCCCAGGCCTGGCTCCGCGGGTTCGCCGACCTTCTCGTTTCCCAAATCGTGCTGGCGCTGATCGGGCCGTGGTTTTTCTCCCTGCAGGCCCGCCTCCTGGAAATGACCGGAACCCATCGCCGCAACTTCGCCCGGCGCGCCTTCTGAGCCATGCCTCACTCTGGTTCCGAACGCGGCGGCGGTCTCGTTGAGACCCACAAGGGCTACGACCCGCGGGTCGTCGTCTTCTATCTGTTCATCACGATCCTGCTGCTCATCCTCGCGGGGGGACTCGCCTACCAGCAGCTCTTTCGCACCGACAGCTTCCACGAGAGCGAGCGCAAACAGAATCAGCGCCGCATCCTCGTCCCCGGACCGCGCGGCAACATCTATGACCGCGACGGCCACCCGCTCGTCGCCAACCGCCCGCGCTTCGCCGTGACCCTTTACCTCGGCGAACTTCGCAAGGAGTTCCGCGCCGAATACATCAAAATCCACAAGGCCTACGGCGATAAAGCGGACTGGGCGGATGAGAAACGACGTCAATTATTGCCCACCGCCCCGCAGATGGAGCGCATCGCCCGATTCACCGTCGTCCAACGCTACCTAGACCAGATCAACCACGCGCTGGGCCGCGACGAGAAGCTCGACTCCGACGATCTCGACAAACACTTCCGCCAGGAGCTGCTCCTGCCCTACCTGCTGGTGGACGACCTCGACGCCGGCGAATACGCCAAGCTCATCGAACAGCTCCCCGTCACCTCGCCGCTCCAGGTCTACACCTCGAGCATCCGTTCCTACCCGCGCGGTTCCATCGCCGCCCAGACCCTCGGCTACGTCACCGGCAACGACGCCATCGACGCCGCGGAAGACTTCCCCGGTGCCGAACTCACCACCTTCAAAATGAAGGGCACCATCGGCCGCGAGGGTCTGGAGGCGCGCTTCGACTCCCTCCTCCAAGGCGAAACCGGCGGAGCCATCTACCGCGTCGACCCCTCCGGCTACCGCGTCAACCCGCCGCTGTCGAAACGCCAGCCCGTCCACGGGCACGACGTCCGCACCTCCCTCGACTCGGACCTGCAGCAGGTCGCCGAAAAGGTCATGACCGACACCGAGCTCTCCTCCGCGGCGGCCGCCATCGACATCCGCACCGGCGAGGTCCTCGTGCTCGCCAGCAAGCCCGACTACAGCCTCACCGACTTCGTGCCCCGCCTCGGCCACGACGCCGCCCGCGACATCACCGAACGCAACGCCTGGCTCAACCGCGCCACCCATGGTCTTTATCCTCCCGGCTCCTGTTTCAAGATCCTGACCTCGATCGCCGGCATGCGGGCGCAGACCATCGACCCCGATGCCATCGTCAATTGCCCCGGCTTCTACCAGGTCGGCGGACGTAAATTCCCCTGCCACGACGGCCATGCCCACGGCGACATCAACCTGGCCACCGCCATCGAAAAAAGCTGCAACGTTTACTTCTTCAAGCAAGGCATCGACATGGGGGTCGAGGCGCTCGCCTCGGAAGCCCGCCGCCACGGCCTCGACCGCCCCACCGGCATCGAGATTTCGGAAACGAAAGGGATGCTCATCCCCGACCCCGACTGGAAAAAAGAGCGCCGCGACGCCCGCTGGTTCCCCGGCGACACCGCCAACATGGCCATCGGCCAGGGCGACGTGCTCGTCACCCCGCTGCAGATGGCCTGCTTCGTCGCCTCGGTCGCCCGCGACGAACTTACCACCAAGCCCACCCTGCTGCATCAAGACAACCGCCCCGCGCAACACAGCGCGCGCAGCGGACTGAGCCCGGCCCAATACGCCGCGCTCCTCGAAGGCATGGAGGCCTGCACGACCACCGGCACCGCCAAGGTTCTCCAGTCCCCGTTCATGAAAATCCCCGGCCTGCGCGTCGCCGGCAAGACGGGCACCGCGCAGAAACAGACGCCCAAGGGAACCATCAACTTCGCCTGGTTCATTTGCTTCGCCCCCATCGAAAATCCCCGGATCGCCATCGCCGCCATGGTCGAGGGCGACACCCCCGGCGAGGAAACCGCCGGCGGCCGCTACGCCCTGCCCATCGCCCAGGCCATCCTCAAGAAGTGGGATGAGAAGTTAAAAGCCCCTCCCCCCGCCTTGCTGACGCTGCCTTCGGTGAAACCGTGAGCCTGGCCGTGTTCGCCAAGGAGCCGACGCCGAAGCTGGTTTTTTCTACCGGCATGCCCGTTTTGCATTGCGAAAGGCGGCCTGCGGATTCGGCCAGCCCTCGCGCGGACCGTAGCGCAACCGTTCCAAATCCGCGCGGATTCGCGTCCACTCCTCGCCCGCGGGATGATCCGGCTTTTGCTCGAGACGGCGCAGCCAGCGCCCCGCCTCCCTGCGCACCGGATCGACGCCGCCCCGGTTCCAGCCACTGCGCCAGCGCAGCCAGACCAACCGGCCGTGGCCGCGCCAGCCCAGCACCAGCGCGAACGCCGTCACCACCACCGAGATCCACGCCACCAGACGCGCCACATCCCACGGTTGCTTCAACCACTCGCTGATCGCCGCCAGCCGACGGTTGATGATCTCCTTGAGCCGTTTCGCGCGCGCCTCGATCGCGTTTTTCGCATCACGGGCCAGCTCGACCTGCGAGCTCTGGTCAAAATTCACGATGCGCCGATACCAGAACATCCGGACTCCATCCAACTTCCCCGACCAGCTCGTGTCGCGCATGCGGGCCAGCACCGCCTCGGCGCTTTCCTCGGCGGGCTTGCTCCCCGGCGCCATCCCGCCGGGCGTGGGATCGACGCGCACCCAGGTCTGCGTGGTTGGGTCGAACACCTCGCACCACGCGTGCGCGTCGGAATTGCGGATGATCAAGTGGCCGCTGCCCTCGTTCCAGGAGCCTCCGTGAAATCCCGTGACCATGCGCGCCGGATAACCCGCGGACCGCGCCAGCAGCGTGAACGCGCCGGCGAACAGCTCGCAATGCCCCGGCGACGTTGACTCCATCCAGCGGACCAACGGATCGCCATCACCGGCTGCGAGCGTGACCTGCAGCGAATACCCGTGCCGCCGCGCGAGCCAGTCGCATGCCCGCTCGGCGAACGCCTGCGCCCCCTCGGTCATCCCGGCCGGCGATTGCGCCCATCGCGCCACCTTCGCCAGATCCGCCTCCTCCAGATGAAGATCGAGGAACGTGGGCATCGGGGCCGGCGATTTTTTCCGGGCGTCCGGCTCCGCCGACGGATCACGGTAAACAGGCACGACCTCGCGAGGTTGCAAGACCTCCACCGCGCCCAGCGCGGACTCCGTCCTCATGCCTTCGACCCGGTAGGCGAACATCTTGACCGGGGTCTTCTCCAGACGCAGCAGCCGCAGCTCGTCGTTGACCGCATACTCCTGCGGGCCGCCGTCAAACTGCAGCAGATGAAAGCTGCCCAGCAGCGGCAGATAACGCGTCGTGGCCGGCTCCAGATAAAACGTCCAGACCGCGTCACCCGCGCGCGGGCGCGAACTGCCGGACACCTGGGCCGCTTTGCGCCGCTGCGCCCGCATCTGGTCCGCCAGCGCGGGCGACACGCTGAACACGCCGTTTTCATATCCATCCAGCACCAGCATCCGCCAATACGGATTCGCGGAAATCGCCCCACGATCGGACACCTCCACGCGCAACGCCACGCTGGTGTCCTGCCGGATGTCGGTCACGTCGTCGAATTTCACGGTTTCGCTGAAACCCGTCTTCGACTGCCGCGTGACCATGTTTTCGAGGAAGAAACTGTTGCCGATCTCGAAGCGCGGCAGCGCGAAGAACAGCAGCGCCGACAGCCCGACCACGCCGCCGAACACACCCGTGCCGATGAGGGCCACGCGCCAGTCGGTCGCCTGATGGATGCGCCGCGCCAGCCGCGACCACTCGCCCCGCATCCAGGCCGGCGGCGCGGCGGCGGAAACCTCGGCCGGCACCTGCCCGGTCTCCGCCGAGTCGATCAGGTTGATCACCAGCAGAAACAGCAGCGCGCAGGCCGTGAACACCACGATCTGCACCGCGAAGGCCACCGACACCGAGAGCACGCCGGCCACCACCACGAGGAAAAGCCCGAGCACGATCAACTGCAGGTCGTCGCGCCGTTTGCGAGGCGTCACCGAGCGATAGAACATCAGCATCATCGCCAGCCGGATCATCGCCGGCAGCGGCTCATGGTTGAAATAATAGTCCCCCGCGAACAGCGCCACAAACAGCGGGAACGCCAGCCGGTGCGCCCAGCGCGGCACATGTAGCGCGAGCACCGGCCACCGCGTCACCACCGGCACCGACACCGTGATCGCCACCAGCCACACCCAGGCGTCGACATCCATGTAGAGGACCGTCCACGCGGAGAGCATCGCGAGCGCGCCGCCCAGCGCCCACTTGAGCTGGTGGAGCTCGGCCAGGTTAAGCTGTGGCCGCTTTGTTTCCATCGACATAGGCGGCCACGCCCCGCGCCCCGTCGGGCGCGAAGGTCAGCACATTGGCCCTGCGCACGGAGGGCGCGCCGGGGGACGTTGGGGGGGATTGGACCGACGGCTTCACCACCGCCAGCCGGTCCAGGAAACGTTCAAGATCGTGCATGCGACGCACCGGCAGCGGTGCCTCGTCGTCGATCGCCACCGATGTCAGCCGGCCCGCGCGGAACAGATCTTCGGCCATCGTCGCGGCCACGCTGCATAACAACTCGAACTGCTCGGCGCGCGGCCACTCCGCGGCCGAGGTTCGCAGCCAGAGCGCGAAGCCCTGCTGGGTCTCCGCCGCGTATTGGCGCACCATCAACCGGCGCAGCCGCGCGCTGGCTTTCCAGTGCACCAGCCGGTGCGAATCGCCGCGCGCGTAGGCCCGCAGCGCCAGCAGGTCGCCGCCGTGTCCCGGGCGGACGGACGGCTCCATCCGCCCCGCCTGCTGCCAGGAAGCGATCGGATGGCGCTGATAGGCAACCGGCGCGGGCCAGACGAGCACCTCGCGCTTGAGTTCGCTGCCAATGAGTTTTTTGAGAAACCCAAACGGGAACAGCGAACCGGCCGACAACAACTCGATCCGCAGCCGCCCGCGCGCGGCCGGTCGCAGCGTCCATTCCAGCAAGGCAGTCCCCTGGGCGTCGAGCCGCTCGCGTAAGGGCAGCCGCGCCGGACGTTTCTCACCCGTCGCCGAGATCTCGAACCACACGCCATAGACGGGCAGAACATTCCGTCCATTGTGCAATTCGATCGAGACCGTGTGATCCCTCCCCGCGCGAAACGGAGGCTGCGCACGGAGCCGCCAGGACAGCGCGTGGAAGTTCACCCAGGACAACAGCCCGTTGAACATCAGGCACGCCAGCAGCAGCGAAAGCGCGATGAAGAGGATGTTGTTCGCCGTGTTGTAGGCGGCCGCGCCGATACCCATTGCGACCACGATCACGATGCCGCCCGGCAGCGTGAGCAACAGCCGGTTTCCTCGATAAGGATACACGAGGGACCACATGAAGGCGCGCCATCGGTGTCCGCGGCCACGGCCCGAACGCGCCTGCGCGGACTGCCAGCCCGTCACGCCGCCGTCGGCGGCGGGGCCTACCGGACGGGCTCGGGCGGAACTCGGGGTGGACAACGACATCGCGGGGCGGCCTCGGTCAGACCGGAGTCGGCAGGCTGCCCACGATGCGGCGCAACGCCGCGGTCACCGTGCGCCGCTCCTCCATCGGGTCGGAGCTTTGCCGCAGCAGCGAAAGCCGGTGGGCGAGCACCGGGACGACGAGTTCCTGCACGTCCTCGGGGATGACGAAATCGCGACCGGCCAGCAACGCGCGCCCCTGGGCCGCGTGCTTGAGCGCCAGACTGCCGCGCACCGAGATTCCGGCCTTGAACTCGGCTTCCGTGCGCGTCGCGCCGATGATCTTCAAAATATATTCCAGCACCGATTCCTCGATGAACACCTGCCGCGCAATCTCCTGCAGGTGCAGCACCTGGTCGCGCGAGGCGACCGCGTTGAGCGCGATGGCGTCGTAGGCACTGTGGGCGGAACGCAGAATGTCGAGTTCGTCGGCCTCCTTCGGATAACCCATGTGGAGCCGCATCAAAAACCGGTCCATCTGGCTCTCGGGCAGAGGGAATGTGCCCTCGTAGTCCACCGGGTTTTGCGTCGCGAACACCATGAACGGCGATCCCACGTCATGCGGCTCGCCGTCGATGGTGACCTTGGCGCGGTCCATCACCTCCAGCAGCGCCGACTGGGTCTTAGGCGTGGCGCGGTTGATCTCGTCGGCCAGGACCACGTTGGCGAACACCGGGCCCTTTTTGAAAACAAAACCCTTCTCCTGCTCATCGTAGATCGACACGCCCGTCACGTCGGACGGCAGCAGGTCGCTGGTGAACTGGATGCGGGCGAACGCGCAGTCCATCGAACGGGCGAGCGAGTAAGCCAGGGTGGTCTTGCCCACGCCGGGCAGGTCCTCGATGAGGGGATGGCCGGCGGCAACGAGGCAGATGAGCACCTGGTCGATGACCTCGTCCTTGCCCTTGATGGTCTGTCGCATGGAGGTGCGCAGACGGTCGAGGGTCTGCTTGGCATCGGTAACCGCTGGGCCGGAAACGAAGTCGCTCATGCGGAAAAGTATGGGGACGCCCACGCCTGCGTCAACGGACGCGCGGACATCCTCCAATCTAATTTCGTGAAATCAGCCAAACAGCTTGATGATCGCCGAGAAATCCTCGTCGCCCCACCCCGCCCGCTCGGCGGCGGCCAGTCGGTCGCGCAGGGTGTCGAGCACCGGGAAATCCTCGCAACCGTTCGCCCACGAGGCCAGGCGCATGTCCTTGAGCAGATGTTTCACCGAGAACTGCGGCGAAAAATCTCCCGCGCGCAGCTTCGGTTCCTTGAGCTTGGTCAGCCCCGAGTAGCCGACGTTTTTCGCCATCGCGCCGAAAAAGATGTCGTCGGAGATTCCCGCGCGCCGGGCCAGCACCAGCGCCTCCACCAAGCCCTGCATCTGCGCGGCGATATTGAGGTTCATCGCCAGCTTCAGCGTCGCGGCCTGCTTATGATCGCCGATGTGGAAGCGCGTCACTGAAATCAGCGCCAGCAACGGCTCCATTTCCGCCACCAACGCGGCGTCCCCGCCCAGGTAAAACACGTTCTGCCGCTGCTCGGCCGCGGGCTTGCTGCCGGTGAAGGGCGCCTCGAGGTAGCGCGCGCCGGTCGCCGTCACGAGCGCGCGAAACTCGTCACTGCTCTGCGGATCGATGGTGCTGGACTGCACCACGACCTTGCCCGGCCCCAGCGCGGGCAGGATGCGCCCGATCACCGCGCGCACCGCGGGCGGATCGGCCACGACGATCTGCACCACGTCGGCCGCGCGGGCGACCGACTCGGGAGTGTCCTGCCACTGCGGGAAATCCGGCTGCGCCGTGCGATTCCACACGCCGGCGAGCACGCCGGCCGCGTGATAATGCTGCGCCCACACCCCGCCGATGATGCCCAGCCCGATGATTCCGATGTTCATAGAAGAAAAGCCCAGCAAACACAGGAACCGCCGGAAAACAAATCCGTCCCTCAGGATGATTGCCGGCCTGCAGGGATTCACCTATCGACACCGGATCTGCAACCATGGCCGCCTTCGAACACGCGCTCGCCCTCCTCCTCCTGCTCACCGTGCTCAGCGTGATCGGGCGCCGCCTGCCCTGGCCGCTGCCGATCACCTACCTGCTCGGCGCCAGCGCCGCCACGCTCTGGCCGGAATTCCCCCGCGTCGAACTCGATCCCGGCTTTTTCTTTCTCTGCTTCGTGCCGCCGTTGCTCTTTTCCGACGGCTGGCTGATGCCGCTGCGCGAATTCATCGCGGCCCGTCGCGCCATCGTGATGCTTTCCATCGGACTGGTAGTGTTCACCACCGTGGCCGTCGGCTTGGTCGCGCACTGGCTCGTGCCCGACTTGCCGCTGGCCATGGCGTTCGCGCTCGGCGCGGTGATCTCACCCACGGATGCGGTCGCGGTCGGCGCCATCACCCACCGGCTCAATGTGCCCGTGCGGCTCACCACGGTGCTCAACGGCGAGAGCCTCATGAACGACGCCACCGGCCTCGTCGCGTTCAAATTCGCGCTCGCGGCGACCATCGCCGGCACGTTTTCGCTGCGGGCCGCGGCGATGGATTTCGCGGTGCTCGCCGCCGGCGGCGTAATCCTCGGGCTCGTGATCGGTTATCTCGTGGGCCGCATTCGCGACCTCCTCCAGTCCATGCAAGGCTCCGACGCACTGGTCGATGTCACCCTGTCGTTGATGACCCCCTACGCGGCCTACCTCGCGGCCGAAGTGCTCGGCGTATCGAGCATCCTCGCGGTGGTCGCCGCCGGCCTCTACTCCGGCTGGCGCGACCCGCTCAAGATGGACGTGGAATCGCGGCGCACCGCGTGGTCGGTGTGGTCGGTCGTCCTGTTTTGGTTGAACGGACTGGCCTTCGTTTTGCTCGGCCTGCAATTCCCCGCGATCCTCGCCACGGTGAGCGGACGCTATTCGACGACAGGCATCCTCCTCGCCGTCGGCGCCGTCACCGGCGTGGCCATCCTCGCCCGCATCCTCTGGATGTTTCCCGGCGCCTACCTGCCCCGCCTGCTCTTCAAACGCATCCGCGACAGCGAAGCCGCACCCGCCTGGCAGGGCGTGCTGGTCAGCGGCTGGGCCGGCATGCGCGGCACCATCACGCTCGCGGCGGCCCTGTCGATCCCGCGCTTTTTGGCGGACGGCCGCCCGTTTCCCGCGCGCGACATCGTGATCTTCCTCTCCTTCGGCGTAATTGTTTCCACGTTGCTCATCCAGGGCACGACCCTCGAAACGCTCATCTGCAAACTCGGGCTGAAGGCCGACGACACCCGTGAAAAGGAGGACCTGCTGGCCCGTATCGCCGCCGTGGAGGGCGGACTCAAGAGCCTGCGCGAAGTCGAGAATCTCGAAGGCACGCCCGAGGAGGTCGCCGCGCTCGCGCTCGTGATCGCCGAATACGAACACCGCCTCGCCGAGCTCACGGCCGAAGGCGAAACCCGCGCCAGCGCGCGCCGCCGCCGCACGACGGGACGGATCCACCGGCTGCGGGCGTTGCAGGCCGAGCGCGCGGTGATCGACGATCTTTGGCGCCGCGACGTGATCACCGACGACACCCACCGCCCGCTGCAACAGCTCCTCGACCACGAGGAGGCGATGCTCGCAGGCCAGGCCGCGCACGTGGAGTCGTGAACGCACGTCAGCCCAGGACCTCCAGCAGGCGGGCGAAGAGCCGGTTCACCCGCGTCTGGTTGTCTTTCACGAGCGCGTGGAACTTTTCGAAGTCGATCTCGGTCCCGCCCAGTCCGTTCGCATAGTTGTCCACGATGGCGAGCGAGTTGTAGTTGAGCCCGAGTTCGGTGCACAGGTCGGCCTCGTGCGCGAGCGTCATGCCCACGACATCGCCCCACTCCCTGATGATGCGGATCTCCGCCTTGGTCTCGAAACGCGGACCGCGCATCTGCACGTAGACCTTGTCCGTCTCGATTTTAAACTCGGGGGCCAGCTTCTCCACCAGGAGCGGCATCAGGTTGTTGGCGATGCCGGGGGCGCCGCCCTTGAGCTCTCCGTCAAAGTAAGTCGCCGGCCCCTGCTGCAACGCCACGTAGTCGGCGCAGGAAACCAGCGAGCCCGGCGGCAGATCAGACTTGAGCGAGCCGACTGAATTGAGCACGACGACATCGCGCACGCCGAGGTCGGCCAGCGCACGCAAGTTGGCCCGGTGGTTGATCGCATGCGGTGGCAGCGGCGCGCCGAACCCGTGGCGGTTGAGCAATACGTGGTCGCCATGGGCCTTATACGTGACCGTTCCGTATTTAGTCTCGACGCTTCGCACCTCCCACCCCGAGAACAGCGGGGAATTGACTATGCTCGTCCCACTGATGAAGGCGATTTTCATGCCGCGACTCATACGAGGGGCCGCCGCGTTGACAATGCGAAAACACACACCCTCCGCCCAGCACCGCATCCCGCTGCTGACGGTCCTGACCTGTGCCGCCCTCGCCGCAGGAGGCTGCGCCACTCCCGGGCCCAACCACGCCTACCTCGCCAGACGGGCCGAGGATCCCATCATCGACCGCCTGCCCGGCGTGCCCGACGCCGAGATCTCCACCTATCTCACCGAGGTCAACGAGCTCTATGGCATCGCCTATGACCCGTTCACCGACCACCTTTTCCTCCGCGTTTGTCCGGGAAATTTTGTGCGCGTGATCGACCGGCCGGCCGGAAAGATCAAACGGAGCTTTTATGTGAACGGCCTGCCGCCCGGCCACGGCGACCTCGCGATCCGCTCAATCGACCGCCACCTGTTTTTCGCCGAGCAGGAACGTCCCGAACTGCTGGAAACCACCCTCGACGGCCGCACCGTGCGCAAGATCGCGCTGGAGGGCCTCGAGGGCTCGCCCGCCGGTGTCGCCTACGATCAAAAGCACGACCACCTCCTGATCCTCAAAGGCGGCGGCCAAACTTGCGTCACCACCTACGATCTCGCCGGCAAACCGATCACCAGCATCACCCTCGATCGCAACGTCCGCCTGACCTCCCTCGCCTTCGACTCCGTCGCCCGCGAGTTCTACGTGCCGCTCGCCGACGAACCCTCGGTGGGCGTCTTCAACGCCCAAGGCCGTTTCCTCCGCAGCCTGACCGCCCCGGGCGGCGCCCGCGACTACGTTGACGTCGGCCCCCGCTCCTTCCTCCGCCTGTTCTGATTTCCCCCGAGATTTCATCGCCGCGCCCTCGCCTGCGGCGGTTTTTTATTTGGCCAACGCCTCCATCCGCTTCGCCAGCTCCACGTCTTTCGCGGTCACCTTGTTGCCCGAGTGGTGCGTCGTGAGGCGGATGGACACCCGATCATAGACATTCGTCCATTCCGGATGGTGGTCCATCGCGTCGGCCTCGAAGCCGACCTTGAGCATAAACGCCAGCGCCTCGCGGAAATTCGCAAACGTGATCGTCTTCACCAGCGCGTCGCCCTGCCACGCCCACCCCGGCAAATGGCCAAGCGCTTGCTCGATCTGGGCGACGGTCAGGGGTGCGTCTTTCATGGAACCAACCCTGCCCGCCCCTCGATTTTCCGTCAACGCCGCGCCCGCGTAAGGCGGCTTGTCAAAGCCCCGCCCCCCGCCCTAACTCGCTCCTTTTCCATGCCCACCACGCCCGCCCAAGTCCCCGCCCACGTCGCCATCATCATGGACGGCAACGGTCGTTGGGCCAAACAGCGCGGCCTGCCCCGCATCGAGGGACACCGCCGCGGCGTCGAAACCGTGCGCGCCATCATCGACGCGTCCAAGGAGCTCGGCATCCGCTACCTCACCCTCTACGCGTTCTCGGTCGAAAACTGGAAGCGTCCTCAGGACGAGGTCGGCGCGCTCATGTCGCTGCTCGAATATTTCCTGAAGCGCGAAACCGCCACGCTGGTCAAAAACCGCGTGCGCCTCCTCACCATCGGCCGCACCCAGGATCTGCCCGACATCGTCCGCCGCCAGCTCGACGCCGCCATCGCCGCGACCGCGCAGTTCACCGACCACACGCTCGTGCTCGCACTCAATTACGGCTCTCGCACCGAGATCGTGGACGCCGCCCGCGCCTACGCCGCCGCCGTCGCCGCCGGCAAGATCAGCCCCAACGACTCGTCGTGGGAAACCTTCTCCCGCCACCTCTACACCGCCGACCTGCCCGACCCCGACTTGGTGATCCGCACCTCCGGCGAGTATCGCGTGAGCAACTTCCTCCTACCGCAGGCCGCCTACGCCGAATTCGTTTTCACCCCCGTGCTCTGGCCCGACTTCACCAAGGCCGACCTCGTCGCCGCCGTGGACGCGTATTCCAAACGCGAACGCCGCTTCGGCCTGACCAGCGAGCAACTCAAACCCGCAACCGCCCGCTAATGCTCAAACGCATCTTCAGCACCGTCGTCCTCTGGCTCATCATCCTCGCGACGATGTATTTCTTCCAGGCCCGCGGTGGCATCGTCCTGCTCGTCCTGGTCAGCGCGTTCACCTTGCGCGAATTCTACCAGATGGTCGTCAGCATGGGCCACGCACCCTTCGCCCGTCTCGGGCTCCTCTTCGGCGCCGCCATCACCCTAGCGCCCCTCGCCGTCCAGTTCTCCCCACTCATCACCCCGGAGAATCTCCTCGCCGTCGCCGCCATCGTCTTCGCGATCCGCATCGTCGGCGAACGCAATCCCGAGAACCGCGTCGAGTCCCTCGGCTGGACCCTCTTCGGCCTCATCTACGTGCCGTTCATGCTGCAGTTCCTCGTGCGCATCCTGCTCATCGACGGACCGCACGCTCACACCGGCCTGGCGCTCACGCTCTGGCTCATCGCCGTCTCCAAATTCTGCGACGTCGGCGCGCTGCTCTCCGGCATGGCCTTCGGCAAACACAAGATGGCCCCGGTCATCAGCCCCAAGAAAACCTGGGAGGGCGCCATCGGCGGCCTGCTCACCTCGGCCGCGCTCGGCGCCGGCATCGTGTGCGCCTTCGGCCGCTACTTCCCCGCCTCGCTCACTCCGGCCCTCGCCGCCGCCATCGCGTTGCCCGTCGCCGGCCTCGGCATCGTCTCCGACCTCGTGGAATCCGTCATCAAACGCCGCGCCAACACCAAGGACTCCGGCGCGACCATCCCCGGCATAGGCGGCATGTTCGACCTCTCCGACAGCCTCATCCTCACCGCGCCCGCGGGTTTTCTGATCTTCAGCCTGATCCGCTGACCGACTCCTTTCCACTTTTCCGCCATTAGTGCCCATCCGTGTTCATTAGTGGTTAAAAAAATGCCCGCCCTCCCCCGCACCCGCGTCGTCCTGCTCGGAGCCACCGGCTCCATCGGTGAAAACACCCTGCGCGTCATTGCCGCGCACCCCGACAAGCTCGAACTCGTCGCCGTCGCCGCCCGCGGCCAGTGGGAAAAACTCGCCGCCATCGCCCAAAAATTCCGCGTGCCGCACGTCGGCCTGTTCGACGACGCCGCGCTCGCCGCCGCCCGCGCATCCGGGGCGTTTTCCCCCGGCACGCAATTTCACGGCGGACTCTCCGGCCTCACCGATCTCGCCCGCCTGCCCGAGGCCGACACCGTGCTGGTCGCCGTCGTCGGCACCACCGGGCTCGAACCCGCGCTCGCCGCCCTCGCCGCCGGCAAACACCTCGCCCTCGCCTCCAAGGAGATCCTCGTCCTCGCCGGCAAGTTCGTGATGGCCGCCGCCCGCGCCTCCGGCGCGAAACTCCTCCCCGTGGACAGCGAGCACAACGCCGTCTTCCAGTGCCTCGAAGGCCACTCCTCGTCGGACATCGCGCGCATCACCCTCACCGCCAGCGGCGGCGCGTTTCGCGACTGGTCGCCCGAACGTCTCGCCCATGTCACCCCGGCCGACGCGACCAAGCACCCCAACTGGTCGATGGGCCCGAAGATCACCGTCGATTCCGCCACGCTCGCCAACAAGGGCCTCGAGCTCATCGAAGCGCAGCAACTCTTCGGCCTGCGCGCCGACCAGTGCCATGCGGTCATCCATCCGCAGAGCATCGTCCACGCCCTCGTCGGCTTCACCGACGGCTCGACGCTCGCGCAACTCTGCCCGCCCTCGATGACGTTCCCCATCCAGCACGCGCTGCTCCACCCCGCCCGCGCCCCCGGCGTCGAAACGCCCCTCGATTTCACCAAGTTGCTCTCGTTGGAATTCCGCCCCATCGACGAAACGCGTTTCCCCATGATGCGCCTCGCTCGCGAGGTGATGCAGGCAGGCGGCACGGCGCCAGCCGTTTACAATGCCGCCAACGAGATCGCCGTCGCCGCCTTCCTGGCGGGCCGCCTGCCCTTTGTTGCGATTCCCCGGGTTGTGGATAACACATTGCAGACGCTCACTTCCTTCGAACCCGCCGACCTCGCCGCAGTCCTAGCCGTGGACGCCGAAGCCCGCCGCGTCGCCACCACCCAGCTCTGACATGCTCGACTTTATTCTCTCCAATCTCTGGTCCGTCCTCCTCATCGCCGTCTTCTTCGGCGGATCGATCTTCGTGCATGAGCTCGGTCACTTCCTCGCCGCCCGCCGCCGCGGCGTGGTCGTCGAACGTTTCTCGATCGGCTTCGGCCCGAAAATCTTCTCATGGAAGGGCAAGGACGGTGTCGAATACCGCCTGTCCTGGCTCCCCCTCGGCGGCTACGTCTCCCTGCCCCAGCTCGCCGATATGCGGGGCATCGAAGGTGAATCCAACTCCACGTGGAAGCACCTGCCTCCGCCAAGTTATACCACCAAGATGATCGTTTTCGCCGCCGGGGCGTTCTTCAATATCCTGTTCGCGCTGGCTCTCGCCTGTATCATTTGGGTGGTGGGACAGCCTACCACGACCTCGCTCAACGGCACTCGGATTGGATTGGTTCAACCCACCGTGACGCTCCCCGATGGTCGCGTCTTGCCCAGTCCGGCTGCGGAAGCGGGTCTCAAGGTCGGAGATATCATCCGCGCAGTGGATGGAAAATCCGTGGATAACTGGCTTGGTTTTATGCAAACGCTGGCCGCGGGCGCAGGCCGAACCACGGACGACCGACGGATGGCCCGCCTGACCATCGAACGTGCCGGCCAGACCCAGGAAATTACCGTCTACCCGCTGTTGGCGGGCGAAGACGGCTTCCGAATGATCGGAGTGGAGACGGCGGATCCCCTTGTCGTCGGCCGCACTGTGCCCGATTCCGCCGCCGCGAAGGCCGGCATTCTCACCGGGGATGTGCTGGTCGACTTCGACGGAAAGAACGTGGCCAATATCGACGAATTCATTGAATTCGTGCAGAAATCGGCAGGGGCGGTCGTGACCCTCGCCGTGCAACGCGGCAACGAAATCCTGCACCTATCCGTCACTCCGATCGCCGGCAAAAATCGCGCAGGCAAGGACGCCTTTCTGGTAGGGATCGAATTCCGCACCCCCTTTATCATCATCCACCCCGCCCCCTTCAAACAACTCGCCGATCAGGCCACCATGACATGGCGCGTGTTGACCGGATTGATCAACCCCAAGTCAGATCTGGGCCCCTCCAAACTCAGCGGACCCGTCGGTATCGCCCGAGGATTCCACTCGATGGCCCAGATCGATATCCGTCTGGTTCTTTGGTTCACCGTTCTCGTCAATGTGAACCTCGCGATCTTCAATCTCCTGCCCATTCCCGTGCTGGACGGCGGCCACATGGCGTTTGCCACCATCGGAAGACTCCGTGGTCGCAATCTGCCCGCTCAGTTCATCGCCACGACCCAGAGCGTGTTCATGGTGCTCCTTTTCTCCATGATCATCTATGTCAGCTCCTACGACATCCGTCGTTGGCTACGTGATATTCATGCTGATCGCGCATCACCACAGGCTCCCGCCACGCCCGTGGCGGTCTCCCCGACAAAGTAAGCCCCGTGGGTGGACGGCGTCCGCCAGGCACCGGTTCAGGTCCGTCATTGGCCACTGGACATTGGTCATTTGTCATTCGAGCGTAGCTCGCCATGTCCTACTGCGCTTCCCGTTTCCACACCGTCCGCCGCGCCACCCATGAAGTGATGGTCGGCCGCGTCGGAGTCGGCGGCTCCAACCCCGTCCGCGTCCAGTCAATGACCACCAGCGACACCCAGGACGTCGCCGCCACAGTCAGACAGTCCATCGCCCTCGCCGAGGTCGGCTGCGAAATCATCCGCATCACCGCGCCCAACGTCCCCGCTGCCAAGTGCCTCAAGGACATCCGCGCCCAGTTTTCCGCCGCGGGCTTCGGCCACATCCCGCTCGTCGCCGACATCCACTTCCTCCCCGCCGCCGCCATGGAGGCCGTCGAGCACGTGGAAAAGGTCCGCGTCAACCCGGGCAACTACGCCGACAAAAAGAAATTCGCGGTCAAAGAGTATTCGGACGCCGACTACGACCGCGAGCTCCAGCGCCTCCACGAGTCGTTCACCCCGCTCGTCCTGCGCGCCAAGGAACTGGGCCGCTCCCTGCGCATCGGCACCAACCACGGTTCGCTCTCCGACCGCATCATGAACCGCTACGGCGACACGCCCCTCGGCATGGTGGAGAGCGCCCTCGAGTTCCTCCGTATCGGCGAATCGCACGGGTTCAACCAGATGATCCTGTCGATGAAGTCCTCCAATCCGAAGGTCATGATCGAGGCCTACCGCCTCCTCGTGGACCGCATGAACCGCGCCGGCATGAGCTACCCGCTCCACCTCGGCGTCACCGAGGCGGGCGACGGCGAGGACGGCCGCATCAAGAGCGCCATCGGCATCGGCAGCCTGCTCTACGACGGACTCGGCGACACCATTCGCGTGTCGCTCACCGAGGACAGCGTCTACGAAATTCCCGTCGCCCAGGCCCTCGTGAAAAAAGCCATGTCGCTCTGGCAGCCCGCCTTCCCCGAGACGACCTCGCCGTTCCCCCGCTTCGTCAAGGAAACCGCCGACGCGATCGATCCGTTCCACTTCACCCGCCGCCCCGTGCAGTCGCTCGGGCTGTCGCCCTCCGCGCTCGTCGGCCCCGAGCAGCCGCCCCGCGTGATCGTGCGCGTGCCCTCGGTCGACGCCCTGCCGGAGACCGCCGCGCAACTCGCCTCCTCCCGCCTCGCCGACACGCCCGCCGAGGGCCTCCTCGTGCCCGTCGCGACCACGAGCGAACTCCTCGCCCTCGCCGACCATTGGTCATCGGCCATTGGTCATTGGTCATTCCCGGCGCCCCCCCCCGCGCTGATCATCGAACTCCCGCCCGCGCTTTCTGCTACGGACGTCTCCGCAGCCACCGAAAAACTCCCTGCCGGATTCGTCTTCCTCCGCACGTTCGTCTCCGACGATGTCGCGACGCTGCTCGCCTTCGTCGAATTCATCCGCGCGCATGGCCACACCCTCGCCATCGCCACCACCGCCGGCGATCTCCTGGCCCTCGCCCCCGCGCTGCCCGCTCTGGGCGACGACCGCCTGCTCTTCACGCTTTCCAACCCAGCGGCGCCGCTCTCGGGCGCGCGCGCGCACCCGACCGGCGCCTATCGCGCGCTCGTCGAACAACTCCGCCTCTCCGGCTCCCGCGCGCCCCTCTGGATCCGCAACACCGCCGCCACCGCCGTCCACGGCGACCCGTCTTTCCTCTCGCGCCTGCTCGATGCCGCCATCCTCACCGGCTCGTTGCTCTGCGACGGACTCGGCGACCTCGTTTCCATCGAAACCGAGCCCGACGCCGCCCGCGCCACCACGCTCGCCTACAACGTCCTCCAGGGCGCCGGCGCGCGCGTCTCGAAAACCGAATTCGTCGCCTGCCCTTCCTGCGGACGCACGCTCTTCGATCTGCAAACCACCACCCAGCGCATCCGCGCGCAGACCGGCCACCTCAAGGGCGTAAAGCTCGCCATCATGGGCTGCATCGTGAACGGCCCCGGCGAAATGGCCGACGCCGACTTCGGCTACGTCGGCGGCGCCCCCGGCAAGATCAACCTCTACGTCGGCAAAACCTGCGTCCGCTATAACATCCCACAGGCCGAGGCCGACGCCCACCTCATCGCGTTGATCAAGGAACACGGCAAATGGGTCGATCCCTCGCCCGTCACCGCCTCGTAACCCGACTGTCACCCTCGCCCCGGGAAACTTGGAAGCGCGTCAAGCCCTCGTCACCGGTTTGTCACTCGCGCCCCGGTTCTCAGAGGTGTTCAGAGGAGAAAAAACCCGCGTAATGGCAACAGCCCTACAATTAGGCCGATTGCCGTCCACCGGCCTGAAATTCGCATTTGGGATGCAACCCAAAAAACAAAAAACTTATCCGCAAAATCCGTGTGAATAACTTGTCGGAAAGTTGCTCTTGAAACCCCATTCCGCTTCACCGTTATTCGCTCTCCATCCGCTTCATCCGGCTAGCTCCGGCGGTTCTTTCCCACGTCTTTTTCGAGTCTTTTTCGGCACCCTCTGCGCCCATCGGCGCAATCCGCCGGCCACCAAGAACTTAGCCTACTCCCCAGTCTGGGCTAAATCCCTTGGTGACCCATCCCCTCTTTCCCCGCTCCCGTGGTGCCGACCTTTCTCGCGATGACGTGCCCTTGGCCGCCCTCCGCTAGCTCCGTGTGAATAATTCTTAGTCCCGCACCTCCCTTCGTCCTTTTGTCCATGTCCTTAGCCGTCACGTCTCCGAGTCTCTGGGAAACCGTCAAAAGCGATTTCAAGGGCCTCTTTCCGGAGGATGTTTATCAACTCTGGTTCGAGCCCATCACCTGCCTCGAATCCACCGAGGACACCCTGACGCTGGGCGTGCCCAACGACTTTGCGGCGATCTGGATCAGCGACAACTACCTCGACCTGATCGTCCAGCGCCTGCGCCTGACCTCCGGCCGCCTGATCAACGTCAAATTGAAGAAGTCCGGCGCCGCCCAGGAGGCCCGCAACACCCTCAACGACGCCGTCACCGCCCCCCGCGCCAAGCCCGCCGCCGCCAAACGCACCACCCGTTACGACGAAAAGGGCGCCGCCTACGTCGGCTCGCTCAACCCGCGCAACACCTTCGAGACCTTCGTCGTCGGCTCGAACAACCAGATGGCGCACGCCGCCGCCATGGCCGTCGCCCAGTCCCCCGCGCAGGCCTACAACCCCCTCTTCCTCTACGGCGACACCGGCCTCGGCAAGACGCACCTGATGCACGCCATCGGTCACGCCATCCTCCGCGCCAAGCCCGACACCAAGGTCGCCTACCTCTCCACGGAAAAATTCACCAACGAGTTCATCCAGGCCCTCCAGGAGAACCAGCTCACCAAGTTCCGCCAGCGCTACCGCTCGGTCGACATTCTCCTCGTGGACGACGTGCAGTTCCTCGCCGGCAAGGAGCGCATTCAGGAAGAGTTCTTCCACACCTTCAACGACCTCTTCGAGTCGGGTAAGCAGATCATCCTCTCCAGCGACCGCCGCGCCGCCGAGATCCAGAAACTCGAAGCGCGCCTCGTCTCCCGCTTCGAATGGGGACTCCCCGCCGACATCCAGGCGCCCGACTTCGAGACCCGCCTCGCCATTCTCCGCACCAAGGCCGCGACCCTGAAGTTCAACATCCCTGCCGATGTCGCCAACTTCATCGCCCAGCACATCGCCAAGAACATCCGCCGCCTCGAAGGCGCGCTGATCAAGGTCGCCAGCTACGCCACCCTCACCGGCAAGCCCATCGACATGGCCGCCACCGAGATGCTGCTGCAGGACGTCCTCATGGAGCAGGCCCAAAACCAGCTCACCATCGAGATCATCCAGAAGAAAGTCGCCGATCACTACCAGATCCGCCACAGCGACATGACCAGCAAGCGCCGGCCCAACAACATCGCCATCCCCCGTCAGATCGCGATGTATCTGGCCCGCTCGCTCACCAAGCACTCCCTCCAGGAAATCGGCGACGCCTTCGGCGGCCGCGACCACGGCACCGTCATCCACGCCTGCAAGTCCGTGGACAACATGCTCGAGCAGGACACCACCGCCCGCGGCTCCATCGAGTTCCTCCGCAACCAGCTCAGCCGCTGATCGATTTTTAACCGCAGATCACACAGATAGTCGCAGATAAGATTTTGAATCTGCGCCCATCTGCGTAATCTGCGGTTAATTATTTTACCCATGTCGCTCACTCCCGAACAAGCCGCCGCCGTCTCCAGTTGGGTCGCCGCCGGAGACAATCTCTCCGCGATCCAGAAAAAACTCCGCGAGCAGTTCAGCGTCGCGCTCACTTACATGGACGTCCGCTTTCTCGTGGACGACCTGAACCTCCAGCTCAAGGACGCCCCCAAGAAAGTGGACGCGAGCGACGTGAGCAAAACCCAGCCCAAGGGCCCTGGAGCGGGGACGTCCCCGTCCGCCCTGCCCCCCGGCGAAGACGATCTCGCCGACGACACCCTCCCGCCCGCCGGCGCCGGCGGTGTGATTCTCGACGTGGACAGCGTGACGCTCATCCCGGGCGCCATCGCCAGCGGCAAAGTCACCTTCAGCGACGGCGTGACCGGCAAATGGATCATCGACCACCAGGGCCGCCCCGGCTTCACCGAAATCAGCCAGCCCGGCTACCGCCCCACGCCCGAAGACGCCAAGTCCTTCATGAACCAACTCGAAGCCGAGCTTCAACGCCGAGGGCTGTAAAATAGACGCGGCAGCCCACCGCGTTGCTTGGAAGGCGGGCCGCCGTGCCCGCCGCCACGTTCCCCCCTCACCATGAGCGAATCCCCCCTCGATTCCCGTGGCTTCGTGCTCAGCGCTTCACTCCTGCGCGACAAAGTCGCCTCGTTTGATACTTACCCCTTCAACCTGCCTGCGGTGCGTCCGCTCGAAACGCTCCCTCTCCACCACGCGGTCACCTTCATCGTTGGCGAAAACGGCAGCGGCAAATCCACACTCCTTGAAGGCTTGGCCGTCGCCTTGGGATTCAACGCCGAAGGTGGCTCGCGCAACTTCAACTTTGCTACACGCGCCAGCCATTCCGAACTCGGCAGCCATCTGCGCATTGCCCGCAGCCACCGCCGCCCGCGCACCAGTTTTTTCCTGCGGGCTGAATCGTTCTACAACGTGGCCACGGAAATCGAACGGTTGGACAAAATCCCAGCACCAAGCCCCGCCATCTCGGATTCTTATGGCGGCACCTCCATGCACGAACAGTCCCACGGCGAATCCTTCCTCGCCCTCGTCCTGAACCGCTTCGGCCCCGAAGGCCTTTATCTGCTCGATGAGCCTGAAGCCGCGCTCTCCCCTGCCCGTCAACTCACCCTGCTGGCGCGCATGCATCAACTCGTGCAACAAGGCTCCCAATTCATCATCGCGACTCACTCCCCCATTCTGATGGCCTACCCCGATGCGGAGATACTCGGATTGGGCGAAAACGGATTGGCCCCCGTCCGCTACGAAGACACCGAGCACTACCTGCTGACACGCCAGTTCCTCAACAACCCGCAAGGCATCATGCGGGAGCTCTTCCAATAGCTTGCCTCACCCGGTCTCGGCCGCCACCCGACCGACGCCGCCAACCCTTCCACCGACAGTTCCGGTTCGGCGAGCATCGTCCTCGCCAGCTTTTCCGCCTCGCACACCCCTTCCTCCGAGAATCATAAAAGTATTATGAACCAACCCATTCGCGTCACCGTCTGGGGCGAATTCCGCCACGAGAAAAAGAACCCGAAGGTCGCCGCCCTCTACCCGCAGGGCATGCACGAGACCATCGCCGCGTTCCTCCGCCCGCACGCCGACTTCACCGTGCGCACTGCCTGGCTCGACCAGCCTGAGCACGGTCTCACCGACGCCGTCCTCGCCGACACCGACGTCCTCATCTGGTGGGGGCACATGGCCCACGGCGACGTCCAGGACCCCATCGTCGCCAAGGTCAAAATCCGCGTGCTCGAAGGCATGGGGCTCATCGCCCTTCACTCGGCCCACTACTCGAAGATCTTCAAGCTCCTGATGGGCACCACCTGCTCCCTCAAATGGCGCGAAGCAACCGACAAGGAACGCCTCTGGAACATCAATCCCGCCCATCCCATCACCCAGGGCATCGGCGAGTATTTCGAGATCCCGCAGGAAGAGATGTATGGCGAACCCTTCGGCATCCCCGAGCCCGACCAGTTGATTTTCATCTCGTGGTTCACCGGCGGCGAGGTCTTCCGCAGCGGCGCCACCTGGCAGCGCGGCCACGGCCGCATCTTCTACTTCCGCCCCGGTCACGAGACCTATCCCACCTACCATCACAAGCAGGTGCAGCTCGTGATCACCAACGCCGTCCGCTGGGCCCGCGCCACCGTCTGCATCCCGGATAATTGTCCCAACGCCAAGCCGCTCGAGCCGCTCCCCGTGGACGCCGAGTCCGCCACCCGTCCTACCGTCGGCCACAAGTGATCAATCAAAACCTGAAACCTGAGACCTGAAACCTGAAGCCCGGCCACCCCTATTTCAGGTCTCAGGTTTCAGCCCTCAGGTTTTCTCACCCCTCCCCCCATGCCCTCTAAAAAATCCCCCGTCCGCCTCGCCATCGTCGGCACCGGCGGCATGGCCGGCAATCACGCCCGACGTTTCCACGCCATCCCCGGCTGCAAGGTCGTCGCCGCCGTCGATATCAACCGCGCACGGCTCGAAGCCTTCGCCGCCGAACACGGCATCCCGAATCTCTTCAACTCCGTCGACGAACTCCTCGCCTGGAACCAATTCGACGCCGTTACCATCGTCACGCCCGACGCCTTTCACGCCACGCAATCGATCCGGTGCCTCAAGGCCGGCAAACACGTCCTCTGCGAAAAACCCCTCGCGCTCAACCACGCCGACGCGATGAAGATGGTCACCGCCGCCAGGAAGGCCGGCGTCATCAACATGGTGAACCTGTCCTACCGCGACTGGCCCGCCATCCAGGCCGTGCAGGCCGTGATCGCCGCCGGCAAGATCGGCGACATCCGCCACGTCGAGGCTAGCTACCTCCAGTCCTGGCTGCCCAGCAAGGTCTGGGGCGACTGGCGCACCACGCCGGGCTGGCTCTGGCGTCTCTCGTCGAAGCACGGCAGCCGCGGCGTTTTGGGCGACGTCGGCGTGCACATCGTGGACTTCGCCACGTTCCCCGCCGGCCCGATCAGCTCTGTTTACGGCAAACTGAAAACCTTCCCCAAGGCCAAGGGTAACCGCGTCGGCGAATACGTGCTCGATGCCAACGATTCCGCCGTGATGACCGTCGAGTTCGCCAACGGCGCCCTCGGCACCATCCACACCACTCGTTGGTCCGGCGGACACGCCAACCGGCTCTTCCTCAAAATTTCCGGCACCAAGGGCTCCGTCGAAATCGACTCCGAGCGTTCGACCACGAGCTACATGATCAGCGTCGGTGCCAACCTCGACAAAGCCGTGTGGAAGGAAGTCGCCTGCAAACCCACGCCCAACAACTACGCGCGCTTCATCAAGAGCATCCGCACGGGCAAACAGGACCAGCCCGACTTCGCCCGCGGAGCCGAGGTGCAGAAAGTCCTCGACGCCGTCATCACGTCCGACGCCAAGGGCAAACCCGTGAAAGTCTGAGCATTTCAAAGAGAACTGTAGCCGTTACTTTCTGTCGTAGGGCCCGACCTTGTGTCGGGCCGGTGCGGCGTTCGTAGGTAAAAAAAACGCACGGCCTCACGCAAGGTGAGGCCCTACAAAGATCAGGCGGCTATGTCATTATTTGAAATTATCTAAGTCACACGCCTCCATGATATTCCGTTGTAAACTGGACCTCCCGGCCCCGTTCTTCAGGATTAATCAAACCGCCCGAGTTCGTTGCCGGAGATCACCGACCTGACCAGTTCCACATAGTCGGCTCCGCGCTCCGAATAATTCAGCAAGCCGGCGGACAGGCGTTCGCCGGTGACGCGCCCCCCGCCCGCCCGCAACCGGGCACGCAACTCGCGCAACTCGGCGTAGCCTTCGTGCGTATTGATATTCCGAAGGTAGGCGCGCAGGCAGTCGCAGGGAGTCGGAAACACCGCGACTTCAAACGTCTCCCCGGCCGGCCGCTCCCGAGGCACGAGACCGGCCCCGGAATCATAATCGCGCATGCCGAAAAGATTGTTTCCGTGCCGCGTGAACCGGGACGTGCCCCAGCCTGACTCGATCGCCGCCTGCGCCACCACCAGCGACACCGGCAGGGAGTCCACGCGTTTGAGCAGGTTTGCCACCAGTGTCCGATCCACGACCTCCACCTCGTCGATACCATGGCTCCGGGCCAGCGCTTTCACGAAATTTTGCTGCACCGATGTGACCGTTGTTCCGGACTCCATCGCAGTGCCGATCGCCAGCAACTTCGTTCTCGACTGCGCAACCTCCCGGTTGGCCTCCTCCACCATCGGCACCAGATGCGCTATGAACGCGGCCTTTCTCTCATCCGTATCCTTGATCCCCTCGAAATCCGGCAGATCCTCGCAAGCCCCCTGGTTTCCGATGAACGCCCCGCTCAACACCGCGATCACCGTCACACACGCGGCCGGTTTCCACCAAGACCGGACGATGTCTCGCGTCCGAACGGGAATGGGCTCGGAGGCCCAGACGACCGGGTGGTGAAAGTCTTTCACGGACTCATTTTTTTCAGATGGAGGAAGCACTTTCCTCCCGCCCAGTATTCGATGTAGTTGGCGCTGGTTTGCACACGATCAGACCAGACGCCCGCCGTGCGCCCGCCGGCGACATTCTGCTGCGCGACCAAGGTTTCGTCGCCGGTAAACCACTTCCGGTAGGCCGCGCCCTTTTCCATCGAAATCTTGATCGTGATCTGCGCCGCCAACTGGTCGGGCTGCAGCTTCAGGTAAACATTCCCTTTCTCATCCACTTTCACGTCGGCCAGTATCGCCTTGTCGAAGGTGAGCGCCTCGTAAGGACCAAATTTTTGCGCGGGCTCAACCACCCCGGGAACACCGGCGGTTTCGGCTGAAGCCATCGGCATGGTCGCAACCAAACCGGTGATGACCAGAAGCAGGGCCGGACGCATCGTGCTCATGCCGGGAGTCTGCCCCGATCCGGCACCAAGGCAAGACCGTGCCCGGCTCACACCGGCCGCCACGGCTCCATCAGCCGCCACACGAGCCCGGTGCGCAAGTTCTCGGCCATGAGCAACGTGATGCCTTGGTCGATGCCGATCACATCCGTGCCCACCCAACCCGTCATCGGATTAAACGCATCGGCGAATCCATACGGTCCGTAGATCTTGTCGCCCCAGCGCGCCTGCATCTCGCGCAGCGCCGCCGTGCAGTCCCCCGGCACAAACGGCAGCGAACCCGCCGCCGCGCACGGCACCACCGTGCCATCGATGCGCGCATCCACCACTCCGTTCACCGGCGGCCCGCCCCAATCAACGTAGCCCGCCGCGCCGTCCGACGATGTGAGCCCCCAGACGTTTTCCTCGTAGCCGGGAAACTGCGGCCGCAGATCCAAACAGAACTGCTTCTGCGCCCGGGTCGCCGCACACGCGTTGGCGAAAAAATTCACACCGCTCACCGGATCGGTGTAGCCGCGCCAATCCATCCACGCCTGCGGAAACTGATGCACGAACAACGGCGCATGCTGCAAATACCGCTCGCCCGCATACGTGACCCACGGCTCGCGGCGCCACGCCGTCCACGTGGACGCCGGCGCCGGCTTGCTCGCCCCGTGCACCGCAAACCACGTCATGCCGTAGTGCTCCGAATATTGGTCCCAGCTCCATGGCAAAAACCCGCCCTCGGGCTTCCATCCGTGGCTGATGCGTCCGCCCGCATCGACCATCCACGCCCAGTCCGCCCGCGCCTCGATGGCCTGCGCGAGTTCCGCGACCACGCCGCCGAAATAGCGTCCCGCCGACAACGCACCGAATACCGCCAGCGCCGTGTCGATGGTGGACGCCTCGCAATCCCACCCGCGCACACCGGTGCGCATGTCCACGAAGTGATAAAAGAACCCATGCTCGTGCTGCACGTCGCGCCAAAGCGTGCGCAACACGCGCTCCGCGCACGCGCGGCACTCCGCCTTCGATTCCCAGCCGCGTTCCGCGCCGATCACCAGCGCGGTCAGTCCAAAGCCCACCGCCGCCACGCTCGCCATGTCGCCGGGTTTGGACCCGTCGGCCTTGGCCCGGTCGGGGATCAATCCCGTGTGCGCATGCGCCGTGTCGAAAAAATACCGAAACGCGCGCCGCTGCAGGTCATCGAGAAAAGCGTCATCGGTCATAAATTTGGAAAGCTAGAAACGAACGGTGGGGATTGAACCTGTTTTCCAGCTTTCCAGATTCCCCCTGTTTTCAACCCAATAACGCCTTGAATCCCGCCTCATCCAGCACCGGCACACCCAGCGCTTTGGCCTTTTCCAGTTTCGAACCCGCCTCCTCGCCCGCGACCACGTAGTGGGTTTTGCGCGAGACGCTGCCGCTCACCTTGCCGCCCGCCGCCTCGATCAGCGCCGTCGCCTGCTCGCGCGACAACGTCGGCAACGTGCCCGTCAAGACCACGGTCTTGCCCGCCAGCACCGCTCCCGCCGCCGCTTCCGCCGGTGGTGTCGGTGCGACGCCCGCCGCCTGCAAATCGGCCACCAACGCGCGATTCGCCTCGTCGGCAAACCACGTGCGCACGGCCTCGGCGGTCTTTTCGCCAAAACCCTCGATCTGCACCAGGTCGTTGAGCGACGCCGCCGCCACCGCATCGAGCGAACGGAAACGCCGCGCCAGATCCTTGGCCGACGCCGCGCCCACCTGCGGAATGCCCAACCCGTGGATCACGCGCCAGAGATCGGCCGTTTTCCGCGCCGCGATGCCGTTGATGAGATTCGAGGCCCAGACCTCGCCCGATTTCTTCAGCGGCAGCAAATCCTCCACCTTCAGCCGGAAAATATCCGGGATGGTTTTGATGAGTCCCTTCGTGAGCAGCAGGTCCACGACCTCCTCGCCCAGTCCATCGATATCCAAACTCGCCTTCGACGCGAAGTGCTCGATCTTGCGGCGCACCTTTTCGGGGCACGCCGGATTCGGGCACATCCACTTCACGCCGCCCTCTTCGCGCACAAGCGGCGTCGCGCACACCGGGCACTCCGTCGGGAAAACATAGGCCACGCACTCCGGCGTGCGCTTGGCCATCACCACTTCGATCACGGCCGGAATGATCTCGCCCGCCTTCTCCACCAGCACCGTGTCGCCCACGCGCACATCCTTGCGAGCGATCTCGTCGGCGTTGTGCAACGTGGCGCGCTTGACCGTCGTGCCCGCGAGCAGCACCGGTTCCAGCTCGGCCACGGGAGTGACCGCGCCGGTGCGGCCGACTTGGAGCGAGATCGCGTTGATGCGCGTCTCCGCGCGATCCGGTGCGAACTTGTAGGCGCAGGCCCAACGCGGCGAAAGCTTGCGCGCGGCCTGACCGGCGCCACGGTAGCCGACCACCGCCTGCTGCGAAAAGAGGTCGAGTTTCACCACCGCGCCGTCGGTCGCGTAGGCGAACCCGCGGCGTTTTGCGTCGAGTTCACCGATGGCCGACCACACGGCATCGATGCCGCGCACCGACCAGAATTTTTCCACGACCGGCAGGCCCCACGCGCGCAGCTGCGCCTGAAACGACGACTGCGAGTCAAAGCCCGCCAGCGCCGGCTCGCACGCGCCGAGTCCGTAGAGCACGATCTCGAGGTGGCGCGTCGCGACGAGTTTGGAGTCGAGTTGCTTGAGCGTGCCGGCGGCGAGGTTGCGCGGATTCGCGTAGAGCGCCTCGCCCGCCTCCTCCTGGAGCTGGTTGATGCGCTGAAACTCCGCGTCTCGCAGATAAATCTCCCCGCGAATCTCGATCACGTCCGGCACCGGTGGAGCGAGCAGGTCTTCAGCGGGCTTAAGTGAATGCGGAAGCCCCCGGATCGTGCGCACGTTGGCCGTGACATCGTCGCCCTCCTCGCCATCGCCACGGGTCACGGCACGGGTGAGTTTGCCGTTTTCGTAGGTGAGACTCACCGCCACGCCGTCGATCTTGGGTTCGACCGTGTAGGCGAGATCCTCGGTGCCCATCGCCTTGACCAGGCGGGCGTGGAATTCGCGCAGCTCGGTCTCGTCGTAGGTGTTGTCCAGCGTGGTCATCGCCAGCCGGTGCTTCACGCGCACAAAACCCTCGCTGCGGTCGTCGCCCACGCGCTGGGTCGGGGACTCGTCCAAACGAGTAAACAGTTCGTTTTGAAACTCTAGGTCTTTCAGTTGCTGCTTAGCTCTGTCGTATTCCAGATCAGATACTGGAGACTTAGCCGAACGATAATACTCCTCATCCCATGCGGCGATTTTCTTACGCAAATACCTAATCGCTTCGTCTAAGTTTTGCATGGTCAGGTCACAATCGCCTCGGAGATCGTCATAGAGCGGCTTCAGTTGGCACGGCATCGAAGGATTTTTCAACCCGGCGCTGCCACTTAAACACCGGCGTCTCGAGCAACCGGCGATACCACGTCCACAGTTGATACAACGACACCGCCAGGCTCGCCCCCAACGTGTCAGCCAACCAGTCCCCCACCTCCACGCTGCGACCGGGGGTGAAACTCTGATGGAGCTCGTCCGCCGCACCGTAGGCCGAGGTCAGCAGGATCGCGAACCAGACCCAGCGCCGCCGCCGAAACGACCGGCCGACCAGCGTGGCGATCAGGCCAAAGACCATCGTGTGGGCGATCTTGTCGAAATGGGCGATGCCGGGAGCGGCCACCTGGCCACGGCCGGAGGCCGCAAAGACCGTCGCGACCACGGCCACCGCCCACAGCCAGTGTCCGGCCGGTCGTCGGACGGTCGGCATGGCTGACGGAACATGTTGTGATACAGCAGACATAAAAAAGCCCCACCGGAGTGGGGCCAAAGCGGGGAAAATGGTCGGGCTGGTGAGATTCGAACTCACGACCTCTTGCACCCCATGCAAGCGCGCTACCAGGCTACGCTACAGCCCGAACTGGAAGGGTCAGAAAGCCGGATGCTCTTTTGGGAAGCAAGCGGTTTTTTCGGCAATTCCTAACCCGTCCAATCCGACCGCTGGCGGCACCCTCGTCCACCAGCGGTCGAAAGCGCCCGCCTCAGCGGTTCAAACGGACGACCTTGCCCGATTTGGTCGTCACCACCAGTTGCGAGTCCGACGAACGAATGACCATGTGCGTGTAATCCTCGCCATCCACCGGCGTGAGCGTGCGGATGTATTTGTCCGGCCCCACGAGCTGCGCATACGTCGCCACGGTCGTGCCCGTTTCCAGCATGCGCTGCTGCGCCGCCGCATCGAGCTGACGGAGATTGTTGATGATGGCCTTCTCCTGCGAAGCCGTCCGAACCTTCTGGAAAGCCGGGATCGCCATCGCCGCCATCAAACCCACGGCAACCGGGTTATACACGGTCACCATCGCGACGTCCTGCTTGAGCGAACGGTGCCAGCGGGCGCGGTAAAGGATGCCTTCGGGAAGATTCGTCCGCACCGCCACCAGCGGCTGCTTGGGATCCGGCAGGCTGCCCAGCACCAGATCAAACGCATGCCGGCCTTCGTCGCCAAGCTGCGGGTTCAACTCCTTGAGGCGGCGCAACTGCGTGAACAGGCGCGGGCTCACATAGGTCACGCCATTGCCCTTCTCGCCCAGTTCGGCGAGCGCGCTGCGAAACTCCGGCGTCTGCGCGAGCCCGCCGGTGCGGGCGAGCGAGGCCTTCAAAAAGGCGGCATCCGAGGCGATGTAGAGCGCCGCGCCATCAACGGCGATGACCGGCTGCAATCCCTCGATCGGCGATGCTTCCTTGATCGCATACACCTTGACCGTGCCTTCCTGAGAAACGGCAAACATCGGCAGCTTGGCCAGCGCGGGGTCGAGCGCACCGCCCAGACCGTCGACGCGCGCCAAAAACTGGAACGCCGGCACCGTGAACGGCTGCGCGGACGGCACCGTGAACGTGCGCTCCGCATCGGTGCGCAACACCAGGGTCACGCGCCCCTTGAGGCTCTTGATCACATTGAGCGGCGTGACGCCCAAACCCGTCGTGTCCGCCTGTAGTTGGGTTTCCAATACTCCGGCCATCGGCTCGCCGGCCACGCGGGCGACCAGTGCCCGCAGCGCCGCATAGAGCGCGGCGAAATCGACGTCCGACTCCGCATATAAGTCGGCGTCCTCCGGCGCGAGGCGGGCGTTGGTGAACGCGGTCGGTTCGCCGCCCAGCCCGGAGAGCAGGCCGCGGCGGCCCGCCGGAGTGTGGAGATACACGCGGTTGCGGAATCCGCCGTTCACGGAAGACACGGAGCTGAGGCCGATCGCCTTCACGTCGTTGAGCCCGAGCTCGGTCAGGAGTTGCGCGAAATCCTGCTTGAGAAACGGCGCCGCCATCGGCTGCTGCTCCGCCACCGTGTCGGCCAGCATCTTCAGATACGGCACGGCTTTCAGCACGTCGCCGTCGATGTCGGCATAGCCGTAAAGCGTGCCGCCCAATTCCAACTGCGAGCTGACCGCGACAAAATGCCGGCTGCGCTCGGTTTCGGGCACCAGTTTGACGGCATCCGGCGCGGAGGCTTTCGGTTTGCAGCCCGCGAGTAGCGCGAGGATCGCAACAGAGGCGATAACAACGAGTTTTGGTTTCATCGCCCCCAAGGCTTACCGAGGCCGGGTGCGGGCAAAAGCAGAAACAGACACGTCATTGCGATTAACCCGACTCGTTGGTGCCCAGGGTGGGAATCGAACCCACAAGGATTTCTCCGGAAGATTTTGAGTCTACTGCGTCTGCCAATTCCGCCACCTGGGCGGCACCGAAACGAGCCGACAACCTACGTCCGCCCCCGGGCTTGTAAATGGAAAACTCCGGCGTTCCACTCGCCGCCATGTCCGATTTTCGCGTCTTCGCCCCCGCGCCCGTCCAAGGCCTCATCTCCCTGCCCCCCGGCGAATCGCACCACCTCGTCACCGTCAACCGGGCCCGCACCGGCGACACCGTCGTCGCCTTCGACGGTCGCGGCACCGAATGGACCTGCGAACTCGCCGACGCGCGCAAGGCCGGCGCCACCCTGCGCGTCACCGCCACGCACACCCGCGCGCCCCTGCCCTGCGCGATCACGCTGGCGCAGGCGCTGCCCAAGGGCGGCGTGATGGACGACATCGTGCGCCACGCCACCGAGCTCGGCGCCGCCCGCATCGTGCCGCTCGCCACCGAACGCACCCAGGTTCACCTCGACGGCGACCGCTCCGACAAAAAGACCGAGAAGTGGCGCACCGCCGCGCTCGAAGCCGCCAAGCAATGCGGAAATCCGTTTCTACCCGAGATCGACGCCGTGCAACCGCTCGCCGCGTGGCTGGCGGGCGAGGTCGTCGCAACCGCGCAACTCAAGCTCGTCGCCAGCCTGCACCCCGGCGCGCAGTCGTTGCGCGCGGTGATCGCGGCGTTTCGCGCGCAACACGGCCGCGCTCCGGCCAGCGCGGTGTGGATGGTCGGCCCCGAGGGGGATTTCTCGCCCGCCGAGATGGCGGCCGCGCAAGCGGCGGGGTTTGTGCCGGTCACGCTCGGACCGCTGGTGCTGCGCTGCGACACGGCCGCGACGGCGGCGATCAGCGTGCTGACTTACGAGACGCAGGCGGCGAATTAAACCGCCGGCCTCCAAACCGGTTTAACGCAAAGGCGCAAAGAACGATCCGAAGGTCGCCAAGGGCTGAGAGCCTTGCTTTGCGATCTTCGCGGCCGGTCTTTGCGCCTTTGCGTTAAAAATCCGAACGGATTGGCCTGGGATCACCAGACCATCAATCCACCGGCGAAGGTCAGGCCGGCGCCGACGGAGCAGAAGATGATCTTGTCGCCGGCCTTGAAAATGCCCTCCTCGGCCGCCCAACCGAGCGCCATCGAGACGGACGCGCCGGAGGTGTTGCCGTATTTGGCGATGGTCACGACGAACTTTTCGTAGGGAATGCCCACGCGTTTGCCGACCGCCTTCAGGATACGCTCGTTGGCCTGGTGCGGGACGATCCAGGAAATGTCCTCGGGCTTGAGCCCGTGGCGCTGCATGGCCGACTCGATCTCGTTGGCGAAGGCGATCACCGCGCTCTTGAAGACCGCGCCGCCGTCCATCTGGAGATAAAAATCGGCGCGATCGCTGCCATCGGCGCAGGGCACCGGACGCTTGGCGCCGCCACCGGGACGCTGGATCGCCGCAAATGCCGTGGCGTCGCCGGAGAGCGCCATGCGGTGCAGGCGGTGGCCACCCGGCGCATCGGTAAGAATGGCCGCGCCAGCGCCGTCGCCGAAGAGGAAGGCGGTCTCGTGGTCGTTGGGATTGGTGATGCGCGAGAGGAGCTCGGCGGTGACGACGATCACGTTTTTGGCGGTGCCGCCGCGGATGAAGGCGCGGCCGACTTCGAGCGCGTAGAGCCAGCCGGAGCAGGCGGCGTTGACGTCAAAGGCGAGTGCCTTCGGGCAGCCGAGCAGACGGGCGAGCGCGCTGGCCATCGAGGGCACGGGCTGGTCGGGGATGATCGTGGCGAGCACGATGCCGTCGATCTGCGCGGGCGTCATGCCGGCTTGCGTGAGGGCGTGGTTGACGGCCTTGGCGGCGAGGCTGGTGGCGGACTCGTCGGCGTCGGCATAACGGCGCTCGTGGATGCCGGTGAGCTTGTGCATCTCGGCCTCGGTGCGGCCGGGGAACGCCTTCAAAATCTCGCTGGTGGGGCGGATGTTTTTCGGCACGGCGTAACCGACGCCGGCGATGCAGACCGTTTCCGCTCCCGCTGCGGGAGCGGAAGTTGAGAGTTGAGAGCTGAGAGTTGAGAGACCGGAACCGGTGGCCTTGGGGTTGGCGGCGAGGTAAGCGGTGATGTCGTCGCCAGAGACACGGCCGCCGGGGCCGGTGGCGGCGATGCCGGTGAGCGTCGCGGGATCGAGACCGGCTTCCTGCGCGAGTTTGGCGGCGCGGGGCGTCCACTGGAGGCCGGACGGCGCGGCGGGCGGCTTCGCGGCCTGCGGGTGGAGCGCGTTGTCCCCAACGCGTTGGCTCGGCGCAGGCGTCGGAAGCGCGCTGGGGACAACGCGCTCCACCTTGGCGACGGGAGCGTCGCCTTTGACCTGAAGATTTTTGAGGGAGATGTCGGCGGTGCGGATGCGCAGGAAGGGCGCGCCGCTGGGCAGGATGTCACCAGCACGGGCCTGCACGGCCTCAATGGCGCCGTCGCAGGGCGCCTCGAACTCGAAGACGGACTTGTCGCTCTCCAACTCGGCGATCTTTTCGCCTTTGGCGATGTGCGCGCCGGCGGCGACCTTGATGTCGATAACAGTGAGTTCGCTGACGGTCGCCCCCATGGAAGGGATCGGCACGTCGATGAGGTAAGTGTCCATCAGGGTTGGGTTTGAACGGCCAATGTTGGGAGCGGGCGGCGCGCGGTCAATGGCGGAGCCCGGAGGCGCGATGACGGCTCAGGAACGCGCGAGTTTCCAGAATGCGAGGCACTTCGCGAGCAGGGCCTCGAGCTGGTCGAGCGGCACCATGTTGGGGCCATCGGAGAGCGCGTTGTCCGGATCGGGATGCGTCTCAAGGAAGAGACCATCCGCACCGGCCGCGAGGGCGGCGAAGGCGAGCGTAGACACGAACTCGCGCTGGCCGCCACTCTTGCCGCCGGCGGCACCGGGGAGCTGAACGCTGTGGGTGGCGTCGAGGATCGTGGGGTAGCCGTTGCGCGCCATGATCGGGAACGTGCGCATGTCGACGACGAGGTTGTTGTAGCCGAAGGTCGCGCCGCGCTCGCATTGCCAGATCTCGGCGGCGCCGCCGTGCTTCAACTTGCCGACGACGTGAACCATGTCGTTGGGCGAAAGGAACTGACCCTTCTTCACGTTGACCGTCTTGCCGGTCGCGGCGGCGGCGAGAAGGAGGTCGGTCTGGCGGCAGAGGTAGGCGGGGATTTGGAGAACGTCGCACACCGCGGCGACGGGAGCGCATTGGGAGGCGTCATGGACGTCGGTCACGCAGGGAAGACCGTAGTCCTTTTTGACGAGGGCGTGGAGCGCGAGCCCCTCCTCGAGACCGGTGCCGCGGCCGCCGGCGATGGAGGTGCGGTTGGCTTTGTCGAAGGAGCCCTTGAAGACGAGGTTCAGCTCCGGGTATTTGGCGCGGAGGGCGACGAGTTTCTCGGCGACGGCGCGCACGACCTTCTCGTTTTCGAGGGAGCAGGGACCGGCGAGGACGAGGAGTTTTTTAGAGTCGAAGAGAGGCATGGGAGGGAAGGTCGGAGGAGTTACACAGAGGACACGAGAGGCGGCACAGAGGTCACGGAGGGAAAGGCGGGAGTCATTGAACTCGGTGGCCTCTGTGTTTCCTCGTGTGCCCTCTGTGTAACCTGCCTTATTTCTTCTTGGGCTTGGCGGCCTTCTTGGAAGGTTTCTTGTTCTTCAACGCGGCGGCGATGAACGCGGCGAAGAGCGGGTGGGCCTTGTTGGGCTTCGACTGAAACTCGGGATGGAACTGCACCGCGAGGAACCACGGGTGGTCTTTGATTTCGACGATCTCGACCAAGTTGCGGCGCGGATTGATGCCGCTGATGACGAGGCCGCCGCGCTGGAGCTGGCCGACGTAGGCGTTGTTGACCTCGAAGCGGTGGCGGTGGCGCTCGCGGATGTTGGGGGCCTTGTAGGCCTTGGCGGCGAGCGTGCCGGGCGTGAGCGCGCACTCATAGCTGCCAAGGCGCATGGTGGCGCCTTTATCGATCACGTTCTTCTGCTCCTCCATCATGTTGATGACGGGGTGCGGGGCGTTGGCGTCGAACTCGGTGGAGTTGGCGCCCTTTAATTTGAGAACGTTGCGGCAATACTCGATGACCGCGATCTGGAGACCGAGGCAGAGGCCGTAGTAGGGAATCTTGTTTTCGCGGGCGTATTTCGCCGCGGCGATCTTGCCCTCGGTGCCGCGGTCGCCGAAACCGCCGGGGACGAGGATGCCGTCGAGACCCTTGAGAATCGCGAGGCCGTTTTTCTTTTCGAGGTCCTCGGCGTCGATGCGGACGATGTTGACCTTGCAGTTGTTGGCGATGCCGGCGTGCGTGACCGACTCGTAGACGGATTTATAGGCGTCCTGGAGCTCGATGTATTTGCCGACGACGCCGATCTTCACCTCGTTGGCGGGGGTCTTGATGCGGCGGACGATCTCGGTCCAAATGTTTTTCTCGGGCGCGGGATTCTTGAGGCCGAAGAGATCGATCACGAGGTCGTCCATGCGCTCCTTCTGGAGGGCGAGCGGGAGCTCGTAGATGGAGTCCACATCGCCGCACTCGATGACGGCCTTCACGGGGACGTTGCAGAACATGGAAATCTTGTCGCGCAGGCCGGCCTCAAGCGGGTGATCACAACGGCAAACGAGGATGTCGGGCTGGATGCCGATCTCGCGCAGCTTGGCGACGGATTGCTGGGTGGGCTTGGTCTTCAATTCGCCGGCAGCCTTCAGGTAAGGAACCAGCGTGACGTGGATGAAAATGCAGTCGTTCGGTCCGACCTCGAGGGCGAACTGGCGCATGGCTTCGAGGAACGGCAGGCCTTCGATGTCGCCGGTGGTGCCGCCGATCTCGGTGATGAGCACGTCCACGTCTTTGCCGCCGGCGTAGATGCGCTCTTTGATTTCGTTGGTGACGTGCGGGATGACTTGGACGGTCTTGCCAAGGTAAACGCCGCGGCGCTCCTTCGCGATGACACTCTCATACACTTGGCCGGAGCTCAGCGAATTAAGCTTGGAGAGCTTGCCACTGGTGAAACGCTCGTAGTGGCCGAGGTCGAGATCGGTTTCCGC
>Ga0068869_100000111_pt1 | contig 38922 bp, 50 predicted proteins | sample KBSMisM52_FD_64676 | JGI IMG/M metagenome (GOLD analysis project Ga0068869, IMG submission 64676) | Miscanthus rhizosphere microbial communities from Kellogg Biological Station, Michigan, USA - KBS Miscanthus M5-2 | ecosystem: Host-associated > Plants > Roots > Rhizosphere > Soil ... | reverse complement strand
CCAACGACTCGGGCAGCTTCACGTCCGGTGTCGGTGGGTCGGTGATTCGGCACGTAGCCGGGCAGAACCGGGTGACCGCGGCGTCCGACGCGCGATCGGTTCCCGGACGCTGGCCGCAGTTGTTGACGCACGGCTCCATCGGCCGCACCCAGTTGTGGCGGCAGAAGCTGGTGTGCTGGTGGTCCCAGCCTTCCTCACCAGCCGGGGTCAGTGCGGGCGGGCTCTGCATCGGCGGGTCGAACTCGGTCAGCTCCACCGTGACCGAGCGCTCGGCCTCCAGCATGGCCATGGCGGTGGCCGCCCAGCCCTGGCCGATCCGGGCGACGGCGGCCACCAGGTGCGCGTCCGGCGCGTTGCCGTTGACCAGCTTCTCGGCCTGGTCCAGTGCGATGATGGCCAGACTCGTGCACTCGGCCGCCGTGGTGGGCAGCTTCTCGGGGGCGTTCACGCGGTCTCCTCGGTCACGGGCACCGGTGCGAATCCGGCGCGCTCCAGAATGGGCATCAGGTCGCCGAGCAGCATTCGCACCGGGCCGCGGGCGCCGGTCACCGGCACGACGTGGCAGGCGAAGAACCGGCGGTAGATCAGCGCGCCCAGCTCGGCCGCGTCCAGGTGCACGAACCACGCGGCCGGGCTGGCGTGCCCCGCGCGCTTCTCCACCAGCAGGCCCAGCTCGGCCTTCGCCGCGTCGCGCTGCATCCGGCAGGCCACCAGGAACTGGATCAGCGCCTTGCCGGCCAGGCCGTTGGGGTGGGACCCGGTGACGTTCTTCACCTGCCACACGATCGGGTGTCCGGGCACGAAGGCGTCCCGGATGTCCCCGCGGTCCTGTCCCCGGCTCGGGTCCGCGGCCGTCTTGAACCCGGCCGCCACCGAGCGCTCAGCCTCGGGGTACCAGGTGCGCAGCCACTTCGCCAGGTCCCGCTCCGTGGTGTTTCCCTTGTCCCGGTTGGACTTCGCGCGCCGGGACGCGGTGCTGGGCCCTTCGGGCTCGGCCAGAATCGCAGACACCTCGGCCCGCTCCTGCGTAGCGTCCGCCGCGGCCACCCTGTCGATGAACTCCTGATCCGTGGTCACAGGATCGTCACCTTAGGCTCGGGGTCCGACAGCTTCGTGAACTTCTCGGCCAGGTCCGGGTGCGCCGCGGCGAAGTCCTTGCCCTGGAACCGGCGCGATCGGGTGTAGGTCACCTGAAGCAGCGGCTCACCTTCGGTCGCGGCCAACTGGAGGCCGTCCAGGTTCGCCACCGCCAGCAGTCCGGCGGTGGAGTCCGTCCATGCCAGGTGCACGATCTCGTCCCGCAGTTCCTTCGCCTCGGCATCAGCCTCGGCCGCGCGCTTTTTCGCGTCCTTGTACCGGGCGAACAGACCGGCGCGGTCCGGCATCACGACCGGTAGGTACGCCTTCTTCTCGGCCATCAGTTGTTCCCCGCTTCGCAGAGGCCATCGGATTCGGAGCCCTTGAACGGGCAGAAGTGGCAGTGCCCCGGTTGGGCCGGGACCGCCATCGGGTGCACACCGGCAGAGGCCAGCGTCCGGGCGGCCTGGAGCCGAGCCAGCGCCCGCTGGCTCACCGCGGGGTCGTACTCCCACGGCACCATGTACAGGTCGGACAGCCGCTTGGCTCGGCCCAGCACGGCCAGCGTCACGTGGCGGACCTGGAAGCCCGCGTTCACGAAGCCGGTGCCGTAGCACTGGAGTTGGGTGCGGTAGGTCTGGCCGCCACCGGTGAACCAGTACGCGGACGCCGGGTCCTCGTTGCGAAGCTGGGTGAAGGTGGTGTTCCCCAACACCTTGAAGTCCACCACGGTGCCGGTCGGGATGTGGAACGCGTCCCCGCTACCGGACATCCCGCCACCGACGTGCACCCGGCGCTCGGTGATCCAGATCGTGGGGTACTGCTCCAGCGTCTCGGCCAGCCAGGCGTGCGCCGCGGTGCCCAGGATGCTGGGCCACGGGTCGTTGTACTGCTCGGACCGCGGGTGCCCCGAGGCCAGGAACGCGAGGTTCCGGCCGCACGGGTGGCCGACCTGGCTGGGTCCCACCGCCGTCTGGCGGGACCGGGGGTTGCTGCGGTAGCGCTCGTGGATTGCGGTCAGCAGCGCCGACCGCACCTCGGCCACCGCTCCCCCGGTCGCGGGTACTCCCTGCGCGACCGGGGGGACGAAGGTGCCGAGCCCGATCACGGGCGATCGGTGACGCGGTAGCTCGGCTTCTTCGCGCCGGTGTTGGCCTCGGGGTCGATGACCTCCAGGTCCTCCACCAACTTCAGGTGCTGCTCGGTGCGGGCCAGCAGGTGCTCCAGGTCGGTGCTCTTGATCTCCAGCCCGGTCACCTTCGTGACGTGGCGGACCGGGGTGTCCAGCTTCGTCACGCGGGTGACCGGCTGGGTGCCGTGCGGCTCGGTGGTCTGGATGTCCACGCGGTGCACCTGGACGGTGGCCACGTAGTGCGTGCTGTTCTCCACGGGTTCCTCCTGCTGGGTGTCGAGTGGCCCCGCCCGGACTTGAACCGGGAACTTCGGTCGCACCGGGAGACTCATCACCTCCCGGCCCTAGGTGCCGCGCTCTGCCTGTTGAGCTACGGGGCCGGTCTTGCCCCTGACTCCCCGTACAGCTTCAGCGTGGGGAGCCAGGGTGCGGCTAGACCTTCAGGTCAGCTTGCGGGCTGGGCCTGAAGCGCCGCGATGGCGGCCAGGATGTCCGCTTCACCAACGGCGGGAGCGGTGGCCGGGGCCGGGGGCTGGATGCTCGGGGCCGGTGCGACGGGGGCGACGGGTGCGGGGAGCTGGACGGGGGCGACGGGTGCGGGTGCGGCCTGCACCGGCTGGGCCTGCTGGGCCTGCGCCGCGAGGTACGCCGCGATCTGCTCCGCCGTGGGCTGGTTCGATGCCGGAGTCACGGGCGCCACCGGAGCGGCGGGCGCGGCCGGAACCGAAGCCACGGGAGGAGCTGCCACGGGCGCCACCGGAGTGGCGGGCGCGACGGGTGCGGGTGCCTGCGGCGCCGGCGCGGCGGGCGCGACCGGAGCAGGGGCGGGCGCTGCCACGGGGGCAGCGGGAACGGGGGCGGCAGCCGCGGGCGCGGCCGGGGCGGGGAGCCCCTGGACCGGCACGGGGGCGGGAGACGCGGTCATGGCGGCCTGCGCGGCCATCTCCTTCTGGGCGCGCTGGTCCGCCATCGCCGTTGGGTAGCTGGCGAACCACTGCTGAGCCATCGCCAGTTCGGCGCCGGCCAGCGCTTCGACCCCGAGGTACACGCGGGCCTTACCCTGGATCTCCACCAGCTTGACCGGCATCACCTGGCCGGAACCGGCGTACGGCTTGAGGCTGTCGACCACGCGGCCGGCACCCCACAGCGGGCCGATGTAGATCCGACCGGTGCTCAGGTCCGCGACGTCCAACGTGATGACGTCCTTCGGGTCCGGGTAGGCCTGGCTGGTGAAGTCCTTCAGGCACTCGTTCACCAGCACCAGCAGCGGCCGGTTCGTCAGGTCGGTGGCCTTGACGCGGTCGCTCTCGATACGGGGCTTGTTCACGAACTGTCCGAGCGTCATAGCGGGTTCCGTTCTCTTCGGGCTCTGCCACACAGTCCGGTGGCCGAGATGTCACAGTATCACGCTTCGGGCGCTGTCAACGCCCGATCTGGAGCACGTCCGCCAGCCTGCCATGCGTCCGCAGGGCAATCCAATCCGAGGCCTGCCCGGCGTAGATCACGGCATCCTCATCGGCCCCGCACTCCATCGCCAGGTCACGCGCCTTCTGCCCCGAGCGCCGGCGACGCCAGGCCGCATCCGGGTCCGACAGCCCCCGGTCCACGCCACTGGTCACCAGCTCCAGGCACAACTTCACCGCGGTACGCGCGGCCGTCTCGCGGTCGGTGAAGCTCCCGGCGTAGTGGGCACCGGCGCCGTGGAACGCGGCCACCACGTCCCAGCTCCCGCCGAGCGGCAGCACCAGGACCACGCCGTTCTGTCGCTTCCGGTCGGTGCCCGCGGTCATCGGGATGAACCAGCGCCCGCGCAGGCTGCGCAGGAACCACCCTTCCCGGTGCTCAACGGGCGCGTACCGGACTTTCGGCGGGGGCGGGCCGGTCTCCTCGGCCTCGGGGTCTTCGTCGTCCAGCGCATCCTCAGCGTCGCGTTCGCGCCGGGTCAGCTTCGAGCGGCGCTCGGCCTCCCACGGGTCCACCGCGACCGAGTCCAGAGAGCCGCTGATCCCGGCGTCCCCGATCACCTCGGCCCGCTGCCGCGCCACGCGGTCGCGCGCCTCGGTCACCGTCTCGCCCTCTTCGACGTGCAGGCTCGGCACGCCGGTGACGTCGTCCAGGGTGGCCAGGTTATTTCGGCCGGTGGCGCCCACCATGTCCAGCACCAGGCAGTCCGGGTGCCCGCCACCAGGACGCAGACCCCGGCCCACCTGCTGCCGGAACAGGATCTTGCTCAGCGTGGGCCGGGCGATGACCACGCAACTGGTGGCCGGCGCGTCGAAGCCCTCCCCGAGGATGGCGCAGTTCGTCACGGTCTGGAGGCGCCCGGCCTGGTAGTCGGCCAGGATGTTGCGCCGCTGGGCGGCCGGGGTGCTGCCGGACAGCGCGGCCGAGGTGATCCCGACATCGCGCAGGGCCTGCGCCACCGTCTCGGCCGAGGCCACCGAGGGGGTGAACACGATCCCCTGCCGGTCGCTGGCGTGACGGCGGTAGGCCGCGGCCACCACACCGGCCGCGCCGGACTGGTCCATCGCCTCGGCCAGCTCGGTGCTGGACAGGTCGGTGACCCCGTCGCGCCGGGTCAGGCTCATGTGCGACAGGTCCAGACCTTCCACCAGGACGCGCTGGAACTTCGGCGGGACCAGGTACTTCCAGTCGATCAGATCCAGGATGTCCACGCTGAAGGCCACCGACTGCCAGAAGTCCGTCAGCCGGGCTTTGTCCTCCCGCGTGAACGTCGCCGTGAAGCCGACCGTGCGGGGGCCGTCGTCGCGCAGGCAGCCCAGCGCCTCCAGCGTCTTCAGGTAGGCCGGGCTCACCGAGCGGTGGCATTCGTCCACCACGATCAGGCCGAAGTCCGGCAGGCTGGCCCAGCGCCGGCGGCTGGATGAGGTGTCCCGCGGCGCCAGCGTCTGCACCGAGCCGACGATGACCGGCGCGGACACGTGGTTCTTCCCGGCTTGGATGAAGCCGATGCGCTTGCCGGGCATGGCCGCGCGCATCTTGTCCGCGGCCTGTGTCAGCAGCTCCGAGCGGTGCGCCAGCATCAGCGCGGGCCGGGGGTCCACGTCTTCCTGGTACCGCCGGATCAGCTCGGACAGGATCACGGTCTTGCCGGCGCCGGTCGCGGCCACACCCGCGGTGCGTCGGTCGCCATCGGCGAATCGCTTGAACACCTTGCCGATAGCGTCCACTTGGTACGGGCGTAGCACGGGGCGGGTCATCCCAGTCCTTTCGGGACAGATACCAGTGGCGCAGTTCGTTGGCCAGGAACACGAGCCCCACCATCACGAGGATGGTATGGACCGCGTCACCGGTGAGGGCGACTAGCACCGGGAGTCCCGCGCGTTGTCGCGCAGCATCGTCGTGCCGGTCTTCGTCAGGTACTCGGCCAGGGTGATCGGGCGCGCCGGAGGCCGGGGCGCGGTGACCTGGCACCGAAGCGCGTCCAGCTCCTCGGGGCTCGGGTACCGCACCGAGCGCGCCACGAAGTCGCGGGCATCCTCGGACCAGCCGGGTGTGATCGAGTCGATTCGCGCCTCTACCGGGTCCGGGGTGGCCGCGTTCGCCTGCCGGGTCAGCTCCTGGCGCTGGGCCTCGGTGTCCTCGGCCGCGTCGCAGTTCGGGCAGGAGTCCATGACGCCGTAGTAGTGGCGGCACAGCGCGACGTAGCGGTCCTGGCCGTGCCGCAGGCTGTACGACCACACCCAGCGCGGCTCACGGTCCGGCGCGTCATTCTCGAAGCGGTAGAACACGCCGATGGCCAGGGTGCCGGGGCGCTGGATACCGCTGCCCAGGACGAACATCGCCTGGGCAGCGGTCCGGTCGTACAGCTTGGTCTGGTGGAACTCCACCGGCTGGGTTTCTTCGACGTAGTCCACGTCCTCGGTGTCCACGTCCAGCTCGGCCGCGTCGGCGCACATGCAGTCGATGCCGCGGCTCCAGAGCGAGCAGCACGGACCGGGCTTCGCGGCCTCGGCCTGGAGCCGGGCCAGCTTCTGGGTGGCGGTGAGCTTCGTCATCTCGATCTCCTCGGGTTCGGTGGTGCCTGCGTAGCTTGCCACACTGTCACACTTTTACGCAAACGCGCAGGTCACCAGTCCGGTAGCGATACCTCGGCGGGATCGGCTGCCCGGTACGGCGGTGCGCCAGGGACACCGCGTCCCACGTCACGCCCAGCTTGGTGGGCAGCTCGGTCCACGGGCACCCGGCCTCGGCCAGGAAGGCCACTTCGGCTACCAGGTCCGCGCCCCGCCAGGTCCGACGAAGGTGTCCCCGGTACTGCCTCCAGTAGCAGGGTCGGCACAGCTCGAACCCGTGGTTGGTCGCCTCGGGCAGGCCGCACCCGGTGCACGCGTCCAGGATGCGGCGCCCGGTCACACGTACGCCCAGCGCTCGCCGAGATCGTTGCGGTCGGTGTGCAGGACCGGGGTCCGCTTCGCCAGCCTGCACAGCGCGGCCGGTGGGGTGCGCATGATCTGCTGGACCTCGGGCGCCACCGCCGTGCTGATGACCAGCTCGTCGTGCATCGTCAGGTGCACCTGGTCCCCGATGCCCTGGCGCTCAGTCTCGTACAGCGCTTCGGCCAGCAGGTCGTAGGCGCTGCCCTGCACGTGGTAGTTCACCGCCATGTGGGTGGCCACGCGCCACTTTCCGGTCTTCTCGTCGAGCTGGCGCTGCACCGGCAGGATGCGACCCGAGACGGTGGGCACGCAGCGGTAGTCCTCGGCGGCGGCCTTGATCCGGTCGAAGTGCTGGGCGGTCACCGCGTACCCCGACCGCGCGGCGGCCTTGATGTCGCGGCCGGTGTCGATGTCGCACCCCAGGTTCGAGCACATCAGCGCCAGGCCCTGGCCGTACATGTCCGCCAGGATGACCACCTTGCCGGACTTGCGGGTGATCCCGGCCATCGCGGCGATGGTCTCGTAGGGGTCGCCGGTGCCCGCTTCGTACTCCCGCAACAGGCCCATGTCCCCGGCCATGTTCGCCGCGGTGACCGGCTCGATCTGCCGCCAGTCCAGCGACGTCCACGGGTCCCCGTCCTCGGCCAGGATCATCCCGCGGGCGCCGTCCGGGAACTGGTCCAGCGGCGGGGAGCCCGCCGAGGCGCGGCCGGTGGTGCTGGCGCCGAAGATGTTCTTCACCGGGTAGACGCGGCCGTCCACCGACAGGTCCCTGATCTTCACCAGGTAATCGTTCATGATCTTGGTCTGACCCTTGTGCGCCAGGAACAGCTTCACCAGCGGGCTGGGGATGCGCTCCAGGTACTTCTTCTCGCCGCTGGGGGCGCCGCTCTTGAGCCGAGGGTGCCGGTCCGGTGGCGGGATGAACCCTTGCTTGTCGGCCCACCGCACCAGGCTGGCCGAGTCGCCCGGCTTGACGTCGAAGTCCCGCATGATCCCGGCTGCGCGGTCCAGCTCCCCGCTGTAGCGGTCGGTGAACCGGTCCGCGAAGTCGAAGTCCACCCGGTAGCCGAGCAGCGTCCGGCGCAGGCGACCGCGGTTGATCACCTGTTCCCGGTCCAGCATCCGCGCGGCCTCGTCACCGGTCACGCCGTACTCGGTGTACGGGTGGTTGGCGGTGAGCTGGGACCAGGCCGAGGCGCGCACGATCGGCAGCAGCCGCGCAGTGCTGGCGACATCGGCCGCGTTGCCGATCACGTACACCGGCCGGTCGATGTCGTACACCTGGTACATCTTGTCCACGGCGAGCTTCTCGGACTTCGCCGCGGCCTTCGTCCAGTCCTGCTCCGCGGTGCGGCCGAGCATCTTCACGGCCAGGTCGCCGAGCGACTTCGACACCGTGCGTGCGGGCCACGCCATGCGGGCGTAGATCAGGGTGTCGATCACCTTCGCGACCCAGTCGCGCCGGAACAGGCCGCGCCGGTACAGGATCGGCACGTCGTACGGCGAGTTGTGGAACACCAGCGCCACCGTGGCTTCGAGCACCAGCCGGATCAGCTCGGCCTGCCGAGGGTCGCGCGGGTCCAGCAGGATCACCCGGTCCTCGGTGCCGATGCCCACCACGTGGATGCGGTCGCACCGCGGCAGGGTCTTGCCCTCGGTCTCGATGTCCACGGCCAGCGGGACGTGCAGGCGCAGCAACTCCAGCGCCTCGGCCTGGGCGGCCTCCAGCCCCATGGTGGTGCGGATACCCCCCAGCACCCTGGTGCCGGTGAACCAGGGTCGCACCGGGGCGTCCAGGGCACCGGGTGCCGGTCGAAGCTCCAGCGCGGTGCCGGGGCACGAACAGACGTCCCCGTCCGGTTCCCCGCACGCGGCACACGGGCGCTGTGGTTCCTCCGCTTCGTCGTGGTCGGGGAAGTCACTCGGCAAGTCCACGCTCATCCCTGGTCCCCGATGCCGAACTTGCGCTGCTGCTCGGCGGCCTGGTGCCGGGCCAGGTCGTTGCGCATATTCGCCAGTCGGGTCAGCTCCCGGATCCGTGCGTCCCGCGCGTCCACCACCTCTTGCTCCTCGGCATTCGGTTCCGGGACGGTGCCTGGCTTGACGTCCTTGTGCTTCCTCGTCATCGGGTGGCCTCCAGGTACTCGGCCACGGCACGGCCGTAGACGGTGATGCGGACACTGCCGGTCTCGGTGCGGTGCACGATGCCACGGGCGGCCAGGCTCCTGGCCTGGCGTTGGGGCGCCCACTTCGCGGACAGGCTGCCGTGCCGGATCACCGACCGGAGCAACTGCCGTTGCCGTGGACCGAGGCGACGCGGTGCGCGTGCCAGCCAGAAGCGGCCGGGCAGCACGCGCACCGTCTTCGGATCGGGGGTCACTAGCCCTTGTCGACGTCGGTACGGAAGAACGCCAGGCCCATCTTCACCGGGTCGTCGGCGGCCTCGGCCACGCTGACCAGGTCCTTGCCGCCCAGCTTGTCCAGCGCCTTGTCCGAGGCCTTGACGGCGTTGTCGTGACTGCGGACCGGCTTACCGGTCACCTTCGCCTTCGGCACGGTGTGCTCCTCGGGTGCGATGGGGTGCCGTGGCGACTGCGGAGCGGGGACTCCCGCCACGGCACCCTGATCTTCGTCTCCAGCTACCGGCCGCATCGGGCGGCCGAGCTGTCACAGTATCACACTTCCGGGCCGGGTCCCGGTGCGGGATCAGGGATCGGTGGTGCTGTGTCCGGTGTGGACGGCGGCTCGGGCTGGGTCACCAGGTGCAGGGGCATGGACGCGCTGTACACCTTTTCGGAGCCCGGTCCGGTGGTGCGGCTGTACGCCGTCCCGTCCCGGTCGCCCAGCATCCCGGCGTCCATCATCCGGTCCAGGCAGGCGCGCCAGGTGTTCTTCGACGCGCGCCAGTTGTCCGCTCCGGACTCCACCAGGTGCGCCACGGCCTGGCCCCTGGTCATTCCCGCCAGGGAACCACCAGCGGCCAGCTCCTGGGTCACGGCCTTCTCCCGACCCGCCGTCATCAGCCCGGCGTCCGCCGAGGGATCGGGGCGCGGGGGCACCGGTCGCCGGACCGGGTCGAAGGACATCGCGACCGAGTCCCCGGACGGGACCAGGAACCCGGACAGGTCCTCGGTCCACTCGGGACGGCTCTTCGCCTTCGTGTTCGTGATGGTGATAGTGGCCGCGCCGGGGCTGGTGTCCTTGTCCGAGGTGATCCAGTACTCCACGTCCATGCTGCCCGTGACCGAGCTGGCTCCGCGTGCGGACTTCGTCTTGCCGGTGCCCGCAGCGTCCTTGCCGGTGTGCGCCACCAGGCCCACGGCCGCGCCGGACACGTCGCGCAGCATGGCCACCTGGTCCACGAACATGGCCATGTCCCGATTCGAGTTCTCCTCGAAGTGCTGGCTGGACACCTGGGCCTGCGTGTCCACCAGGATCAGGGTCGGGCGCCACGCCTTCACGATGTTGACCAGCTCCAGCCACCGCGGGGTGTTGGCGGACAACCCGGTGTAGGTCTGCACCAGCAGATCGGCGCCGATGCCCACACCTTCGGAGTCCGGGAACCCCAGATCCCGGATGCTGGCGACCACGCGGCGCATGACCCCCTTGGGGTCCTCGGGTGCGATGTAGAGAACCCGCCCCCGGCCTACGCACTCGTGCCCGGCCCACGGCACACCGGCCGCCACCGCGACGGCCAGTGATACGGCCACGTGCGTCTTGCCGGACCCCGAGGCGCCATAGATCCGGAACATGTCGCCCAGGTCCAGGACGCCGGGGATCAGCGGCTCGGGTACCGGGTCGTCCAACACGCTGAACGGGTTGCGGAGGTAGCTCAGGATCGGGGCGTCCGGGTCGGTGACCGGTGCCGTGGGCTCCAGGACGTGCGGGTGCCGAGCCGGGGACGTGGGCGGGATGCCGAGTGTCCCGAGTTCCGGCGGGGGCTGAACGGCAGCAGGTATCGGCAGGGTCGGGCGATCGGTCACGGGAGGCAGGGCGACCGCGGCCGTCACCTGGTCAACCGTCACCGGTCGCGCCGGTGGGGTGTCCGCGGTGACGGCCGCGTCCAGAGGGTGGAGCTGTGCCCCGTCCGAGGCCAGTCCGTGCGCCCGGTACCCCGCCGCGATGTCGTCCGCGTTCAGCGGCTCGCCGTGGCGCAGCTCGGGGCGCGCGACCGCCGCGGCGAACTGGAGCTTGGTCATGATCTTCGCCCCGTCGCGGGGGACGTTGACCAGGAACGGCGGCCGGTTGTCGCTCCAGATCATCAGCGGCGCGTGGCCCTCGTCGTTGTCGAAGCCCGAGGCCGAGCACCCATCCTCGTGGGCGGTCGCGCTGCGGGGGCTGGCGTGGTCGTCCACCGGCGCCATGGTCCAGTCCGGGCAGCCGCAGGAGTGCACCAGGCCGGTGTCCACCCAGCCGAGCGGGGCCAGCAACTCGGTCCAGGAGGTCTCGGTGGACCAGCGGATGAGCCCGGCCTCCCCCAGCCCGATGCCCGGATCGCGAAGGCGCTCGGCCCGGCGCTCCGCGCTGTCGATGCGCCGGGACTCCCGCTGCGCCGCCGCGTTCGCCGCGATGGCCAGCAGCCAGTCCACGTTCGCGCTGATCGGGCTGCCCTCGAAGGTGTAGCCACGGCCGTCGCGCACGCTGGGCGGCACCAGGACGTACTTGTCCCGGTACATCGCGGTCCAGCCGCTCGGGTCCTTGTAGATGCCCTCCCCCACCGACAGCAGGAGATCCCGGTTCGGGTTCGGCTCCACGGTGGACAGGTCGATCCAGATGTGGCCGCCGCCGTGGTGCTTCCAGGTCCCGGTGGCCGGGTCGTAGACGCCGGGGCTCTTGACGGTGAGCTCACCGACGCTGTCCCACTCGGTGTCGGTCGCCCGGCGCCAGGAGTCGCGCCAGCCCTGGTACTCGGCCGGGGTGTCCACGTCCACGCACAGCATCCGCGACCGGCCCACGTCGATGGCCAGGTTGGGCATCGGCTGCCCGGCCTTCTGGAGCCGCTTCAGGTAGGCGTCCAGGGCCTTCGGGTCGTCGGTGGCGTGCGCCCGGCCGCAGTCGTGCCGTGCCCGGTCCCAGCGCGGGTGCCCGGCCTCACGGGCAGCCTCCTGCGCCGCGGTGTCCGCCAGCTTCAGCGCGCGGCTGGTGAGCGGGCACAGCGGCTCTTTGCTGTCCGGCTTCACGAACAGCAGCGCGAAGCCCATCCGAGCCGCGGCGCGCACGACACCCTGGAACAGCTCGGGGTTGTCCTGTGCGCCGGTGTGTCCGCTGAAGGCGGCCAGGAACCGGCCCCCGCTGATCACACGGCTCCGTAGTGCGCGCAGCCGGGGAGCCAGGATCCGGCATCGGCGGACCAGGTGTGCACGGTGTCGCAGCAGTCGACCATGTCGTGCATCAGGAACTCGCCCGGCCACGGACGTAGCAGGTCCTTCGGCTTCAGAACCTTCATCAGCTCGGCCACCACCTCGGACACGTGCACCGGCTCACCGCCACGGGTCGCGGTCACGTTGACGACGGGGATCGGGACGGGGCGGTACCAGGTCGCACCGGTCACCAGGGGCGTGCAGGAGGTGTCCGTGACGTCCTGGTGCGGACGACCCCACACGTCGGCGGGGCCCAGGATCAGGCTGCGGCACGGGATGTGGCCGCCGGTGGCGTATCGGGGCCTCGGTTTCGGGAGGCGCAGACCCAGCCGGGCGGATGTGCCGTGCTTCGGGGCGGTGTGCGCTACGGTGTTCGTCATCGGCTGCCTCTCGCACAGGTGGTCGGTCACGGCCCCGGACGCTTGCTACGTCGCGGGGCCTTTCCACGTCCTGAGCAAGCTAGCACGGCGGACCGGAGCAGCGTCGGAACCGTGTCCAACCCGGCTTGGACAGGCCATTGGACACGGCGAACCGTAACGGTGTGCCCTTTCATCTTGGCTGGTCAGTGGCAGTTTCCAACTTTCCAATATCAACATCCATGGATGATCATGCGTTGGACATCGTTCCAAGATCAAAGTCCAACGCGATTGGACGTCGTTGGAAAGTTGGACATTCGCAGGTCAGACCATGTCCAACCCGGTTTGGACTTTGATCTTGGAAACTGCTGGTTCCAACTTCAGTTCCAAGTTTCCAAGACAGCCACCCCTCTGTAAGAGGGGGCTGATGGATTGGAAATTGGAAACGCGAGACGACCCGTCTCCGGTCGCACGGGATCAGGGGTCCGCAGAGCCGACCGGGGCGTGTCCCGCACAGCCGGGCTCACCGGTCGATCGGACAGCCGGGTGCCCAGACCGAAGCGTGATAGCGTGACAACCGGCCAGAGGACTACCCGGATCGGAGGAGCGGACACGATGGCGACCAAGACCAAGCCACCCCGGACCATCACCCGAGCCGGGCAGATCGACTGGTCGAAATGGGCGGACGGCTACTGGTGGTCGTTGCAAAAGGGAATCGATCACGACCAGACTCCCCGTGCCGCGCTGAAGGCCGCTCGGATGTGGGCCGTGCGGAACGGGTACTGGGTCAACGCGGAACTGCCACCGGTGGACCAGGAGTTCGGGTGCTGGAAGCTCTGCTTCACCAAGCGGGTACCCGGACAGCCTCAGAAGGCCGCTGAGAAGCCCTGAGCCGGTTCCGGCCCCTGGACACCCGCCAACCCCCGATAGGCCGTCAGCGGCCGACACAGCCCCAGGACGGAGGTACCCGTGGCCGAGCGCACCACCCCTCCTGCCAAGACTGGGCCGAAGCCCCACGTCCCGCGACGCACCTCCGAGGTGATCCCGCCCGAGCGCACCGGTCCCGTGGCGAAGGCGGTGCGTCGGGGCAGGGCGAAGGCAGCCCCGTCCGACGAATCGGTGGAGCGCGACGCCGAGTGCATGAGGCTGCGCACGCTGGGCTGGACGCGGGAGCAGATAGCCGGGCACCTGCACATGCACGTCAACACCGTGGGCATCGCCATCAGCCGCCACGTGAGCCGGGTGCTGGACGAACCGGCGCGGGACATCCGGGAGCAGATGCTGGCCCGGCTGGACGCGGCCACGAACGCGGCGATGGTGGTGCTCACCAGCGTGCACTACGTGTTCCACCAGGGTGACCAGCTCCAGATGGTGGACCCCGAGACCGGGCAGCCGTTGCCGGTGAAGGACCACGGCCCGATCCTGGCCGCCGCGAAGGTGGTCGCGGACCTGGACGCCCGGCGCGCGAAGCTCCTCGGCATCGACGCGCCCGAGCGCCAGGAGGTCAGCATCACCCAGCTTCCGTCCTTTGTGGAGGATCTGGTCAAGCGTAAGCGGGCCGAGGCCCTGGGGGAGGAGCTGTGACCGAGCCCGAGTACCGCGTGCGCTGGGGCCCTGGCGGGCCTCCGACGATGGACCCGGAATGGGCCGAGATCGCAGCAGCCTTGCGCACACGGATCACCGGGAAGTGGTTCGACCTGCACTACTCGCACGACGTGGTGCCGCTACCCCTGGCCGGACCTCGGCACCCGAGCCGATCGTGATCCCCCGCGTCACCATCGCGGACGTCATGGCCGGGGTGCCCGACGCCGTGTGGCTCCTGCCGCGGGAGCAGATCAGTGCCGCGGTGGCGAAGCTGAGCAAATGGGACCCGCTGCTGTTCGCGGCCTGGTACTTCCCGCACCACCTGCGCGACGGCGAGAATGAACCAATCACGTTCTCCCGGTTCCATGTGGACCTGGCCGCGCGGGCACTGCGCTGGACCCGGCCCAACCCCGAGCCGATGTCCGAGCGCCACGCCGACATCGCGCCACGCGAGTCCGGCAAGAGCACCTGGAAGTTCCTGATCCTGCCCGCGTGGGCAGCCGCACACGAGCACCTGCACTTCGTCGCGGCCTTCGCAGACTCGGGGCCGCAGGCCGAGATGCACCTTCGCACGTTCAAACGGGAGCTGGAGACGAACTCCCTGCTACAGCAGGACTTCCCGCGTCTGTGCACCCCGAGCCGACGCACCACAGGTGTGTCCGATTCGGACAATAAGAGCATGTACCTGGCGCGCAACGGCTTCGTGTTCGCGGCGAAGGGCATCGACGCGTCCAGCCTCGGCATGAAAGTCGGTGATCGGCGACCGGACATGCTGCTGCTGGACGACATCGAGCCCGATGGCGCGAAGTACAGCCTGTACCAGAAGGAGCAGCGGCTGGCGACGCTCCAGAACTCGATCCTGCCCCTGGCCGTCAAGGCCCGCGTGGAGCTGAGCGGCACCGTCACCATGCCGGGCAGCATCACCCACGACCTGGTCAAGGTGGTCAGCGAGCCGGGCGAGGAGCCCGAGCAGTGGGTGACCGATGAGCGCTTCCAGGTGCACCACTACGACGCCATCGTGACCGACCCGGACACCGGGGAGCGCGCGTCCCTGTGGCCCGAGAAGTGGTCCCTGGAGTTCCTGGAGTCCATCGAGCACACCCGGTCCTACCGACTCAACTACGCCAACGACCCGATGGCCATGGACGGCCTGTACTGGAGCCAGGAGGACATCCCTCACGGGTCCACGTTCCCGGCCACCATGACCATCCTGAGTATCGACCCGGCCGTGACCACGAATGAGAAGTCGGATTACACGGGCCTGGCTGTCATAGCCGGGAACAAGGCGCTCCAGAAATGCCGTGTCCGAATGGCGCGACAAGTCAAGGTGGCGCCCGGCACACCGTTACGGAATCTGTGTCTCCAGATCATGGGTAATTTCCCCGAGATAGCGGGAATCCTGATCGAGACCAACCAGGGTGGCGACACGTGGCGGGCCATTCTGCACACGATGCCCGTGCGGGTGGCCACGATCCACCAGGACGAGGCGAAGGAGCAGCGGGCGGCCGACTTGCTCAACGACTATCAAATGGGCCGGGTGGAACACGAGACTCCGTTGCCCGTGGCCGAGGCCCAGATGATCGCGTTTCCGAAGGGTCACGACGACATCGTGGACGCCATCGGCAGCGGGGTACGGTACTTCCTGCCCAAGACCATCCCCGGCCAGCGCCGATCCACCAGCCAGTCCTACGTCTAGGGGTGCCACGTGACCATCGTGTCCGACCTGAAGGAAATCGCACGGGCCGATGTCCGGTACCTGGAGGCCCAGAACTACTACGAAGGCGAGAAGGTCAAAGAGCTGTTCAGCAACCCCAAGGTGGCTGCGAAGCTGGGGGCCAATGCCGAGAAGTTCTATGTGAACATCGCGAAGCGGGCAGTCGACGCCGTGTTGTTCAAGCTGGAGGTGCTGGGCTTCACCGTCACCACCGAGTCCGGCGGTGAGGCGACTCAGGCCGCCACGACGTTCAAGACCAACGTCTGGGACCACAACCGCATCCGTCAGGTGTTCAGCGACGCGCTGGAGTACGCAGAGGAGTTCGGGGACTCCTACCTGCTGACCTATGACGACCTGACGCCCGGCTCGGACGGCGTGGACGCCATCGCCTACACACCGCTGGGCGCCCGGCTGTTCTACGACGCCGAGACCGAGCGCCGGAAGCTGCGGTTCGTGCGCACGTGGCTGGTTCGGCGCGACGATTCCGGGGACGACAAGGACACCTGGTACCGGCGCGTCACCATCGTGGACGCCACCGAGGTGCGGCAGCTCGTGTCCACGGTGCAGGACAGCGCGATCGAGACCGATGCGCACTTCGAGCCCTTCGTGGACGAGGACGCCCCCGACGCGCCCGATGAGGAGCTGGAGCCCGGCCAGGAGCCCGCGGGGCCGGGCGTGGTGCGCCATGGGTACGGCGGCTTCCCGGTGTTCCACCTGAGGACCAAGCGCCCGTATGGCTTCCCCGAGCACAAGTGCCTCTACGGCATCCAGAACCTGATCGTGAAGGACATCGCCACCCTCGCAGAGGGCATCGACGGCTTCGGCATCCCGTTCCGGTGGCGCACGATCAGCAGCGGGGACAACCTGAAGCCCGGCCGCGCGGACGTCTTCGGAGAGGACACCGTGGGGTCCCGCGAGAAGGACCGCGTGAAGGCCGAGCCCGGCTCCCTGGCCAACCTCTACGACACGGACGCGGTGGGCCAGCTCCTGCCCGCGTCCGTGAACAACCTGCTGGACCCGTTGTCTATGTTCATGCGCCTCGCCTCGGTCGTCAGCGTCACGCCGCTGGACTACTTCGACGCGTCCGCGGCCTCGGCCTCGGGGGAGTCGAAGAAGGAGCACCAGCAGGCCTACAACGCCAAGTGCGAGACGCGGCAGTTCGACTTCGACACCGCGCTGGTGGACGCGCTGGAGTTCATCGCGAACAACATCCTGGACCTGGGCGGGGTCCTGGTGCGGTTGATCTGGAAGCCGGTCCAGGAGCGCACCCCCGAGGAGAAGCACGCCCAGGCGAAGTCGGCTCAGGAGGCCGGGATGCCGTACGAACCGGCCTGGGTGGAAGCCGGGTACCCGGCCGAGGAGGTGGCCACGTGGCAGGCTCCCGAGGACCGGCCGGGCGCGAAGGCGAAGGTGGCCGTGGACGTATCCACCGCGGCGAAGAACTTCGGCGCCGCGGCCCAGCTCGGTGTGATCCCGAGCGACGGTGTGTCACAGTTGCTCCAGCAGATTGTCACTCCGACCAAGCAACTGGAAGGCTGACCACGTGACCACCACCGACGACCTGATCCTGGGTCTCCTCGGCCGCGTGGTCCCCAAGCTTCCCGTCCAGTACCCCCCGACGCTGGCCGGGCAGGAGCGGAAGGTTCCGGACCGGGCTCCCCAGCAACTCTCGGTCCGGGACTTCCGTGCCGCTCTGAAGACCGCGTTCCACGCCGCGCCGCTGGAGTTCGAGAAGGCGCGCAACCGCGCGTACCGAGCCGGGGTAGCCGAGTCCGGCGGCACGGCACCGGTCCAGCACTACCGCGACCGGCGGGCGCTGAAGAAGTGGTGGAACGCCGAGCTGGCGAAGCTGGTCACCATGCTGGACCAGGGCATCCTGGACCAGCAGACCCTGGCCCTGCGCGCCCAGCGCATCCTGGAGCGGGAGGCGTCCACCCAGCTATCCCGTGCCCACGGTGAGGGGGTGCGGGCCGAGGCCGACCGCAAGGGGTTGCACCGCATCCTGGTCCCCGAGCGGGACGCGTGTCTGGTCTGCACCAGCTACGCGGGCGCCATCGCCGAGCCGGGTGGCAGCTTCGAGGTGATCCGCAACTTCACCTCGGGCACCGACGAGGAGTTGCCCAGCGGCGGGGTGGAGGTGCCGGTGCACCCGTGGTGCCGGTGCGAGACCCGAGCCGTGGACCTGGACGACGCGCTCACCATGGCCGAGCCGCTGTGGCGGGAGGCCGAACGCTCGGTGCTGCGCTTCGACGCGTTGCCCAGCGAGAGCGACCGCGCCCGCACCGAGGCCGCGGCCCGGCTGCTGAAGGCCGGGACCGCGCTCCCCAAGACCGTGCTCCAGCGCAGCGAACGCGAAGTGAAGCGGCGCCGGAAGCTCGAAGGCGACCCGCTGAAACGCACTGCCCGCACCCGCTCAACCTGAGCCCCACGGGGCCGCTTACCGAAGAGGTAGATCACATGTCACGACGTTCCCGCACCGCCCGTGTGGCAACCCGCGCGAAGGCCGGTAACGGCGTCCGGCGCACCACCGGCACGAAGGCGCCCAAGCCCACCGAGCTGGACGACGACCTGGACGGTCTGGACACCGACGACTCGGACGATGACACCGACGCCGGGGATGACGACACCGACGACTCGGACGACGATGACGACACCGGGGATGACGACACCGACGACTCGGACGACGACACCGACCCCGAGACCGAGTTCCTGGCGGGCCTCACCCCCGAGCAGGCGAAGTTCTACAGCGACAGCACCGGCGGCCTGAAGACCAAGCTGACGAAGGCCAACGCCAACGCGCGCAAGCACCGGCTGGCCCGCGCCGCACTCCAGGCCGGGGGCACGGGGACCGGAACCGGCACCCAGCCGCCGAAGCCCGGTCCGGCGAAGAAGGACGCGCCCGTGGACCAGGACGCGCTCCTGGCCACGCTGAAGGCCGAGATGGCGGCCGAGGCCGACCAGAAGGAGCTGATGCGCACGGCGGCCGAGGCGCTGGTGGACGCCGGTCTGGTGCTGCCCACGGACAAGGTGGCCCGGCGTCGAGCGCTGAGCAAGGCCGTCAAGATGCTCGAGCTGGACGGGGCCGACCCGGACGACGTGGACGACGAGGTGGAGGCGCTGAAGGCCGAGATGCCGGGCCTGTTCAAGGCGCCCCGCCGCAAGCCCGCAGCGGGGCCTGGCGGGCCGAAGAAGGCCACCGGGTCGAAGTCGACGCTGGGCACGGAGCTGGACAAGCTGTTCGGGTAAGGGAGGATCGGGAACATGGAGAACCAGCACAGGAAGATCAGCGGATGCCGGGATCTGTCACAGGGTGAGATCGACGCGATGAACGCGGTCAAGGCCGCGGAAGCGAGTTTCGCGGGGCTGTGGCGGGAGCTGGGCACCATCGACGGCGTGGACCGGCGCTGGCTGGCCGTCGCGCGGACGCACATCGAAGAGGGGTGCTCGGCGGCTGTGCGCGCGGTGGCGCGTCCGGCGTCTCCGTTCGGTAGCTAGCACTGTGGCACCTGTCCCGGTGTAGCATCCGCGACAGGTGCCACGCATCGCCCGGCCAGGCGATTCGGCGCCAGCGCCCGTGAGGGCTTGACAAGTTAGGACACCCTCACGAAAGGCACGACTCATGGCGTTCAGTCTCGGCACCTGGAACCCCCAGCCCTGGACCGGCAAGATCCCTCGCAAGCTGGTCCAGACCTCGGCCGTGCTCGGCCTGGCGAACGCGGGCGGCAACTTCTCGGTGATGAAGTCAGGCACCGAGACCCGTCCAGTGGACGCCGAGTTCACCGTCCGCGCGTACGGCAAGCTGGAGACTATCGACCTCCAGAGCCCCGAGATGGGAGAGGTGACCCTGCGGGCGCGCAAGATCGAAGGCGCCGCGGTCATCGCTGAGGAGGACCTGGTCGAAGGCAAGGCGTACTCGGTCGACATCGTCCGCAACCTGCGCGACCGGGGCACGTCGAACACGGCGGCCTACTTCGACAACGCGTCCCTGGGCACCTCGGGTGACGCGACCACCGGCGAGACGAACATCCTGCGCCCGTACCGGTCGCTGTACACCGCGGTGCGCGTGGACGCCCCGGCCGGGAACTACACCACCATCGCCGCGGCGGGCACGGTCGCGGAGTACCGCGCCGCGATCAAGGGCATGATCGAGACGGCCGAGCGTACCGAGTACGCGGAGGACATCGTCGTGATCATGTCCGACTACTGGCAGTCCTACCTCCGTGACATGCCGGTGGACGGTTCCAACGGCCGCCCGATCTGGGACCAGGAGGGTGGCACGATCCTGGGCAAGCCCATCTACTGGACCAAGGGTGCCCGGCTGGCCAGCACCTCCGGTGCGGGTACCGCGACGCACAACCCGGTGGGCAACCACCTGGCGTTCGCCGGACCCCGCAACCACCTGATGGTGGGCCGGGCGCCGTTCAGCACCGGCAACGCCGCGGTGCCCGAGGCGTACCTGTCGGACCCCACGACCGGCGTCGGGATGCTCAACGACAGCGCGTGGTTCAAGCTGCGCTCCCGACTGGCCATGAGTGTGGCCGAGGCCGACGCGTGGACCGCGCTGGAGCGTCTGGCCTGATCGACTCCCGCCGCACGGCTCTCCTGACAACGGACGCCGTGCGGCGGGACACCTTCGCCGTCAGGAGCTGCCCCGTGGCCATCGTGACCATCCCCGAGTGCCTGACCGTGACCGGCAAGGCGGTCACCCAGGACCAGCTGGAGCGCGCCCAGGTCCACGTGGACATCCACGCCGAGGTCGACATGGACGATGTGGACGCGCTGGGCCGGGTGGACGCTCGGGACCTGAAGCAACTCAAGTGGGCCGTGTGCTTCCAGGCCGCGTGGCTGCCCAGCCAGGTGGAGCTGGAGGCGCGCACGGACCTGGTGGAGATCGCGGGCGCCGCGGCGGACGGCGGCGTGACCCTGCGCGACGAACTGTCCATCCGTCTGGCCCCGCTGGCTCGGAGCTGCCTGGAGCGTCTGAGCTGGAAGCGCCCCGCCACGACTCGCGACCGCACCCGAGCGCGGGAGCGCCCGGCCTACGTCCCCGCGCCGGGCATCGTGGTGCACACCGACCCCGGTGACAACCCCGGCCAGGCAGCCGACTTCCTGTCCAGCTCGGGGCCGTTCTGGGGGACTCCTACCGATGAGTAGCGTGTTCATCCCGAATACCACGGTGACGTTCCTGGATACGGCCACGACCACCGACGCGCGCCAGGACGTGGTGGAGTCGGACGTCCCCGTGGCCGAAGGCGTGCCGGCGTTCTGGGCACAGAAGGACCAGCGCACCTGGGACCCGGTGACCCAGCGCCGGACCGTGATCCGCGGGTTCAGGGTGCGGCTGAGGCCGGGCACCGTGGTGACCGAGCACCAGCGGCTTCTCAACGAACGCACCGGGGACATCGGGTTCGTGCGGGACGTCGATCGGCAGGCCGTGACCGGCACCGCGGGGGACGTCATCGTGCGGCTTGAATCGATCCAGCAGTAACTTCGGCTGGTGAGCGTCGGGGAAGTGTGACACTGTGGCCTTTCCACAGCACACGAACCCGAGGAGTGTCCGATGACCGCCACCCCGTGGATCGAGCCCGAGGACCGACCCAGCAACCCCCTGTTCCAGTGGCCGCGTGAGGACACCGACCCGGCGCCGCTGGCCGACTGGGAGCGGGAGTTGCTGGAGGGCGATCCGTACGCGGCGGCTGCGCGCGTCGTGGAACTGGACCCGCCCCCGGCCGCCGTCGCACGCCGCGCGAAGCAGCCGGTAACCCAGGTCCGCCACCGCGTCACCGGAGACCTCGGCACCTTGGTGCGCATGGACCACGCGGGCAACCCCGTCGTGCGCTGGTTCGGCGACCACACGGAGTACCCGCACAGCTGGGCGAAGATCGAGATCGTGGCCAGCACCGAGCACGAGATGGTCCCCGGCGCCTTCGAGATCGGGTTGTTCGTGGACGGTGAGGGCGACCTCTGGCGGGCGCTGGGTGGCTGCCCCGAGGAGCCGGGCACCGAGTGCGTCATGGGCTCCAGCGGCCACCCCGAGGACGCGCAGCCGCAGTGCTTCGGGTGCGGCACCGACGACCCCGAGCCGCTGTTCTACCGCCTGGTGCAGGTGCACGGCCTCCCCGCCACGTCGCGCTCCGAGCTGAGCCGGGAGGACATCGTGGAGCTGACCGGCGCGCTGGAGCCCGCGGGCAGCCCGGCCGCCCATCGCATCCGGGAGGCGACCTCGGACACCGATGGCATGGCCCTGCTGGCCGGGCTTGTCGTGACCCTGTCCGTGTGCGTCGTGATCCTGATCCTGGTGGCCGTGTACCGGCTGATCACCGGCTAGTCCGAAGTCGACACCGTCAACGACCGCGTCATCCCGTAGCATCCGGGGTGGCGCGGTCGTTGCTGCGCTTCCACACCCGGCGCAGCCGAGCACCAGGACCCGTCAACGGTCCGCACGGCAGCGCCTAGGCCGCCCGTAAAGGGGGTTCCCCGTGGCTGTGCGCGTCACGTGCACCACGAGAGTGGAGCCGACCCTGCGCGCGAACCTGGAAGGCGTGGCGGGCAAGGTTCGTGGCCAATTCGTGGACGCCATCGTGGCCGACGCCCGGCGCTACGCACCCATGGACACCGGCCTGCTGGTGTCCCGCATCACCGGTAACAAGACTGCGGGCACCATCAGCGCGGACACTCCGTACGCCGCGGCCCAGGAGTTCGGCGCCGAGGAGCACCTGATCGAGCACGCCTTCGGCCGCGACGGCTGGGCGGGCATCGTGGTGCATCCCGGCAACGCGGCCCAGCCCTACCTCCGCCCGGCGCTGAACACGAAGCGGAGTTTCTAGTGGGCTACCGCATGAACACGAAGCGGAGTTTCTAGTGGGCTACCGCATGAACACGGAGCTGGTGACGAAGGCCTGGCTTCAGAGCCTGCCCGGTATCCCTGCGGGCAAGGTGGCCACGCTGCTCCCGGCGCTGGATCAGTGGGCCTCTACCGGCTTCGTGCGCGTCACCACCGGTGTGGGCGGGGACCACCACCCGGACCTCCCGATCCGGCGCCCGATCGTGCAGGTCGACTTCTTCGCCGCGCGGCTGGGCAGCAAGGTGCACCCGCCGTGGGGTCAGGCCTTCGACCTCGCGGAGTTGGTGGTGGCCGCCCAGGAGACGGACAGCCCGGACAAGTCGAAGACCGTGACCCTGCCCGACCACGACAGCGCCACGGTGCTGGACGTCAGCGTGATGACCGAGCCCCGGCGCGGCCCAGTGCCCGACCCGGCCTCCTACGCTCGGGTGATGATGGACCTGCAAATCCAGTGGACCAGCGTCCACACCCCCTAGAAGGAGACCACGATGGTGCGGAAGAACAGGCACGACGGCGGAGACCCGGACGCCAGCGGCACGCTGAGCACCGAGGACCTGGAGTTCGACACCGAGGAGAAGGGCCGGGAGGTCGGCACCTACGCCACGCCGTGGGGCCTGCGCCCGATGTCCGCATCCGAGGCCGAGGACCTGCGCAAGCAGGGGCTGGCCATCACGCTGGAGCCGGACCTGGAGCCGGACACGTCGCTGGAAGGTGAGCGCGCGGATCTGGCCAGCCTCCCAGCCGTCGTCGCGACCGAGCACCGGGGCGAGGACGACCGGTTCCCGGACACCAGCACCCTCTGACTCATCCGTCCACAACGGACACAACCGATAGGAGAGTGACCCCGCATGGCTGTGACCGTTGCGGAACTGATCGTGGGCCCGGCCAACGTGTGGCACGCGCTCTACACCGACGTGGCCGCCGAGCCCGCCACGCCGAACGACGCGCCGGTGGGCTGGCACGACATGGGCGGCACCCAGGACGGGGTGAACCTGACCATCGCCCAGAGCTTCGAGCAGATCATGCTGGACCAGATCCTGGACATCGTGATGAGCGTCCCGAACGAGCGGACGTTCAACGTAGAAGCCAACATCGCGCAGGCGACGCTGGACCACTTCAAGATCGTGAACAACGGCGGCACGTTCACGTCCGGCTTCACCGGCACGGCGTGGCGTGCGTACGAGCCGACCGTGGACCTGGTCAACGAGGACATCCTGTACGGGAAGCTCCTCGTGCGGGGCAAGGCCCCCAACGGCAAGCTGCGCGACATCATCCTGCGACGCACCGCGGTGACCGACGACGTGGAGTTCGCCTACCAGAAGGCCGGACTCCAGGTGCTCGGTACCACGTGGACCGCGCACTACGTCTCCCCGTCCGTCGCTCCGTTCATGATCAAGGACGCGATCTGATGGCCACCCGTGGCGGGACCCGAAGCGCTGCGGCCGGCACCCCCAGCGCTCCGCACGTGCCGGGTGGCGCCTTCGAGTTCACCGACACCGCGCCCAGCACTCCGGTGGCGCGTGAGGTGCTGTTCACCTACCGCGGCAAAGAGCACACGATCCCCGTGGACTTCGAGCTGGGCGACGCGATGGAGTACGCACACATCGCCCGGACGCAGGGCCCGGACAAGGCCGTGGACTTCGCGCTCGAGCTGGCGCTGGGCACCGCGGGCTACGCGGCCCTGCGCGCGGTCCGGGGCCTCAAGCCCGTGCAGCTCGAGCGCATCGTGGGCATGGTGACCACGCGTGTGGCCGGGGGAGGTACCAGCCCAAAATAGTCCCGGCCCGTGTCCTGCAACGGATGCGGGATCTGGTGTGGCTGGTGGCGCACTGGGATGACGTGGTGTCGGACATGTCCGTGTTCCACCGCGTGGACGATGTCGCGGCCATCCCGACCGCCCGGCTGTTCCTGCTGGCCGATCGACTCGGGGCGTACCGAGGCGCCGTCCACAGTGTCATCACGCTGGAGGCCCAGCGCGTCGCCGACACACCGAAGACCGCATCCGCTGCCGGTTCCACCCCCGAGGGCAGGACGGCCGTTCCCGAGGTCACCAGCCTGGACGAGGTGAAGCGACTTCGGGCAGCCGCCCGGCTTAAGCGGTTCCCGCCGGACAAGTTCGGAGAGCACAAGATCGTGGACCTGGACAACCTGATGGCGGAGGTGAACGGCGGTGCCTGAGGGGTTCAAGGCGGGCTCGGCCTACGTCGAACTGGACGTCGATGCGGACCCGGCCATCAACAAGGCCGAGAAGGCCATCCGGGACAGCAAGGGCAAGTTCATCAAGGCCGGTACCGAGGTCGGCGAAGGCCTCGGGGACGGGATCGACGAGGGCTCCTCGAAGTCGGTCGACAAGTCGCCGAAGCTGAAGAAGGCCACCGAGAAGGTGGCCGGTCGGACCGAAGCCGTGTTCCAGGGGCTGAAGTTCGCGGGCGCCTTCGCCGGTCTCCCGGTGGCCGCGGCCGGTGCCGCCGCGTTGACCGTGGGCGCCTTCGCCGCGATCCCCATCGCCCTGGTGGCCGCGGCGGCGAAGGCCAACGCCGGTATCGACTCGGTCGGCCAGGCCTACACCCGGTTCGCGGACACGAGCACCGGTGTGTTCCAGCGCTCGGCCTCGGTCCTCCAGGACGAACTGGTGGCCGGGACCAACGACCTGGAGAAGTCGGTCCGCAAGCTGGAGCCCGCACTCACCGGGGCGTTCAACAACTCGGCCCCCGCGGTGAACGGCCTCGTGAAGGCCACCACCACGCTGGTCAACGAGTCGCTGCCCGGCATCCTCACCGGCACCACGAAGACCGCCGTGGCGATGGACGGCCTGAACAAGCTGGCCCAGGGCACCGGACGCGGCATCACCGACTTCTTCCAGAACAGCGCCCGCGGTGCCGAGGCCTCGGCCCAGTCGATGGGTCAGCTGGGTGGCATCGTCCAGGACGCGGCCGGATTCCTCGGCACGCTGGTCGCGAACCTGTCCTCGGCGGGAACGACCGTGCTGCCCCTGTTCCGCGGCGCGCTCCAGACGGTGTACTCGATCCTGGAGCAGGTCACCAGCGGCGGGATGTCCCCGCTGGTGCAGGGTGTGGGCGCGTTCATCACGACCACCACCGGCGCGCTGAGCCTGGTGCTGGCATTTGCCAATGCGCTGGGCGGCTGGCTGGGTCCGCTGGCCGCCGTCTTCGGCGCCTTCAAGGCCGTCGACATGATGACCTTCGGGAAGCTGACGGCGAACCTGGGCGCCCAGTTCGAGGGGCTCGGCGGGAAGATCCGCGAAGCCGACGGGGCCCGCGCGAAGTTCAAGACCGGGATGGCGGGCCTGCTGGAGGGCGCGCTCAGCCCGGCCGGTCTCGCGGTCGGGGGACTGGTCATCGGGCTGGGTCTGCTCGGGATGGCGCAGCAGGCCGCCGCGCAGAAGGCGGCCGAGCACAAGACCCGCGTGGCGGACCTGGCATCGGCGTTGCGGGAGTCCAACGGGGTCGTCAACGAATCGGTGCGCGCCGCCGCGGCGAAGACGCTGACGGACACCAAGCTGACCGAGGTGGACAAGAGCTACCTGCGGGTGGCCGGGGAGCTGGGCATCTCCCAGTCCAAGGTGACGGACGCATACCTGGGCAACGTGAAGGCCGGTAAGGAGGTGATCACGTCCCTGGACGGGATCATCGCTTCCGGCACGTCCACGGTGAACACCACCCGCGGCGTGATCACCACCCACAACGACGCCGCCGTGGCCGCCATCGCGCTCAAGCGGTCCATGACGGACATGAACAGCGAGTTCGGGAGCGCAGTCCAGACCAACAAGGACCTCGCTGCCGCCACCGCGGGCACCGCGGACTCGATGAGCAGCATGTCCCCCGCGCTGGCCGCCGCCCAGCAGGGGGCCGGGAAGCTGGCATCCGCCTACAGCACGCTGTTCTCCCCGATGGCGTCCGTGGCGGACAAGGCCAACGCGCTGATCACGATCCTGGACCGGCTGGCCGGGCGCACCCCGAGCTACGAGGAGTCCGTTCAGAGCATGAACGACACCCTTCGTGGTATGGCCGATGCGATGGCCAGCGGCGTGGACCACGCGAAGGGGTGGGGTGACGCGTTGCTCAACGCGGACGGCACGGTGTCGACGTTCACCGAGAACGGCTCCAACCTCCAGAACAGCCTGGTGCAGTTGCAGAGCGGGTTCGCCAACGCCGGTGCCAGCATCCAGGGCCTGGTGGAGTCCGGCATGACCTACAACGCGGCGTCCCAGCAGGTGGAAGCCACGTTGCAGTTCCAGCGGGACCGGTTCGTCGAGCTGGCCCAGAAGATGGGACTGACGGCGGACCAGGCTTCCCAGCTCGCGGACAAATACGGGCTGATCCCGGCCAAGGTGACGACCGAGATCACCAACCTGGGCACCGCCGTCACCTCCGCCGCAGACATCCAGATGGTGCGCGACAAGCTGACCGGGCTGCCCCCGAACACCCCGGTGCGGGTCACCAGCATCACGGCCGAGGCCGAGCAGAAGCTGAAGGACCTCAACTACACCGTCACGCACATGGACGACGGCACGGTTTTGATCATGGCCAACACCGGCGGCGCCATTGCGGGTGCGAACGAGGTGGAGTCCCGCGTCCAGGCCATCCAGGACAAGACGGTGTACGTCAACGTCGTGGCCACCGGGGTCGCGTCCGCGCTGGCGTCGATCGCGAGCGTGGCCAGCCGGGCGGCAGCCGCGATCGGTCACGACGGCGGCCGCATCGGGCCGCGGTCGCACGCGTCCGGCCCGGCGCCTCGAGCCCGGCGCACCGGCGGGCCGACCCCGTTCCTGGCCGGTATGGCCAACGCCACGCTGGTGGGTGAGACCGGACCGGAGATCATCTACCCGGATCGCTCTAGCTACGTCGCGACCGCGGTGCAGACCAAGCGTGCCGAGAAGGCCGCCAGGGGCGCCGCTGTGGCGACCGACCGGACCGGGGGCAAGGCGACCGCCACCCTGGAGCGTCCGAGCGTCACGAACGTCTTCAACATCCACGCGGCACCCGGCATGGACATCGACGCACTGGCCGCGAAGGTCAGCCGCAAGGTGGAGCAGAAGATGAAAGGCGGGGCCTGATGAGCTACCCGGTCACGCCGTACACCTGGACCATCGACGGCGTTCCCTTCGGCACCGGTGACGGGAACTACCTGCCCGAGGTGGAGGGCTGGTTCGGCACGCCCCAGCCGCGGATGAACGTCACGCCGAAGGTCGGGGCCGACGGCGTGTTCCTCGGGGGCCGCTACATCGGCCCCCGCATCCTGGAGGTCAAGGGCTGCTGGATGCCGGGCAGCCGGGAGGCGTTGGACGCCGCGCTGGACACCCTGACCGGGCTGTGCCGGTCCGAGGACCCGCTGACGGAGTTCGTCATCAGCCGGGTGCAGGGGACACGGGCGCGGTGGGCCTGGTGCACGCTGAACGATGAGCTGTTGCCGAAGGTGGCCCCGTCCGGCTTGATCACCTGGGACACCCAGTTCATCTGCCCGGACTACCGCATGTGGTCGGTGGACCAGTTCACCTGGGAGCCCACGGGCCTGGCCACCGCGCCCGAGGGCGGGGTGCTGTGGAACGGCAGCTCCGGTATGTCCGGGGACGGTGACGGCCTGCTCTGGAACGGCAGCACCGGGATGTCCGGGGACGGGGTGCTGTGGCAGAGCAGCAACGGGTCCGGCGGTTCCCTGTCGGTGGAGAACCTGGGCAACGACACCGCGCCGGTGGCGTTCCGGATCACGGCCACCGGTGGGACCGGACTCCAGAACCCGTGGGTGACCATCAGCGGCACCGGCGAGACGATCCAGTACAACGGCACCCTGAGCGTAGGGTCCTATCTGGACGTCGACACCGGAACCACGCGAGTGAGACTCAACGGCACCAACGCCCCCGGCGTTCTCAGCCGGTCCCAGTTCTTCCAGATCCCGGCCAACTCCATACGTACCATCACCTTCGGCAGCTCCGGAATATCCGATCAGGGCCTGTTGACCGGCTCCCACTACCACGCCTTCCAGGGAGGCTGACCGTGTCTTCGATCGCAATGCCGGGCGACGCGTTCCCGTTGCTGAGCACCAACCCGACCGTGGGCCGGAACAACTCCCGTGACTTCCGGAAGCTGTGGTTCCAGGGTCTGATGTTCGGGCCGGGCGCCGGGGGCTTCACGCGGCGGGGTGTCATTCACCGCGGCTGGATCGGCGGCACCTCGGGGGTGGAGCCGCAGGAGCTGAAGGTGCTGGAGACGGCGGTCCCGAACGGCCAGGTGCGGGTGAACCCCGGCCTGTTCGTGGTGCACCGCGGCCAGATCAGCGGTATCGACGAGGGCCCGGTCTGGGGCGGGTCGCAGGGCACCACCCCGATCCCGACCACCGACCTGCCCGCCGCGCCGGTGTCCAACACCCGGTACGACGGGATCTTTGCCAAGATCATGGACAAGAACCTTGCGGCCGACTCGGCGGGCGCGGACCACGGGCCGTACATCGACTGGATCAGCGGTGTGGCCGGGGCGTCCCTGAACATCTCCGGAACCCCCGGCTCGGCCGGTGCTCCCCCGGCAACCCCGGACGGCTACCTGCCGCTGGCGTTCATCGCACGGGCGACCAACGACAACACGATCAGCCAGGCCGAGATCACCGACGTGCGCCGCTGTGCCTACCTGGCCGGGACCCCGCGCGTCCTGTTCCCCTGGGACATCAGCGGCCTGGCCGGGGACACCGGCTACATGCTCGGGGAAGAGCGCATCCGCCCGGCCGCCGCTCCGTACCCGTCCTTCCTGGACCGCTGGGACGGCGTGGAGTGGCGGGGCACCCAGGACACCACCTTGGACATCACCACTGGTCCCGCGGTGTCCGTGCTCGGGATCAACACCATCACCGAGGTCATGAACAAGACCATCGCGGACCCCGGTTTCAAGTACCGGGTCTGGGTCGGCGCCACGGTGGGCTTCGACTCGGACGCCAACGCGATCGGGGAGGCGTCCCTGCGGATGACCAACTCGGCCGGTGCCGCGATCGGGCTGCTGGGTGAGGACCCGCTGTTCGCGGCAGCCGGGTCCGGCTCGGCGAACAAGAAGCGCCAGGTGGTCATGGCGCCGCGACCGACCGCCATCCTGTCCGGTTCCTCGGTCATCTCCCTGTGCCTGCGTCGGCTCAGCGGCGGGTCCCAGCTCGGGGCGCTGGCCAACATCAGCCAGATTTACGCCACGGTGATCCCGGCATGACCACTGCGCCGACACTGTGGGCCTTCGTGGCCGAGACTCGCACGGGCCGGGTGGTGGACAAGAACATCCCCCTGGCCGCGTTGCCGCGTGCCGGTTACCGAATCAATACCGAGGGCCCGCTGTCGTTGTCGGTGCCGATGTCCAAGAACTTCAACAAGCGCGACATCACCGGCTATCTGTACCCCTGGTACTACTCCTTCGGAATCGCGTTCGGGTCGTTCATCGTGCAATACGGGCCGATGGTGACCCAGCCCGAATACGATGCCGAGTCCGAGGAGTGGCAGATCACGTGTGCCGGTATCTGGAAGATGTTCAACGACAAGCGTTACCTGACATTCACTCGTGATTACCAGGACCTGAGCCTGCGCGATATCGCTCGGACCCTGATATCCGATGACCTGGCGCAGGTGCAGGCGGACCTGCCCATCGATCTCCCGGCGCTGGACGGCGGGGGCGGGCACGAGCGCTTCTATCCGTGGCCGAAGCTGTCACCGGTGGGTGAGTTGCTGAAGAACATCACCGACGACGTAGGCGGACCCGAGATGGAGTTCCGGCCGTACTTCACCGACAGCGTGGACCTGGACATGGTGCGTCACCGGTTCACCACCGGGACCCCGTTCCTCGGCCAGCAGACCGAGCCGCACCGGTGGTACAGCGGCCGGTCCCTGGTGGTCGCCGCGCCGATGGGCGGGGGTGACCGGATCGCGGACCTGTACATCGTGCCGGGGGCCGCGGACGGGATCAACGTCTTCCTCGGCAGCTACAACGCACTGAACTTCCCCGGTGCCCTGTGCACCCAGGGCTGGCCGTTCCTGATGGACCTGGACTCCACGCACACCAGCACCACCGAGCAGGTCACGCTGGACGCCTACGCCGCGGGGAACTACAACGCGTTCTGGCGCGGCAGCCGGATCGTGAGGGCCCGTGTCCGCGCCAACCCGCGCGACGGTGAGGGTCCGCGGATCAGCGAATGGGAGCTGGGCGACCTGGCCGAGTTCCATGTGACCGGCTACATCGGCGTGCCGGACGGGGTGTACACCTGCCGGATCATCGGCGCCGACCTGGCGACGCTGGAGGACCTGGACCTGGAGCTGCAACTGATCGGGGAGGAGCTGTCGTGACGCTGCCCGGCGTGCCCACCAAGAGCGTGAATACCGAGGACCGGTTGCGCGCGGTGGAGCGGCTGCTGTCCGAGCTGCGCCAGTCCGGTTACGGCCGGATGACCCCGTTCGACGGCGACAACAACACGCTGTGGGCGCCGGACACGGCCGGGGCGGGCTGGGGGATGGCCCGGCCCCGCACCCCGGCCGCTCTCTACCCGGTGTCGCCCGACCGCGGCACGGCCGGGTACACCTGGACCGTGGCGCTGGCCGCCGTCATCACGCCGGTGTCGCAGAAGATTCTGGTGGGGACGCGCTACTCGCACACCGAGAACGTGGTCACCGGCACCTCGGTCGGCGAGTACGAGGTGCGGTGGAACCCCGGCTCCAACGTGCTGGCGCGCGGGGACAGCTTCACGCTGAACAGTCTGCTGATGGACTTCTGGGACAGCGGCACGCCGGGGACCAAGGGACAGGACGGGACGCTGGTCCGGGAGACCGAGTACGTGTGGCCGCAGGACGGCCTCAGCGCGCCGGTGGTGGGCTACGAGACGTCCAGGGTCACCGTGTCCATCTGGGCGAAGACGAAGGACGCCACGGGCAACGTGGCCGACATCGCGAAGGTGACGCCAGGCTGGATCTACCAGGCCGGTTACGGATTGGACTGAGCGATGACCCTGCCCGTAGGACTCACCACGGCCACGCTGATCGGCACGTTCCTGGACTCGGCCGGGAACCCGGACACCGGCACCATCACCCTGTCCCCCAACGCCCCCGTGCTGGTGCACCGGACCACGCCCGGCACGGCGCTGGACCAGGCGGCCACCACGATCCAGGTCAACCCGGACGGTGTCCTGATGCCGGTGAACCAGGTTGTCCTGGCCACCGACAACTCCAGCGTGGCGCCCAGCGGCTGGAACTGGCACGCCGCGCTGCGGCTCCAGCACCGGAACGAGGACTTCGATTTCCTCGCTCCGGGCGGCTCGGTGGTGGACCTGGTGCGCGTGGCGCCGATCCCGCCGTCGCCCGGCTACGTGGTGGTCGCCGGACCGCAGGGGGAGCCGGGACCGGCAGGGCCACCGGGGGCAACGGGCGCCACCGGAGCAGCCGGGGCCCAGGGTCCGCCAGGAGCCGACGGCGATGACGGGGCACCGGGTGCTCAGGGCCCACAAGGCGCGACCGGACCGCAGGGGCCCACCGGTCCGGCGGGTGCCGATGGCACGGACGCGTTCACCCCGGTCGTGCGCCGGGCCACCATCACCTCCGGCAACATCGCCATCCCCGACACGGGCGGTGGGTTTCCGAGCTCGAACTGGGCCGTACTGGCCGGAGCCGGTGAGCTGGTCGTCCCGGCCTCGGTGGGCCACTACCTCCAGGCGTCCTACAACGCGCTGCGTGAAGGTGTCACCCACTGGGGCATGGACCTGGCCGTGGTGTCCGGTCCGGCGCCGACGATCCAGCGGTTCCTCTCCAGCAACAGCGCGACCCCACCGGCGGCAGGAGACCCCGGCGGCTACCCCACCGACGGGACGTTCCAGGGTCACGCCGCCCCGCTCGATCTGGTCGTGGAGTCGGGAGACCTGGACGCCGGGTCGGTGCGCATCGCCGTGGTGGTGATGGGTGACGGGGTCGGCACCAGGAGCCTGCGCGCCACGTCCAGCTACCCGTTCCGCTGGTGGTCGATGAACCACGGCCCGGTCGCCTAGACGCCAGCAGCCCCTCACGGCCAATCCAGGCAATGAGGGGCTGCTGTGGCTGCCCGTGGCAGGAACCCGAGGCCAGGCTACCAGCGGTTTCATGAAGCGTGTCGAGAACCCGAGGTCAGGTTACCAGCGGTCCGGCCGACCCGAGGTGTTCGAGCCGTGGTGCATCCACGTCCAGGTGACCTCGGGGTGGTGGCGCATCCCAGCCGGGGTCAGCAGGTCCCGGCACGCGAGAGTGAACAGCCAGTCCTCTCCGGCGCGCTGGCCGCAGATCGAGCCGGGTGCCTGGTGGTCCAGTTTCCCCTGGAACCCGCCCGCCAGTACGGCGATGTCCCGGCGTACCAGCGTGGTGACGGTGGTCTGGGCGGGCTGCTCCTCGTTCCACTGCTGGAACGTCCCGGCGCCGAGCGGGGCGGGTCCGTCGTGGTAGGTCACGGCGTCCTGGTAACCCCAGTCGTTGACGCGCTGCCGCGGGTCCGGCTCACCGGTGCGGAAGCGGGACCACACGTATCCGGCGTCGTGCGCTACCGCCGTGCTGAGGAGCTTGCGCACGTGGCAGGGGTCCAGCACGTCGTCATCGTCCAGGAACGCGACCCAGCGCGTCTGAGCGCCCGCCAGCGCCATGTCCCGCGCGTACGCGGCGCCGCGCTTCTCCCGGTCCACGTACACCGACAGCCCCACCGGCATGTCCTGCGCCAGCACCGAGGCCACCGCCCGGCGCAGCATGGCGTTGCGGGGCGGGATGCTGGGGATGCACACGGTCACGTCATTGATCATGGCTTCGGCCTCCCGATGATCCGGTTGACGGCCTGCGGCGGGTAGTGGACGACCACGCCATCCGCGTACTCCACGCGCACCCAGCCGCTGTTCGTGAGCACCATGCTCTCGGGCTCGGCAGCGGTGTACACCTCGACCCCGCGCACGAAGTCGATCTCGGTCTTCAGGCCCTTGTCTGCCATCAGGTCTTCGGTTCCTCACGTGCCATGAAGGCGGTGTGCCCGGCCCAGTTCGTGTGATTGGTGGCCCAGAGGCCGCGTTCTTCGTCGCTGTCGAACGGCAGCACCACCGGTGCCCCGGCTCGAGTGGGCGGGCACTCGGTGCAGGCCAGCAGGTAGCGGTTCTCCCGCGGCTGCTCTTGCGCGATCGGCTGTCCCGGCGTCCACAGCTTCGGCTCTACCACGGCCGGAACCCCCACTTCGCCACGTACGTGTCCATGTCCTTCCCGGTCTGCGCCTGGAGCGCCGGGCTGGCCGCGGTCGACTGGTCCGGGAACCGGTGGAGCAGACCCTGGCTACCGTCAGCGGGCTGGAACACGCAGCCGGGCACCGCATAGGTACCGCGCCCGTGCGCCAGCGCGGACATCTCGATGTCGTTGTCGCCACACCACCAGCGCATCCGCTCATCGGCGCGCAGACCGGACGAACCGCGGACCACGAAGCACCAGCCGGTCATCCGCTCGGTGAGCGACGGCGGCCGGACCTTGACGCGGTTGACCACCCCGCGCTCCGGGTAGGGGCCGGGGAACGCGATGTCCACGGCCTTGCCCACCAGTTGCTCTGCCAACTTGCCGATGAAATCGGGCGGCAGCACCACGTCATCGTTGAGGATGGCCACGGCGTAGTCATCGATCCGCTGAGCCCGGCACACCGGGTCAGGGTCGAACAGGTGGGCGGCCCAGTCCAGGCCGATGTTCCACAGCCGGGAAAGGTTCGGCGGCTGCTCCTCATCACGCATCACCTGGATGCGGCGTCCGAGGAACCGCACCGGCAGCTCCACCGGCGGGGTGCTGGCGTTGTCGATCACCAGCACGTGCACGTCCGGCGGGATGGAGTCCAGCAGCGCGGCCAGCTCGGTGGGGCGGTTGTGCGTCGGGATCACGGCGTAAAGCTTCATGCACCCATCACCTTCAAGATCCCGTACAGCACCAGTCCACCGCCGATGACACCGACAACGGCGGCAAGGGACATCAACGCAAAAGCCTTCAGATCACTCATGGCTGCCTGCACAGGAGCTTGGCCGTCTCGTAGTCCAGGGTCGAATCCTCCATCACCTTGGACATGACGCAGATGCGCTGCTCCCGCTTGTCCGATTCGGACAGCTCACCGGGCAACCCGGCCACCAGCCAGAGCACCAGGAACAGCAGGGCCAGCAGCCCGGCCACGATCGCGACCTGGCGCCACCACGCGGGGACGGTCTTGGTCGACTCGGTCATCACGCCTTCCTCATCCACGCGTAGAGGTCACCGGGGTTGGGGTTGAACTGCCAGTCGTAGCCGGCCCACGGCTGACCCCGCATCGTGTCCTCGAACCGGTCCGGGTCCACGTTGCGGTAATGCTCGCCCTGCGGCGGGTCCATCTCGCCGCGGGCACCGTGCGGTCGGCGGCCGGTGCTGGCGCAGGTGACGAACGCGAAGCCGCCCGGCCTCAGCACGCGGTGGATGGTGCCCAGCACGGCCATCCAGCCGGTGTCCGGGTCCAGTCCGGCGGGCGGGGGCACGTGCTCCAGCAATTCGGTGCACAGCACCAGGTCCACCTCCAGCGTGGCCCCGTACACCGTGTCACGGCTGACGATCACGGGGTCACCCATGTCCACCAGTCCGGCCCAGGTGCGCGCGTCCGCGACGATATCCACGCCGGGTCCGGGCGCGACGTCCAGACCGAGCCACTCGGTGGCCGGGTCGAACAGCTCCCGCGCGGTGCCGTTGACGTCCGCCCCGCCGAAGTCGACGGCCAGCCGTGGCCGGTCCGGGGTGACCGGTGGTTCGTGCCTGACGAAGTCGGACGACACCATCATGCGGCGGACCGCGTCGAAGGCTTCGGGATGCATCGGCTGCTCCTGGTCTCGGGTACACGAAGGCCCTGCCACAGTATCACACTTGGTAACTGTGGCAGGGCCTTCGGGGCCGGGTCGGCTACTCGGGGATCCGACGATCCGGGGTCAGCGCCCGGCCTGCGTTGTCACGCGGGTCGGCCAGCGGGGTGACCTTCGTCCGGGTGGCGAAGCCGGTCACGATCGGGCCGAGCACGGCGAAGACACCGAGCACGGCAGCGGTCTGCTCGGCGGTCAGCTTCAGGCCGAAGGCCACCAGGAGCGCGATGACCGCACCCACCGCGGCCTGGAGACCGGCAGCGGTGAGGATGGGCTGGGGACGGGTGTTCATCGGGGGTTCCTTCCCTCGGGGCAGCAGTACTGCGGAGATCAGCCGCCCACGGGCGGGTTCGGCGGGTCGTTGTCGACGAACACGGCGCCTTCGCGCAGCAGACCCTTCGCCAGTGGCGAGGTGCGGAACAGCGCGTCGAACCCCTCCTGGGTCTGCCCGGCCACGGCCAGGTTCTCCAGCGCGTCACGGATCTGGTTCGCCAGGGTCTCGATGTTGGCGACAGCAGTGTTCATCAGCCGCCATCCTTCGATGAACTGCTCCAGGCGTGCGCGTTCGGACATCACGTGACCGACCACGTCGTCTGCCACATCCAGTGGCAGTGGCCGTGCGGGGGTTCCGTCCGTGACCTTGTAGTTGTGCGTGACCTTCTCGGCGGCTGCGAGCAACTTGTCCAGGTCGGTCGGGCTGATGTTCGGCACGTTCTCTCCGATCGTGAGTGACTCTCGGGTGTGGCCACGCAGGGCCACGTTGACGTCCAGGCCGTTGGCCGAGATGCCGGGGAACGGCACCCCGTCCGAGCGCCACTGGTGCAGTGCGTCCTGTGGGTGGTTCCAGCCCAGCGTGAGAATGCCGGGGCGGCCGTTGTAGTTGGCGACCCAGTTCCACGCGTGGTCGTCGCTCCACACGTCCGGGTCGATCCAGCCCGAGGTGAACCAGGACTCGGACCCGTAGACCAGGAAGTCCAGCCCGCCGAACTCCGAGCGCAGGACCGAGGACCAGACTCCGATGTAGTGATTGAGCTGCGCCGGGCTGGACCACCTCAGGCCCACGGACTCGGCGTTCTCGGCATCGAACATCGGGAACAGGCTGCCCTCGTCCAGCACCCCGCGCGCCTCGGCATCGGCGCCGAAGTGCCGAGCCTGCACCACCGGGTCCACGCGCGGGTCACCGAAGTGGTAGCCGCCCACGGCCAGGCCTGCCGCGCGCAGGCTCTCCACCTGCTGCACGCGCTTCGGGTTCTCATAGCCCAGCTCGCCGGTGAGCTTGACCCAGGCCCCCGCGATGCCGGTGCGCGCCACTGCGCCCGCGTCGGTGACGGACTGGTAGCTGGCGATGTCGATGAAAGTGTCTGCCACGGACTCATCCTGTCGTTTGGCTGTCCAGGTACAGGGGTGGTGCCGGTGGGATCATGAGGCCGGGGACCGCGCGCTCCAGCCGGTCCACCATGTCCAGGTCCCACCGTTCGTGCCGGGCTGCCATCCGGTCGCGTTGCCGTTCCCGGTCCACCAGCCCGTTCACCGCCGAGCGCAGCTCCCGCAACTCGGCCACGGCGTCCGTGCCCATCTGCACCCCGGCTGCGGCTATCTGGGTGGCCGAGTCGGTGTCCAGCTTCCGATTCTCCGCGGGTGCCCTGCGCAAGGCGATGATCGCACCTCCGAGTCCGCCGGTGCCGATGACCGCGGTGAACCAGGTCAGGGGGTCAGGCATCCGGAGTCACCTCGTCGGACTGTGCCAGGGCTCTGGCCGCAGCTTCGGGTTGCGTGCGCGCCAGCGCGGCCTGAGCCCTGCGGAACGTGCGGATCTGGAGGAGCCGCCACACCGAGGCCCCGGCCAGTGCGGTCAGCACCAGGCTGAAGGCGAAGCCGGTGGACCCGTTCACGTCCACCGACCACATGGCGTAGATCAGGAACAGCGACGCCAGCAACCAGTGCGCCGCACGCTCGATCTTCGCGATGACCGCGGGGGTGTTGACGACGGCCGAGTACAGGTACATCGCCGAACCCACCGACATGGCCGCGATGAACACCCTGGCCCAGGGCTCGGGGAAGTTGGACAGGGTGCGGGTGACCACCTTCTGGTAGGCGAACGCGGCCACCACGCCGTAGGTCAGGAAGGCTGCGGAGATCAGCACGTGTGCCGGTTGCCGGGCACTCGGTATCGTGACTGTCTGCACTCGATCGGCCTCCCTGTACGTAGCCCCTGATGGCAGCGTATGTCACGCCTGCCACGCGGTCACACTCCCAGCGCCCGCTCCCACAGTGGGGCGATGGCACCGACGGTACGGGACCGCGCCCAGCGCAAGCCGGACTCGTGCATGGCCTGCCGGTCCCGATGACTGGTGACCATGTGATCCAGTGCCGCGCGCCACTCCGCCGACGACCGGCAGCGCAGGCCGCCCCGCGCGACCATCGCCCCGCCCAGCGCGTCCGTCTCCACGGCATACGGGCCGTAGTCGGTAGCGACCCAGGGCACACCGAGCGCGGCGGACTCCAGCAGTCGGATATCCGACTTGGATCGGTTGAACGTGGACCGGCGCAGTGGCGCCAGGCTGACGTCGAACATCGCCCTGATACGGCTGTAGTGCACCTCCAGGTCCCGCGTGCCGGGGTGCACCACCTTCAGCGCGATACCGGCCCGCTGGAGCGGCTGGGGCTGCCCGCCGAGGAGCTGGAGCCGGACGCCGTCGTTGCGCTGGAGCCACCGCACCACGGTGCGCGCGGCCGAGTCCTCGGCCCAGTCGCCGTCGTGGGTGGGGCTGCCCTGCCAGCCGATGGCCTTGACCCTGTCGGACACGACGGCCGGGTCCCGCACGATGTGATCCGGCACGGCGTTGGGGATCACGTGCACCGGCGCGCTGGTGAACTCCGACACCACCTCGGCCAGCCGCCAGGTGCTCACGGTCACCGAGTCCGATACGGCCAGGTTCCGTTCCACGTTGCCGAGCACCGGACCCCACGTGGCCGCGGCCGGGTTGTCCGGCTCCTGCTGGAGTGCCCAGGGGTCGTCGTCCAGCTCGTAGACCAGCTTCGGCCGGTCGATGCTCTGGGCCAGGTGGTGCCACAGCAGCGACGGCTCCAGGTTGCAGACCCGTTGTCCCACCAGGACGTCCACGCCGGACAGGTTCGACTCGGCCAGCGCCAGTGTCTCGGATGCGGACATGCACGCGTTCGGCTGGCGGCCGGGCAAGGCCATCCCCACCGAGACCTCATGCCCTGCCGCGCGCAGACCGGTAGCGGGCAGCTCGCACCGGTAGTGCCCGCACCCCGCTGCGTCGGCGGACCAGAAGACCACGCGGCTCACGTGTCCGCACCCGGCTCTGGGCACGGCACCGGGCACCGCGGGTAGCAGTCCGTGCTGAATTGGCGGCACTGGTCACAGCGGCCGGACTGGCTGTTCCAGGGGTGCTCGCAGTCGGGGCTGTGCTCGTGGTCGGGAGCTGGGACGTCCACCATCACCACCGGGTCCAACGACTCGGGCAGCTTCACGTCCGGTGTCGGTGGGTCGGTGATTCGGCACGTAGCCGGGCAGAACCGGGTGACCGCGGCGTCCGACGCGCGATCGGT
>Ga0068869_100000104_pt1 | contig 39890 bp, 39 predicted proteins | sample KBSMisM52_FD_64676 | JGI IMG/M metagenome (GOLD analysis project Ga0068869, IMG submission 64676) | Miscanthus rhizosphere microbial communities from Kellogg Biological Station, Michigan, USA - KBS Miscanthus M5-2 | ecosystem: Host-associated > Plants > Roots > Rhizosphere > Soil ... | reverse complement strand
GGGGTCGGTCACGCGGGCGCGGCGGAGGGCGAGGACGGCCCAGAGAATTAGCGGGCAGAGGGCGGAGGACAGAAGACCGATGAGGACGGCGGTGCTGGAGCGCGGCGCGAGGGCGGTGCCGGCGGGCGGGAGCGGGTCGCGAGGCAGCGCCGTCGGGGCGGCCGCCGCAGGGAGGGCGGCGCTGCCGGTTGAAGGGGGAAGTTTAGGTTGAAGGTCGGAGGGGGCGGAGGATGCAGGGGTTGAAGAAGGAGGTTTAAGTTGAAGATCGGCGGGGGAGATCTGGATCGTCACGGGTTTCGTGGAGAGCGTTTCGTAGGCGCCGGTGGCGGGGTTGAAGATCGAGATCGAGACCGGGCCCAGGGTGTAGGCGCCGGGCTTGGTGGGGATGAGGACGATGTCCTCGGTGATGGAGGCGTCGAAGAGCGAGTTGCCCTTGGTGGTGCGCTTGGCTTGGGGCTGGACGAGGCGGAAATCCTTCGAGACGGAGCGGGAGGGGAGGCCGGCGATGTCGGGCCAGTTGCCGGTGCCGTCGAAGGTGAGCGTCCAGGTGATGGGTTCGCCGACGGCGGCGGTGGCGGGAACGATCTTGGAGTCGAGGGTGAACTGGCCGACGGCGCCGCTGAAGCCGGCGGGGGCGGGCGAGGGGAGCGGCTTGACGGTGACCGAGGCGGGCTGGCTGGTGATGGTGAAATTCGAGCCGGTGGCGCGGCCGAAAATGTCCTGGCCGGTGGCGATGATCACGTCCTGTTCGGCCGCCCCCAGTTTGAAGGTGCCGGCGGTGCGGGCGAAGGCGCGGGTGGTCTGGGTGATGATCGACTCGGGCTGGCCGCTGCCGGAGGCCTGGGTTTCCACGGGGGAGCCCCAGGCTTCGACGATGAGCGGGTCCTTGTTCCAATTGAGATTATTGGACGGGCGGAAGGGGCGGTTGCCGCGAATGACGAGGTTGTAGCGGAGGTCGAAAACCTCGCCCTGCCAGACCGGTTTATCGGGGGCGACGAGGTTGGCGCTGGCGATATCGGTGAGCGAGAGGCTCGACTGGCCGACGGTGGCGTCGCCGATTTCGAAGGAGGCGGAGAGGACGGTCTGGCGGCCTTTGTCGGTGTCGATCTGGAAGGCAGGGATGGTGAGGGGGCGGTGCTCGGTGGGGCGCACGCGGTAGGTCAAGGTGACGGTCTTCGAGGTCGAGGCCTTGAAGTTGACGACGTTGACGCTGGTCTGTTGCGAGCGGGTGGGCGGCTGGGTGAAGGTGAGGCCGGGGACGGAGGGGAGGGTGACGGTGTCGTTCTTCGGTTCGCACTGGTCGAAGACGAGGCTGAGCTCGCTGAGCTGGTTGAGCGCGAGCGTGCCGGAGCCGGGTTCCCAGCGGACGGACTGGGCGCGGCCGGTCAGCGTGACGGCGAGAAAGGCGAGGAACGGGAGGAGGAATTTAAACACGGAGGACACGGAAAGTTTTTTAACCGCGAAGGGCGCGAAGGACGCGAAGGGAGACGGATTTTTTAAACACAGAGATCACGGAGAGCGCGGAGGCGGGATGAGAGAGGGGGAAAATCACCAGTCTTTGCCCTTGGGGGCGGGTTGGTTGGCGGGCTGGCCTTGCATGAGTTGGAAGAGGCGGGCGGGGGAGTCGCCTTGTTTCACCTGGTCGAGCTTTTGCATGGGGATCGCGAGGGCGGGGTCCTGGCGGGCGGGGTCGGTGGAGGGTTCGGCGGGGGCGCCGCCGGCTTGCTGCATGTCTTCGGGGGAGGACTCCGCCGGTTGTGGCGAGGGCGCGGGGGCGTCCTTTTTGTCGGCGGGCTTCTGGTCCTTCATGTCACCGAAGGCGGACTGGCCGGGCTTGTCGGGCTTTTTCTCGGACGGGGATTGTCCGGACTGGGAGTCTTGGGATTTGCCGCCGCCGGAGGAGTTTTCGGATTTGGACGGATCGGACTTTTGCGGGTCGGATTTGGAGTCGTCCGGTTTCTTTTGGTCTCCGGATTTGGGGGAGTCACCTTTCTCGCCGGATTTTTGATCCTTGGAGTCGGATTTGTCGTTTTTGTTTTGCTCCGGCTTTTTTTCGTCGGGCTTGGGCTGGTCCTGCTTGGGTGGGGGCGGGTCTTTTTTCGGGAGGAGGGCTTCGAGTTGTTCGCGCAGGGCGGGCCAGTCGGCGGCCTTGGGATCGAGGGCGGCGCCGGCGCTGACGCCGGCGAGGGCGTCACGGACGGCGCCTTCGGGGACTTTTTCCTGCGAGGCCTGGGCGCGTTCGCCGTAGGTGAGAGTAGCGCGGGCCAGTTCGGCGTAGTCCTTGGCGGTGGTGTGAGGGAGGGTGGAGAGGCGGCCGACGAGCTGGGTGACGGGGGCGGAGAGGGCGGCGGGCGAGGCGGGCTCGGAGGACGAATGTCCCTCCTTCGCCGAGGCTTCGGAGGGCGAGCCCATGACCAATGTCCAATGGATGAGGCAGAGGGCGGCTACGGTGGTTTTTAGCGGTGAGGCCAGTTGGATGTGGCGGGGCTTGGGGCGGACGGGGAACTCGCGCCAGAAGCTGAGGAGGAACAGCGCGAGGGCGAGGCCGAGCGGCCATTGGTAGCGCTCGGCGAGGCGGACGCGGTTGGTCTCCTTGAATTCGCCGCGGCGGCCCTGCTCGACGGTGGATTGGATGAGTTGTGAGAGATCGACCCACGAGCTGGCGTCGGTGTAAACGCCGTCGGTTTTGTCGGCGAGTTCGCGGAGGGTGGAGCTGTTGAGCTTGGAGAGGACGACGGCGCCACGCTCGTCCTTCATGAAGGCGCCGGAGCCGTCGGGGATCATGGCGCCTTCACCGGTGCCTATGCCGAGGCCGATCACGCGGATGCCCTTGGTCTTGAGCGTGTCGACGTGTTTGCCCCACGTGTCGGACTGGGCTTCGCCGTCGCTGAGCACGATGAGGAAGCGGTCGGCGGCGCCGGAGGTGCCGAAGGCGGAGAGCGAGGTTTCGAGGAGCGCGTCGTAGTTGGTGCCGCCCTCGGGCAGGTAGTCGGGGGCGAGCACGGGCAGAAACTCGCGGAGGATCTCGTAGTCGGAGCTGAGCGGACTTTGGAGGAACGCGGTGCCGGAGAAAACGACGAGGCCGACTCGCTCGCCCTTGAGGCGTTCGAGCAGGCTGGTGATGAGGAGACGGGCGCGTTCGAGCCGCGAAGGCTTCACGTCCTGGGACAACATGCTGCGCGACAAATCGAGCGCGATGATGATCTCGCGGGCCTGGTCGAAGACGGGTTCTTCCAAGCGGCCCCATTGCGGACGGGCGAGGGCGGCCGTCGCGGCGGCGAGGCCGAGGTAGAGGAGGATGCGAGGGGCGAAAGGCGAAGGGCGGGAGGCGGTGGGCCGGCCGATGACCAAGGACGAATGGCGGATCTCGGCGTGGGTGATCTTCGGGTGGGCGTTGGCGGAGGCCCCATGGCGGCGACGGAGCAGATCGCGCCCGAGCAGGGCGAGCGGAACGAGCAGCAGCCAGAAAGCGTGGGGCCAGTAGAAAGTCATGGGTGGGAATGACCCTCCTTCGCCGAGGCTTCGGAGGGCGAGCCAATGACCAATGTCCAATGACCAATGTCGGAAGTGGATTTTTTAACCACGGATTTCACGGATGGGCACGGATGACGGAGGGTTGGCCACAAGAAGAGGAAACGAGGGATATCATGGCGAATTGGGGGCTGGGGCGGTTCGCGGCGGACCCAGCGGTCCCGCCCTACCTGCGGACAGCAGCGCGGCGAGGAGGAGGGACGCGAGGCCGGGGGCGGCGAACCAGGCGAAGAGTTCGGACGTGAGCAGGTAGCTCTTGGCCTGGAACTCGATTTTTTGCGCGCGGTCGATGGACGCGAAGGCGGACTCGATGGTCTTCGTGTCGTCGGCGCGGTAGGCGTGGCCGCCGGTGAGATTGGAGATTTCGATCAGGGCGTTTTGGTCGAGGTCGGACATGACGCGACGGTAGCCGAGCTTGTTGCCGTCCTGGTCCATCACGGGGAACGGCACGAGTCCGTCGCGGCCGGCGCCGATCGTGTAAACGGGGATGCCGCGGGTCTTGGCGACGGCGGCGGCCTGCATGGGCGTGAGCGCGCCGCGGTTGTTGGCGCCGTCGGTGAGCAGAACGGCGAACGCGCCCTGGCGGCGTCCGGCTTGTTCACGGGCGGCCTGTTCGAGGCGGGTGAGCGCGAGGCCGAGGCCGTCGCCGATGGCGGTGCCGTCCTCGATGAGGCCGATCTTGAGGCGCTCGACCTGCTGGGCCAGCCAGTCGTGGTCGAAGGTGAGCGGGGCGAGCGTGTAGGCGCGTCCGGAAAACACCACGATGCCGATGCGGTCGCTCGGGCGCTGGGTGATGAAGGCTTGGATGACGGGCTTGATGGCCTGCAGGCGGTTGATGCGTACGTCGGCCTTTTCGTAGTCCTCGGCGAGCATCGAGCCGGAGAGGTCGATCGCCAGCATGATGTCGTAGCCCTGGGTGCGGATCTCGCGCTTGTCCTCGACGCGTTGCGGACGGGCGAGCGCGACGATGAGCAGCCCGATGCCGAGCACGGTGAGACCGGCGGGCCAGCGGGACGGCGAGGTGAGCGAAGGCCGGTGCCAGGCGGCGGCGAACGGCACGAGCAGGACGGGCACCGAGCGGCGGCCGCGCAACCACAGGACCGCGGGGATCAAGAGGAGGGCGAGGAGCCAGAGCGGGTCTGCTACCCGGAAATCCCAAACGCCAAAGGTCCAAACGCCAAAAAAAGCAGGCGGAGAAAATGAAAATCCTAAAAAGGAAGGAGTCATTTTGGGTGTTTGGAGTTTGGAACGTTTGGAATTTGCGCGCGTCAGCGCGCCCCCTGGCGGGCTTGGAAAAAACGCACGAGGGCGTCGAGACGGTCCTCGTCGGTGCCGACGACGAGGCGGGTGAGCGCGTCGGGGAAAAGTCCGCGCCAGGCGGCGTCGCGTTCCTCGCGCCAGCGGGCGTGGGCGATGCGTTCGGCGGAGGAGTTTTCGATGGTGACGAGGCGTCCTTCCATCGGATCGTAGGCGGCGAAGGTTTCGCCCTCGGGCAACGCGCGTTCCCACGGGTCGTCCACGCGAAAACCCATCGGCTGATAACGCTTCCGCATGACGGCCCAGCCCTCGGGTTCGGGGCGCGGGGCGAAATCACCGAGCCAGATCAGGATGCTGTGCTTGGGCGCGGCGCGGGAGAGGAGGCGCCAGGGGATGGCGCCTGCGGTGGAGAGTTGAGGGTTGAGCGTTGAGAGTTGCGGCGCGGGGGCGCCGAGAAGGGAGGCGGCGGCGTGGAGGATGGCGCCGCGGCCGCGCACCGGCTCGCGCAGCGTGTAGCCGTCGGGCGTGACGTGGACGAAGCCGACGCGGTCGCGGTTGACCGCGCCGAGCAGCATGACGAGGCCGGCGAGTTCGAGGAGGGCTTCGCGTTTGGACTGCGCGCCGGAGCCGAACTGGAGGCCGGGCGTGTCTTCGAAGACGATCATCACGGTGACCTCGCGCTCCTCGACGAACTTTTTGCGGTAGGGTTCGCCGAGGCGGGCGGTGACGTTCCAGTCGATGTCGCGCACGTCGTCGCCGAACTCGTATTTGACGACCTGGTCGAATTCCATGCCGCGTCCGCGGAAGGCGGAGCGGTATTCGCCGCTCAAGACGTTCTCGACCGCGTGGCGCACGCGCCATTCCAGCCGGCGGAGGAGGGCGAGCGGGGAGGGAGCTGACGAGGAGGTGTCGGGGGAGTTAACCACGGAAGACGCAAAGATCGGAGTTGTTAACCGCGAAGATCACGAAGGGGCGCGAAGTGGGTGGATGGAAATGAGATCGGAGGATTGGCCACAAAAAGCACAAGAAGGCACAAAAAAGAGGAGGAGCGGATGGGACCTAAGGTGCGGGATCGCCTCCAAGCAGGCTTCTACACTTCGGAGGTCAGGCTGAGGGGACCGGGGTCTTTGCGATGACCTGGGCGATGAGCTGGTCGGCGGTGATTTCCTCGGCCTCGGCCTCGTAGGTCAGGCCCACGCGATGGCGGAGGACGTCGGGGGCGATCTCCTGCACGAGGCCGGGGGAAACGTAGTCGAGTCCGCGCAACCACGCGAGGGCGCGGGAGGCCTGGTAAAGGGCGAGCGAGGCGCGGGGCGAGGCGCCGAAGGTGAGGTAGCGTTTTTTGCCGGCGGCGGGAGCGGCGAGGTCGCGGGTCGCGCGGACGAGGGCGAGGATGTAGCCTTGGATCGCGGGGGAGAGATGAACTTTGTCCACCTCGCCGCGCAGTTCGAGGAGTTCGTCGCCGTTGGCCACGGCGGCGAGGGAGGGCTGGCGGGTGACCTGGCCCCAGCGCTGCATCATGGAGGCCTCCTCGTCGAGGGACGGGTAGTCGACGATGAGTTTGAAGAGGAAGCGGTCGGTCTGTGCCTCGGGCAACGGGTAGGTGCCCTCCTGTTCGACCGGGTTTTGCGTGGCCATCACGAAGAACGGGCGGGGCAGGATGTGGGTGTGGCCGCCGATGGTGACCTGGCGCTCCTGCATGGCCTCGAGGAGGGCGGACTGGACCTTGGCGGGGGCGCGGTTGATTTCGTCGGCGAGGACGAGGTTGGCGAAGATGGGGCCGCGGTGGGGGGTGAAGACGGCGTCCTTGGGTGAGAACACCATGGTGCCAACCACGTCGCTGGGGAGGAGGTCGGGGGTGAACTGGATGCGCTCGAATTGCACGCCGAGGGCGGAGCCGAGCGAGCGGATGAGCAGGGTCTTCGCGAGGCCCGGCATGCCCTCGAGGAGGACGTGACCGTTGGCGAGGAGGGCGACGAGCAGGCGCTCGACGACGGCATCCTGGCCGATGACGGCCTTGCCGATTTCGTCGCGGAGTTTCTGGGACCAGGTGGGACCGGTGATCATGGGTTGGGCTAAAGGCAGAGGGCGGCGGGCGATGGGTTGGGGGAGTGGGACTCGCTTGCGCCGAAAGTGTTTCGTGAGAAGAAAGGGGGGCGTGGTGGATTTACCAACTCAAATTCAAGAGCGGCTCGACGCGCTCGGTGTGCTTCCGTCCGACGTGGACGAACGCTTCGTGCGCGGTTCGGGGCCGGGTGGACAAAAGATCAACAAAACAAGTTCCACCGTGTGCGTGAAACACCGGCCGACGGGCGTGGAGGTGCGGTGTCAGCGCGAACGCTCGCAGTCGGCCAACCGCGAAACGGCCTGGGCGGAGTTGTGCGCGAAGCTGGAGGAGCGGTTGCGCGCGGCCGAACAGCAGCGCCAGCAGGCGGTGGCGAAGGCGCGGCGGACGAACCGCAAACGCAGCGCGCGGCAGAAAGCGATCTCGGTGGCGGGGAAGCGGAGCCGCGCCGCGGTCAAGGCGGGGCGGCGCGGAATGACCAATGACCAATGACCAATGACCAATGACCAATGACCAATGACCAATGACCAATGACCAATGACCAATGACCCTCCTTCGCCTAGGCTTCGGAGGGCGCGCCGAGGATCGGAGGTGGTTGGGTGTAGGAGCGGCTTTATGCCGCGATTCCGGAGGCGCGCTGCGCGTCATCGCGGCGTAAACCGCTCCTACAGGTTCAGCCTGTGTGGCGGCGGTAGGTGACGAGGTAGCGGGCGCTGCCGGGAGCGGTCTTGAACTCGGTGGGGGCGGAGCCGTCCAGGCCGTAGCAAATGCGGAGGCGGTCGCCGGCGAGTTGGTAGATGGCGGTGATCACGCGGCCGGCGTTGGTGCCGTGATTGGCGGTGAGCAGGATCGTGGTTTCGGTGTGCGTAAAGGTGCCGCGATCGTAGATCTCGCCGGAGAAATGCACGGCGTAGCCCTCGGAAGTGAGGTGGAATTCCATGCGTTCCAGCGCGAGGTCGGGCGCGGCCTGGCCGTCGAGTTCGGCGCGAACGGGGCGCCAGTGTCCGTGGAGCTTCATACGTCTTCGGCGGAGGGGGCGGGCAGGGTTTTCTTGGCCTTGGCGCCGAGTTTTTTGAGGTCGTCGACCTGGGCGAGCAGGTTGCCCTTGCCGGTCTTGAGCTTGTTCATGGCGGCGTCGTAGCTCTCGCGGGTGCGGCCGAGCTGGAGGCCGATGGCTTCGAGGTCGTCGATCAGGCCGGCGAACTTGTCGTAGAGCGCGCCGCCGCGGTCGGCGATGGCCTGCACGTTTTTCGTCTGCCGGTCTTGTTTCCAGAGACTGGCGACGGTCTTCAACGTGACGAGCAACGTGGGCGCGGTGCAGAGGATGACGCGGCGGTCGAATGCCCATTCGTAGAGCTGCGAGTCGGTCTCGAGCGCGAGCGTGAAGGCGGGCTCGAGCGGGACGAACATCAGCACGTAGTCGGGGGTGATGAGCTTGCCGGTGTCCTCGTATTTTTTGGCGCTGAGCTGGTCCACGTGGGTGCGGACGGCGCGGGCGTGCTCGACGACGGCGGCGGCGCGAGCGGTGTCGTCGGTCGCGTTGACGGCGCGCTCGTAGGCGATGAGCGAGACCTTCGAGTCGATGACGAGGTGGCGGGCGTCGGGCAGGCGGAGAATGACATCGGGACGCAGGCGGCGGCCGTCGTCGGTGGTGAGCGACTCCTGTGTGAGGTAGTCCTGGCCCTTGATGAGGCCGGCGGATTCGAGGAGGCGTTCCAAGATGAGTTCGCCCCAGGCGCCGCGGGCCTGCGACTGGCCCTTCAACGCGGTGGTGAGGGCATGGGCCTCGGCGGTGATGGTGCTGTTGAGCTGGCGGAGCTGCTCGATCTGGGCCTTGAGGGCGGCGCGGTCGTCGCTCTCGGTTTTATAGACCGTGTCGACGCGCTGGCGGAAATCCACGAGCTGCTGGCGGAGCGGATGGAGGAGCGCCTCGACCTGGGTCTTGTTGTGGTCGGTGAACTTGGCGGACTTCTCGTCGAGGATCTTGGCGGCGACGGCCTGGAACTCGGTCTGGAGCGTGGCCTTCAGCTTTTCGGCGTCGGCGAGGTAGCGGGCGGCGAGGACCTCGCGCTCGGCGAGACGCTGTTCGCCGGCGGCGAGTTTTTCGGTGAAACCGGCGCGCTCGGCGGCGAGGGTGGAGCTGAGTTGAGAGTTGAGAGTTGAGAGCTGAGAGACGGAGGCCTCGGAGGTGGCGAGGGCGGCGGTGAGGCGGGCGGCGTCGGCCTCGCGGGCGCGGAGCCGTTCGCCGAGTTGGGCGTTGAGGTAGAGCCAGGCGCCGGCGGCGCCACCGATAAAGGCGAGAAGGACGAAGAGCCAGGTCACGGGTTAAGCGAAGGGAGGGGCGCGGTGGTTACGGGTGGGCGCGGACGAATTCGAGGCGCAGCGGTTTTTTGCCGGTGAAAATCAGGCGGTTGCCACTGATGGTCACATGTTGGGTGGCCTGGAGATCGTTTAGGTAGCGGGTTTCGCTGGCCATGAGTTCGGGTGAGCCGGCCATGCGGGTGACGCCGAGGTTGTTGCCCCAGTCGAGCTGGCCGCGGACGATGCGGGCGGTGCCGGCGTAGGTGTTGACGCCGGACCGGCCGCTGATGCGGCCCTCGTAGCCGATGAGCAGCGTGGGGGCGGGCGGGAGGACGGTTTGTTTTTCGCCGTTGGCGGAGGTCCAGTGCGAGAGGACCCAGTTGGTGTTGGCCGCGGTGGTGAGGGTGCGGTTGGAGTCCTGGTCGCTGGAGGACGACACGGTGGTGCCGCAGCCGGAGAAGGCGAGCAGACCGCCGAGGAGGACGGCGCAGGACAGGAGGCGATGGACGAGGGTCATGGGAGGGGCGCTTATTGCGCGTTGAAAAGTTCGGTGATCACGTCCTCGAGCGGGACGTCCTCGATGGTGATGTCGGCGACGGGGCCGGTGGTGAGGATTTCCTGGGAGACGGCGACGACGTTTTCGCCGGGGACGCGCACGGTGAACTTGCCCTCGACGGCGTCGCGGGTGGTTTCGCCGTGGCGGGACTGCCAGCCCTCGGGGAAGGCGGCGCCGGCCTCGGGGAGGAAAGTGATGATCTTTTTGCGGGTGCCGGAGGCGGTTTCGAGGCGCTTGAGCGCGCCGTCGTAGATCTTCGCGCCCTTGTGGATGATGATCACGCGTTCGCAGAGCTCCTTGATGTCGGCCATGTAGTGGCTCGTGAGCAGGATGGTGACCTTGTGCTTGCGGTTATACTCGCGGAGGAACGAGCGCACGGCCTTCTGCGAAACCACGTCGAGGCCGATGGTGGGCTCGTCGAGAAACAGCACGCGCGGGCGGTGGAGCAGGGCGGCGATGAGCTCCATCTTCATGCGTTCGCCGAGGGAGAGCTCGCGGACCATGACGTTGAGCTTGGCGCGCACGTCGAGCAGATCGACGAGTTCGTCGAGGGTGTCCTGAAATTGTTTCGCAGGGATGCCGTAGATGTGGCGCAGGAGCAGGAAGGATTCCTGGGCGGGCAGGTCCCACCAAAGCTGGTTTTTCTGGCCGAGCACGAGGGCGAAGAGACGGCGGTAGGCGTTCTCGCGCTTGGTCGGGTCGTAGCCGGCGACGCGGGCCGTGCCGCCGGTCGGGTAGATCAGGCCCGAGAGCATTTTTAACGTCGTGGTCTTGCCGGCGCCGTTGGGTCCGAGGAAGCCGACGAACTCGCCCTCGGCGATGTCGAACGTGATGTCGCGGGCGGCGGCGGTTTCCTCGAATTCGCGTTTGAAGAGCCCCTTGATGCCGCCCCAGAAGCCGGGCTGCTTTTTGTAGGTGCGGAAGACGCGGGTGAGGTTGCGGACTTCGATCATGGATGAGCGGGAGGCGGAGTGAAACGCAAAGCCGCGCCGACGCAAAGGCGATTCACGGACAATAAAAAAGACCCGACGGGATCGTCGGGTCTTCAACTCCGGCCGCGCGGTGCGGCCGCGGGCCGGGTCATGTCACTTCACGGGGGCGACGGTCGGGGCGGGCAAGGCGAGGGCGATCTTGTCGAGTTCGAGGGCGAGGGCGTCCAGGCTCTTGGCGGAGGCGGTGGCCTTCAGGTTGATTTGGGCGACGGGCTTTTTCACCGCGCCGATACCGGCGGGCGTGAGGTCGAGGGCGAGGGCCTTTTGGATGTCGGTCAGGTCAGAGGACACCTCGGTGAGATCGGCGCGCGCGGCGAGCAGCGGCGTGATCATGGCGTCGTAGGTGGACTGGAGGGTGACGCGGCGCTGTTCGGCGACGGCGCGAATGTCGGGGTTCTTGATCGACTTGGCTTCCTGGTCCCATTCGGAGAACAACTCGCGTCCGCGGACGCGCACGTCGCCGGATTCCTTGAGCGTCTGGGCGGAGAGCTTTTTGAAGGTGGTCAATTCGGTGCTGAACGCGGCGTAGGCCTCCTGGGTGTCGGGGGCGGCTATGACGCGGTTGAGGGCGTCGGTCGTGCGGTTGAGCGCGAGGCGGGTGGACTTTACATGGTCGCGCAGTTGGAGCAGCTCGATGGCCTTGCCGCCGACGGGCTTGGCGGCGTCGGGTCCGGTGGAGGACTGGCGGGGGAAGGACGAGCAGCCCGTCATCGAGAGGGCGAGCAGGCCGGCGGAAAAGGAAAGGGCGAAGAGCGAAGCACGGGGTTTCATGGGGTAAAAGGGGGAGGGGTTTCCCCATCCGTCAACCGGGGAAGGCGTTTGTTCCCAATGCGGTGTAATCTAAAATCGTGTGGCTGATGAGGCCGCTCTCGATGGCGGCGCGATCAGTGAGCGGACCGGCGGGCGAGATGTCGTCGCCGAGCTTGAAGATAAACCGGTGCGTGCCGTCGTCGGCCGCCGGGCCGAAGAGCCCGGGCACGATCACCCGGGCGGGGACGGTGCGGCGCACGGGCGTGTCGGCGGCGCAGGGGGAGGGGAAATTGACGTTGTGCACGATGAAGCCGCGCGCCGGGGTGGAGGCGGCGAGTTCGGGGACCAGTTGCGCGGCGCGGGCGGCGGAAATGTCCAGGGTGCGTTGCAGGACGGCGTCGGCGCGGTGGCCCGAGGCGCGGTAGGCCTCGAATTGCGCGGCGGTGAGGTCCTGAGAAAAGGCGAGGGCGGGCAGCCCGTGGACCGCGCCCTCCCACGCGCCGGCGATCGTGCCGCTAGCGAGAATGAAGCCGAGGGAAGCGTTGCGCCCGATGTTGATGCCGGAGACGACGGCGTCGATCCGCACATCGCGCGGCAGCAGGTGGGCGAGGGCGATGCTCACGCAGTCGCTGGGCGTGCCGTCGACGGTCCACGCGGGGCAGCCGAAATCGCGCGGCGACACGGCGGCGGCCACGGGGCGCAGGCGGGATTTGGCGCAACCGATCCAGCTCTGCTCGGTCTTGGGCGCGGCGATGAAGAGGTCGTGGCCGGCGGCGCGAAGCGCGTCGGTGAGCGCATGGAGAAACGGGCTGTCGATGCCGTCGTCGTTGGTGAGCAGGAGGCGCATGGCGAAAGGAGGGACGGTTACTCGATCCACACCAGATCGCCGGTGCGCACCTCTTCGTAGAGACGGATGATGTCGAGGTTGGCCATCAACACGCACCCGGCGCTCTGCGGAGTGCCGAGGCGGTCTTCGTGGTTGGTGCCGTGGATGTAGACGTAGCGCGCGTGGGTATCGACGGATTCGCCGGCCGCGTTAAGGCCTTGGTTCACGCCGGGTTCGAGGCCCTGCAGCCAGAGGATGCGGCTGGTGATGAGATTGGGGTGCGTGTCGGCGTCGGGCAGCTCGTTGAAGTGCCGGCCAATGGGCACGCGCGCCCGGAAAACCATGCCGGGCGGCTGGTCGGCACCGATCTTTTCCGTGATAGTATGGAGGCCGCGGGGGGTGCCGAGGGAGTCCTTCACGTTGGAGGGCGGGCGCTTGGACGTGGACACGACGTAACTGCGCACCAGTTCGGAGCCGCGAAAGAACTGCATCGTCTGCGTCTCGATGTGCACGGCGAGCCACCGGTCTGCGGGCTTGATGCCGAGGCGGGTGCATGTTTCAGTGACCGACTCCCAAGGAGATTTCATCGTGAATACGCGTAACAACTACGTCATCGGCATCGTCGGCGCCACGGGTGCCGTCGGTCAAGAGCTCGTGCGTCTGCTGCATGAGCGCAACTTCCCCATGTCCTCGCTGCGGCTCTTCGCCTCGGCGCGTTCGGCGGGCAAGGTCGTGGAGCGTTTCGGCAAAAAGTTCACGGTCGAAGAGGCCAAGCCCGGCGCATTCGCCGGCGTGGATCTCGCGTTCTTCGCCGCCGGCGGCTCCGTCACCCGCGCGCTCGCGGCCGATGCCGTGAAGTCCGGCTGCGTCGTCATCGACAAGAGCTCGGCCCTCCGCATGGAGCCGAACATCCCGCTGGTCATCCCCGAGATCAATCCCGAGAAGCTGCGCAACCACGGCGGCATCATCGCCAATCCCAATTGTTCGACCGCCGTCATGCTCATGGGACTCTGGCCGCTCCATCAGGCGTTCGGCCTGAAGCGCATCATCGTTTCCACTTACCAATCTGTTTCGGGCACGGGTGCCGAGGCCGTCAAGGAACTCGAAGACCAGATCCAAGCGCACGTCGCCGGCAGGCCGGTCACGCACAAGGTCTATCCCTACCAGATCGCCTTCAACTGCATCCCGCACATCGATACGTTCGGCGAGAACGGTTACACGGGCGAAGAGACCAAGATGGCCGAAGAGTCCCGCAAGATCATGGGCCTCCCGAACCTGAAGGTCTCCGCCACCACCGTGCGCGTGCCGGTCGTCCGCGCCCACTCGGTCTCGGTCAGCGCCGAGTTCGAGCGTCCGGTCGATCTCGCGAAGGCCCGCGCCGCCATCGCCGCGTTCCCCGGCGCCGAGTTGGTCGATGATACGGCCAACAAGAAGTATCCGACCCCCCTCGACTTCGCCGAGAAGGTGAAGTGCGGCGTCGGCCGCCTGCGCATCGACACCGCGTGGGACAACGGTCTCTCGTTCTGGGTGAGCGGCGACAACCTCTGGAAGGGCGCCGCCCTCAACGCCGTGCAGAACGCCGAGCTGATGATCCGCGAAGGCATCCTCAAGCCCGAGCCGGCGGCGGTTTGAGGCTTGGTCGGACGGGGGACTTTGCCGGTCCTCCGGCCGCGGGCTTTTGTCCTCGGAATAAAGCCTTGTCAGCCACCATCCCCGCCCGCTTATCTCTCAACTTTGGCTCGGACGCTTAGCTCAGTTGGTTAGAGCACCTCGCTTACACCGAGGGTGTCGGGGGTTCGAGTCCCTCAGCGTCCACCAGACATTTTTCATCACACCCAATAACCCGCAATGCGACACACGATCTCCGTCCTCGTTGAGAACAAGTTCGGCGTTCTAGCCCGCGTGGCCGGCATGTTTTCCGGCCGCGGCTTCAACATCGACACCCTCAACGTAGCTCCCACGCACGACGCGTCGCTGTCTCGGATCACCGCCGTCCTCAAGGGCGACGACTCCGCGCTCGACCTCTGCATCAAACAGCTCCGCAAGCTGGTCAACGTCGTCGATGTCGTGGACTTCACCGAGGGCCAGGCCGTTTCCCGCGAGCTCGTGCTCATCAAGGTCAAGGCCGACTCCAAGACCCGTTCCGAGATCATGCAGATCAGCGACATCTTCCGCACGAAGATCGTCAACGTCTCCCACGAGTCCGTCATCATCGAGATGACTGGCGACGACGCCAAGGTCTCCGCCTTCCTCAATCTCGTCGAACCCTTCGGCATCCTCGAACTCGCCCGCACCGGCGCGCTCGCCCAGATGCGATAAGATCCGCTTCGCGGAAATCCTAAATCCCAAGCGGCTAAATCCTAAATCGATCCGCCTGACTTTTCCCTCACTCCCTTAATCCCTCACTCCCTTTTTCACACCATGCCCGCTAAAGTATACACCGACAAGGACGCCGATCTCGGCCTCTTCAAAGACAAGACCATCGCTGTGCTCGGCTACGGCTCCCAAGGCCACGCGCACGCCCTCAACCTGAAGGACTCCGGCGTCAAGGTCATCATCGGCCTTTACGAGGGCTCCAAGTCCAAGCCCGTCGCCGAAAAGCACGGCTTCAAGGTCGTCTCCACCGCCGAGGCCGTGAAGCAGGCCGACGTCATCCTCGTCGGTCTCCCCGACATGAAGCAGGCCGACGTCTATACCAACGACATCGCCCCCAACCTCGCCAAGGGCAAGACCCTCGTCTTCTCGCACGGCCTCGCCATCCACTTCGGCCTGATCAAGGTCCCCGCCGACATCGACGTGATCCTCGTCGCCCCCAAGGGCCCCGGCCACATGGTCCGCCGCCTCTACGTTGAAGGCAAAGGCATGCCCGCCCTCATCGGCGTGTTCCAGGACAAGTCCAAGAAGGCCAAGAAGACCGCCCTCGCCTGGGCCAAGGGCATCGGCAGCACCCGCGCCGGCGTCCTCGAGACCACCTTCAAGGAAGAGACCGAGACCGACCTCTTCGGCGAGCAGGCCGTCCTCTGCGGTGGCGCTTCCGCCCTCGTCCAGGCCGGTTTCGAGACCCTCGTCGAGGCGGGCTACCAGCCCGAGATGGCCTACTTCGAGTGCTTGCACGAGCTGAAGCTCATCTGCGACCTCATGTATGAAAAGGGCATCTCCGGCATGCGCTTCTCCATCTCCGAGACCGCCAAATACGGCGACATCACCCGTGGTCCCCGCGTGATCAACGCGAACACGAAGAAGGAAATGAAGAAGATCCTCGCCGAGATCCAGAGCGGCAAGTTCGTCAAGCAGTGGGTCGCCGAATACAAGGGTGGCCTCAAGAACTACAACGCCCTCCTCAAGGCCGGTGAAAAGCACCAGATCGAGAAGACCGGCGAGCGTCTCCGCAACCTGATGCCTTGGATGCCCAAGCGTAACATCAGCGGCGTGGCCGGCGCCTACGCCTCGTAAGGATTAATCGAGCCAAGCTCTAATCACGGGCGCCGCCCCTTCCGGGCGGCGCCCGTTTTGTTTTTGTAGGGCCTCACCTTGCGTGAGGCCGCGCCGACTAACGACAATCAAACCGGCCTGACACGAGGTCAGGCCCTACCACTTGAAAACCAAACTCACCCTTGCCACCCGCAAAAGCCCGCTGGCCCTCGCGCAATCGGAACAGGTCGCCGCGCATCTGCGCGCCACGCTTGGTGTCGAGGTCGAGTTGCTTAAAATTGTCACCACCGGCGACCAGCGCACCGAGTGGTCGCTCGAAAAACAGGGCGGCAAGGGTCTGTTCACAAAAGAACTCGAAGAGTTCCTCCTGCGCGGCGACGCCGACCTCGCCGTCCACAGTTGCAAGGACCTCCCCGGTGAAATGCCCGCCGGCCTCGCGGTCGCCGGCTACCTGCCGCGCGAAGACCCGCGCGACATGCTCGTTCTGCGCGAGGGCATCGAGTCGCCCGCGACCATCGCGACCAGCAGCCCGCGCCGCCGGCTCCAGCTCGCGATGCTCTTTCCCGATGCGCAGTTCACCGAGATCCGCGGCAACGTGGATACCCGCCTGCGCAAGATCGCCCAGGATCACGTGGCCGACGCCACCGTGCTCGCCTGCGCCGGACTCCGCCGTCTCGGCATCGCCGGCTGGCAAGGCGCCGATTTCCAAGCGCTCGATGTTTCGATGATGGTTCCCGCCGTCGGCCAGGCCGCGATCGCGATCCAGACGCGGTCCGCCGATGCCGCGCGATTCACCGCCGTGCTTGATGCCCGCACCGCACGCTTCGTCACGCTGGAGCGCGCCTTCCAGGCCGCGCTTGGGGGCGGCTGCCAGACGGCCTTCGCCGCCCACGTCACGCCCGACACGCTCTGGTTCTACCACCACGAAATCGGCCTCCGCAGCCTTCCGTTGAGCGACGCCGAAATCGACGCCCCGGTCGAAACCGCAAGGGTCATCCTTAAACATTTCGGGTTTCAGATTTAGTTACACAGAGGGCACAAGAGGAGGCACAGAGAGCACAGAGCTCAAGAAAACGCCTTTCTCCGTGACCTCTGTGAATCCTCTCGTGCCCTCTGTGTAACGCTTCTCCTCATGTCATCTTCCTCCACAGGTATCGTTCATCTCGTTGGCGCCGGTCCCGGTGACCTTGGCCTTGTCACCTTTCGCGCGAAGGAACTCATTTCGCAGGCTGACGTCCTCGTTTACGACTACCTTGTCCATCCCGAGCTGGTGAAGTGGTGCCGCCCCGAGTGCGAGGTGTTCTACGTCGGCAAAAAAGCCGGCTTTCACTCCGTTCCGCAGGAAGAGATCGAGGCCCTCCTCGTCACCCACGCCAAGGCCGGCAAGAAAGTCGTGCGCCTCAAGGGCGGCGATCCGTTTATCTTCGGCCGCGGCGGCGAGGAAGCCCGCACGCTGGCCAAGGACGGCATCCCGTTTGAGGTCGTGCCCGGCGTCACCGCCGCCATCGCCGCCGGCGCCTACGCGGGAATCCCGCTCACCTACCGCAACGTGAGCACGTCGCTGGTGTTTCTCACCGGACACGAGGACCCGACCAAAAAGGAAGCGCAGCTCAACTGGCGCGATTATGGCGCGCTGAAAAACACCACCCTGGCCATCTACATGGGCATGGGGAACCTCGCCTTCATCATGGCCGAGCTCCAGGCCGGCGGACTCGCCGCGACCACGCCCGCCGCCGTCGTGCAATGGGCTTCGCTCGGCCGCCAGCGCAGCGTCACCGGCACGGTCGCCACACTCGCGGACCAGGTCAAAGCCTCCGGACTCGCCGCACCCGCCATCATCTTTGTCGGCGAAGTCGTGCGCGACCACGAGAGCATCGACTGGTTCGAGCACCTGCCGCTCTTCGGCCGCCGCGTGGCCATCACCCGCACGCGCGACCAGAACAGCGAACTGCGGGACAAACTCGAAGTCCTCGGCGCCGAAGTTCTCGAACTCCCGCTCATTCAGATTTCCAAGGACACTGACAAACACGGCTTCGTCGAAATCATGACGGAGCTCGGCAGCTACGACTGGATCGTCTTCACCAGCGCCAATGGCGTCCGCTATTTCTTCGAGGACTTCCTGAAAGGGTTCCCCGACATCCGCTCGCTCGGCGTGCTTCGCTTCGCCTGCGTGGGCCGCGCGACGGCGCGCGAGATCGAGAAATTCCACCTCAAAGTCGAGTGCATGCCCGATACCGCGACCGGAGAGTCGCTGGCCGACGCGCTCATCGCGACCGGCAGCCTCGACAGCGCCAAGGTCATCGTGGTCACGGGCAACCTCAACCGCGACGTGCTCGTGCGCAAACTCGAGGCCGGCGGGGCGATCGTGGACCGCCTGCTCCTCTACAAGACGGAGAAGACCGACCTCGCCCAAGACCCCGTGGCCGACGATTTCCGCCAGCACGGAGCCGACGCGATCCTCTTCGCCAGCTCCTCGGCGGTATCGTCCTTCGCCGAACAGTCCGCGGTCCTCGCGCTCGCGGCCGACGCCAAACTTCCGCTCATCGGCAGCATCGGGCCGCAGACCAGCGAAACGATGAAAAAGGCCGGCATGGTCATCGGCTTCGAAGCGAAAAAACCGAGTCTGGACGCGCTGATCGATGGCTTGATCCGGAACCTGAAGAAGTAGCTCAATTTCAGATGAGGGGGCCGACCTTGTGGCGGGCCGATGAGGCATGCGGAGGCTAAAAACCCTCGCGGCCTCATGCGAGGTGAGTCCCAACAAAAAATCCGAAATGGTAGGGCGTGACCGCGGGGCGCGCCGATCATCAGTTTCTGAGCCCGGGTGCGCTAAAGGGTGTGTGGCTGTTTCTGTGGCGGTGAGGACGGATAGTATTCGCGGATCGGCTCTGCGTCAGCGTTGCCCTTTGCACCCGACCCTTCGGGCGGCGCATCCTCTTTTTGGAGGAGCCAATTGAACGCTTGAAGCTGGCTATGCATCGGAGGCTCTTGGTGGGCGCCTTCGAAAACGATCACGCCGACTACGCTGCCGGTCCGGTTAAGCACGGCCGAATCGGGTGCCACGTAATGGTTGGCCGCGACATCCTGGTTTCCATTCACGATGGCGACTCTCATGCCGGACGGGTAAGGCAGGCCGTATTCTTTTTCACCCCCCAGCCAGCCGCCGTTCGAATAAACGCCTGCCCAAGCATAGGGAACTTGCACCGTGTATCGAAACGCTCGCAACGCTCCCCCTGAGGTGCCTCCAAGGAAAACTTTCGCCGGGTCGATTTGTTTCAATGCGAGGATTTGAGGGAGCATTTCGCGAAAGCGCAACAGGTTGAGGTCAGACTCCCCTTCCTTGGCTTCGTTGCGAAACGTGCCGCAAGAAACAATGATCATGCCGGCTCGCTCGGCGGCCTCGAAATGACGCTTCAGGTAGCGGGCGGCTTTGGCCGTGGGGTGAAAAAGAATGAGACAGGGAAGGACGGAAGCCTTTTTCGACGATGATGGGTAGTAGATGAACAGGTCGGTTGGATACGTGCCTTGGGTGAGTCGGTGTTCGACGCGCCCTCCGAGGGTTTTGAGTTTGGCGTCAAACGACTCCTCCAATTCGAGCCATTCGGTGAGCCAGGCCCGGTCGATGACCGAAAAGAGAGCCACTTCGTAAACCTGTTCTTGGGCGTTGTTGAACTTGAGAGTGACCTTGCCGGACGCCTCATCGAAGCCAGCCAGCTCTGCGCGAAACGTTTCGCCGGTTTGGAGGGTCCACATGCGCTCATCCGTATTGGCCGAGAGGAAGGAGACTGCCGCGAACCACAAAAACGAGCCGATGAGAAGTAAGCGCATAGGGGAAAGGGGTATCTAAGTTGAGCCGCTGGAGCTGGGATGAAGTTTGTGGGACCCGCAAACGGCTAGCGCAACGCTGGTTTCGGGTAAGGCGGGGACCTTTGCGTTTCTTTGCGGCCTTCGCGGTTAAACTACCGGGGCTTCGTCGGCGGGCTCGTAAAACAGGTTTGGTTTTGGCGGCGTTCTGGTTTTCGCTCGCCGCTCCATTCCATGAAAGTCCCGTTCCTCGATCTTTCGCTTCAACACCAAGCCCTTCGCACCGAGGCGCTCGCCGCGCTCGCGGCGACTTACGACGCCACCCGCTTTTGTCTCGGCAAGGACGTCGAGACCTTCGAGGACAACTTTTCCAGGACACTCGGCTACCCGCGCACGCTCGGTGTGAACAGCGGCACGTCTCCGCTCCACCTCGCCGCGGTCATCGCCGGCTGGGGCCCGGGCGACGAGGTCATCGTGCCGGCCTTCACTTTTATCTCGTCCGCATGGGGCGTGAGCTACGTGGGCGCGACGCCCAAGTTCGTCGATATCGACGCCAAGACCTTCAACCTCGATCCCGCCGCGGTCGAGGCCGCCATCACGCCGAAGACCAAGGGCATCGTGATCGTTCACCTGTTCGGCCAGCCCGCGCCGATGGACGAGCTGCTCGCCATCGCCAAGAAGCACAATCTCTTCGTGGTCGAAGACTGCGCACAGGCCGTCGAAGCCAAATACAAGGGCACGCCGGTCGGCATCTTGGGTGACATCGGCACCTTCAGTTTTTATCCGACGAAAAACCTCGGCGGCTGCGGCGAGGGCGGAGCGCTCGTTTCGAAGAACGACGCGCACTTTGATCGCGCCAAGCTCCTCCGCGTGCACGGCATGGGCCGCCGCTATTATCACGACCAGGTCGGCTTTAACTTCCGCATGGATGGCTTCCAAGGCGCGCTGCTCAACGTGAAGCTGCCGCACCTCGCGACGTGGACCGCGCGCCGCCAGGCCATCGCGAAAAAATACCTCGCCGGCATCAAGCTCGCCGATGTGATCCTGCCCGCGACGGTGGACTACGGCGCGAGCGTGTATCACCAGTTCACGATCCGTCATCCGCGCCGCGATGCGCTCCGCGAGCACCTCACGAAGCACGAGGTCGGCACCGATCTGATCTATCCCGTGCCGTTGCACCGTCAGGCCTGCTACGCCGGCCTCGGTTACGCGGAGGGCTCGATTCCGGTGGCGGAGAAAGCGGCCGCGACCTGCGTGAGCCTGCCGATCTTCCCCGAGCTGACCGACGCCCAGGTGGATCACGTGATCGCGTCGATCAATTCGTTTTAACCGAGTCGGAGGGTTACACAGAGGGCACGAGAGGTGGCGCAGAGGTCACAGAGCAAATTCCGGTGATCAGCCACACTTTCGGGGACAACCTTCCGCTCACCCTATGGCCTCCCCAACCTCTGTGGGCTTGGCTCCGTGTCCTCTGTGTAAACGATCGGGTTTTTATGAGTGTCATTTAGTGCCCGTTAGTGGTTCAAACTCCGACTCATGATCAACGGCCTCCAACTGAAAATCTGTGGACAAACCCGGGCGGAAGATGCGCGGGTGGCGGCGGACATTGGGGCCGATTACCTGGGGTTTATTCTTTATCCGAAATCTCCGCGCTACCTGTCGTTGGACACTTACAAGGCGCTCGCGCCGAGTCTGCCGGCTGGTCCTCAACGGGTGGCGGTGATGGTCGAACCCTCGACCGAGGAACTGGCGGCGGTTACGGCGGCGGGGTTTGATTTTTTCCAGATACACTTCGCGCATACGACGCCGCTGGAGACGCTGCGCGGCTGGTCGGATCTGGTCGGCGCGCATCGGCTGTGGCTCGCGCCCAAGCTGCCGCCCGCGGTCGACGTGCCGGCGGAGTGGCTGCCGCTGGCCGGGACATTTTTATTGGATACGTTTCACGCCGAGGGCTTCGGCGGCTCGGGCAAGACGGGCGACTGGGCGAAGTTTGAGCGTCACCAAAAGACGTATCCGCAGCACACCTGGATTCTCGCCGGCGGCTTGTCACCGGACAACGTGGCCGACGCGGTCGCGCGCAGCGGCACGCATGGGGTGGACGTAAACAGCGGCGTGGAGTCGTCGCCGGGAGTGAAAGATCACGCGAAGTTACGGCGGCTGGCGGAGGTGCTGGGGAAACCCGTCTGAGGCGAGTTTGCACGTAGGCCGCCAGCTAGCTAGCGGCCTACGCAAAGAGCGCGGCGGGCAATGCACCCTCGTGGGCTAGGAGCTGGCGTTTGATGTCTTCGCCGAAGGAAAAGCCGGTCAGGGAACCGTCGGCGCCGATCACGCGATGGCAGGGGACGATGAGGCAGATGGGATTGGTGGCGTTGGCGCGGCCGATGGCGCGCGAGGCACCCGGGTTGCCGAGCGCGGCGGCGAGTTGGCCGTAGCTGCGCGTCTCGCCGTAGGGAATGGCGACGAGCGCCGTCCACACGCGTTTTTGAAACGCTGTGCCCTCCGCCGCGAGCGACAGCGTGAAGTCGCGGAGTTTGCCGGCGAAGTAGGCGTCGACCTGTTTTTTCACGGGAGCGACCAGCGAGCCAGTGTCACCTAATAGGTGACACTTTGCCGGGATGCGCTGGTTGAGTCGGGTGAGATCGCCGAAGGCGGTGGCGACGACGGCGCCGGTGGCGTTGACGGTGACGGAGAAGGGGCCGCAGGGCGTGGGGAAGGTGGCGGCGTGGAGGGTCATGCGGGCGCGGGTTGGTTGAACTGCCACAGATGCGCGGTGGCGAGGCTGCGATACGGGGAAAACACGGACATGAGGCGCTTGGTCGCCTCGGTGTCGGGGCGTTCGTCGAGTTGGAAGAGCGCGTGGAGTCCGCTGGTCACGCCGGTGTCACCGAGGGGCACGCAGTCGGCGAAACCGAGCGAGCGCATCATCAGGTAATTGACCGACCACGGGCCGAGTCCGCGGATGTCGAGCAACGTGCGTTCGGCGCGGGTGGCGCTCAGCGTGGGGAGGGCGTCGAGGTTGAGTTGTCCGCTGGCGATGAGCCGGGCGGTGTCGATGACGTAGGCGGCCTTGGAGCGGGAGAACTGGAGCGGCTTCAGGTCGGCGTAGGAAAGCGCGGCGACGGCGGCGGGCGTGGGCGGGGCGTAGAGGTTTTCGGCGAAGGGCGCGCTGGTGCGCTCGATGAGGCGGCGCTTGAGCTGAAACGCGAAGGGCAGGTTGATCTGCTGGCCGATGATGGCCCAGAGGAGTCCGTCGAAAACGGATGGGGTTTGCGCGAGGCGCAGTTCGGGGCGTCCGGCGATGAGGCGGGCGAGTCCGAGTTTGCGCGCCAGACGGGCGAAGGCGGCGGCGTCCTGGTCGAGACCGAGGAGCGCGACGACGAGGGCGTGGGCGGCGGGCGCGTGCGGAGCGTGGGTTTCAACCCGGATGAGAGCCGGCGACAGGTGTAGGCGGAGGAGGACGGGAGATTGGTTTTCACCGAGACGGACGACCATGGTGTAAACATTGCCATCGAGGCGGTCGGTGAGGCTGTGCGGATCGCGGGAGAGGGCGCGCTTGAGGTAGGCGAGCGGATAGCCCGCGGGCACGGCGATCTCGAAGGCGCGGGCGGTGCGCAGGTCGCGATAGGCGAGGGGCGTGAGTCCGTTGAACGCGCGGATGTGTTCGTGGAAAACCGAGAGCGAGGCGAAGCCGGCGTGGGCCGCGATGTCGGTCAGCGGGGCGTCGGTCGTGAGGAGCCGGTGCTTCGCGGTGGCGAGACGGGCGCGGAGCAGGATGTCGGCGGGCGTGGCGTGGTAGTGTTGGCGGAAGAGTTCGAACAAGCGCGTGGGACCGAAACCGGAGCGTTTCACGATGGCGCGGGCATCGCGGAAGGATGCGGGGTTTTGACGGATTTCGGCGACGAGTTGCTCGATGCTTTCAAGGACGGGGTCGGCACCGCGGGCGAAGTCGTCGGGGTGGCATTTTTTGCAAGGACGCAGGCCGGCGGCGCGGGCGGCCTCGGCGGTCGGGAAGAAGCGGGTGTTTTCCGGCTTCGGTTTGCGGGCCTTGCAGGACGGCAGGCAGTAGATGCCGGTGGTCGTCACGCCGAAGAAAAACCGGCCGTTGTCACTCGCATCGCCGGCGAGGACGCGGGCGTAGAGTTGGGCGGCCCGTTTCGCGGGAATGTCCAATGACGAATGACCAATGACCAATGGGCTGCGCCGGGCGGCTGACATACTGGTAGCTTACGCGCAAACGACGGCCGTGTCGTCCGGATTCTTCCGGTGCAATTTTGGGGTGGGGATTTCGGAAGGGTTACACAGAGGACACCGAGCCGGGCACACAGAGGTTGGGGAGGCCAACGGGTAATCGAGGGATACTTTGCCGCGAATGGAGTTGGATTAAGAAAACAGAGATTGTTCTCCGTGACCTCTGTGCCTCCTCGCGTGCCCTCTGTGTAACTCTCCGTTTCTGCTCCTTACATCCCCGGAAAACCGCCGCGGCCTTTCATGGCTTCCATCTGGCGCATCATCTTTTTGGCGCCGCCGCCCTTCAGCATCTTCATCATTTTCTGCATCTGCTGGAACTGCTTCAGGAGCTGGTTGACCTCCAAAACCTTCACGCCGGCGCCGTTGGCGATGCGCAGGCGGCGGTTGCCGTTGAGGATCTCGGGCTTGCGGCGCTCTTGGATGGTCATCGACTTGATGATGGCCTCGGTGCGGCCCATCTGGTCCTCGGCGTCGTCGGGGATCTGCATGCCGCTCATGCCGGGCATCATGCCCATGATGCTCTGCATGGAGCCGAGTTTTTTGATCTGCTGCATCTGTGCGAGGAAGTCCTCAAGGTTGAAGTCGGCCTTGCGGAGTTTCTCCGCCATCTTCTCGGCTTCCTTCTGGTCGATGTTTTCCTGGGCGCGTTCGACGAGGGAGACGACGTCGCCCATGCCGAGGATGCGGGAGGCGAGGCGGTCGGGATAAAACGTGTCGAAGTCGCCGGTCTTTTCGCCGGTGCCGACGAATTTGATGGGCACGCCGGTGATCGACTTGATCGAGAGCGCGGCACCGCCGCGGGCGTCGCCGTCGAGCTTCGTGAGAATGAGGCCGGTGAGTCCGAGGGCGTCGTGGAAGGCTTTGGCGACGTTGACGGCCTCCTGGCCGAGCGCGCCGTCGGCCACGAGGAGGATCTCGTCGGGCTTGATGCGCTCGCGGAGTTTTTTGACCTCTTCGATGAGATCGGCGTCGATCTGGAGGCGGCCGGCGGTGTCGAAGAAAATGGCGTCGGCCCCGGCGGCCTGCGCGGCGGAAAGACCGGCGGCGCCGATGGCGGGAACGTCCTTGGAGACGCGATCGCTGTAGAAGCCGAGCTCTTCCTGTTTCGCGAGGATCTCGAGCTGGTCGATGGCGGCGGGACGGTAGACGTCACAACCGACGACGAACGGACGGTAGCCGCGTTTTTTGAGGAGCTTGCCGAGCTTGGCGGTCGAGGTGGTTTTGCCGGAACCGTGCAGGCCGACCATGAGCACCTTGAGCGGGCGGGCGGTGGAGAGATCGGTGGTGCCCTCGCCGAGGAGGCGCACGAGTTCGTCGTTGATGATTTTGACGATCTGCTGGCCGGGGGCGACGCCCTTCAGGACCTCCTGGCCGACGCAGGCGGTCTGGACGCGTTCGATGAACTCACGGGCGACCTTGAAGTGCACGTCGGCCGAGAGCAGGGCGGTGCGCACCTCCTTGAGGGCGTCGGCCATGTTGTCTTCGGTGAGCTTGCCGACGCCGCGGAGGTTGCGGAGGGCGGAGGAGAGTTTGTCGGTGAGGGATTCGAACATCGGAAAGGGAGACGGAGTGAAACCACTAATGGGCACTAATGAACACTAATTTTCGGAGAAAACCGGCCCGGGTGGGGCAGGGACGGCATCATTCCTTAAAATTAGTGTGGATTAGTGGTTTCGTCTTCTGTGAGTCTTCCCCTCCCATGAACCCTGTTCTCAAGCTGTTGCTCGAAGGTGGCCGACTCACGACCGCGCAGATGGCGCAAGTCGCGGGCCTTTCCGTCGCCGAAGTCGAACAGCACCTGGAACAGCTGAAAAAAGATAAAATCTTCCTCGGCTGGCGTCCGGTGCTCGATCTCTCGCGTGATGCAGCAGCCGGCGCCGCCGTGCGCGCCGTCATCGAGGTGAAACTCACGCCCGAGCGCGGCGGCGGCTTCAACCGCCTGGCCGAGCGCCTGGCGAAGTTCGAGGAGGTCGAGTCCTGCTACCTGATGTCGGGCGGCTACGACCTGCTGGTCTTCGTCAACGCCCCCACGCTCCAGAAGGCCGCGGCCTTCGTGTCGGAAAAACTCTCCACCCTCGGCGGCGTGCTCTCCACGAGCACCCATTTCCTGCTCCGTTCCTACAAGGAAGGCGGCTTCCTCCTGGAAAGCGGCGAGGGCTCGAGCGACCGCCTCAACGTCAGCCCCTGAGCGGACCCACACCGATGAGCACTACCAGCAACCGCTGGGTGGCGAGCCATGTGGCGACGCTGCCGAGAAGCGGCATTCGTGATTTCTTTGAACTCGTGGCCAAGATGAAGGGCCAGGACGTGATCTCGCTCGGCGTGGGCGAACCCGACTTCGTGACGCCGTGGCATGTCCGCAAGGCCGCCATCACCGCGCTCGAGGAGGGCAAGACCTACTACACCTCCAACCTCGGCATGATCGAGCTGCGCCGCGCGGTCTCGACCTACGTGACCGAGCACTTCGGGGTGAACTACCGTCCCGACGACCAGATCATCATCACGGTGGGCGTCTCCGAGGCGCTCGACCTGTGTTTCCGCGCCTTCTGCAACCCGGGCGACAAGGTGATGTATCACCAACCCTGCTACGTCTCTTACCACCCGAGCATCACGCTGGTGCACGGCGAGGGCGTGGCGGTGCCGACCTACGCGAAGGACAATTTCGCCCTCACCGCCGAGGCCCTGCGCGCCGCTTGGGTGCCCGGCTGCAAGATTCTCATGCTCAACCTCCCGTGCAATCCCACGGGCGGCACGTGCGACCGCGCGCAGCTCGAGGCCATCGCCGCCTTCTGCCGCGAAAAGGACCTGCTCGTGTTGAGCGACGAAATCTACTCCGAGCTCACCTTCGACGGCACGCACACCAGCATCGCCAGCTTGCCCGGCATGCAGGAGCGCACGATTTTCCTGCACGGCTTCTCGAAGGCCTTCGCGATGACCGGCTGGCGCATCGGTTATGCGTGCGGTCCGGCCGAGCTCATCGACGCGATGATGAAGGTCCACCAATACGCCATGATGTGCGCCTCGATCATCGCCCAGGAAGGCGCGCTCGAGGCCCTCAACAACGGCTGGGAAAACGTCTGCGAAATGCGCGACCAGTATCACCGCCGCCGCGACCTGGTCGTGCGCCGGTTCAACGAGATCGGCCTCACCTGCCACTCGCCGCGCGGCAGTTTCTACGCGTTCCCCAGCACGCAGGGCATCGGCATGACGGAAAAGGATTTCGCGGTTGGTCTGCTCAAGGAGCAGAAGGTCGCTGTCGTCCCCGGCACCGCCTTCGGCGTCAACGGCACCGGCCACGTCCGTGCGTGCTTCGCGACCAGTTACGAACAGCTCGTGGTCGCCTGCGACCGCATCGAGAAGTTCGTGCAGGGCGCGAAGAAATAAACGCCACGCGTCTCCGCTCCATATCGCATCGCACCCCGCTCCGGCCCGCGCCGGGCGGGGTGTTTGCTTGGGAGGATCGGCCGACGACGAAGCCCGGCGTTGCCTCGGCCGCGTGGATGGGCTCCGTTGGTGCGGACGTTTTTCCCCCATGAAATCTCTCTTCGCCGTTCTTTTGCTCTGTGTGTGCGCGACCGGGTTGCTGCGCGCCCAGGATTTCAACGGCACGATGGCGTGGTCCGCGCGCATCGAACTCACCGATCCGCAGGCCCGCGAGCAGCTCTCGATGGCGGAGGAGGCGCTCAAAAATCCGGCGTTGTTGTCCATGCTTCTGGACAACGCCCAGGTGCGCGGCCTCCTCGAAAAACAATTGGGCCCGATCAATGCCAACTCCGGCGCGACCAGTGTGCTGCCGACCGGGTTCACGTTGCAGATCAAGGGGCCGCGCGCGCTGGTGAAAACCGAAGGCGGTCTCGTTTCGCGCGAGGTGCTGACACTCGCCGACAAAAACACCGCCTACACCCTCGACCGGCGGGCGCGGACGTATCAGCAGCTCACCGAGCCCGCGGCGGCGGAGCGTTCGACCGCGAAGGTCAAAGTCACCCGCACCCACGAAACCGCGACGCTGCTCGGCTACGCTTGTCGGCGTTACCTCGTCGAGACCGACGATGGCGGCGCCAAATCGCGTTTCTCCGTGTGGACGACCACCGAACTCAAGGCGGCTAACACGACCGCGTTCAAGCGCCTGCAATGGGGCGAAGCGGGCGGCGCGGACTTCCTCGCGCAAATCGAAGGCGTTCCGCTGAAGATCGACGCGACCACGCCGGAGGCGAAGATCGCGCTGCTCGCCACGCGCATCACGCCGGGAGCCTTGTCCGACGCGCTGTTTAGCCTGCCGGCGGGCTTTAAGGAAACGGTCCCTGCGAGTCGTTGATTTATAGGCTGGGCTCGCGTCGCGCGGGGCTGTATCGCTCTCTGCTTATCAATTTATGAACCGCACCGTCGTCATCGTCGGCCGACCCAATGTCGGCAAGAGCCGTCTGTTTAACCGGCTCGCGCGGAAGCGCATCTCCATCGTCCACGATCAGCCCGGCGTCACCCGCGACGTCATCTCGGCCGAGATCGAAGACGGCCAGTTCACGCTGCTCGACACCGGCGGTCTCGGCTTCAAGGACAACGACACCACGCTCGCCGCGCTCACCCGCGCCTCCGAGACGCAGGTCGAGTTCGCCATCGATACCGCCCAGTTGATCCTTTTCGTGATCGACGGCCTCGAGGGTCTCACCGCGCTGGACATCAACATCGCGCGCATGCTCCGCAAGTCGAAGAAGGACGTGCTCCTCGTGATCAACAAGGCCGACTTCGACGACGACAAGGTGGACCTCGCCGAGGCCTACCGCCTCGGTCTGGGCGAACCGATCCGCGTCTCCGCCGAGCACGGTCGCAATGAAAGCTACCTGCGCGAGGAAATCCTGAAGCGCATCGGCACCGTGCCGGAGTCCGCCGAACCGGTCGAGAAGACCGCCGCCGATCCGCTCTGCGTGTGCTTCATCGGCCGCCCGAACGTCGGCAAATCCTCGCTCAGCAACCGTCTCCTCAAGAGCGACCGCCTGATCGTGAGCAACGTCCCCGGCACCACGCGCGACGCCATCTCGCTGCCGTTCGAGTTCAAGGGCCGCAACGGCAAGATGTATCCGTTCCGCCTGATCGACACCGCCGGCATCAAGACGCAGACGAAGCTCGCCTCGCCGGTCGAATATTTCTCCCGCCTGCGCTCGCTCGACGCCATCAAGGAGACCGACGTGGTGTTCCTCGTGCTCGATGCTATCGATGGCGTGACCCAGCAGGACAAAGCCATCGCCGGCGAGGCGATCAAGGAGCGCAAGCCCATCGTCATCGTCGTCAACAAATGGGACGTGGTGCGCGACGCCTTCAAGAAGGGCGAAGACCCGCATTGCGCGCCCGAGGCCGCGATCCACGCCTTCGACAGCGAACGCGACTACCGCAAGAAATACGAGCGCGCCATCTTCGACAGCCTGTTCTTCACGCCCGGTGCGCCGGTGATTTTCGCGTCCGCGATGAGCGGCTACGAAATCGACCGCATGCTTAACTCGGCGGTGAAGCTCAACCGCATCCTCGATACCAAGATTCCCACGGCGAAGCTCAACAAGACCATCGCCTATCTTACCGAGCGCACCCCGCCGCCGGCCGTGGGCGGCAAACGTTTCCGCGCCTACTACGCGTTGCAGACGGGCAACCGTCCGTTCCGCATCAAGATTTTCTGCAACCGCGAGGAAAAGCTCACCGAGCAATATCGCCGCTACCTCGAGGCCGGCCTTGTGGACGCGTTCGAGTTGAACGGCTGCCCGATCTATTTCGATCTCGTCGGCAAGGAGAAGCACGAGCCGGGCACCGCGTATTCCGGCAAGGCCAAGAAGGCCGGGTTGATCTTCAAGGAAGAGCACCCCGAGGCCCACGTGCCTAAGTGGAAGGAAGGCGAAGCCGCCGCCGAAGCGGACGATTTTACCCATGAAACACTCGAAGACTGATTATCGCGGCGGCGAGGCTGTCGTGTTGTCCACTCCGGCGATCGAACTCGCCGTCACGACCGAGGTCGGTCCGCGCGTCGTCACGCTGTGCTCCATCGCCGGCAAGAAGGCGGGCAACCTGTTCCTTCAGTTTCCCGAGGACGAGAAGCGCTACCACGGCTACTACCTGCGCGGCGGTCATCGCCTCTGGCACTCGCCCGAAGACATCGTGCGCACCTACCAGCCCGACGACCTGCCGCTGGCCGTCAAGCCGCTCAAAAACGGCATCGCGCTGGCCCAGCCCACCGAGGAAAAAACCGGCCTGCAGAAGGCCATGAAGCTCGAGGTGCTCGGCGCCCGCACCGTCAAGGTCACCCATGCGCTGACCAACCAGGGCCTCTGGTCCGTCGAGTGCGCCGCCTGGGCGCTGACCATGCTGCGCGGCGACGGTTACGCCGTGCTCCCGCTGCTGCCCAAGGGCAACCATGCCGACGGCGATCTGCTGCCCGGCTACTCGTTCGTGCCTTGGACCTACACCGATCTTTCGTTGCCCGTGTGGGACCTCCATCGTGACTTCATCGGCATCGACGTGCCGAAGGCCAAGTCCGCCCAGAAATTCGGCATCACCAACTATCCCGGCTGGTCCGCCTACTGGGTGGATGGCGTGACCTTCGTGAAATATGCGCCGGTCATCAAAGGCGCCGCGTATCCGGACTTCGGGTGCCCGTTCGAGGTGTTCACCAACGGCGAAATGATCGAGTTGGAGACGCTCAGCCCGCTCGTGAAACTCGCCCCCGGCGAGTCCGTCACGCACACGGAGCACTGGGGCGTGTTCGACGGCCTCAAGAAGCCCTTGACCGACGCCGCGTTCGCCGAGCTCGCCGCCGCGGTGGGCAAGTGGATCAAGACGCTGAACTAAGTCCGCCCGCCGAATGCTGAACCTCGTCTTCCTCGGCTCCGATCCCATCGCCCTGCCGCTGCTCGACTGGCTGGCGGGCGAGGGGAGTGCGGTCGCCCGGGTGATCGCCGTGTTCACGCAGCCCGATCGCCCGGTCGGGCGTGGGCAGAAAATCACGGCCAACGGCATCAAGACCTGGGCGCTCGCCCGGGGCTTGCCCGTTTATCAACCGGAGAAAATCACCGAGGACGTGCGAGGGCAGCTCGCCGCGCTCGGGGCCGACGTGTCGCTGGTCATGGCCTACGGCCACATCTTGAAGCAGGACTTCATCGACACACCTCGCCTCGGCACGCTCAACCTGCACGCGTCACTCCTGCCGAAGTATCGCGGCGCCTCGCCTATCCAGACGGCCATCGCCAACGGCGAAAACGAGACCGGCGTGTCGCTCATGCGCATCGTCCGCCAACTCGACGCCGGTCCGGTGGCCGACGTGGAGCGTGTGCCCATCGCGCCGCGCGACACCGCTCTGGAGATCGAGCACAAGCTCGCCTCCGCCTGCGTGCCGCTGCTCGCGCGCACGCTGCCGCGGCTGGCGGCCGGCGAACTCGTTTTTGTCGAACAGGACCACGCCGCCGCGACCTTCTGCCGGCGCTTGGTGAAGGACGACGGACGCCTCGACTTCACCGCGCCCGCCGCCGAGCTGGCCGCGCGCATCAACGGTTTGTTTCCCTGGCCCGCGTGCACCGTAGAAATCGCCGGCCAGCCGGTGAAAATCGGCCTGGCGGACACGATCGCGGCGGCTGCACCGGCCGGCACGGTCGCGGGGACGGACGATCAGGGCTTGTTGATCGGCACCGGCGTGGGGCTGTTGCGCTGCCTGCGCCTGCAGAAGCCGGGCGGCAAGATGCTGCCGGCGTCCGAGTTCCTGCGCGGGTCGCCTGTCGCGACGGGCACGGTGCTGGCCTCCGCTCCTCTGCCTCCCTTGGTGGCGTCCTCGCCGTTTCCCTATCGGAAGACCGCGCAAGGCTAGCACTTGTTTTCGCAGGAAAACTTCCGCAAAGTCCGCGTCCATGTTGAAACCTTTCCTCTGGGGCGCCGGCCTCGCCCTGATTTCGCTCACGGCGCATGGACAATCCGTGGGCACCGAACTGGCCAACTTGCGCGAAGACGTCCGCCTGCTCACACAGAAGGTCGGTTCGCTGTCCCTTCAGGTCGAGGATCTCCAGCGTGAAAACGAGGCGCTGCGCAAGCAGGTCGCGAGTTCCGCGCAGACCCAGGCCTACGCCACGGTCCAGCAGCTCAACGCCGCGGTGGCCGACCTCAACGCCGCCATCAAGGCGGGCGACGCCGCCACCGCCGCGAGCGCCGCCGCGCAGATCAAGAAACTCGGCGAGGCGACCAACGCCGCGCTCGATTCCCTGAACAAGACCGCGGTCGCGCGCCCCGCCGCGCCGGCGACCTTCAGCACCGATTTCCCATCGGAGGGCATCAGCTACACGGTGCAGAAGGGCGACTCGCTTTCGATCATCGCCCGCAAGACCGGCGGCAAAGTTTCCGACATCATCAACGCCAATAAAATTTCCGACCCCGCCAAGGTGAAGGTCGGCGACAAGCTCTTCATCCCCGGAGGCAAATAACACCCATGTGCGCAGCTCCCAAATCCCGTCTCGGTCGCGGCCTCGGCGGCCTCATCTCCGCCGCCGCTCCCGCCAAACCCGCCGCCACCCCGGCTCCCGCCGCCGCGCCGTCGTCGGCTCCGGCCGCCCCCGCCGCGCCCGGTTTTGCCGAGATCGCCGTGAGCCTCATCGTGCCGAGCCCGTATCAGGCCCGCCGCGAGATTTCGCCCGAACATTTGTCCGAGCTGGCCGAGAGCATCCGCAGCGAGGGCCTGTTGCAGCCCATCGTGGTTCGCAAGACCGCCGACAAATACGAGCTCATCGCCGGTGAGCGCCGTTGGCGCGCGTTCCAGCTTCTCAAGATCAAGACCATCCCGGTGCGTCTGGTGCAGGCGAGCAACGCCTCTTCCGCCGCCCTCGGCCTGATCGAGAACTTGCAGCGCGAAGGGCTGAACCCGCTTGAAGAGGCCTACGGCTACGCGAGCCTCATCCGCGATTTCGACCTCACGCAGGAGGCCGCCTCGGAGCGCGTCGGCAAGGGCCGCGCCACCGTGGCCAACGCGCTTCGCCTGCTCTCGCTCGACGCAGAACTTCAGGGCTACGTCGCCAAGGGCATCCTTTCCGTCGGCCATGCCAAGGTGTTGCTTGGCGTTGAGGATGCCGCGCAGCGCGCGGTGATCGCCCGTCGCATCATCGAGGAAGGCCTCAGCGTGCGTGCCACCGAGAAGCTCGTGCAGGCCAAGAAGGCCGGCGCAGCCGCACCCTCGGCGCAGTCGCCCGCCGCCCGCAAGCTCACCCCGACCGACGCGGCCGCGGTCGCCGGTATCGAGAAAAAACTTACCTCGCACCTGGGCGCGCGCGTGGCTCTTCAGCACACGCCCAAGAAGGGCAAGATCGTCATCGCCTACGCGGGCAACGACGACTTGCAGCGCATCCTGGAAAAACTCGGGGTGGAGGCTTAAGCTGGCCTCGATGTTCACGAGCAGCAACGCGGCGGAGACCGTTGGCCACATCCGGCGTTTTTCCGGCGCGTGGCTCCGCCAGCGTTTCCCGCTGGCGGAGGAGTTTCCGAGTTATTCGTGGAAGAAGCTGCGGGCTGATTTTCTGGCGGGCGCGACGGTCTCGCTCGTGTCGATCCCGCAGGCCATCGGCTTCGCGCTGATCGCGGGCCTGCCGCCGTTGATGGTGATCATGTCGGTGATCGTCGGCGGGTTTGTGTGCGCGCTGTTCAGTTCGTCCCGGCAGATGGTGTTCGGACCGAGCAACTCGATGAGCATCATTTTGGCGGCGACGCTGCACTCGATGACCGGTGGCAGTCTCAGCCCGGCCGAGCTGGCGGTTGCGCTCGCGCTGCTGATCGGGGTTTTCCAACTGGTCGCGGGCCTGGCGCAGTTGGGAAAACTCACGCAGTTCATCTCGCGGTCGGTCATCATCGGATACGGCACCGCGATCGGCCTGCTGCTCGCGGCGGGGCAGATCCCCCACCTGCTCGGCATCGTGGTCGGGACGGGCGATTTTTTTCACGGCTTGTCCGTGTCGGCCGTGCATCTCGCGCATCTGGACGTGAATCCCTACCCGATCTGCATGGGCGTGGTGACGCTGATGATTTTCTGGGGTGTGGAGCATTTTTTCCCGCGCATTCCGGTGGAACTGGTGGGGCTGGTTTTCCTTTCGCTGTTCACCCAGCACTTCGGACTGCACGACCTGGGCATCCGGACGATTCAGGACGAGGGGGCGCTTTCGGCGGCGTTGCCGTCGTTCATGGGCATGCCGGTCGACCGTTCCAACTGGGCGCTGGTGCCGCCGTTGATGAGCGCGGCGCTGGCCATCTCGATCCTGGGCATGCTGGAGGCGATCTCGTTGTCCAAGACCCTGGCGGCCAAATCGGGCCAGCGCCTCGACGCTAACCAGGAGTTGGTGTCGATGGGGTTGGCCAATGTCGCGAACAGCCTGTTCGGCGCCATGCCCGGCTCGGCCTCGTTCGCCCGCTCGGCCGCCAACCAGCAAAGCGGCGCCCAGACGCAGGTGTCGGCGTTGCTCAGCAGCCTGATCGTGCTGGGGGCGCTCTTCTTCGTGGCTCCGTTGATCAACTACATCCCGGTGCCCAGCCTCGCCGCGCACCTGATCCGCATCGGCTTGAAGATGCTCAACCGGGAGCAGATCCGCGTGGCGTGGAAGGCGACGCGGTCCGACGCGATCGTTTTTGCGGTGACGTTGCTCGCGGCGCTTTTCCTCAAGCTCGACACGGCGATCTACGTGGGTGTGGGCGTGTCGCTGGCCCTGTTCCTGCGCAAGGCCAGCTCGCCGTCCCTGGTCGAATACGGCTTCAACGAGCAGGGGCAGCTCGCCGAGATCGACGAGAAAACCCGCCGCAGTAACTCGGCGATTTCCATCGTGCACGTCGAAGGCGAGCTGTTCTTCGGCGCGGCGGATCTTTTCCAGGAACAGGTGCGGCTGCTGGCCGACGACGACGGGATCCGCGTTGTCATCCTGCGCATGAAGAACGCCCGCCATCTCGACGCGACCTCGGTGATGTCCCTGCTGCAATTGCATGATTATTTGCAGCAGAGCGGACGCTATTTGCTGATCAGCGGGATCAATCCCGACGTCGAGAGGGTGCTGCGCAAGAGCGGCGCGCTCGAACAGGTCGGAAGGGACAACATCTTCCCGGCCGAAGCGAACCTCACGATGAGCACCAAACGGGCGTTGCTGCGCGCCTCCCAGCTGTTGCAACAGTCGGGAACCTCGCCGGCGGGCGGCGTGCGTATCTTCTATGATCGCAATCGCGATGCCGCCACAGGGACCGATGCGACCGGCCCCGTGAAGTCCGGTGATCACGACAAGCCCGCGGATTACCAAATTTGAGGCGGCGGCCGGGATCCGCCGGGGTTTCCTCCCCGCGATTGACAACCGGTCGCGCCTGCGGCTCTCTGACCGTTTACATCATGGTAAACATCCTCATCTGGCTCTTTACGGCGGTCCTGATTCTCGTCTCCGTTTTCCTCGTCCTCGTGGTGCTGGCCCAGAAGGCCAAGTCTGACGGCGGCATGGGCGGCGCGCTTGGCGGCGGCGCCACCGAGGCGGCGTTCGGTGCGGACACCGGCAATGTGCTCACCAAGCTCACGATCAACGCGGCCATCCTTTTCTTCGTCCTCACGTTCGGTCTCTACCTCGGCCACATTTATGTGTCCAAGCATGCCAAGAGCTCCGAGGGCCAGCTGCCGGTGATCTCCGCGCCGGCCAAGCCCGCGGTCCCCGCCGCGACCGCGCCTGCCGCTGCGCCGGCCCCGGCTCCGTCCGTGACGCTGCCGGCGACCACGACCACCGCTCCGACTGCTCCCGTCGAAGCCGCCAAGCCCTGATCGCCGTGGCACTCGCGTCTCTCCGGACGAATTTCTCAAGGCAGGCGGGCTTGCTCGCCTGCCTTGTTGTTTTTTGCGCGGCGTTGCCAGTCGAGTCCGCCGCACAGTCGCGGCGCTACCGTCCGCCGGCCCGCTACGTCCAGTTCGGCGAACCTGATCAGGCCGAGGGGCGGAAGATCCTGGAAAACTTCCGCCTGCAGGGGATCGCGGGCAATTACTACCTGGAGTTTGAACTTCACGTGTTGCCGCGCCGCGGCGAAACCCGCGTGGTGAGCGGCGCCCGGCTGTGGGGCGGTCGCAATGACCAGGGGCCCATTTCCCGCGTCGAGTTGCCGGCCGTCGAGGGCGCGGCCGCGCGGCGTCTCTTGGTGCAGAACGGACCCAAGGGCTCCGTATGGGTCGCGCCCGCCGGCGGAGCCGCGGCCCCCGGTGCGCTGGATGCGTCGGCGTTGTTCACGCCGCTGGCCGGCACCGACCTGACGGCGTTCGATCTGCAGATGCCGTTCCTTTATTGGAAAGATTTTGTCTTCGAGGGCGTGGCCCCGGTGGGCGGCCGTCCGGCGCATGTATTCCTGATGTATCCGCCCGACGCCATCGTCGCGCTCAAGCCCGAGCTGGCCGGCGTGCGCGTTTATCTCGACACGCAGTTCGGCGCGCTGGTGCAGGCGCAGCAGATCGGCGCCGAGGAGCGCGTGCTCAAGTCGATCACGGTGCTGGACATTAAAAAAGTGGACGGCCAGTGGATGGTGAAGGCCATCGACCTGCGCGACGAGGCCACCCGCAACAAGACCCAGTTTGTCGTCACCGGCGCCGCGCTCGGCCTGGATTTTTCGGACATGTTGTTCGATCCCTCCGGCCTGTCGTCGACGATCGCCCCGCCTCCCGCCGCGCGCATTCGCCGGCTCGGGCCATGAGCGGATCGTCCACGGACCGGATTGAGGGCATTCGCGCGGCGATCTTCGATCTGGACGGCACGCTGATTGATTCGATGCCTCTGGTGCTACGGGCCTTCGCCCATGCGCTGGCGCCTTTCCGGCCGGACCTCGATCCCGACGGGATTTTCCAACGGCTGGGTGGACCGCCCGAGCGCACCCTGCTGGAGCTGATCGGCGACCCGGCGAAAGCCGCCGAGGCGATGCGCCGATTGGAGACATTTGGTTTTGAAAACGGCAGTCTCGTTCAGCCGTTTACCGGGATGCGCGCGTTGCTGGAGCGGCTTCGCGACGGGGGCTTGCGACTGGCGGTCTGGACCGGCCGCGACCGCCGGACGACCGAGGCGATTTTGTCGGCGCACGACCTGGGCGGATTCTTTTCCGTGGTGGTTTGCGGCGACGATCTACCCACGCACAAACCCCATCCGGCAGGGCTGGTGGAAATTTTGACGCGACTCGGGTTGGCCCCGCACGAGGCGCTTTACGCCGGGGACGCCGATGCGGACGTGCTGGGCGGTTCCGAGGCCGGGGTGCGCACCGTGTTGATCCGTCACGGGCGCCGGGCCGAGCCGGCGATCACGTTGCGGGCATGGCACTGCGTGGATACGCCCGACCATGCCTACCGGCTCATCGGGGCCGCGACCGGCGTGGTCGAGGAATAATGCGCAGGGGAAGGGGGAGCCGTCCAAATTTAACATTGCTCCGGGGGGGATGCTGGGGCTTGGTAGCGAGCAGGTTCCCCGATATAAAGTCGGTATTCAGTCCCCCCTACAACATGGCTAAAAAATCCGCCCCGACGTCGTCCCCGCTCACGTTTGATCTGCCGGTTTCCCTGATCGCCAAGATCGAAACACATCGCAAGAAACTCGGCCTAAAATCCACCAGCGAGGTCGTCCGCCTCGCCATCGGCGAGTTCAACTTCGACCGCTACGAGTCCGATTCCTCCGAACACCGCCAGATCTCCGTCCGCCTGCCCGGCCCGACCAAGGCCTCATTGGTGAAGGCGGCCAGGAAAAAGCGTGTCAGTGTCGGAGAACTCCTCCGTGTCGCCATCGAGTCGCTTCCTTCCAAATCCGCCGCCAAGAAGGGCAAAAAATAATTCGCGCGGTGCGCCCCGTCGCGCCGCTGTCCGTTTTTTAAGGCAAGCTTCGCCGAGCGCGGGGCTTGCCTTTCCCGTGTCCGCATTTTTTGTTCTGACGATCTATCCATGAGCCAAGCACCCGCGCCGCTTTCCACCTGGGCCCTCAATGTTTCGCCTTCGCCGACGCTGGCCGTCGATGCCAAGGCCAAGGCCCTCGCCGCCGCCGGCGAGGACGTCTGCGGCTTCGCCGCCGGCGAGCCCGATTTCGACACGCCCGAGCACATCAAGGAGGCGTGCATCGCCGCCCTGAAGTCCGGCAAGACCAAGTATGCCCCCACGCCCGGCATCGAGCCCCTGCGTCAGGCCCTCGCCGACAAGTATCTGGCCGACTACGGCCTTAAGTATGCGCCGTCGCAGTTCATCGTTTCCCCCGGCGGCAAGTTCTCCTGCTACCTCACGATCCTCGCGACCTGCTCGCCGGGCGACGAGGTCATCATCCCCGCGCCGTTCTGGGTGAGCTATCCCGAGATGGTGAAGCTTGCCGGTGCCGTGCCGAAGCTCGTCCTTGCCGACGACACGACCGGCTTCCGCATCACTCCCGCCCAGCTCGAGGCCGCGATCACGCCGAAGACGCGCCTGCTCATCATCAACTCACCGTCCAATCCGACCGGCGCGGTCTATACCAAGGCCCAGCTCGAGGCCCTCACCGCCGTCGCAGTGAAGCACAACCTCTACATCATGTCGGATGAGATCTACGAGCATCTCACCTATGACGGTGCGAAGCACGTCAGCCCGGCCTCCTTTTCTCCCGAGGCGTTCGCCCGCACGATCATCGTGTCGGGCTTCGCCAAGACCTACGCCATGACCGGCTGGCGTCTCGGCACCACGGTCGCGCCCGCGCCCATCGCCAAGGCCATCGCGGAGCTCCAGAGTCAGATGACCTCCAACGCCACGACCTTCGCCCAATACGGCGCCGTCGCCGCGCTGAAGGAAAAGGAAAAGACCGACGCCGCGCTCAAGACGATGCTCGTCGCCTTCGACCGCCGCCGGAAGTTCCTCCACGCCGAGCTCAACAAGATCCCCGGCATCAAGTGCCTCCTCGCCGAGGGCGCGTTCTACCTCTTCCCGAACATCTCCAGCTTCGGCCTGAGCTCCGCCGATTTCTGTGCGAAGTTGCTGGAGGCCGAGAAGGTCGCGGCGGTCCCGGGCAGCGCGTTCGGTGCCGAGGGCTACCTGCGCCTCAGCTATGCGACCAGCGACGAGATCATCGCCAAGGGTGTCAGCCGCCTCGCGAAGTTCTGCGCCACGCTCAAGAAGTAAGCCGAAGACGCGTTTGTTTTCATCCAAACCCGGAGGCCGTCGCCTCCGGGTTTTTTTGTGACCGCACGGTGTCGTCCGTCCCGCTCTTCGTCGTGAAACCCGGCGGCGCGCATTGCGTCTCTGAAGATATGAAAAGTCGTTTCCTCCTCTGGGGATTGCTGATGGCGGCGGGCTGGGTGGCGCAACTCCATGCCGCCGGCCTGGAGCGTTTCGAGTGGACGGTCGACGGAGTGAAACGCGAGGCGTTGGTCAGTCTGCCGGACAGGCTCTCGGACGCGGGACGCACGCCGGTTCCGGTCGTGTTCGCGTTTCACGGCCATGGCGGATCGATGCGGCAGGCGTCACGCAGTTTTCCGATCCACGAACTCTGGCCCGAGGCGATCGTGGTCTATCCTCAGGGCCTGCCCACGCCGAGCGCGCTGGTGGATCGCGAGGGGCGGATGGCCGGCTGGCAGTCGGTCGCGGGGGCGCAGGGCGACCGAGATCTGAAGTTTTTTGATGCGATACTGGCCGACTTGAAGTCCCGCTATCCGCTCGATGGAAAACGCATCTACGCGACCGGCCACTCCAACGGAGGGCTGTTCACATACCTGCTTTGGGCGGAACGCGGAGACACGTTCGCGGCCTTCGCTCCCTCGGCGGCGCTGCTGGCCGTCGGGTTTTCAAAAGCCCCGCCCAAGCCCGTGCTGCACATCGGCAGTCCGCAGGATCCGCTGGTGAAGTTTTCCTGGCAGGAGCGGATGCTCGACACCGTGCTCGCGCTGAACGGCTGCGGACCTCGCAAACCCGACGCCACCGGCTACACGGTTTATCCCTCGACGAAAGGAGCCGAGGTGGCGACCTACCTGCACGACGGCGGCCATCGTTATCCCGAGGCTGCGCCGAAGTTGATCGTGGCGTTTTTTAAATCACACGCGCGGCCCTGAGCGGTCCGTGCGCGGATATGACGAGCTCACCCAGGGAGAGCTGATGAGGAAGTCGGCGGTGGCCGGATTCATCGCGCACGGGAC
>Ga0068869_100000101_pt1 | contig 40237 bp, 42 predicted proteins | sample KBSMisM52_FD_64676 | JGI IMG/M metagenome (GOLD analysis project Ga0068869, IMG submission 64676) | Miscanthus rhizosphere microbial communities from Kellogg Biological Station, Michigan, USA - KBS Miscanthus M5-2 | ecosystem: Host-associated > Plants > Roots > Rhizosphere > Soil ... | reverse complement strand
GGGCGACCGGCAAGCACTCAGGTGATCGCTGACACGAACAAGGCGTAGCGCGCTAGGTCGCGGCGCGAAGCCTCATCGGCAATACTGGCGGCCGGTCAGGTTGATCGCTAGTATTGCGCGACGCCATTTACAACAGGAGCAACGAACGTGGCCGCTTATCTATTTGCCAACATCGAGGTCACCGACGCCGACGGATACGACGAATACAGGAAACGCGTTCCCGCGACCATCGCCGCGTTTGGCGGGCGGTATCTGACTCGGGCGGGAGCCACCGAGGTACTCGAAGGCGATTGGGCCCCCAAGCGTATGGTGATCCTGGAGTTTCCGAGCATGGCCGTGCTCAAGGCTTGGTACGATTGCCCCGAGTACCGGCCCCTTCGCGACATCCGGGAGCGAACCGCGATATCGAGCGTCGTCGCCATTGATGGAATCGCAATCACCGGATAGCGGTTCCGGCGCAATGCGGCCCATCGAGTCGAGCGCATTGCGATTGGAACCGCTGATCACGGCGCACGCCGACGAAATGTTCGCGCCGCTGTCGGCAGCCGCGATCTACGACTACATGCCGGGGCAGCCGCCGTTGTCGGCCGCCGCGCTCCGCGAGCGCTACGCCCGGCTCGAGAAGGGCCGCTCGGCCGACGGCCGGCAGCAATGGTTGAACTGGATCGTCCGGCTCAACTCGGGCCGGTGCGCGGGCTTCGTGCAAGCAACGATCTATCCGGGACGCACCGGCGACTTCGCGTTTGCGTTCGCTCCGACATACTGGGGACGGGGGGTGGCGTTCGAAGCCTGCCAGGCCGCGCTCCCGTATCTGTTCCGCGCACTCCGGGTCACGACGCTTTTCGCCACCGTCGATCCCCGGAATACGCGCTCGATCCGTCTGCTCCTGCGACTTGGATTCGAGGAAGTGACACCCGCCGGGTACCCGCACGGCAAAGTCGAGCCGGACGATCGTGTATTTTCACGTCTGCCCACCAGAGAGGAAGCATCATGATCGGAATGCTCCTGTACGTTGCCGCACTCGCCTGTTTCCTGTTCGCGGCCTTCAATGTTCCGACCAAGGGGATCAACCTGACCGCGCTCGGGCTGGCGTTTGCCGTGATGCCGCAAGTGCTGATCCGTTTTCTGTAGCCGCGGTGCATCCGTGAAGCGCGCCCTCGACCTCGCCTCCACCTTTGTCGTGATGGGGCCGGACCATTCAGCGACGCCGGTTGCCGTTACGCCCGCGATCTTCGAGGAGCTCGACCGCCGCTTCGATCAGTTCAAGGGGCGACTCCTCGTGTCGTCGTTCACCTTCGCCGAGGATTGGTCCACGTGGGAAATGCATGCGGCCGGCGATGAAATCGTGTGCCTGCTTTCAGGCGCGGTAACGATGGTGCTCGATCGCAACGGCGTCGAGGATCTCGTCCACCTGGACAGTCCTGGCGCATTCGCCATCGTCCCGAAAGGCGCGTGGCATACGGCGCGGACGTCCGTTCCGACGCAAATGCTGTTCGTGACTCCGGGCGAAGGCACGGCCAATCGCCCCGTCGAGTGAGGACGCGCCCCGACTGATCGCGACCCGGAACGCCGCGGGGCAGCCCTGTCCCGGCAGCCTGGGGTGGGCCGCAACGGCGGCGGTACATCAGCCAACCCACGCATTGAAGGTTGATTTGGCTTAACCTATCACCTTTCCCAACCCACAACGAGGACGGTGGCCAATTGGTCAAACCTAACTATGCATTCGCGAAGCGTCAGCGGGACGTCGCCAAGAAGCAAAAGAAGGAGGAAAAGCGCAAACGCAAGCTCGGGTCCGACGAGGCGCCCCCGGCGGAGGGCGCGCCGCCGCCTCCTGCAGATGAGAAAAGCAGTCCGTAGATCGTCCAGGGGCGACCATGTCTCCGGTCAATCGTGGTGGGTGGAAGACCTGCCCGCGCGGACACAAGTATCGGGGAGCAGGCCCGTGCCCGATCTGCCGGCCCGGCGGCCGTAAGGGCCGCGACTCGATCGTGTCCCGGATCCAAAGCTATCTCAGCACCGTGGTGTGGCTCTCCCCCGAATCGATCGACGACCTGCGGCATTCCAACAACGCCACCATTCGCGATAGGCCAGCGCGGCCATGAGCGACGACATTCCCACCGGCAGCAGCGCGCATATCCCGGTTGCGGTCGCGGCCGCACAGATCCCGGATTCCGCCACGACGCGCTCGCTTGCGCTGTTTCGCCACGGATCCTTGCTGGTGAAATACTACGCGCCCCGCGGCAAAGACCTGCAGGCGCCGCACACGCGCGACGAGCTTTACGTTGTGGCGCAGGGCCACGGCGTCTTCTTCAACGGCGCCTCCAGGCGACCCTGCGCGCCGGGTGATCTTCTTTTTGCCGCGGCGCACACCGCGCACCGCTTCGAGGAATTCACCGGCGATTTCGGCGTATGGGTCATGTTCTACGGTCCGGAAAACGGCGAGGCCGGCGGCCGCTGACTCGAGATGACGGACGCTGGCGCGGACGGCAACTGCGCGCCCTTCGAGGTCCGGCACGACGTCAGTGTCTTGCTAACTCCGGACGCGGAGCGTACCGCCGGGGCATGCTGCAAATCCGCTACGATGGAGGACCGGAACGCCGGGACGGACCGCCCAATCCTTCAGGAGATCGCCATGGACGAGGAAACCTTCAACCTGAGCATCCGCAAATTTCTCAAGATGGTCGGCATCAACTCGCAACGCGAAATCGAACGCGCGGTGGCCAGCGCCGTGGCCGACGGCAGCATCAAAGGAACCGAGTCGTTTCCCGCGGTGATGACGCTCGAGATCATGGGCCTGTCGCTGCGCACGACGTTCGAAGGCGAAATCGACCTGCAATAACCGGCAGCGCATTTGCGCGTGCCGGCGCGCCGGAATCCCGGGCGCCAGTCGCGTGCATCTCCCCATCGTCCCGACCCATCCGCGTGCCCGCTTTCCAACTCGTGCTGCAGTTTCGCGGCACCTCGATCGAAGACCTGGACGAGCTGCTCGAAATCGAAGCCGCGCTGTTCGAAATACTGGAACATCCCGAGGAGGTCGCGGGGCACGACATTGGAGACGGCGCGCGCAATATCCTCATCGTCACCGACGATCCGGATGCGACGTTTCGCCACCTGACGCCGTTTCTGCAACGCGCGCGCTTGCTGGTGTCGCTGGTCGTCGCGGCGCGTGCGGCGAACGAGGGGCGCTATCGCGTACTGTGGCCGGCGGATCACCAAGGCGAATTCTCGCTCGCCTGAGAAAGCCGCCGTCGATCGTCATGGTCAAGCCCGCGCACCCGTTCGCTGAATTTTCGCTGTCCGCGCAGCGCATCACGTTACGCTTTCTGACCGCGGCGGATGCGCCCGCGATCTATCGAATTTTTTCCGACCGCGACGTCATGCGTTTCTGGAGCCGGCCGCCGATGGCCGATCCGCATGAAGCGAACGTGCACGTGCAGGACGTCTGCGCCGGCTATCGCAGCGGCGATGCGCTGCAGCTCGGGATCGAGCGCAACGACGATCGCGCGCTGATCGGAACCTGCACGCTCTTTCATTTCCATTGGGGCAGCCGCCGGGCCGAACTGGGCTACGCGCTGGCGCACGCGGCCTGGGGCCAGGGATTGATGCACGAGGCGTTGGCCGCCCTGGTGACGTATGCGTTCAACGACCTTGACCTCAACCGGATCGAAGCCGATGTCGATCCCCGCAACGTCGCGTCGGCACGATCGCTCGTGCGAATGGGATTCCGCAAGGAGGGCCACCTGCGGGAGCGTTGGATCGTCAGCGGCGAAGTTTCCGACAGCGACCTGTATGGACTCCTGCGGATTGACTGGCCGCCGCGGGTACGCTAGAAATCCCTGACCCTCCGCAACCACTGCCATCACGAACCCGCATGTCCGCGATCCGCCCCGCCACGCCCATCGACGCCGACGCCATCTGCCGGATCTACAACCCTTACGTGACGGACACGATCGTCAGTTTCGAGGAAACGCCAGTGGCCGCCGCCGAAATGGCCCTGCGCATTACCGACCTGACCCGCACGCATCCCTGGTATGTGTACGAAGAGTCGGGTAGCGTGGTCGGCTACGCCTACGCCGGCCCGTGGCGATCTCGCGCCGCCTATCGGGACGCCGTCGAAAGTACCGTGTATGTAGAATCGGGACTTGCCGGCAGCGGGATCGGGTCAAAGCTCTACGACGCGCTGATCCCGGAGTTGCGCCGGCGCTCATTCCATTGCGCGATGGGGGGCATCGCCCTGCCCAACGCGGCCAGCGTGGCGTTGCATGAAAAGAAAGGATTCATCAAGGTCGCCCACTTCCGCGAGGTGGGATGGAAATTTCAACGGCGGATCGACGTCGGATACTGGGAGCTCGTGCTGTGACGAAGTCAAGAACCACGCGCTGCCGGAACCCCATGCGCCGCGTGCAGCGCATCATGTCCGTGCGGTCACCGCCTGGTTGACGACCACGTGACTAACATCCTCGTATGCGTCTTCGCCGTTGCCCTGTGCCTGGTCAACGCCGTCATCTGGGCATTCATTTCCCAGATGCCGTTCGTCGGCCTGTGCTGGGTCGGTGCGGCGGCCGCCTGTCTCGTTCTGCAAAAGTGGGCGAAAGGCTAGAACCTGGCGCTGCGGGAGCGTCGTCACACGATCCGGTTGAACCAAAGCAGCGACAGCGTGGCTGACGCCACCGCCAGCAGGGCCGCGACCGCGGTGAACAGCGCCGTGATTTCCGTTTCCTTGCGCTCCAGCGCGAAGCGCACATTGAGTCCTTCGTAGATTTTCTTCAAGTCGCCCGCGGATCCCGCGTGAAAATATTCGGCCTGCGTGAGGCCCGCGATGCCTTTCAGCGTTTCCTCGTCGAAGCGCATGTAGATCGACATGCCGTCGATGTCGACCGCGCCGCCCGCCGCGGAACCGAAGCCGACGGTGAACACGCGCACGCCGTGGTCGGCCGCCATCCGCGCCGCATCGAGCGGATCCGGACCCGTGGTCCGGCGGCCGTCGGTCAGCAGGATGATGGCCGCGGACGTGTACGAGCCGGCCGGCACCGCCTTGAACGGTTTCTTCTCGGCTTTTTGCGTACGATCCGGCGTATTGCGGCGCGAGTTGTCGCGGGAGCCGAAGTTGTTGCCGAACACCGCCGACTCGAGATCGATGCCTTCTTCCGGAAAGAGTGTGGCCAGCGCCACGATGATGCCGCTGCCGATCGCCGTGTGCCGCTGCAACTGAAAGCGGTCGATCGCGGCAATCAGGTCCTCGCGATTCTGCGTGGGCGGCTGCACGACCGAGGCCGTGCCGGCGAAGGTGACGATACCGGCGCGGATGTCCTGCGGCAGCTCGGTCACGAAGGCCTTGGCCGCGTTCTGCGCCGCTACGATCCGGTTGGGGTCGATGTCGGTGGCGCGCATCGACAGCGAAACGTCCATCGCGAGGATGATCGTCCGGGCATCGGACGGCAACGTGACGATGGCGCTCGGCCGCGCAACGGCGATGAGCGCACCGACGATCGCCAGCAGGAACAGCAGCGGCGGAACGTGGCGGCGGAAACGCTGCGTCGGGCTCATCGCCGCCTTGACCATGCCCAGATTGGCATAGCGGACCGCGATCTTCTTCCGCCGCAGCAACGCGACGTAGGCGGCGACCAGCACCGGCACGACGAGCAGCAGCCAGAGATACTGCGGCCACACGAAACTCATGGAGCCCCTTCGATGGAAATCGCGCCGCCAGCGCCGGGGCGGGCGGCATCGATGTGCTTACTTTAGCACCGTGTGGCCGCCATGCGGCGTGCCCGGTCGACGGCACCACGGCAAACTGGCGCCGCAGCCATCGGCAGGACTTCACGACGTCACCGACGCCCGGTATTCTTGGGCGCCCGCCCGGAGGCGCCATGCCCATCGTGGATATCGAAATCGTAGGCGACATTGCCGAGTCGAATGCCGGCGAGTTCGCGCAGGCGCTCGCCGACGAAGCGGCACGGGTGTTCGCAGCAAAGCCCGCGACCACCTGGGTGCGCGTCCACACGCTCGCGCGCGTGTGCTACGCGGAAAATGGCACCGCGGTGGCGCCGTCGGATCTGCCCGTGTTCGTGACCGTGCTGAAGCGGCAGCTGCCGGATCGTGCCGAGCTTGCCCGCGAGATGAGCGCGCTCACGCAAGGATTCGCGCGGATCGTCGGACGTTCGCCGGACCGGGTCCATGTCGAATACGCGGCCGCCGCCGCGGGACGCGTGGCGTTCGGCGGCACATTGGTCGAATGACCGCGCAACAGGAGTCCATGGTGACCAAAAGTCGTTTTGCGATTGTCGTTCTGGGTGTGGCCGTGGTGGCCAACGCTTCCTTTGCGGCCGCGCAGGAGCGGCCCGATCCCGCGGCGCTGCTCGCCGCGCAGCGCGAGGCGATGGCGGCGTTCGCATTCATGGACGGCGTGTGGCGCGGGCCCGCGACGACCGTGCGGCCGTCGGGTGAAAGGCACGCGATCACGCAGACCGAGCGCATCGGCTCGCTGCTCGGCGGCACCGTCAAGGTGATCGAAGGCCGCGGCTACGAGCCCGATGGCAAGACGACGTTCAACGCGCTCGGCATCATTTCGTACAACGTGGCGACGAAGACGTATTCGATGCGCTCGTACGCGATGGGGTACTCGGGCGATTTCGTCGTGCAGCGCACGAGCGACGGCTTCACCTGGGACATCCCCGCGGGACCGGTGACCATCCGGTACAACGCGATCGTCAAGGATGGCACGTGGACCGAGGTCGGCGACCGCATCGTTCCCGGCAAGGACCCCGTCCGCTTCTTCGAAATGCAATTGCGTCGCGTCGGCGACAGCGACTGGCCCGGAGCCGGCGCGATCGCGCCGCAGTGACAGGCGCGCCGCGCACCGGCGCACGGTGGCGCACCGATCTCTCGGTATCGGCGGTCATCGCCGGGTTCGTCACCGTGCTGGTGGGCTTCACGAGCTCGGCGGTCATCGTCTTCCAGGCCGCCCAAACGCTGGGCGCATCGGCCGCGGAAATCGCGTCCTGGATGTGGGCGCTCGGCCTCGGCATGGGCGTGACCTGCATCGCGCTGTCGTTGCGCTATCGCGTCCCGGTGGTCACCGCATGGTCGACGCCGGGCGCGGCGATGCTCATCACCAGCGCCGCGGGAGTCACGATGCCGGACGCGATCGGCGCGTTCCTGGTGTCAGCGCTGCTCATTACCGTGGCGGGTTTCACCGGCTGGTTCGAGCGCGCGATCAACCGGATTCCGCTGTCGCTCGCCTCCGGCATGCTGGCGGGCGTGCTGCTCCGCTTCGGCCTCGACGTCTTCATCGCGATGAAGAGCCAATTCGCGCTGGCGTTCACGATGTTCGCCGTGTACCTCGTCGCGCGCCGCGTCGTCCCTCGCTACGCGGTCGTCGCGGCGCTGGCAGTCGGCATTGCGATCGCCGGCGGGCTGGGATTGCTGCGCGTCGACGGCCTGCATCTCGAGCTCGCGCGGCCGGTATTCACGGCGCCGCGGTTTTCGCTGGCGGCGATGATCGGCGTCGCATTGCCGTTGTTCGTGGTCACGATGGCGTCGCAAAACGTGCCCGGCGCGGCGGTGTTGCGTGCGGATGGCTATACGGTGCCGATCTCGCCGCTGATCGGCTGGACCGGCGTCGCGACGCTGCTGCTCGCGCCCTTCGGCGCCTACGCACTCAACCTCGCCGCGATCACCGCGGCCATCTGCACGGGCCGCACCGCGCACGAGGATCCGGCCAAGCGCTACGTCGCCGCGGTCTTTGCGGGCGTTTTCTATATCGCGATCGGCTTGTTCGGCGCGACGGTCGGCGCGCTGTTTGCCGCATTTCCGAAGGAGCTGATCTTCGCCGTTGCCGGGCTTGCGTTGCTCCCGACCATCGGCAGCGGGCTGGCGGTCGCAGTCGGCAGCGAGCGGGAGCGCGAGCCCGCGCTGGTGACGTTTCTGGTCACCGCGTCCGGCGTTACGCTCTTCGGGATTGGTTCGGCTTTCTGGGGACTCGTCGCCGGCGTGCTGGCGCTCGTCGTGCTGCGCGGACGCTGGCGGATGCCTACCGCCTCCTGAGGGTCGCGTGCACCCGCCGATTGCCAGTACGCCGGAATCGGCCGACACTGCGGTCCACCGGAACCCTCCCGAAAATTACATGAACAAGCGTGCACTGGTGGTTGGCGGGCTGGCGCTGGCGGTAACGGCCGGTGTCGTGCTCGCGATCAAGGCAGCGGGGAAGGCGGACGCCGGCGGCTTCCTCGGACCCGGCCCGCTGCTGGCCGACGTCAACCTGGTGCTCGAGATCCTGCTGGTGCTCGGACTGACGTTGGGAATGCGCCTTGCCCGTGCGGGCAACATCGAGGCGCATCGGGTCAATCAGACTGCCTGGGTGCTGGTCAATACGGCGCTCGTCGCGTTCATCATGGTGTCCGCGATGGCGAGCTTCAAGATTGCGTCGTTCAAGGCGCTCGCCGATGCCGGCAACGCCATCACCGTGCTGCACGGATTGGTCGGCACGTTCACCTTCCTTGCGGGCCTGTGGCTGGTGCTGCAGATGAACGACGTCCTGCCGCCGCAATGGCACGTGCAACGCTGGAAGGCGCTGATGCGCATCACGCTCGCGGGCTACTGGACCGTGGCCGTGCTGGGCATCGTCACCTATTACTACTGGTACGCTGCATAGGGAGAAAGCGCTGCTGGCCTTTGGCGGCAAACGCGCTCATGATTGCGGATTGCCGCCGCTATTTCCGGAGCTCTTCCATGGTCATCTGCCCTGTCGCTCTCGCCGTCGGTTGCGTGAAGTGCCCCATCTTCAAGGTATGTCCGGTCAAGAGTGTGATCGGCGATTACAAGAAGCCCGTCGAAGTCGTCGCCAAGCCTCCGGCCTCCGCGTCGGCGCGCCCGGTGCGCAAAGCGCAGGCCAAGAAAAAGAAGAAGCGCTAGCCGCATCACGGAGGACGCGTGGCGTACCGGTGGCTGGCCGATGCGACCGTCGCAGTGCATCTGGCGTTCATCCTGTTCGTCGTGTTCGGCGGCTTGCTCGCGTGGCGCAAGGCAGCGTGGGCGTGGGTGCATCTGCCGGCCGTCGCCTGGGTGGCGTTCATCGAATTCACCGGCACGATCTGCCCCTTGACGCCGCTCGAGAACATGCTGCGCGAGCGCGCCGGCGATGCCGGCTACGCGGGCAGCTTCATCGACCACTACCTGCTGCCGGTCATCTACCCGGCGGGATTGACGCCGCAGCTCCAGGTAGTGCTGGGAGTCGCAGTCATTGCAATCAATATGGTCGTGTATTGGAGGCTGTGGCGACGCAGGCGCGCGATCTGATCGCCCAATGAAGCGCGTGAGCTTATCGAAGGCTGGCAGCTCGCCTGCGCGTTACTGAACGGCCGCGAAGCGGCTCGTGATCGACGCGCCTCGTGCAGTTTCCGGGGGGAAGCGCGCGGCCGCCCGAAGCTTCCCCCTCTAACTGCCTTCGGGACAAAAACATGGAGCGCGCAGCGCGGAGTGTTTTGGGCACGATCGGGAACCAAATTCGCGAACGAATTCTTCGCGAAATTGGTTCACGTACTTATTAATTTTCGGTGCGCCTGCACGCTCATCAGGATACCAAGGCCGATGAACAGCGATACCAGCGCGGTGCCGCCGTACGACACCAGCGGCAGCGGCACGCCGACAACGGGAAGGATGCCGCTCACCATGCCCATGTTGACGAACGCATAAGTGAAGAACATCAGCGTCACCGCGCCGGCGAGGAGACGCGCGAACAGGGTGGAGGCGTTGGCGGTGATCACCATCGCGCGCCCGATCAGCAGCACGTAGAGCACCAGCAGCAGCGCGTTGCCGATAAGGCCGAACTCCTCGCCGAACACGGCGAAGATGAAGTCGGTATGGCGCTCCGGCAGGAAGTCGAGGTGCGTCTGCGTGCCGTTGAGCCAGCCTTTGCCGATCACGCCGCCGGACCCGATCGCAATCGACGCCTGCGTGGAGTGGTAGCCGGCGCCCAGCGGATCGCGCCCGGGATCGATGAACGTCAGGATCCTCTCGCGTTGATAGTCGTGCAGCTGCGCCCACAGCAAAGGCCCCGCGGCACCGGCCACCGTTGCAAGGCCCACGATGACTTTCCAGGACAGTCCCGCGAGAAACAGCACATAGAAGCCCGCGGCGGCGATCAGCAGCGCGGTGCCGAGGTCCGGCTGGCGCTTGATGAGGTAGACCGGGACGACGATCAGCACGGCCGCGATCACGAAGTCCTTCCAGCGGATGCGCCCTTCGAACTTCTGGAAGTACCACGCGAGCATCAGCGGCAGCGCGATCTTCATGAGCTCCGACGGCTGGATGCGCGCCACCCCAAGATTGAGCCAGCGACGCGACCCGTTGACGACGACGCCGAACATCGCGACGCCAACGAGCAGCAGCACGCCAACGACATACAGCGGCACCGCGACGCGCGCAAGCGTCTGCGGCGGAATGTTCGCGACGATCCACATCAGCACCAGCGCAAAGCCCAGCGACAGCACCTGGCTGGTGACGCGGGCCGCACTCTGGTCGGACGCCGAGAACAGCGTGACGAGCCCGACGCCGACCAGCGCCAACGCGCAGCCGAACAGGAAATTGTCGACGCGGCGCGTCAGCGTCTCCCAGATACGGCCTGCAAATTCGAGCAAGGGCATCAGTCGCTCTCGTCCTCACCGCTTTGCGTCGGCGCGGTGACTGCCGGCCCCGGCTCGGATTTCCCGAGCAGGAAGTAGTCGAGCACCTTGCGCGCGATCGGCGCGGCCGCCTGCGCCCCGAAGCCGCCGTTCTCCACGAGCACCGCGAGCGCAATCCTCGGTTGATCGGCCGGCGCGTACGCGACGAACCACGCGTGATCGCGCAGCCGTTCGTCGACCTTGTGCGCCGTGTACTTCTCGCCCTTGAGCGAATACACCTGCGCCGTTCCCGTCTTGCCGCCGGACGTGTATTTCGCACCCACGAAGGCCGCGGCGCTGGTGCCTTCCTTGTTGACGCCGACCAGCGCGTTCTTGACGAAGGCGATGTGCTCGGGCTTCGACGTAATGGTGTGCGTGGGCTGCGGCGCGACCGACCGTTCCTCGCCGGTCCGCAGGTTGACGATGTTCTTGACCAGGTGCGGCCGGAACGCAACGCCGTTGTTGGCGACGATGGCAATCGCATGGGCGAGCTGCATCGGCGTGAACGCGTTGTAACCCTGACCGATGCCGGCCGAGATGGAATCGCCCAGGTACCACTTGCGATGCTCCTCGCGATATTTCTCACCGGCGAAGCGCGCGCGTTTCCATTCGCGCGACGGCAGCACGCCAGTCAGCTCGCCTTCGATGTCGACGCCGGTCTTCTGGCCGAAGCCGAGCTGCGTCATGAACCGCGCCGTGTCGTCGATGTCGGTTTCGCTCGCGAGCACGTAGTAATAGGTGTCGCAGGAGACGACGATCGACCGGTACATGTCGACCGAGCCATGGCCACCCGGCTTGTCGTCGCGGAACCGGTACGACGATCCGGGCAACTGGAAGAATCCCGGGTCGTTGATCGCAAACTGCGGCGTCCGCTTGCCGGACGTCAGCGCACCAAGCGCGAGGAAGGGCTTGATCGTCGATCCCGGCGGGTAGGCGCCGCGCAGCGGACGATTGAGCAGAGGCTTGTCGGGCGAATCGTTGAGCGCCTCCCAGTTCGCGACGTCGATGCCCTCGACGAAGAGATTCGGGTCATAGCCGGGCTTCGATACGAACGCGAGAATGTCGCCAGTCGCGGGCTCGATCGCCACCAGCGCGCCGCGGCGATCGCCGAATGCCTTCTCCGCCGCTTCCTGCAGCTTGATGTCGAGCGACAGCCGCAAGTTGTTGCCGGACGTCGGCGGCGTGCGCGAGAGCGTGCGCACCGCGCGTCCCCCCGCGTCGACCTCCACTTCCTCGACACCGGTCGTGCCGTGCAATTCACGCTCGTACGACAATTCGACGCCGACCTTGCCGATGTAGTCGGACCCTTTGTAGTTGGCCCACTCGTCCCACCCGGCGATGCGCTCCAGGTCCTTGTCGGTGATCCGCCCGATATAGCCAAGTACATGCGACGCCATTTCGCCGTACGGATACTGGCGGAACAACCGCGCCTTGATGTCGACGCCGGGGAACCGGTAGCGATTGACGGCGAAGCGCGCGACTTCCTCGTCGGACAGCCGCGTGCGCAACGGCATGCTCTCGAAATTCTTCGACTCGTCGAGGAGCTTGCGAAAGCGCTTGCGGTCGCGCGGCTGGATGTCGACGATCGTCGCGAGCTCGTCGATCGTCGCCTCGAGATTCCTGATCCGGGCCGGCGTGAGCTCGAGCGTGTACGCCGAGTAGCTTTGCGCGAGCACGATGCCGTTGCGATCGGTGATGACGCCGCGATTCGGAACGACCGGAACGATCGCCACCCGGTTCGACTCGGCGAGCATCCGATAGTGCTCGTGCTGGTACACCTGCAGATAGACAAAGCGCGCGAACAGCCCGCAGAACGCCAGCAACGCGAACGCGCCGGCCACCACCAACCGCCGGCGGAACAGGAATACTTCCCGCTCCGCGTTGCGCATTTCCGGCGCGCCATAGCCGCGGTCGCCGCCATAGCCGCGGCGGCGCGAGGAAAAGAGACGGCGCGTCATCGCCCCTCCGGAGGCAGCGAACGAAGTGAGCGTGGGGGGACCATCAGCGTTCGGACGGGGAGCGCGATGGCCGTTGCGGCCATTGCAACAGCGCCGATAGCAGCGGCCACAGCAGCGCGCCCACGATCGGCGGGATGAAGTACGTCCAGCGCGGCATCGGCGCGCCTCCCACGAAGCGCACGACGAAGATGAGCGCCGCGCAGACCAGCAGCAGCACGGCCACCTGCGGCGCCTGCTGCCACAGCGGGAAGCGCAGCACGCGGCGCCGGAAATATTCGGCCGAATAGGCGAGCACCGCATACGCGAGCGCGTGCTGTCCGAACACGGTGGCATCGGCGACATCCATGACGAGGCCGAGCGCCCATGCCACGCCGACGCTGACGTAGCGCGGTTCCTGAATGCACCAGTACAAGATCACGAGCGCGAGAAAGTCGGGACGCAGGAGTAACGTCACGCCCGACGCCGGGGCGATATTCGCGAGCAATCCGAACACGAACGTGAGCAGAATGAACCATGGGTTCACCTGCCGCAGGATCTCCTCCGGGCGGGCAGGCGTGAAGGCGGCGGCGCGCGAGAACATGTTCATCGCCCGCAGGGCCGCCCCAAGGGCGATGATGCGCCCCCCTTGGGGGCAGCGAACGCAGTGAGCGTGGGGGTCGTCCATCGCCCGCAGGGCCGCCCCGAGGGCGATTCGCGCCCCCATTGGGGGCAGCGAACACAGTGAGCGTGGGGGTCGTTCATCGCCCGCAGGGCCGTCCCAAGGGCGATGATGCGCCCCCTTGGGGGCAGCGAACGAAGTGAGCGCGGGGGTCGTTCATCTATCCGCCGCGACGGCCTTTGCCGCGGCCGCCCTTCTTGGCGGCGTCGCCCTCGGGTGCCTCTTCGGGACGCGATTGTTGTGCGGCGCCCTGGCCCAGCACCAGCAGGTACGTGCTGCGATCGGCGCCCGACAACGGGCGCACGGTAATCCTGGCAAAGACCTGACCGGTATCGCGGTCCACGGTTTCCACCTGCGCCACCGCAAGGCCGGGCGGATAGATGCCGTCGATCCCCGACGTGGACAGCCGGTCGCCTGGTCTGATATCGGCGGTCGGTGCCATGAAGCGCAATTCGGGCGGCCGGCCGGCGCCGGCGCCGAAGAACACGCTGCGCACGCCGCTGCGGTCGACGCGCACCGGCACCGCATGGTCCTTGTCGGTGACCAGCGTCACCTCGGCCATGGACGGAAACACGCGGGTGACCTGACCCACGACGCCCAACTCATCGATCACTGCCTCCCCGGCGCGAATGCCCGCGTCGCTGCCGCGGTTGACGAAGACTTTCTGCGTGAACGGATCGCGGCCGGTGTAGAGGACTTCGACGGCGGTCGCCGCGCCCGAATAGCGTTTTTGAATGTCGAGCAGTGCGCGCAGGTTGACGTTCTCGTCGCGCAGTCTCGCGAATTCCTGCGCCGACAGCGAGTGCGCGACGAGGTCCTGCTTCAGCGCGAGGTTCTCCTCGTCCAGCGCCCGCTTCGACGCGAAGTACGTGCCGACCCACATGAGCGCCTCGCCCGGCAGCTGCACCGCGCGTTGCAACGGATAAAGCACGATCGTCGCCGCTTGTCGAATCCCTTCGAGATAGCGAAATCGCGTGTCCGCGAACATGAGGACGATCGACAGCAGGCCGAAGAACGCGAGACGCGCGAGCGGGGAAGGGCCTCGATGAAAGAACGGCGGCGGATCGGCGGCGATGTGGCGCATGTCAGTACCGCCGGGCCGTCCCAAGGTACTGACACGCCCCCATTGGGGGCAGCGAGCGCAGCGAGCGTGGGGGCCGTTTCATCCTAGCGTCAGAGTCGACTTTCGCGGACGCGTTCCAAGGGGTCAGACTCGATTTTCGCGGACGCGGCAGCCCGATTCGCCCTGGACCTGCAAGCGAAATTCGAGTCTGACGCCATGTGACTCCCGCTAATCCGACGTGAAGATCGTCTGCAGCTTTTCCATGTTTTCGAGCGCCTTGCCGCAGCCGCGCACGACGCAGGTCAGCGGATCGTCGGCGACGATCACCGGCAATCCCGTTTCCTCCATCAGCAGGCGATCGACGTCGCGCAGCAGTGCGCCGCCGCCGGTGAGCACCATGCCGCGCTCGGCGATGTCCGCGCCCAGCTCGGGCGGCGTGCGCTCGAGGGCGCTCTTCACCGCCGATACGATGCTGTTCAACGGATCAGTGAGCGCCTCCAGAATTTCGTTGGACGATACCGTGAAGCTGCGCGGAATGCCTTCGGCAAGGTTGCGGCCCTTCACTTCCATTTCCTTGACTTCGGATCCGGGGAATGCGGAACCAATGGTCTTCTTGATCGTTTCGGCGGTCGTTTCGCCGATCAGCATCCCGTAATTGCGGCGGATGTAGTTGACGATTGCCTCGTCGAACTTGTCGCCGCCCACGCGCACGCTGCCGGCGTACACCATGCCGCCCAGCGAGATCACGCCGACCTCGGTGGTGCCGCCGCCGATGTCGACCACCATCGACCCTGTGGCGTCGGAGATCGGAAGGTCGGCGCCGATCGCCGCGGCCATCGGCTCCTCGATCAGATAGACCTTGGAGGCGCCCGCGCCCAGCGCCGACTCGCGGATCGCGCGCCGCTCGACCTGCGTGGAACCGCAGGGCACGCAGATGATGATGCGCGGCGACGGCGAGAAGAGACGCGAATCGAGCACCTTCTTGATGAACTGCTTCAGCATCTGCTCCGTCACCGTGAAGTCGGCGATGACGCCGTCCTTCATCGGGCGGATCGCGGTGATGTTGCCGGGCGTGCGGCCGAGCATCTGCTTCGCCGCGAGGCCGACCTCCTGGATCACTTTTTTCCCGTTGGGGCCGCCTTCCTGGCGGATGGCGACGACCGAGGGCTCGTTCAACACGATGCCCTTGCCACGCACGTAGATCAGGGTGTTGGCGGTTCCCAGGTCGATCGCTAAGTCGCTGCCGAAATAACCTTTGAAAAACTCGAACATGAATGCATAAACCTGACAGAAATGAGGTGTCGAAACCGCGGCAGCGTGAATCCGGTGCGCGGTGAAGGGCAAACGCAGCGCACCAACGACCGGAGACTGCCGATTATGATAGCATTCCCCTTTCGCCCTCAGCACTGATTTGGCGCAGTATTTTGCTCCTTTGCCGCCCTGCCGGGCCTCCGCCCCGCCGGTCGCTCGCAATGTCGCTGCCGACCCTTGCCGAACGCGCTGTCCTTCGCGACCGCGCCGCCCGCTCGCACCATGGCCCTGACACTCGCTGACGTCCATCGCATTGCCCATCTTGCGCGCATCGAGATCGATGCCGCCGCCGCGGCGGAAGTCCATCGCAAACTCGAAGCGATCTTCGCGCTGATCAACGAGCTGCAGGCGGTCGATACGACCGGCATCGTTCCGATGGCGCACGCGCAGGACGTGCACCTGCCGCTGCGCGAGGACGTGGTGACCGAGACGGACCAGCACAGGCTGTTCCAGAGCCAAGCCCCGGCGGTGCAGGATGGGCTGTACCTGGTGCCTAAAGTAATCGAGTAGCTTGCAATGATTTCCGGAACGGTCGCCCAGCTGGTCGCGGACCTTCGCGCCAAGCGGTTGTCCAGCGTTGAGCTGACGCGGGCGTTGCTCGCGCGCATCGACCAGGCGCAAGGTCGCTTCAACGCGTTCGTGACCGTCGACGTGGAAGGCGCGCTGGCGCAGGCGCGCGCGGCGGATGCGGCGCTGGCGCAAGGCAATGCGCCACCGCTGGCTGGCGTCCCGATCGCGCACAAGGACGTGATCATGACCGCCGGGCTGCGCACGACCTGCGGCTCGCGGATGCTCGCGAATTTCACCGCGCCGTACGACGCGCATGTGGTGACCGGCCTCAAGAGCGCGGGTACCGTGCTCGTCGGCAAGACGAACATGGACGAGTTCGCCATGGGCTCGTCCAGCGAAACGTCATTCTTCGGCCCGGTGCGGAATCCGTGGAACACCGATTACGTCCCGGGCGGCAGCTCGGGTGGCTCGGCGGTGTCGGTCGCCGCACGCCTGGTGCCTGCGGCCACCGGCACCGATACGGGCGGATCGATCCGCCAGCCCGCCTCGCTGTCGGGCGTCTGCGGCTTGAAGCCGACCTACGGCGTGTGCTCGCGCTACGGTCTCGTCGCCTTCGCGTCGAGTCTCGACACGCCCGGCATGTTCGCGCGCACCGCCGAAGATTGCGGGCTGCTGCTCAACGCGATGGCCGGGCACGACGCGCGCGATTCGACGTCGCTCGACCGGCCGCGCGAAGACTACACGCGCGATCTCGCGCGGCCGCTGGCCGGCCTGCGGATCGGCATGCCCAACGAATACTTCGGCGACGGCGTCGACGCCGACGTGGCGTCCGCCATCGAAGCGGCGCTTGCGCAGTTCCGCAAGCTTGGCGCGACGACCGTTCCCATCGCGCTGCCGAACGTCAAGCTGTCGGTGCCCGTCTATTACGTCATTGCGCCCGCGGAAGCTTCGTCGAACCTCTCGCGCTTCGATGGTGTGCGTTACGGCCATCGCGCGGCCAAGTACACCGATCTCCTCGACATGTACAAGAGGTCGCGTGCGGAAGGCTTCGGCGCCGAGGTCAAGCGCCGCATCCTCGTCGGCACCTACGTGCTGTCGCACGGCTATTACGACGCTTACTACCTGAAGGCGCAGCAGGTGCGCCGGCTGATCGCCGACGACTTCGTCCGCGCGTTTGAGGCGTGCGACGTCATCATGGGACCCACCGCGCCGTCGCCGGCATTCAGGATCGGCGACAAGGCCGACGATCCGGTGCAGATGTACCTGAACGATATCTTCACCGTCGCCGGCAACCTGACCGGTGCGCCAGGCATCTCGATTCCGTGCGGGTTCGACCGGCGCGGACTGCCGATCGGATTGCTGATCCAGGGCGATTATTTCGCCGAGGCGAGATTGCTGAACGTCGCGCACCGGTACCAGCAGGCGACCGATTGGCATACGCGCCCTCCGGCCGAGGTGACGGCATGAAGTGGGAAGTCGTCATCGGCCTCGAGACGCACACACAGCTGTCGACCGCGTCGAAGATCTTTTCGGGCGCATCGACGGCGTTCGGCGCCGCGCCGAACACGCACGCCTCCGCCGTCGACATCGCGCTGCCCGGCGTATTGCCGGTGCTGAATCGCGGCGCCGTCGAGCGCGCGATCCGCTTCGGATTGGCCGTGGGCGGCACGATCAACACGCGCAGCGTGTTCGCGCGCAAGAATTATTTCTACCCGGATTTGCCGAAGGGCTACCAGATTTCCCAATACGAGATTCCCGTCGTCGCCGGCGGCTTCGTTCCGATCGTGTCGCCGACGCGCGGCGCGCTGCGCGTCCGGTTGACGCGCGCGCATCTCGAGGAAGACGCCGGCAAGTCGCTGCACGAGGACTTTCACGGCATGACCGGCCTCGATCTCAATCGCGCCGGGACGCCGCTGCTCGAGATCGTATCGGAGCCGGACCTGCGCAGCTCCGACGAAGCGGTCGCGTACGCCAAGACGCTGCACGGCCTCGTCCGCTGGATCGGCATCTGCGACGGCAACATGCAGGAAGGCAGCTTCCGTTGCGACGCCAACGTCTCGGTGCGCGCCGCCGGCAGCGACCAGCTCGGCACCCGCTGCGAGATCAAGAACCTGAACAGCTTCCGCTTCATGCAGGAAGCGATCGAATACGAGGTGCACCGGCAGATCGAGCTCATCGAGGGTGGCGGAAGCGTCGTCCAGGAAACGCGCCTGTACGACCCCGATCGCCACGAAACGCGCTCGATGCGCAGCAAGGAGGACGCGCAGGACTATCGCTATTTCCCGGATCCCGATCTGCCGCCGCTGGTGATCGCCGAGGATTGGATCTCGCGCGTCCGCGCGCAGATGCCGGAACTGCCGGAGGCGATGAAGACGCGCTTCATGCGCGATTACGCGTTACCCGCGGCCGACGCCGCGACGCTCACTGCGGACCACGACCTTGCCGACTACTTCGAAATCGCCGCGAAAGGAAGTGGTGGCGAAGCGAAGATCGTCGCCAACTGGGTGCTCGGGGAAGTTTCCGCGGCGCTCAACAAGGCCGAGATCGAGATCGCGCAATCACCCGTGTCGGCGCCGCAACTCGCCGGATTGCTGAAGCGTATTGCCGACGGCACGATCTCCGGCAAGATCGCGAAGGACGTGTTCGACGCGATGTGGGCGGGTGAAGGTGATCCGGACGCCATCATCGCTGCCAAGGGCCTGCGCCAGATCTCCGACGAAGGCGCGATCGAGCGGATCGTCGACGACGCCATCGCGGCGAGCCCGGGAATCGTCGCCGAGTACAAGGCCGGCAGGGAAAAAGCGTTCAACTCGCTGGTCGGCAAGGTGATGGCCGCGTCGAAGGGCAAGGCCAACCCGGCGCAGGTCAACGCGATCCTCAAGCGCAAGCTCGGCTGAGCAGCGCGTCGGATTACCATGTCGGTGAAGCCGTGATCGCGTGAGGCGACATCCGATCGCCCGAAGCCTGGAGGAGGTTATGAGTCCGATGAAAGCCATGCTGTTCGCCATTCCACTGGCGGTGACGACGCTGCTCGCACCCACCGCGAGCGCGCAGCAGCCGATCGTCATCAAGTTCAGCCACGTCGTCGCCATCGACACCCCGAAGGGCAAGGGCGCCGAGCGGTTCAAGCAGCTCGCCGAGGAGCGCACCAAGGGCCGCGTCAAGGTCGAGGTCTATCCCAACAGCTCGCTGTTCAAGGATGGCGAGGAGATGGAGGCACTGCAGCTGGGCTCGGTCCAGATGCTGGCGCCCTCGCTCGCGAAGTTCGGTCCGCTGGGCGTGCGCGAGTTCGAGGTGTTCGACCTCCCGTTCATGTTCGACGACTACGCGCAGCTGCACAAGGTGACCGAAGGGCCCGTCGGCCAGATGCTGTTCAAGAAGCTGGACAGCAAGGGCATCGTCGGCCTCGCCTATTGGGACAACGGCCTGAAAGTGATGAGCGCCAACAAGCCGCTGCGCATGCCCGACGACATGCGCGGACTCAAGATGCGCATCCAGTCCTCGAAGGTGCTGGGCGACCAGATGAGGGCGGTCGGCGCGATCCCGCAGGTGATGGCGTTCTCCGAGGTCTATCAAGCCATGCAGACGGGCGTGGTCGACGGATCCGAAAATACGCCGTCGAACATGTTCACGCAGAAGCACCACGAAGTGCAGAAGTACACGACCGTCACCAACCACGGCTACATCGGCTACGCGGTCATTGCGAACAAGAAATTCTGGGACGCCCTGCCGGCCGATATCCGCACGACGCTCGAAGGCGCGATGAACGACGCGACGAAATACGCGAACGAGATCGCGCAGAAGGAGAACGACGACGCGCTGGAGGGCATCCGCAAGTCGGGCAAAAGCGAGGTGATCGTGCTGACCGACACCCAGAAGGCCGCCTGGAAAAAGGCGATGCTGCCGGTGCACAAGGAAAACGAAGCGCGCGTCGGCAAGGACACGCTGCAGGAAGTGTACAAACAAACCGGCTTCAAACCCTGATCGTGGCGGAGAGTATCCAGCGACGCAGGCGAGTTTCACGCGGCTGGTGCGCGATTGCAGTGGAATATCGACGATGATTCCCGCACCACAGTCCCATCAGGACCTCCGCGACGCGATTCGCGATCTTTGCACGCAATTTCCGGATTCCTATTTCCGGGAGGTCGACGCGAAGCGCGGCTATCCGGATGCGTTCGTCGACGCGCTGACCAGGGCCGGCTGGCTCGCGGCGCTGATCCCCCAGGAATACGGCGGTTCCGGACTCGGGCTCACCGAGGCGTCGATCATCATGGAGGAGATCAACCGCGCCGGCGGCAATTCGGGGGCCTGCCACGGGCAGATGTACAACATGGGCACGCTGCTGCGCCATGGTTCGGACGCGCAGAAGCGCGCGTACCTGCCGAAGATCGCGAGCGGCGAATTGCGGCTGCAGTCGATGGCCGTGACCGAGCCGACCACGGGCACCGACACGACGAAGATCCGCACGACGGCCGTGCGCCACGGCGATCGCTACGTCGTCAACGGGCAGAAGGTCTGGATCTCGCGGGTACAGCATTCCGACCTCATGATCCTGCTGGCGCGCACCACGCCGATCGGCGAGGTCACCAAGCGCTCCGAGGGAATGTCGATCTTCCTGGTCGACCTGCGCAACGCGATCGGCCGTGGCATGACCGTGAAGCCGATCGCCAACATGGTCAACCACGAGACCAACGAGCTCTTTTTCGACAACCTCGAGATCCCGGCCGAGAACCTGATCGGCGCCGAGGGCCAGGGCTTCAGGTACATCCTCGACGGCCTCAACGCGGAGCGCACGCTGATCGCCGCGGAATGCATCGGCGACGGCTACTGGTTCATCGACAAGATTACCGCCTACGCGAAAGACCGCGTGGTCTTCGGCCGGCCGATCGGGCAGAACCAGGGCGTCCAGTTTCCGATCGCGCGCGCCTACGTGAATGTCGAAGCCGCCAACCTGATGCGCTACAAGGCGTGCGCGCTGTTCGATGCGCATCAGCCGTGCGGCGCCGAAGCGAACATGGCCAAGCTGCTTGCCGCCGACGCGTCGTGGGAAGCGGCGAATGCGTGCCTGCAGTTCCATGGCGGCTTCGGCTTCGCCGCCGAGTACGACGTCGAGCGCAAGTTCCGCGAGACGCGCCTCTACCAGGTCGCGCCGATCTCCACCAACCTGATCCTGTCGTACGTGGCCGAGCACGTGCTCGGCCTGCCGCGGTCGTTCTGAGAGCGCGCCAAGCGCCATGCACGCGCTCGACGGCATCACGGTGATCACGCTGGAGCACGCGATCGCCGCGCCGTTCTGCACGCGGCAGCTCGCGGACCTCGGCGCCCGCGTGATCAAGGTCGAGCGCCCCGGCGCGGGCGATTTCGCCCGCGGCTACGACGAGCGCGTGCGCGGGCTTGCGTCGCATTTCGTCTGGACCAACCGCTCGAAGGAAAGCCTGACGCTCGACGTCAAGCATCCCGAGGCCGCGCCGATCCTCGGCAAGCTCGTCGCCCGCGCCGATGTACTGGTGCAGAACCTGGCGCCCGGCGCCGCCGCACGGCTGGGCCTCTCGTACGAGGCGCTCCGCATTGCCAACCCGCGCGTCATCGTCTGCGACATCTCGGGCTACGGCGCCGACGGTCCTTATCGCGACAAGAAAGCCTACGACCTCCTGATCCAGAGCGAGTCCGGCTTCCTGTCGATCACCGGCTCACCGGACGAGCCGGCGAAGGCCGGGTGCTCGATCGCCGATATCGCCGCCGGCATGTACGCCTACAGCCATATCCTCGCGGCGCTGCTCGAGCGAGGGAAGACCGGCACCGGCAAGGCGATCGATATATCGATGCTGGAGAGCATGGTCGAATGGATGGGCTTCCCGCTGTACTACGCGTACGACGGGGCGGCGCCCCCGCCGCGCGCGGGTGCCGCGCATGCAACGATCTATCCCTACGGCCCGTTCGTCGCCGGCGATGGCAAGACAGTGATGCTCGGGTTGCAGAACGAGCGCGAGTGGGTGGTGTTCTGCGACCGGGTGCTGGAGCAGCCGGCGCTCGCGGCCGACGACCGCTTTGCGTCGAACTCGAAGCGCACCGCCATGCGGGCCGCGCTGCGCGCGATCATCGTCAAAGCGTTCGTGCCATTCACGGCGGCGCAGGTCATCGCGCGCCTCGATGCGGCGGGCATCGCCAATGCGCAGATGAACGAGATGCACGACGTGTGGGCGCACCCACAGCTCGCGGCACGCAAGCGGTGGGTCGAGGTCGGCACGCCGGCCGGCCCGGTGCTGGCGCCGCTACTGCCCGGTGTCGCGCGCGGCACGACGCCAGAGTCCGTACCCAGGATGGATCCTGTTCCCGCGCTGGGTGAGCACACGGACGCGATCCTGCGCGAGCTTGGGTACGACGACACGGCGATCGCCGCGTTGCGCGCCGCGAAGGCCGTTTGAGATCGACATGAGCATCGATCCGCATCCCAGCGCGGCGCTGGCGCGCTTTGCCAGCACGCTCGCCTTTGCCGACATACCGGCGCCCGTCATCCGGCGCGCGGAGGACTTGCTGCTCGATTGGGTCGCCTCCGCGTTGGCGGGAAAAGGCGCGCGCGCCGTGGAGACGATCGAACGCTTCGCCCGGCAGATGGGTCCGGCCGATGGTCCATCGGAGGTCCTCATCTCGCGCCGGCGCACGAGCCCGCTGTTCGCCGCGATGGTCAATGCGGCTGCGTCGCACGTCGCCGAGCAGGACGACGTCCACAACGGCTCGGTCTTTCATCCGGGCGCCGTGGTGTTGCCACCGGCGCTCGCGGTGGCGCAGGCCAACGGCTGTTCCGGCCGCGATCTCCTGGTCGCCGTGGTGGCCGGGTACGAAGTCGGCATTCGTGTGGGGGAGTTCCTCGGCCGCTCGCATTACAAGGTGTTCCACACGACCGGGACGGCCGGCACGCTGGCCGCGGCCGCGGCCGTCGGCCGCCTGCTCGCGCTGTCCGACACCGCGATGCTGCACGCGTTGGGTTCCGCCGGCACGCAGGCCGCCGGGCTCTGGGAATTCCTGCGCGACGCCGCGGACTCGAAGCAACTGCACACCGCGAAGGCCGCGGCGGACGGGCTGCTCGCCGCCTATCTCGCCCGCGACGGTTTCACCGGCGCGCAGCGCATCCTCGAAGGGACGCAAGGGATGGCGGCGGGGATGTCGAGCGACGCCGATCCGTCGCGCCTCACCGACCGCCTCGGCGAGCGCTGGGCGTTGGCGGAAACGTCGTTCAAGTTCCACGCGTCGTGCCGGCATACGCATCCCGCCGCCGACGCGCTGCTCACGGTTGTCGCCGACCACGATCTCGCGGCCGACAGGATCGCGCGCGTCACCGCGTACGTGCACCAGGCGGCGATCGACGTGCTGGGTCCCGTCACGGAGCCGACGACCGTGCATCACGCCAAATTCTCGATGGGCACGGTGCTCGCGATGATCGCGATCTTCCGCCGCGCCGGCCTCACCGAATTCGCGCGCCACTTTCGGGATCCCGCCGTGATCGCGTTTCGCGAACGCGTACGGATGGTCGTCGATGACGAAGTCGAAACGGCCTATCCGCAGCGCTGGATCGGCAAGGTCGAAGTCGAGACGGTCGACGGGCGCACCTTCATCGGGCGCGTCGACGAGCCGAAGGGCGATCCGGGCAATACGCTGTCGCGCGGCGAGCTCGCCGACAAAGCATTGCGGCTTGCCGAGTTCAGCGGCGCCGCTACGCGCGATGAGGTCGGTGACCTGTGCGCGCGGCTGTTCGGCATCGCGACGGCGCCGCGGGTCGGTTGGCTGCTGCCTCCGTAAGCCAACTTCGCGCCGATCAGCCGAGTCCGCCGCTGATGCGGGTCCGCAGGTCTTCGTAGGAGCGCATCGCGGCGTCCGCGGCCTGCCACTGCGAGGCGCCGATGTCCTTCAGCATTCTCTCGTCGAGATCGGCCAACGCGTCGCGCTCCCGCGTTTTCTGGTCGGCGGTGCCCCGCACTCGGAGAAAATCGACAAGCGCGCGCCAGAGGTGGCCAAGCGCGGCCGCCGCACGCGCGGCGGGCGGCCGCGGCAACAGCCCGAAGGCGTGAGGGTGGGGAGTCATGATCGTCGGTTCCGTCGTTTGGGTAATGCTGGTAAGGATAAGAGCCCAGCTCGCGCCTTGGAATCGATTTGTTTTGGTCGTTCTGGTCGGCTATGCTTACCAGCATGCCGCGCCCGATCCGTCTGCCACTCAACGCACTGCCCGCGTTCCGCGCGGTTGCCGAATTGCAAAATCTGCGCGCCGCCGCAGATGTGCTGCACCTGACCCATAGCGCGGTCAGCCAGCAGATCCGCGGGCTCGAAGCGCAACTTGGCTTTCAACTGTTCGATCGCCGCGGCCGGCGCGTGGTGCTCAATCCGGGCGGCGAGGCGCTGCTGCACAGCGTGCAGACCGCACTGGCAACGCTGGAAGACGGCGTGCAGGCCGCCGCCGCCGCGGCAAAGGGCGCAGCGCAGCGCCTGCGCGTCTCGGTGCTGCCTTCCTTCGCGCAGCGCTGGCTCTTGCCGCGAATCAATCGCTGGCGCGATCGGTATCCGGGAGTGGCGCTGGAAATCGACGCGTCACAGCAATTGGTGGACCTGCAACGCGAGGGATTCCATGCGGCGTTGCGCTATGGCAGCGGACCGTGGACAGGCCTCGCCGCGGAGCGCCTTTTCGTCATGCCGATGCGCATGATCGTCGTGGGCTCGCCGTCGGCGGCGCGCCGGCTGGCGGGCGCACAGCCCGAGGCGCTGGCACGTGAGCCGTTGCTCGGCGATCGCGAGCTGTGGGCGCACTGGTTCAAGGCCGCGGGGGTGCGGGTGCAGGTCACGCCGGTCGCCGTGTTCAACGATGCGGGTCTCATGCTGCAGGCGGCCGAGCAGAGTCTCGGGCTCGCGTTAAGCCGTGAGCTGCTCGCGGCGGACGCACTTGCCGACGGTCGGCTCGTCCGCCTGTCGCCGCTCGCGATCTCGGTCGAGCCCACGCACGCCTACTATCTCGTCTACCCGCCCAACCTGCGTGACTGGCCACCGCTTGCGTCGCTGCGCGAATGGCTGCATGACGAGCTCGAATTGTCGCGCCGCACGCTCGATCCCCCTGCGAGGCGCCGCGGCAAGACGCGCTCGCGTTAAGGGCCCCTGCGCGCCTTCCTCGAATCGGAGGCGATTAGCGCCCGAAAATCAGCGCGACGACGAACACCCCGACCATCGCGAACACGATCGCGACCTTGACGGCAGTGCCGATGAGAAGTCCGATCCAGGTCGCCACGCCGACCTTGCCTGCGCGCAGGAAATCGCGCTGCGCAACGAACTCGCCGACGGCGGCGCCCACGAGCGGCATGAACAGCAGCCCCCACAGACCGGTGACGATGCCCGCGACCGTTCCGATGGCGGCGCCGATCAAAGCCAGCTTGCTGGCGCCAGCTTTCTTGGCACCCGCCACCGCGGCCAGGTAGTCGACCGCCCACGCGATCGCGGTGAATGCACCCAGGATCACCACGAGCCAGACCGGAATGCGCGTGAAGTCGTCGATCCACGCCGCGAGCAGAATGCCGGCAAACACGAGGATCGCGCCGGGAAGCACCGGCAACACGGTGCCCGCGACGCCGACGAGGATCAGCGCAACCGCCAGGATCCACAGCACAACAGTCATCTGCAACTCCACGCATTTCTTACACGACTGCAACGAAGCCGCCGGCCCATTCAGCTTTTTCCGGAGCGAATCGTCGGGCTCCGCCCGCGATTCGCTCTGATCAGCTTGTCGAACGCCACCGAAACGGCGTGATTTTTCCATGGGGTCGCGGCGTTAGCCTTGCGACCCCATCTGACTTATCTACGTGACCAGGCGGCGTTAGCCTTGCGACCCCATCTAACTTATCTACATCAGCGCTTTGTATCTAATCCGGTGCGGCTTCGCCGCCTCCTCGCCCAGGCGCTTGCGCTTGTCCGCTTCGTATTCCTGGTAGTTGCCCACGAAGAACGACCATTGCGAATCGCCCTCGGCCGCGAGGATGTGCGTGGCGATGCGATCGAGGAACCAGCGGTCGTGCGAGATGACGAGCGCGCTGCCCGCGAACTCGAGCAGCGCGTCTTCGAGCGCGCGCAGCGTCTCCACGTCGAGATCGTTCGACGGCTCGTCGAGCAGCAGCACGTTGCCGCCCTTGAGCAGCGTCGCGGCGAGATGGAGCCGACCGCGCTCGCCGCCGGACAATTGACCGACGATCTTCTGCTGGTCGCCGCCCTTGAAGTTGAAGCGGCCGAGATACGCGCGCGATTGCATTTCGAACTTGCCGACGGTGAGGATGTCCTGCCCGTTCGAGATGGCGTCCCACACCGTCTTCTCGTTGGGCAGCGATTCGCGCGTCTGGTCGACGACCGCCAGCTGGACCGTGTGGCCGAGCGTGATCTTGCCGGCGTCGGGCTGCTCGCCACCGGCGATCATCCGGAACAGCGTGGTCTTGCCGGCGCCATTGGGGCCGATGATCCCCACGATCGCGCCCGGTGGGACGCGGAAGGTCAGGTCATCGATCAACAGCTTGTCGCCGTAGGCCTTGCGGACGTTCTCGAACTCGATCACCGCGTCGCCCAGCCGTTCGGCGACCGGAATGAAGATCTCGTTCGTTTCGTTGCGCCGCTGGTGCTCGTACGAGGCGAGATCGTTGAAGCGGGCGATGCGCGCCTTGCTCTTCGCCTGCCGGCCTTTCGGATTCTGGCGCACCCACTCGAGCTCCTGCTTCATCGCCTTGATGCGCGCGCCCTCCTGCTTTGCCTCGGTCTCGAGCCGCTGCTCCTTCTGTTCGAGCCACGAGCTGTAGTTGCCTTTCCACGGAATCCCGTAGCCGCGATCGAGCTCGAGAATCCACTCGGCGGCATTGTCGAGGAAATAGCGATCGTGCGTCACCGCCATGACGGTGCCCGGGAATTTCTGCAGGAACTGCTCCAGCCAATCCACGCTCTCCGCATCGAGGTGGTTGGTCGGCTCGTCGAGCAACAGCATGTCCGGCTTCGACAGCAGCAATCGGCATAGCGCCACCCGCCGCTTCTCGCCGCCGGAGAGATTGCCGATCTTCCAGTCCCACGGTGGCAGCCGTAGCGCGTCGGCAGCGATTTCCATCTGCACGTCGGAATCGGCGCCGGACGCCGCGATGATCGCTTCCAGGCGCGCCTGTTCGGTCGCGAGCCGGTCGAAATCGGCATCGGGCTCCCCGTACGCCGCATAGATCCTGTCGAGCCCCTCCTTCGCCGCGAGGACTTCGCCCATGCCCTCTTCCACCGCTTCGCGTACCGACTGCTCCGGTTCCAATTGCGGCTCCTGGGGCAGAAAGCCGATCCGCATGCCGGGCATCGGCACGGCTTCGCCTTCGAATTCGCGGTCCTCGCCGGCCATGATCCGCAGCAGCGTTGATTTACCGGAACCGTTCAGCCCCAGCACGCCGATCTTGGCGCCCGGGAAGAACGACAGGGAAATGTCCTTGAGAATGACCCGCTTCGGAGGAACGATCTTCCCCACGCGATTCATCGTGTACACGTACTGGGCCATGGCGACAGTCAGGGAATGGGCGGCGAAAGACTGCGATTATCGCATTGGGGTCAGAGACGACTTTTCGCGGAAGCAGCGCCTAGGCGACGCGCTGTGCAAAAGTCGTCTCTGACCCCACGCGAAAAGTCGTCTCTGACCCCAACAAAAAGCGGCCCGCAGGCCGCCTTTCCGCGCGGTGCGCCGTTCGCCGCTATTGCCTCGCGGTCGTCGGCATGACGTTCGGCGAGCCATTCGCCGCCGCCTCGGTCGCGGTGCGCAACTCCTTCCAGCGCTTCTTGTCCGCGTCATAGCGTGCGGTGACGATGATGATTTCCTTCTGCTTCGCGGCAATGAGATCGGCCTGCTTCGCGAGCTCCTCGTTGATGTTGGCCGCCTCGCGCTCGAGGACCGGCGGGATGGGCTTGTCGCCGAGCGCCGCTTTCTTACCCTCAAGATCGAGCTTGCGCTTGTTGAGCGTCGCGCTGTAGGCGGTCGCTGACTGCACCTGCGCGTCGATCGTGCTGACCGCACGGGTGCGGGCAAGATCGATCTCGCCTTCGGTCGTGTACGTCGCAAGCAATGCGCGGTCGCGCCGCTCGACCAGTGCGCGATCCTTGGCGACTTGCTGCGCTCGCGCTTCCTCGGCCTCGCGCGCCTTGCGCTGTTCCGGAGTCAGCGCCGGGTCCGTCTTCTTGACCGGCAGCCCCTGCTTGTTCAGCTCCACATTGCCCTTGTTGAGCGCCTCCGGCGGAATCTTGTCGGTGTAATGGACGACCCCCTGGTCGTCGATCCACTTGTAGGTCGTCGCGTGGGCAGGCGCCGCAAAGATCAACGCGAGCACCATCAGGACCGTGGCCGTGCTGGCCACCCCAAAAGCGTTCGCGCAGCGGTCTCCCGCGGCCACCGCCGCAGACCTCGTGCTGCCCATTCGACGCTGTTCAAATTGCACCGCTGCTATCCCTGAAACTCCAAGGGTTGGAGGCCCGATGCGCCCAACCGTTCCCGCCGTTCACGATACTCCGTACCGCGCGCGATAGTCGGCAATCGCGCCGGCGTGGGCCTTCAGGGCCGGCCGCTCGGCGAGAAAGCCCATCAAGTCATCCAGCGTCGCGATCGCCACGACCGGGATGCCGAACAATTCCCGGACTTCCTGCACCGCGGACCGCTCACCCTGGCCGCGCTCCATTCTATCCAACGCGATCAGCACGCCGGCGGGGTCGGCGCCCCGCGCACGGATCAGCGTCACCGACTCCCGTACCGAGGTCCCGGCGGTGATGACGTCATCGACGATCACCACCCTCCCGGTCAGTGGCGCCCCGACGACGACGCCGCCTTCCCCGTGATCCTTCGCCTCCTTGCGATTGAAACTGAACGGCAGATTGTGCCCTTTTTCGGCCAAGGCGACAGCCGTCGCGGCGGCCAAGGTAATTCCCTTGTACGCCGGTCCAAAAATCTGATCGCAGGCGATTCCCGAGGCCAGCAGGGCTTCCGCATAGAAGTGCCCCAAGCGCCGCAGGCTTTCGCCGTCGTTGAATAATCCCGCGTTGAAAAAATAAGGAGTTTTGCGGCCCGCCTTGGTAGTGAATTCACCAAATCGAAGCACTTCGCGTGCCAAGGCGAACCCGAGAAATTCCTGACGGAAATCCGACATCGCCATGATGTTACGTGGGTTTTGCGCGACTGTAACGTGCGACCCAAGGCGCGAGCCGCCGCCCGCATTCAATCCAAAGCGCGCTGCGTCGACGGCGCGCTTCGCGTTCCTTCGTGTACACTCGCCCGCTTTTCAAAGCTCCCATGCGCGTCATCACGCTCAACGTCAACGGCATCCGCTCAGCCGAGCGCCGGGGCTTCGCGCGCTGGCTCGCGCGTGCCCAGCCGTGGGACGTCGTATGCCTGCAGGAATTGCGTGCGCAGCACGACGACGTACCGAAGTCGCTCCGCGCACCGCGCAAATGCATGGCGGCGTTCCATCCCGCGCAACGCAGGGGCTACGCCGGGGTTGGCGTCTATGCGCGGGTGCAGGCGCAGTTCGCCAATGGCTTCGGCAGCCCCGAGTTCGATGGCGAAGGCCGCTATCTGCGCGCCGATTTTCGCGAGCTGACCGTGATCAGCCTGTATCTGCCGTCCGGGTCCTCCGGGCCTCATCGGCAGGCGTCGAAATTCCGCTTTCTCGAGGAATTCCTGCCGCATCTTGCGCAGTTGCGGAAAGAAAAGCGCGAAATCATCCTGTGCGGCGACTGGAACATCGCCCATCAGCCGATCGATTTGAAGAACTGGCGCGGCAATCAGAAGAATTCCGGCTTTCTGCCGGAGGAACGCGCGTGGCTGACGCGCATCTTCGACGACCTGGGCTTCGTCGACGTCTTCCGCAAAGTCGATCCGCGCCCGGAGCAGTACACGTGGTGGTCCAACCGGGGCGAAGCGTGGGCGAACAACGTGGGCTGGCGCATCGACTACCAGATCGCCACGCCAGCGATTGCGGCCAAGGCGCACGCGAGCTCGATCTACAAGAACCGGCGCTTCTCCGATCACGCGCCGCTGATCATCGACTACGACTTCGAACTTCGGTGAGGAGGTGAGGAAGTGAGAAGGTGAGGGCGTCTGATGCGGAGCGCCGGCGGTGCGAGCCCGACTTCCTTACTTCCTTACTTCCCCACTTTCTCACCTCCCTTCAATGATACGCATCACCAATCTCCTCCTGGCGCGCGGCGCCAAGCGGCTGCTCGAGGGCGCCAGCCTGACCGTCCACGCCGGCCACAAGCTCGGCCTTGTCGGCCCCAACGGCTGCGGCAAGTCGAGCCTGTTCGCGGCGATCCGCCACGAGCTCATTCCCGACGCGGGGACGATCGACCTGCCGGCAGCGTGGACGATCGCGCACGTCGCACAGGAAACCCCACCTGTCGCGACGAGCGCGCTCGACTACGTCCTCGACGGCGATCGGGAGCTGCGCGCCATCGAGCACGCGCTCGCCGCCGCCGATCGCGACCCTGACCACGCTGGCTGCGCGCTCGCCGATCTTCATCATCGTTTCGAAGCGGTCGGCGGCTACAGCGCGCGCCCGCGTGCGGCGACGCTGCTCGCCGGCCTGGGGTTCGCCGAGGCGCGCCACGCCGATCCGGTCGGAAGCTTTTCCGGCGGGTGGCGGATGCGGCTCAATCTCGCGCAGGCGCTGATGTGCCGCTCCGACCTGCTGCTGCTCGACGAGCCGACCAATCATCTCGACCTCGACGCCGTGCTGTGGCTCGAAGACTGGCTCGGCAAGTATCCGGGCACGCTGCTCCTCATCACGCACGATCGCGATTTTCTGGATGGTGTCGTCTCGGGCATCGTCCATGTCAATGCGCGCAAGCTCGTGTCGTACACCGGCAACTATGCGCAGTTCGAGCGTGCGCGCGCCGAGCAGCTCGCGCTGCAACAGGCGACCTACGCCAAGCAGCAACGGCAGGTCGCGCATCTGCATGCGTTCATCGATCGCTTCCGCGCCAAGGCCACCAAGGCGAAGCAGGCGCAAAGCCGCATCAAGGCGCTCGAGCGGATGGAGCTCATTGCGGCGGCGCATGTCGACAGCCCGTTCGAATTCACGTTTGCGCCGGTCGCCGCCACCGCGCGGCAGCTCGTGCTGCTCGAGCGCGCGACGCTCGGCTATGACGACCGTCCGCCGGTGCTTGCCAATGTCGACTGGGGCATCCTGTCCGGCGACCGCATCGGTCTCCTGGGCCCCAACGGCGCGGGCAAGTCGACGCTGCTCAAGACCATCGCCGGAGCGCTGGCACCGCGCACCGGAGCGCGCACCGCTGCGCAGGGACTGCGCCTTGGCTATTTCGCGCAGCACCAAGTCGAGCAGTTGCGCGAAGAGCATTCGCCGCTCTGGCACCTGCGGCAGGTCGAGCCGGACACCCGCGAGCAGGAGTTGCGCGATTTTCTCGGCGGTTTCGATTTTCGCGGCGACATGACGACCTCCGCGGTGGGCAATTTTTCCGGCGGCGAGAAGGCACGCTTGACGCTGGCGCTGATCGTCCGCCAGAAGCCCAACCTGCTGCTGCTCGACGAGCCGACCAACCATCTCGACATCGAAATGCGCGAAGCGCTCACCGAATCGCTGCAGGACTACGGCGGCGCGCTGATCGTGGTCGCCCACGACCGGCATCTGCTGCGCGCGACCACGGACGCATTGTGGATCGTTGCCAACGGTCGGGTCACGCCGTTCGACGGCGACCTCGACGATTATCGCGACTGGGTGCTCAACGCGCGCCGGCGTGAGCGCGCCGACGCGGTCGAGACTGCGGAAGTTTCGGAGGCGACCGCGCTTCCCGTCGATCGCAGGACGCAGAAGCGCCTCGAGGCGAAAGCGCGCCAGCGGCTCGCCGACGCGCGCCGTCCGCTCGTCGCCAGGCAAACGGGCATCGAACGCGAGATGAGCGTGCTCACGAGCGAGAAGGACGCGCTCGATGCGTGGCTCGCGAGCCCCGCCGCCTACGCCGAGGAGGCGCGCGACGACCTCAAGGCGAAGGTGGCGCGCCAGGGCGAGCTTGCGTGGCAGCTCGCGCGTCTGGAAACGCAGTGGCTCGAGGTGGCGGAAGCGCTGGAGCGCGTCGGGATCGAATCGACTTAAAGCTGCGATCCCAGCAGCCCCATCGTGCGCTCGACGAGCTTCTCGTGCCACGGCCGCGCCTCCCACTCGGCTAGCGTGACGCGCCTGGACTTCGCGAGATCGCGCTCGAATACCTCGGTCTGGCTGGCCGCAAATGCGGTGTCGTAGATGTTGAGGTTCGCCTCGTCGTTGAGCCTGAACGAGCGCGGGTCGAAGTTCGTCGATCCCACGGACACCAGCAGCCGATCGACGATCATCACCTTGCAGTGGAACATCGTCGGCTGGTATTCGTGAATTTCGGCGCCGGCCGCGAGTAACGGGCCCCAGGTCGAGCGCGACGCGCGGCGCACCACGTCGGTATCGATGATCGGTCCGGGCACGATCAGCCGGAAGCGCACCCCGCGCCGCATCGCCTCGACGAGCGCGGCGCTCGTCAGCTCGTCCGGCACGAAGTACGCGCTGGCAAGGTCGATCGTCCGCGTCGCGGCGGTCGTGACGAGCAGATACATGAGCTGCATGCTTTCGGCGCCGCCGTCGGGCGAGCTCGAGAACATCTGCGCCCGCGCGTCCCCGGCGGCCGCGATTGCGGGAAGGTAGTCGGCACCGTGCAGCACGTCGCCGCTTACTTTCGTCCAGTTGTCGATGAAGGTCGCCTGCATCTGCGCGACGACCGGGCCTTCGACGCGGTAGTGCGAGTCGCGCCAGTGGTCGGCGTCCTGCGCGTTGCCGTCCCATTTGTCGGCAATGCCCACGCCGCCGGTGAACCCGATCCCGCCGTCGACGACCAGAATCTTGCGATGCGTGCGGTTGTTCATGCGCGCGATGTGATACCACGACAGCGGATGAAACAGCCGGATCTGCACGCCGGCGTCGCGCATATCATCGAGCAGCCGTTTCTCGATTTTCTGCGACCCGACCCAGTCGAGCAGCACGTGCACGCGAACACCGGCCCGCGCACGTTCGGACAGCGCGTCGGCGAACGCCTGGCCGACGTCACCCGACCAGTAGATGTAGCTTTCGAACGTGATGGTGCGCCGCGCGCCGCGGATCGCCGCGAGCATCGACGGAAAGATCTCGCGGCCGTTCTGCAGCGCCTCGACGCGGTTGCCGGCGAGCACCGGCGGTCCGAGCAGCACGCCGAGCGACCGGAAGTAATCCGGCGAGCCGGTATCGTAGAGACGCTCGATCCGGTGCTCGATCCGTTGCTGGGTCGGCATCAGGTTCACCACGACCAGCGTGACCACGAGCGTGGCGAGCACGCTGCCGGCGACCCAGACGATCCGCTTGCGCGGCCACGCCATCAGCGAACTGCCGCCCGCGGTTGCCTTGCGTGAACCACGATCATCCGCGAGCTCGGCCGTGCGAACGCACTATTTCGCCGTGGCCTTGGTGAGCCCCGGCGCGTCGAGATCGACCTCGGTCTGCGGAATCACGAGCAACGCCGGATACGCTTTGCGCAAGCCGTCGGCGAATTGCGGCGCGTCACCCGCGACCACGATCCGCAGGTCGCCGGCGCGCCAATGCGCGTTCGCGAAGGCTTGCACGTCGCTCGCCGTCACCGCATCCATCTTCCCGATCACGCGCCCCAGCTCGGCAAGATCCACGCCGTTCGCCTCGAGCGCGGCGAGGCGTCCCGCCAGGTCTTCGGTGGTTTCGAGACTCCGGCTGAACCCGCCGATCAGCGCGAGCTTGCGCGCGGCGAGCTCGTCGGCGTCGGGCGGCGCCGTCCCCATCCGCGCGACTTCGTCCAGCATCACGGCCACCACTTCGGGAGCAGAAGCGTTCTTGGTCTGCGAAGACACGGAGAATGTCCCGCCCGCGCGGCGCGCATCGAGTTGACTCTGCACGCCATAGCTCAGTCCGCGCCTGATCCGAATCTCCTGATTCAGCCGCGACGAATAGCCGCTGCCGAGGATCGTGTTGGCCACCTGTCCTGCGTAGTAGTCGGGCGCTGCGCGGGCAATGGTCGGCATCGCCATCGCCACACCTGCCTGCCCGGCGCCGGCCATCGCGATCGCCAGCGGCGAGCGCGCCGTCGGCTGCGCCGCGCTCACCGAAGTTGCCGGCAACGCGGTCGCGGGCCGCGTCCAGCGTCCGAACGCCGCCTGCGCCAACGCGACGGCGTCCTTCGGATCGATGTCGCCGGCAAAGATCAGCGCCGCGTTGTCCGGACGATAGAGCCGCGTGTGCAAGGTCACGACATCGGCGCGACGCGTCCGCGCCAGCGACGCGGGCGTACCCTGCGCGGAATGTCCGTAGGGGCTGGCGCCGAATGCGGCGCGGACAGCCGCCAGGTGCGCGAGCGTCCCCGGTTGCGCCAACGACACGTTCAGGCCGTCGATGGCGAGTCGGCGTGCGCGCTCGAGCTCGGCCGCCGCGAAGCGCGGATGCATCGTGACGTCGGCGATCAAGTCGAGCGCGGCCGCCAGCTGCGGCCGCGTGACCGTCATCGACACGAACGAACGGTGCCAGCCGGCGCCGCTTTCCAGCTGACCGCCGAGCGCTTCCGCGGCATCGGCAATTTGCGGCGCCGTGCGCCGTGCGGTGCCTTTGGTGAGCAGGGTTGCGGTCAGGTCGGCCAGTCCCGACAACGCGGCAGGATCGGCTTCGGTGCCCGAGCGGATCACGAGTTCCGCGGTGACCAGCGGGAGTCCCTTCCGCTCCACGACGATGACCCGCAATCCATTGCCAAGCGTTTGCACGAACGGCGCGGGAATCACCGCCGGTCGCGGTGCGCCGGCAGGCGGCGGTGTTTCATACGGCTGCGCGACAGCGACACTGCCCGGTGCGAGCGCGGCAAGCAGGCTCATGAGCGTGACGGAGGCTTTCATTTCGCCGCGCCTCCCTGGGCGGCTGCCGCCTGCGTGTATTCGATCGTCACCGCGGGGGCCCCGGTCAAATATTTGCGTACGACGCGCTGCACGTCGGCGGCGGTCACGGCCTGCAGGTCGTCGAGCTCCTGATTGACGCGGCGCGCATCGCCCTGGATGAGGATGGCGTCGCCCAGCGCCATCCCCTTGCCTAGCGGCGTTTGCCGCTCGAGCAGCGCTTGCGTGAGCAGCTGCGTTTTCACCTTGGCGAGCTCCGCCGCGGCGACGGGTTTGCCGGCGAGGCGATCGATCTCCTGGCGCAACGCTTGCGCGACCTGATCGAGCGGCTTGCCGCTCGCAGCGATCGCGTACGCGATCAGCAGTCCCGTATCGACGCGCAAATCGGCGCCGAACGACGCCTTCTGCGCGATCTGCGCGCGATAGACCAACGCCTGATTGAGGCGCGACGACTCGCCGTTGCCAAGCAGCGCGGCAGCGGCCTTGAGCGCCGCGGCGTCCGGGCTCCGCGCGGATGGGGCGAGCCACGTGACGGCCACGGCGGGCAGCGGGACATTCGGCCCGGTCTCGCGATAGCGCGCGTCCTGCTTGCGTGGCGGCTCCGCCACCGTCACGCGCGGAATCGGCGTGTCCGGCCGCGGAATGCCCGCGAAGTATTTGTCGATCCATGGATCCACGTCCTTTGGATCGAAGTCGCCGGTGACGATCAGGAGCGCGTTGTCCGGCCGGTAGTAGGTGCGGTGAAATGCGCGCACGTCCTCGAGCGAGGCCGCCTCCAGCTGGTCGATGTTGCCGATCACGCCGCGCCGGTACGGGTGCACGGCGTACGAGCGCGGCGCGAACGATTCGTAGAAACGCCCGTAGGGACTGGCCAGGACGCGCTGCCGATACTCCTCCTCGACGACGGCGCGCTCCGACTTGAAATTGGCGTCGTCGACATTGAGGTTGGACATCCGCTCGGCTTCCGCCCACAAGATGCGCTCGAGATGATTCGACGGCACGACGTCGTAGTATTGGGTGTAGTCATCGCCGGTGGCCGCGTTGTTCGCGCCGCCGACGTCCTCGGTCATCCGGTCGAGCTGCTCGGCCTTGAGATAGCGCGTGCTCTTGAACATCAGATGCTCGAAGAGATGCGCGAAGCCCGAGCGGCCTTCGGGATCGTTCTTGCCGCCGACGTCGTACCAGACCTGGACGCTGACCGTCGGACTGGCATGATCCTCGAGCGTGACGACGCGCAGCCCGTTGCTTAGGACCCGCTCGCGGAATTCGAGCGGCGGCACCGAAAGCCTGGGCGATGGCGCGGCGAACGCCGGCGGCACGGTCAGCAGCAGGCTGCACAACGGCAGCCAGTTCAAGCGCAGGTTCACGGTGATCGAGGGAGCGGCAGTGCGGCGAGAACGGCCAGGCAACCGAGTATAAGCGGACCGACGGACAGGCCGCCCTTCGCGGCCGAACTGGCTGCCGGACCCCAACAGCGTTGATCTACACTATAGGCCGCTCGAATCCAGACCGTGACGGGAGCAGCTTCGGTGGCGCGGGATCAACGACGACTGGCGGCCATTGTCTCAGCCGATGTGGTGGGCTACTCGCGCCTCATGGGTCGCGACGAGAGCGGCACGCTGGCTGCGCTGAGAGCCCATCGCCGCGAGCTGATCGACCCCAAGATCGCCGAATACCAAGGCCGCATCGTCAAGACCACCGGCGATGGCCTGCTGCTGGAGTTCGGGAGCGTCGTCGATGCCATCCGCAGCGCGGTGGACCTGCAGTGCGGCATGGCCGAGCGCAATGCCGGGGTGCCGGCGGAACAGCAGATCCAGTTCCGCGTCGGCATCAACGTGGGTGACATCATCATCGACGGCGACGACATTTTCGGCGATGGCGTCAACATCGCGGCGCGCATCGAAGCGCTCGCCGAGGCCGGCGGGATCTTCGTCTCCAGCAAGGTGTACGAGGAAGTCCACAGCAAGCTCGACCTTGCGTTCGACGACCTGGGCGAGATGGAGCTGCGCAATATCGCCGGTCGCGTGCGGGTATACCGCGTGCGCCCGGCAGGCGGAGCCGAATGCAGCAAGGTGTCCGAGATACCGCGCGCGGCCAAGCCGTCGATCATCGTTCTTCCCTTCACCAACATGAGCGGGGATCCCCAGCAGGAGTTCTTCGTCGACGGCCTGACCGAAGACATCCTCACCGACCTGTCGCGCTTTCACGAGCTGTTCGTCATTTCGCGCAACACGTCGTTCAAGTACAAGGGCCAGGCCGTGGACGTGCGCAAGGTCGCGCGCGAGCTCGGCGTGCAGTATGTCGTCGAGGGCAGCGTACGCAAGGCGGGGAATCGCGTTCGCGTCACCGTGCAGCTGATCGACGCCGAAGCCGATGCGCATATCTGGGCCGAGCGCTACGACCGCGAGCTCGACGACATCTTCGCCCTCCAGGACGAAGTGACAGCGGCCATCGTCTCGACGCTGCCGGGGCGTGTGGCCGCCGCCGCGCACGACCGCGCCGAGCGCAAGCCGACCGACAACATGGCCGCCTACGAATGCGCGCTTGCGGCCAAGGTTCTGCATCATCGCTCGGCGAGGGAAGACAACGCCGCGGCGCAGCAGCTGATCGATCGCGCGATCGGGCTCGATCCGAATTACGCGCACGCGCATGCCTGGAAGGCGTGCATCCTCGGGCAGGCCTGGACCTACGGCTGGTGCGAGGACAGGGACGCAACGTGGAAACAAGTGCGCAGCGAGCTCGAGGTCGCGCTGGCGCTGGACGACGACGACAGCGACGTGCACCGCATCCTGGCGGCGCTGCATATCACGCAGAACCAGTTCGAGCAGGCGAGCTACCACCAACAGCGCGCGCTCAGCCTCAATCCCAACGACGACCTGATCGTCGTGCAGAACGGCGAGATCGCCACCTGGCTCGGACAGCCGGAAGATGGCATCGACTGCATCAGGAAAGCCATGCGCCTCAACCCCTACCACCCCGCGCGCTTCTGGAACCATCTGGGCCGTGCGTTGTTCGTCGCGCGCCGCTACGCCGAGGCAGTCGAGGCGGTGCAGCGCATCGCGGCGCCCGATCACTTTCATCTGGCGCTGCTCGCGGCCTGTTTCGCCCAGATGGGCGATGCCGCCGCAGCAGACGCGCAGGTCCGTGAAATCCAAAGGCGCAAGCCCGGCTTCAACATCGAGCACGATGTCCTGCCCACGCTCCATTACAAGCGCGAAAGCGATCTCGCGCACCACCGCGAAAGCCTGCTGAAAGCCGGGCTCCCGGCGTCGGCCTGATCGCCGGTCTTCCTGCGGGTCCGACAGGGGAGCATGGCATGCGGCAGTCGTCTGGTTCAGTGGCGATTTGGCGGTGCGTCGTCGTGATTCTTGCCGCGATCGCGGCGGTCGAATTCGCCCTCGATCTATTCCACGCGCCAAGGGTGCTGACGACCGGCGTGGCGGGCGCGCCTCTCTTCCAGGGCCGTTTCCTGCGCGAGCGCGGCCCCACGCAATTCGTCGTCGAGTCGATGCCCGCCGACTCGCCACTGAAGGACTTGGGCGTCGTGCCGGGCGATCGCCTCCAGTGGGATGAGCCCATAGGCCGCTGGCACAACCTCGCGGCCGGCGACCGCGTGTCGCTGACGGTCGTGCACGGCACCGACCGGCGGCGCCTCGACGTTACCGTGCCGGCGATGTCCGACTTGCCACGCTACCAGCTCCCCAACTACGTCATGAGCAGCGTGCTGAAGCTGGGCGCGTTGGTGATCGGCGTGCTCATCGGCTGGCGGCGCCCCGACCTCATCGCCTATCGCGGCCTGGCCGCGTCGGCGTTGCTCCTCGCCAACGAGTTTCCCTATTCGGCGCCGGCAGCCGCGCACTTCGAGTGGCTGGATTTCGCGGCGTCCGTCTCGCAGGAGCTCGCCCTGCCGGCGCTGGTTTTCTTCGCGATCAACTACCCCGACGACAAACCCGTTGGACTGCGCGCGCGCGTGAAGCGCTATTACCCGTGGTTGTTCGCGCTGCTGGCGGTGATGGCGTCTTTCTACTACGCACGCTTGTATGGCGGCTTCCACGAGCCGGCCTATGCCTGGATTACCCGAGCTTCATCGATAGCGCTGCCCGCGTTATTCCTGTGGATGATCGTGCTTGCCTGGCGACAGGCGCGCGGAGAATCGAGGGTGCGCTTGCAGTGGCTACTCGCCACCCTTGGCACCATCATCGGTGCCGCGTTGATCGGGAACCTGAACGCCGTGGTCGGCTCCCCGGTCCCGGATCCGGCCATGGGCGTCGTCCTCAATGCGGTAATGCTCGCCGGGATGGCCGGATTCGTCTACGCCATCCTGCGCCGCCGGATCTTCGACTTCGGTCTTGCCGTGAACCGTACGCTGGTCTTCACGATCGTCGGCGCGATTCTGCTCGGCGTATTCCAGCTCGTTCATGGGATCGCGAGCGAATTCCTGCGCTTCGACGACAAGAACAAGACGCTCGTGCTGAGTGCCGTTCTCGCGATCGCCGTCTATCTTTCGTTCAATCACCTGAAGAAGATCGTCGAGAAGGTCGTCGATCGGGTTTTCTTCAACAGCTGGGCGGCGGGCGAGGAAGATTTGAAACGCTTCGTGAAGGAGGCCGGTCACGCGAGCAACGCGGAGGCGCTCGGCGGCTTGCTGGTTGCCGCGCTCGATCGCTTCACCCAGGGCGCCGGCTGCGCGGTCTATCGAATTCGCTCGGGCGATGCCTACTTGCGCAGCGAGGGAACGCTCGCCGGTATGCCCGAACAACTGGACGCCAACCACGAAGCCGTTCTGGCCATGCGCGCACACGGCAAGGCGCTGCGGATTCGCGACGGCTCCTCGTCGCTGCCTGCGACGCTGGGGCTGCCGATGGCCCACCGCGGCGAGCTCCTGGGATTCGCGCTGCTCGGGGCGAAGCGCGGCGGCGATGCGTATCGACCCGACCAGATCGCTGCTCTGGAGTCTGCCGTGCATCAGGTCGGCCTCGACTTCTATGCGCTGAGGATCGAGCAGCTCGAGCAGCGGCTCGCGAGCGAGCAACGAAACTCGGAAGCGCTGCGCGCGCAATTGCAGACGGCTATCGAGATCGCGAGGAGCCCTCCGGCCGAACCCGCGCGCTAAAGGCTCACTTGCGCCTGCGCAGGAGC
>Ga0068869_100000099_pt1 | contig 40528 bp, 32 predicted proteins | sample KBSMisM52_FD_64676 | JGI IMG/M metagenome (GOLD analysis project Ga0068869, IMG submission 64676) | Miscanthus rhizosphere microbial communities from Kellogg Biological Station, Michigan, USA - KBS Miscanthus M5-2 | ecosystem: Host-associated > Plants > Roots > Rhizosphere > Soil ... | reverse complement strand
CTTGAGGGCGGCGCGAACCTGGGCGTTCAGAGCGGCGGTGGCCTTGGGCACGGGCAGCACCATGGTGGCCTGCGTGGGGTTGGTCGTGAGCGACTCATCCCACGACGTGTAAACCGCCGGGCCGTCGTTCTGGCCGGTCGCGGGGTTGTATTGGTTGACGGGGTCGGCGTTCTTCGGGGCCAACGTGTTCACCGGGATGGTCGGATTCGCGGTGTTGAAGAACGTGGGTTTGATGGAGCGGCCCTTGCTGTCTTTTTCGAGGTCGTTGGAGTTGGTGTTGTCCACCTGCTCGAACGTGGCCCAGATCCAAGTGGGCGAAGATTCGGTTTTTGCGGTGATGTGCATGCCAACCAGGCCAAAATCAGCGGTGTAAGGTTCGCCGGTGAGCGGGATGACGCGGGCCTTGCGCACGAGGAAACGGGCGGGATCGTCCTGGTCGCTCATCTGCTTCCAAGACATCTTGATCTCCATCGCACCGTGCTTGGTGGTGCCCTTGTTGGCGGGGAAGTTGATCTGGTTTTTCGCCGTGTAGGCGACCTGACCTTCGAGGTTGTAGAGTTTGTTTTCGACGAGGTAGTCGAACTCGATGTCATTCATCGCGGCCTGGTAGCGCACCCATTTGCCTTGCTGGTCGATCATGGGACCGGTGAAGGCCTGGAGGCTGCCGCTGGCACCGCCAAGGATGGGAACGTGATAACCGCCGTCGTGGGCCTTCTTTTGGGCCGCGGTTTCAGGGGTTCCGACGCCCATACCACTCATCCAAAAGGTCTTTTCCTGACTGGCGGCGACCGCGTCTTTCCAACCGAGGGGAGGCGCGCCGTCTTTGCGATAAACCAAGCCGGCATCGACGTAGTATTCCCAGACGCGCGGGGTCTTGGAGTCGGCCAAAGTGAGCTGGTTGTTGGGCTGACCATCGGGTAGCGCGGGCCAGTTCAGAGCGATAAAAGCCTGCCAGGAAAAGACATCAAACAAGCGCTGGGCCGACGGAATGTTTTCGTCGGAGATCGTGAAGGGCGGATTCACCTTCTTCGGCGTCTCACTGAGGGACCGCAACGCCGTGGTATTCACGTCGTAGGGCAAGTTTGAGCTGAAGGGAGTCGGGAAGGACAACTCCACCTCTTTTTTGGCGGCTTCCTCGGCCGAAAAACCAGAGGAAGCACAGAGAATGGAGACGGAAGTCAGAGCTGTTGCAAAAGACAGTCCGGAGATCTGGAACAGGGAATTACGGTGATGTAGCATAGCAATAGGAGTCTAGTCGCTGATCGTTATAAACTGATGACGACAAGGTTACGATTAGCACAACAAATGCCACATAGTTACATTGCGACTACAATCGCATGATAATATCGATAATTCTGCTCATCCGGAGACCTGTTGATGGGCTCAACCGAACGCAACAACCTAGGCGCAACCCTTCTCCGCCCAACGCCCACTGTCCCCTTTCGGAACGTGCAGAGCCTGAATGGCGCCTTCGCCCCTACCCTACTCGCTGCGACAGGGCATCCGCCAAAGTCGCGGCCGTAATCGGTTTCGTCAGATAGCCGTTCATCCCCGCATCCAAGCAACGCTGACGATCCACCCCTTGCGCATGGGCAGTCAGTGCGATGATGGGAACATCCGGGCGGCGCACGCCCGATCCGGGACGGCGGATGGCACGCGTCGCCTCCAATCCGTCCATCTCCGGCATCTGAATATCCATAAGCACCAGATCAAAATCATCGTGCCGCAACCGCTCGAGCGTCTCCCGTCCGTTGATCACGGCCTCCGCCTCATGCCCCATGCTTTTCAACATCAGGAGGAGCACCTTGCGGTTCACCGCGTTGTCTTCGGCCACGAGAATTTTAAGCCGGTCGTCCTTCAGGTTTCCTAGACTGAAATCATCCACAACACCGGCTCTTGGCGATTCCTCAAGTCCGCCCTTCCCGCTCGTCTCCAACACCACGAGTGCGCGGAAAGTGCTGCCGACGCCCGGCGCGCTCTCCACGCACACCTCGCCGTCCATGAGTCCGGCCAGCTGCCGCACGATCGCCAGGCCCAGTCCGCTGCCGCCGTGCACGCGCGTCAGGGTTTCGTCCACTTGGTAAAACTTTTCAAAAATCTCGGCCTGATGCTCCGGATCGATGCCCGGGCCGGTGTCGCTGACGCTGAACCGCAGGCAGACACGTCCGGTGATAAGCACAGGGCTCGCCACCGTGCCGGCCGCGCGATCCCACGGCTCCACGGTAAGCCGCACGCCGCCGTGCTCCGTGAATTTGAAGGCGTTGGAGAGCAGGTTATCGAGAATCTGGCGCAACCGTATCGGGTCACCCCGCCATTGCGCGGGAAGCGTCGCCGGCCACTCGCACAGAAAAGCCAGCCCCTTCCGCCGGGCCTGCGGACAGTAGGTCTCATCCAGAGCGGCGACCAACGCGGCCAGATTGAAATCCCGCTCATGCAGGACGAACTGCCCCGACTCGATCTTGGCGAGGTCCAGCACCTGGTTGATCAATTCCAGCAGCGTGTGGCCGCAATGCTGGATCGTCGTGGCATAGTCCCGCTGTTCGACCGTCAAGGGCGTCTGCATGAGTAGCTCGGTCATGCCGATCACGCCGTTCATGGGCGTGCGGATTTCGTGGCTGATGTTGGCCAGGAAAACCGATTTCGCGTCGTTGGCCGCATCGGCCCTGCGCTTGGCTTCGACCAGGTCGCGGGTCTTCTCGGCGATGCGCGCCTCGAGCGTGTCCGTCAGTTCGTTCAAATCCCGGTTTTTCCCCTCAAGCTGGCCGCGGTTGCGCTCCATTTCGTTGTTCGCGGCGAGGATGAACGAGAGCGGCAGCGCAACGCTGACGATGAAGGCGAACAGGTGGACAAACGACAGATAGTCCTGCGTCTCCACAAAGGGCCCGTGTCCCAAGGTGGTTTCGTAGATGGAGTAAAAACTCAGGATGGCGACGCCCAGGGTGAAGCCCGTATGCCGGCCCTGGATCGTGAGCAAAAACAAGACGGGGATCGTGAGATAAACCAGCAGGCCGGCCTGACGGAAAGCGCCGTAACAAATCACCGGCAGCACCGCCACCAACGCCGCCAGCCGGACCAGTTCGACCGCCGTGAAGCGTCGCGACCACAGACTCCGAAAAACAAAAAACAGGGGCAGCACGAGAATGACTCCCAAAATATCCGCGAGCGTGATGGCGCAGATACGGATGAAAACCGCGGAAGCCGACGCCGCAAAATAGCCCAGCCAATACGGCGCCAGCACCAGCGCCCACACGGTCAGCACTGGCGGCAGAATGGCCAGCAACACGTAATATTTCAGCGTGACCACACGGTCATCAAAAATGTCCTGCCTGATCCACTTCCGGAAAAACCAAAAGCCCAGCCACGCCTGCAAGGCGTCCACTCCGGCCACTCCGGTGCCCAGGGCCACCGCTTTCACCACCGGCCCCAATCCCTCGCCGACGATGAAGTGCGGCGTGTTGGCCGCGAACGAGGCGAGCAGGATGCCGGGCAACAACCCGCGTCCGCCCAAAATCAGAGCGCCCATGCCGATGCCCGACGGCAGCCAGATGACCGCCAGGTTGCCCGGCGGCAAAGTCACAAACTCCATGCCGAAGACGGCCGCCGCGTAGTAGGCGAAAAAGACCAATAAATTGGAGAGAACCAGCCTCCCGCGCCCCGGCTCCGCAGATCCGTCACCGTGCCTTTTCGACATGCCTCCAAGGTGTTGCACCGATCAACCACGGTCAACGGCGAAGCCCATGGACCAAGGGCTTATGATCACCTGCATTCAGGGAGATAAGCACACCGGAGACGCCTGTGGCCTCCGGTGCGTCCGCCGCGCGCTCAGCCCTCGGCCGTCCACTTGAACATGAGCGTGGAAAGCGGCGGGATCGTGAGGTTGATGCTGTGCTCGAAACCGTTGCAGGGAATCTCCTCGGTGTGGCGTCCGCCTTCGTTGCCGGCCCCCGTGCCGCCGTAGTATTCGCTGTTGGTGTTGAGCACTTCCTTCCACCAGCCGGCGCGGGGCACGCCGATGCGGAAGTGTCCGCGCATGACCGGCGTGAAATGCCCGACCACGGCGAAGAACGTGCGCTCGGTCTCATCGGTGCGCAGGTAGGACACCACACTGGCGCCCGCGTCCTGCGAGTTGATCCAGCGGAAGCCGCGGCCGTCGAGGTCGTGGCAGCTGAGCACCGGTTCGTTTTTGTAGAGGTGGTTGAGTTCGCGCACGAGCAGGCGGACGCCCTCGTGGTCCTTGTATTGCAGCAGGTGCCAGTCGAGGCTGCCGGCGTAGGCCCACTCGCGGGACTGGCCGAACTCGCAGCCCATGAAGAGGAGCTTCTTGCCCGGCCACGCCCACATATGACCGTAGAGCGCGCGCAGGGTCGCGGCTTTTTCCGGGATGTGCCACGCGCCCATCTTGTTCAGGAGCGACCCCTTCCCGTGCACGACCTCGTCGTGGGAGAACACGGTGACGAAGTTTTCCGAATACTGGTAGAGCGCGCCGAAGGTCAGGTCGTTGTGGTGCCACTTCCGGTGGATGGGCTCCTTTTGGAAATACTTCAGCGTGTCGTGCATCCAGCCCATGTTCCACTTGTAGTCGAAGCCGATGCCGCCGTCCTTCACCGGCTTCGAAATGCCGGCGAACGCGGTGGACTCCTCGGCGATGGTGAGCACGCCGGGATAGTAGCGGTGGACGAGATCGTTGGTCTGCCGCAGGAACTCGATGGCCTCGATATTTTCACGGCCGCCGTAGCGGTTGGGGATCCACTCGCCTTCCTTGCGCGAGTAGTCGAGGTAGAGCATCGAGGCGACCGCGTCGACGCGCAGGCCGTCGAGGTGGTAGAGGTCGAGCCATGCGAGGGCGTTGGCGATGAGGAAACAGCGGACCTCGTTGCGGCCGTAGTTGAAGATGAGCGTGCCCCAGTCCATGTGCGCGCCCTGGCGCGGATCGGCGTGCTCGTAGAGGTGCGTGCCGTCGAACTCGGCCAGCGCAAAGCTGTCGCGGGGGAAATGCGCCGGCACCCAGTCGAGGATGATGCCGATGCCGCGCTGATGAAGGTGGTCGACGAAAAAGGCGAAATCCGTCGGCGTGCCGAAGCGCTGCGTGGGCGCAAAGAAGCCGGTGACCTGGTAGCCCCACGAACCGTCGAACGGATGCTCGGCGAGCGGCATGACCTCGATGTGGGTGAACCCCATTTCAAGGACATAGTCGGCGAGCATGGGAGCGAGCTCGCGGTAGCTGAAGTGGCGGTTGCCGTCCTCGAGCTTCCGTTTCCACGAGCCGAGGTGGACCTCGTAGATCGACACGGGACGATCGATGGTGCCGGCCTGCGTGGCGCGCTTTTCCATCCAGGCGAAGTCGTTCCACTCGTGGGAGCGCGGGTTGCACACGATCGAGGCGTTTCCGGGAGGCGCCTCGAAATAGGAGCCGTAGGGATCGGTCTTGATCAGGATGTTGGTCGCCTGGTCGAGTATCTCGTATTTGTAGAGCTCGCCCTCGCCGAGGCCGGGAACGAACAATTCCCACACGCCGGAGGCGCCGAGCGGACGCATCGGAAAATAGCGGCCGTCCCAGTGGTTGAAGTTGCCCACGACCGAGACGCGCGCGGCGCTCGGTGCCCACACCGCGAAGGACACGCCGGGCACGCCGTCGATCACGCGTAGATGCGAGCCGAGCTTTTCGTAGATGCGGTGCTCGTTGCCCTCGTTGAAGAGGTAAAGATCCTGCTCGCCCAGCGTAGGGAGAAACGAATACGGATCGAAGAACTGGCGGATCTCGCCGCTGTGCAGCGTCGCGCGGAGCTGGTAGCGGAACACGTCCTTGCGCTTCGGAATGAACACCTCGAAAAAACCCTCCGGCGCGAGCAGCTCCATCTCATACGCGGGCTCGGATTTGTTCGCGAGATCGACGACTTCGCACGCCTTGGCCTCGCGGATGAAGGCCCGCACGAGCAATCCCTGGCTTCGCCCTTTTTTGAAAGGCCGCATGCCGAGAAAATCGTGGGGACAGGCGTTGCGGGCTTCGGTGAAAGTGGCGAGTTCGACAGGAGTTAGGATCACGCGAGAGTGGGGATTGCGGGAATTGTGCCAACTGTGCGTAACCGCGTCCAGAAAGCCTTTTACAAAACGGAAAAAATCCGTCGCCGCGACTCAAGGCAACGCCAAGTGTAGGCCCGACCGGGTCGGGCCGTCTTGAGCTTAATGGAAAAGCCCGACCACCGGTCGGTCCTACACCAGCCCCGTTCAACCCGTGTTCTTCAGGCCGCCGGAGATGCCGTTGATGGTCAGTTCGACCACGGCGCGGGTGTCCTCGTCCTCGGTCTTCGACAGCTTGCCGGCGCGCAGGCGGCGCATCATCTCGACCTGGATATAATTGAGCGGGTCGATGTAGGGATTGCGCAACTGGACCGACTTCAACAGCACGGGCTCGCGGGCGAGAAGCTGCTTCTGGCCGGTGATGGCCAGGATCGCCTTTTCGGTGCGGGTGAACTCGTCCATGAGGATGCCAAAGATGCGCTCGCGGATCGCCTTGTCATCGACGAGTCCCGCATAGAGCTCGGCGATGCCCATGTCGGCCTTGCGCATGGTGAGCTGGGCGTTGTCGATCAGCGTCTGGAAGAACGGCCACTCGGCGTGGAGCGTGCGCAGGAGCTTTTTGCCCTTCGGTCCGCGCTTGAGCACGGCGTCGAGTGCGGAGCCGAGGCCATACCAGCCGGGGAAGTTGAAGCGGCTCTGCATCCACGAAAATACCCACGGAATCGCGCGGAGGTCCTCGACGCTGGTGGTGTTGCGGCGGAAGGTCGGGCGGGAGCCGAACTTCAAGTTGCTGATCTCGTCAATCGGCGTGGCCTGCTTCCAGAACAGGAGGAACTCCGGGTCGTGGTGAACGAGCTTTTCGTAGGCGGCGAAACCGGCGGCGCTCATCGTCTCCATCGCGGCGGTCCATTCGGTCGGCGGCACGAAGGGCTGTTGCGCGGCGTGCGAGCCGAGAAGAACGCCGTAGGCCATCTGCTCAAGGATGCGGTGCGCCAGGTCGGCGTCGTGGTAACGCGTGGACAAGACCTCGCCTTGCTCGGTGACGCGGATGCCGCCGTCGCGCAGTCCGATGGGTTGCGCGAGGATGGCCTTGGCGGCCGGGCCGCCGCCGCGCGCGATGCTGCCGCCGCGTCCGTGGAAAAGCGTGACGCGCACGGCGTGTTCGCGGCAGACGGCGGTGATGGTTTCCTGCGCCTTGTAGAGCGCCCAGTTGGCGGTGAGGTAGCCGCAGTCCTTGTTGGAATCGGAGTAGCCCAGCATGACGTGCTGGTGGGCGGAGGCAGCCTTGAGCACCGGCGCGTAGGCGGGATGGTCGAAAAGCGTGCCGAGGATCTCGGGAGCGCGGTTGAGGTCGTCGAGCGTCTCGAACAGCGGCGCGATGGGCATCGAGGCGCCGGTGAGCTTCATCAGGTAGACAACCTCGAGCACGTCGGAGACGGCGTCGGTCATGCTGATGATGTAGATGCCAAGGGCGGCGGGGCCGAACTTGGCAGCGACCACCGCGGCAACGCGCAACGGGTCGAGGATGTTGCGGGTGGGCGCGGAGAGTTTGCCCAGCGCGGTGGCGCCGAGCGGACGGGCGGAATCGATGGCGTCGGCGAGCAGCGCGCGCTTTTCCTCCTCGGCGAGTTTCGCGTAGTCGGAGCGGTCGAGCAGCTCGGCGACGGCGGCCTCGTGCGGACCGGAATGCTGGCGCAGGTCGAGATGGGCGGCGTGCAGACCGAAGATGTCGAGCTGGTGGCGCAGCGACTGGAGATCGCCGTCGGCCAGCAGCGCGCCGCGGCCGGCGAGCAGGCTCTCGCGGATGGCGTCGAAGGTTTCGTGCAACGTCTCGGCGGGCAGAGCGGGTTCGTCGTCGGCGTGCTCGGGCATGAGTTTTTCGCTGTCGCGCGCTTCGTCGATGGCGAGGGCGAGGCGTTCGCGCAGGCCGCTCAGGAGCAGACGATAGGGCTCGTGCGGATAACGGTTGCCGATCTGCTCGACGTATTTCGAGAGGTGTCGGCTCTCTTTAAGAAGACGGCGCACGGCGGGCGACACGGTGTCGCGCAAGTCGGAAACGGTGAGCGTGTGCAGGAGGTGGAGCACGCCGTTGTGCATCTTCTCGACGGCGAGGCGGCGGTGCAGCGCGAGGATGTCCGCGGTCACGCGGGCGTTGACGTTGGGATTGCCGTCGCGGTCGCCGCCGATCCAGGAGCCGAACACCAGCCATCGGGCGGGCGCCTTCACATCGGGGTAATGGAGCTTGAGCGCGCGCTCCATGTCCTGATGGAGACGGGGCAGCGCCTGATAGAGCGTGGAGTCGAGATACCACAGGCCGGTGCGGGCCTCGTCGGCCACCTCGGGACGGGCGGTGCGGCTGCGGTCGGTCAGCCAGAGGCAGGCGATCTCGCGTTCGAGACAGGCCGGATCGGCGAAGGCCAGGCCGTTGATCTCCGGATGGGCGCGCTGGCGGAGAATCTCGGCGAGGCTCTGGAGCTTCGCGAGCATGGTGCGGCGCTTCGACTCGGTCGGGTGCGCGGTGAACACCAGGTCGATCAACACGCGATCGACCAACTGTTGCATGGCGGCGGAATCGACGCCGCGGTTCTTGAGTTCCAGCACGGCCGCCTCGATGGACTCGCGGATGGGGCGGCTGTCGGGAGATTTCGGATCGGCGGTCAGGCGGGCGGCGCGGCGACGGCGGAGGATCAGGATGCGGAAGTTTTCCTCGGCCAGGTTGACCAGTTCGAAATAGAGTGTGAAGGCCATCGCCTGGTTAAACGCCTCCGCCGGCGTCAGGCCGGCGATCGCCTGGCTGAGGGCCGGCGCGGCTGCGGCATCACCGGCGCGACTGGCCTTGGCCAGCGTGCGCAACCGCTCGACGGTGGCCAGCGTGTCGGGCCCCTCCACTTGGGTGATCACTCGTCCCAACGCGGCCCCCAGCGTGCGGATCTCGGTCCGAAGCTGGGCAAGTTCCTTGAGGGCGGTGGAGGATCGGGGGGCGGTGGTGCGGGCCATGTGTTGGGTGAAAGGGCGTGGGCGGGTCGCGACGATGGTAGGGTTGACGGACACCTGAAAGCGAAAAGTGCGCCAGTCCCGGGGTTTCCGCGCATCGTCGTGTTCAGTGGGAGCTTGCCTGCGGTCGGCGCGCCCTCCTTATTTGCCCGCAATCGTGACCAGACGCCTACTCCCCGTCCTTCTTCTTGCCAGTGCAACCCTCCTCCGCGGAGCGATCTCCCTGCCCGAGATCACCGCCAGCCGCACTGACATCACCGACGCCGGCACCGTCTTCACGGGCAACGCCCGCCTCACCTACGACGGCGCGCTTCTGATCGCGGACCAGATTTCCTACAACCCCAAGACCCAGGTCGCTCACGCCGCCGGCCACGCCTCGCTCACCCGCGGCCCCCAGCGCCTGCTCGCCGACGAGATCACCTACAACCTGACCGACCGCAGCTATGCGGTTAAAAACATGCGGCTCGGCCAGGACCCGCTCTACGTCTCCGGCAGCAGCCTGCAAGGCACCACCGACAAAGTCGTCATCCAAGACGCCACCGTCACGTTCTCCGAACCTTGGCTGTTCGCCCCCACCCTTCGCGCCGGCACCGTCACCTACATTCCCGGCAATAGCGTGAGCGCCGAAAGCGCCCGCGTCGGCATCGGGCCGATCAACCCCATCCCGGTTCCGGTTTACGACCAATCGGTCAAGGACCCGCTGATTTCGCACATGTCCGGCCGCGCCGGTTTCAGTTCGCGGCTCGGCGGCTTCGTTGAGCTCGGCCTGCTCGCTCCGTTCACCCGCTCGGTCAAACTCGGCGGCGACCTCGACATCTACACCAAGCGCGGCGTGATGTTCGGCCCCGCCGGCGCCTACAATTTCGACACCGCCGACCAGACCATCCGCGGCTCCCTGCGCACCGGTTACATCAATGACAGCGGCGACCGCGGCACCGACATCCTCGGCGACCCCGTCCCGCAGAACCGCGGCTTTGTTTCCTGGGAACACTACCAGACCGCCGGCGACCACCTCACCCTCCTCGGCGACGTCAACTACTGGTCCGACTCCGAGGTCATGCGCGACTTCCGCGAGAGCGAGTTCCATGACACGCAGACCCCCGACAATTTCGTCGAGGGCTACTACACGGGCGACAACTACGTGGTGTCCGCCTTCACGCGTTTCCAACCCAACGACTACCATGTCGTCCAGCGCCGCCTCCCCGAGATCCGCTTCGACGGCCTGCCGGTCGAGGCCGGCGCCGGCATCTATCACCGCGTCAACGCCAGCTTCGCCGCCCTCGAGGACCACTCCCAGTCCATGCTCGCCGACACGGTCAACCGCGTCGACGCCTACTACGGACTCACCCGCCCCTTCACCCCAAGCGAATGGTTCTCCTTCAAACCCGTCGCCGGCACCCGCGTCACCTACTACGACCGCGCCCTCGGCGGCCGCGACGACTACACCCGCGTCCTCGGCGAAGTCGGCTTCGACTCCGACCTGGAGGCCAGCTCCACCTACGACTTCAAGAGCGAGCGCTGGAAGATCGACGGCCTCCGCCATGTCGTGAAACCCTACGTGTCCTACCGCGCCATCACCGAAGGCGACCGCGGCCAGGCCTACATCCCCCCGATCGACCGCACCGCCTTCTCGACCTACCTCCAACCCCTCGGCCTCGGCGACCGCCGCGACATCGACACCCTCGGCAAGACCAACACCCTCCGCCTCGGCGTCGACAACGCCCTCCAGACCCGCGACCCCGTTTACGGCTCTCGCAACCTCGCCGAGCTGAACGTCGCGACCGACTGGCGCTTTGATCGCAACACCGGCGAAGACCGTTTCTCCGCGATCCAGACCGAACTCGCCCTCACCCCGGTCAACTGGCTCCGCTTCGACACCTACGCCAACGTCACCCCCGACGAACATCCCCTCCGCGAACTCAACACCGGCCTGACCTTCCAGGACGCCGGCGTCTGGTCCGCCCGTGTCGGCACCGACTTCCTCAAGGCCCACCAGGCCTCCACCACCGTCGAAGGAATCCAGGAATACAGTCTCGATCTGCACTACTTCCTCAACGAAGCCTACGAGGCCATCCTCCAACTCCGCTACGATTCCCGCCTAGGCCGCTTCAGCCGCAAGTCCCTCGGCCTGCGCCAGAACATCCGCAACCTCTGGTTCATCGACTACGTGCTCACCTTCCGCGAAGGCGACGCCCGCGCCGGCGACACCACCTTCGGCGTCAACGTCGAGCTGGCCAAATTCTGATCCCGTGGAGACTCCCGCCTCCCCGGACCGCCCCTCACCCGCCGCCAGCCAGGGGCGGGTTTTTCTTTCGCTCTTCGCCGCGCTCCGCCCGCACGTCGCCACCGACCGCAACCTGCCCTCGCGCCTGCAACAACTGCTCGCCCGCGAAAAACGCTTCGGCAGCCGCGACCGCCGCCTCTACCGCGAACTCCTCTACACCGCGCTCCGCCACCTGCCGTGGATCGACGCGCGCCTCGCCGCCTCGCCCGACGACGCCGTCCGCGCCACCGCCTGGCTCGCCGCCGATCTGCCCGCCACCCGCGCCTTCCGCACCCACTGGACCGCCGGCTGGCCCGAAGTCCCCGCCTCGCTCGCCGACAAGGCCCACCACCTCGGCGCCGACTGCGCCGCACTGCTCCCCGCTTGGTTCGCCGAACACTGCCCGGCCGCCTTCCACCCGCCCGTCATCGACGCCCTGCACACGCGCGCCGCGCTGTGGATTCGCCTCCAGACCGACGACCCCGCGCCCGTCCTGGCCGAGTTCGCCGCGCGCAACTGGCCTGTGCGTCCGTCCTCCCTCCTGCCCTCCGCCTACGAAGTTCTCGCCGAGGCCGACCTCACCACCACCGACGCCCATGCCCGCGGGCTGATTGAAATCCAGGATCTCGGCTCGCAACTCCTCCTCGCGCAACTTTCCCCCGCACCGGCGGGCAACTGGCTCGACGCCTGCGCCGGCGCCGGCGGCAAGACCCTCCAACTCGCCCGCCTGCTCGGCGCCACCGGCCGGGTTGATGCGCATGACATTCGCCCCGCCGCGCTCGACGAGCTCGGCGCCCGCGCCGCCCGTGCCCGTGTCGCCAACATCCGCATCCTCTCCGCCGCGCCTTCCGGCTCCTACGATGGCGTGCTCATTGACGCCCCATGCAGCGGCACCGGCACCTGGCGCCGCGCCCCGCACCTCAAGTGGTGCACCACCCCTGCCATGGTCGCCGACGCCGCGCGCCTGCAACGCAGCCTCCTCGACCGCTACGCGCCGCTCGTGCGTCCGGGAGGACAGCTGGTTTACGCCACCTGCTCGCTCAGCCGCCACGAAAACGAGGACGTCGTCGCCGCCTTCCTCGCCGCGCACCCCGAATTCTCCGCCGGGGCCCCCGCGCGCACCCTCCTGCCCTCGGACCACAACACCGACGGCTTCTTTGTCGCGCCCCTTCGCCGCGCTTGACTCCTCCCTCCCCCATCCCGCAACGTCACCGCTCACCTTTTAAAACCTATGGGCCAACAATCCAACAAACACATCAAGAAGAAGCGCCGCATCGCCTACCACAAACGCAAGAAGGAAGCCGCCGCTGCCGCCAAGAAGCCCGCCGCCAAGGCCAAGAAGTAAGTCCCGCTTCGCTTCACGACTCTTTAAAAACCGCCGCCTCACCGCTGCGGTTTTTTCTTTTTCTGAATTCAACGCAAAGGCGTCAGGTCCCCAAGAATCCAACCTCCGAACTCCTTCCCTCGCGTTCTTTGCGTCTTCGCGCCTTTGCGCCTTTGCGCCTTTGCGTTAAAAATCCGAATCATCCCCATGTTCCCCGCATTCAAGGAATGGCGCGTCGTCGTCGAGGCGCTCGCCGCCGGCGAACAGATTATCCTCCTTCGCAAAGGCGGCATCGCCGAGGGCCGCGGCGGCTTTGATCCGGCGCGCGCCCGCCGCTTCTGGCTTTTCCCCACGCAGTTTCACGCCCAGCGGGAGAAAACCAAACCCGCGGCCGCACATCAATTCGCCGCGCCCGCGGACACCGCCGACGGCCTGATCACGCTCAAGGCGTTCGCCGAGGTCGCGCACACCGCGTTTCTCTCCGACTGGCCCTCGGTCGCCGCGCTCGATCCGTTCCACATCTGGACCGAGGCCGCCGTCCGCGAAAAATTCGACTGGGGCCGCCCGCCCGGCCTGCACGTGCTCGTCGTGCGCGTCCACCGCCTGCGCAAACCGGTCACCTTCGCCGCCACGGCCGACATGGGCGGCTGCAAATCATGGATCGAGCTCCCTTATGCGTTTGACGAATACCCGAGCGATCCCGCGCTCGCCGACGTCGACTGGACGACCCGCAGGCTTGGGTTCGGACTCTGATCGCCGACAACGTCCGCTCAGCCGCCGCGTTTGGCGGCCGCCGCATACTTGGCGATGATGCCGTCAAAACTGCCATTGCTGAAAAAGATCACCAGCCGCGGACGCCCGCCCGCCTTTACCGGCAGCGACACCGCCGTGAGTTTATCCAGCAACTCCGCGTTGGTCGGCGCGGTCGCGCCCTGCACGCCCTTCGACTGGAGATGCACGATCACCGCCTCGGTGTCGAAGCGCTCGCCGGCCTTCAGTTTGTCCGCGCGGTTGACCGCGCCGAGGTAAACCTCGTCGGCCAGCGCCAGCGCCGTCATGAAGCCGGCCTGCAGCGTGTTGGTGCGCGCCGTGTTGCTGCGCGGCTCGAACACCGCGGTGATCACCGCGCCGGGAAACCGGTTTCGGAACGATTTCAGCGTCTCCGCCAGCGCCGTCGGATGATGCCCGAAATCCTCGATCACCGTGAGCGCCGGCGTGCTCACCAACACCTCCTGACGGCGTTTCACGCCGCGGAAACGGGCCAACGGCGCGAGATCGAGCCTCAACATGGAGACGGGGTCTCCCGACCCCGTCCCTGCCGGGACCGGGAGGTCCCGGCTCCATTTTTCGCCGTGGACCGCCAGCGCGGCGGCCGTCGCGGCCATGGCGGCGTTGCGCGCGTTGTAGATGCCGGGCATCGCCCACGTCACGCATCCCCACTCCGCGCCGGACCACAGCAGACGGAAACTCACGCCCGCCGGAGTCTCGGTGAAATCGACGATGCGCACGTCGTTGCCCTCGCCCGTGCCCACACGTACCACGCGCGTCCACGAGAGCGGCCCCAACGCGCGCAGATTCTCGTCGTCGCCGTTCATCACGATCCAGCCGTTGCGCGGCACGATGCGCGTCAGGTGCGAGAACGTGCGTTGCACATCCGCGAGGTCGCGGAAGATGTCGGCGTGATCGAACTCCAGATTGTTCAACACCGCGACGTGCGGCGCGTAGTGGATGAACTTCGAGCGCTTGTCGAAAAACGCGCTGTCATACTCGTCGCCCTCAATCACAAACGGATCCGCCGCCGCACCAAGATGGTTGCCCACCGGCGGATCGAGCGGCACGCCGCCGATGAGAAAACCGGGATCGCGTCCGTTCTCGCGCAGCAAAAACGCCGTGAGCGACGTGGTGGTCGTTTTCCCGTGCGTGCCGCACACCACGATGCTCTTACGCGTCTTGAGCACCGTGTCGTGCAGCAACGCGGGCAACGAGGTGAACGGCAGGGCGCGGGTGTCCAGGAGCCACTCGACCTCGGGATTGCCGCGCGACATGGCGTTGCCGATCACGACGAGGTCGGGCGCGAGTTTCGCCAGGCGCTCCGGATCGTAGCCTTCGTGGAGCGTGATCCCGGCCTCGGCCAGCACCGTGCTCATGGGCGGGTAAACGCCGGTGTCGGCCCCCAGGACCTCGTGTCCCGCCGCGCGCGCCAGCAGCGCCGCGTTACCCATCGCCGTCCCGCAAATGCCCATGAAATAGACTCTCATCTTTACGCAAAACCTTCTGAAGCCAACCGGCCTTGGCAATCTGGTTCGCACACGAACTGTCGCATACCTAGGCGCTTTGTCTTAGCCCTCGTCTCTGGCAAAGTGGCCGTGGCGGATCTTGAGTTCATCAAACGGTTCAGCGGAGGCATTCTCGTTTACACTGACAAGTCGGCCGATGAACGGTGGAAACATCGCGGCCTCCTTCACGGTGTGGGGCCTGATTCCGGCGGCCGGTTGTTCAAGGGGATTTGATAGCGGCGGGGAGCGGGATCTCGCCGCGAATGGAGAGTTTTTCCGCGGAGGGAAAATCGGGGGGCATGGGGAAATTGGCCTCGCGGCCGGCCAGCCATTGAAGGGCGCGCACCATCACCGTTTGCACCCCGGCGCAGCGCATGCGAGCGGGTTGGGTGTCGCCGCGCCACACGTGTCCGAAGGTCGAGGTATAGACCCGTCCTTGGCCGTAGGTCACGGTCCATTCCAAGGGCCATGATTTGCGGGTTTGCGGATCAAATCCATAGGACAGCACCTGGATGTCGCGCGCCGGGCCTCGGGCGTAGGAATAGACCTCGATGTCGGGTGTGCGCCACTCCCGCGGCAGGCCGGCATGGATGGGATGGTCGCCGAGACGGCGCACCACCGTGTCCACCCGGGCGCCATGGCCGGTGTCCCGACCTTCGCCGGCGGGGATGCGGACGATTTCCCCGTCGTCCTTCACTTCCAAGGCCCAACCGAAATTCTTTTTCCGCCAGCCCAGTCCGATCATATCGTTGTAGGCGGGCCAGTCCGCGAAGGCGTTGTTGCCGGCATGCCAGACATACACTCCGCCGCCCTGGCGGACGAAGGCCTCGAAATCCTCCCGCACCACCTGCGGCCATGCCGGGCCGCCGCCGAGATCGTTGTAGGTTTGGATAACGACATCGTGGTCGGAAAACCTCGGGCGCCAGGCATTCCAACCCGCCGCGTCGTCGGCCACCGGTGCGGTCGAGACCTCGATCTTGAACAAATGCGTCGGCTCGAGGATGCCTCGGATAAGCGCGGTGGTGAGGCGCCAGTCATGATTGCTATGACCGTCCACCACCAGCACGCGGATGGGTGATCCGATGGTTCGTCCGGTGACTTCCCCCGCCGACCCGGATAAGGGCGCGATCAGTCCCAGCAACGATCCCAGGCAAACCAATAAAACGCGATGAAGGAGGCAGGCGGGGCGGGATGTCATGGGGCGAGGATAAGTCGGCCGAAGAGAACAAGGAAAGCTTCGAGGGCCTCCATCACGGTGAGAGGCGGTCGCCGCGAAAAATGGAAAGCCACAAAATCGAATCCCTCAGACTCGTTCCGTATGGCTCAAAAGTGACGAACTCGCCCCGCTTGGCTCCGACCCCATTCTCGACGGTTCCATCTTTACTTCGACACCCGCACCAATATCGCGGCGCTCAAAAACAAGATCATGGCCACCCAAAACCGGCGCGACGACACTGACAAGGTCTCCGTGGCGACGCTTTCCTTGGTGATCCGTCCTTTTTTGTCTTTCGGCGGGCATCCATTTTGGGCGAAAACCACCCAGCCATCAGGGCACCAATATCCCGGCCCAGACTGTCAACGCTCACTTCAGCTCAAATACCTTCGGCTCAAATCCGCGCGCTTTAATCGCCTCCGCCAACGCCTTCAGGTCGAGCTTTGCGCCGGGTTTCACCCCGTTGAACTCGAACCAGCCCTGTTTCATTTCAAGGGCGAATTGCAGCGCCTCGCTCCGCGACATCACCGGCGTCTCGTCGAAAGGATACATCTGGTAAACCTCCTTCAGCACGCCGTCCGCCGTGAAGAAACCAATGTCGAGCGGCGTGGGCGTGTTGCGCATCCAAAAGCTCATCCGCTGGGGCGCGTCATAGAGAAAAAGCATGCCTTCGTCCGACTTCAGGTCCTCGCGCCCCATCAGCCCGTGCTCCATCTCGCGAGGCTTGATCGCGAGCTGCATCTTCACGGACTTCGCGCCCACCGGAACCACAAAGTAGTCCGCCACGGTTTTCGCCTCCGTCGGCGCGCGGGTCGCATCACCGCGTCCGCACCCCGTCGTAAGCGACAGGAGCACCACGATCATCAGCGCGCGCAGCAGGGACGAAACCGGATTTGCGTTTTTCACGGAGCACGTGACTGATCGTTTCCCAACCCGAACACAACTTCATCGTGGCCCGCACCGTCCCATCCCCGCTCCTTTACGCCGACACCGCCCGCAGCGCCGACATGCTGTATTTCGGCCGGTTCAGCGTCCCCGACCCTTTCATCGCTTTCGGCCTGCGCGGCAAAAAAATCGCCGTCCTCAACGCTCTCGAATTCGGACGCGCCCGAAAAGCCTCCGGCTTCGACACCGTCCTCCCCCTCGAACCCTGGCTCGAAAAAGCCCGCGCCAAAAACCCCAAGGCCGGCGCCGCCGAGGTCATCGCCCTGCTCGCCCGGCACTACAAGCTGCGCGCCTTCACGGTCTCCTCCGACTTCCCGCTCGGCCTCGCCGACAAACTCCGCGCCCTCGGTCTAAAACTCGCGCCCCTCCCCGCCTTGTTCCCCGAGCGCGAGATCAAGACCGCCGCCGAAGCCGCCGCCCTCCGCGAGGGAAACCGGTGCAGCGCCCTCGGCATCGCCGCCGCCGAAACTCTCCTTCGCAAGAGCAAGATCAAGGCGGGCAAACTCGTCCTCGACGGCCGCCCGCTCACGTCGGAACGCCTCAAAACCGCCATCGAAATCGCCTGCCTTGAAGCCGGCGCTCTCTCCATCGACACGATCGCCGCCGGCGGCGACCAGGCCTGCGATCCGCACGAACGCGGACACGGCCCGCTCCGCGCCCACGAGCTCATCGTCGTCGATGTGTTTCCCCGCGTGACCGCCACCGGTTATCACGGCGATATGACGCGCACCTTCCTCAAGGGCCGCGCCAGCGAGAAACAACACCACCTCGTCGCCGCCGTGCGCACCGCCCAGCTCGCCGCGCTCGACGCCGTGCGCGCCGGCGTGAACGGCCGCCACGTCCACCAACAGTGCCTCAACGTCTTCGAACGCCACGGCTTCGAGACCAAGCGCACGCCCAAGGGCTCCGTCGGCTTCTTTCATGGCACCGGCCACGGCCTGGGCCTCGACGTCCACGAGACGCCACGGGTATCGTCGGTCGATTACATCCTGAAAAAAGGCTCCGTCATCACCGTCGAGCCAGGCTTGTATTATCCCGGCCTCGGCGGCTGCCGCATCGAAGACGTCGTGCAGATCACCGACGGCAAACCGAAGATGCTCTCGTCGTTCCACTACGACTGGGAAATTCGATGATGCCGCAGCATTTGAATCTGGAAAACTGGAAATCAGGAACAGAGCGGGTGTTATGATCGGGCGTCATTTCCCGCTTTCCAGCTTTCCAGATTAAAAACTTCCGCCCCTTCCCGATTTCATGCCCGAGCTCGCCGAAGTTGAATTCTACCGCCGCCGCTGGAACCCGGGCCTCGGCGCGCGCATCGACCGCGTGCTCGTTCACCCCAAGGCTGGCGTCTTCAAGACCAGCGATCCCGCGGAGATCGTCCGCCACCTCGCCGGCGCCACGCTGATCTCCTCCGAAACCGCGGCCAAGCAGATGCTCTTCCGCGCCAGCGGCGACGGCTGGCTGGGAATCCACCTTGGCATGACCGGCGAACTCACCGTGCAACCCGTCGGCCACGTGCCGCGCAAGAGCGACCATCTCGTCCTTGAACAACGCGACCGCGCCCTCGTTTTCAGCGACCCGCGCATGTTTGGCCGCGTGCAGTTTCACGTCGGCTCCGAAGCGCCCGACTGGTGGACCTCCATCGCTCCCGCCGTGTTGTCCGCTGGGTTCACCGTCGGCGCCGTCTCCGTTTTCCTCCGTCGCCGCGCCCGCACGCCGATCAAAGCCGTGCTGCTGATGCAGGAAAAGTTTCCCGGCATCGGCAACTGGATGGCCGACGAGATCCTCTGGCGCGCCGCGATCCATCCGAAGCGCCCCGCCGGCTCGCTCACCCCCGCCGAGATCAAAACCCTCCACCGCGAAACCCGCTGGGTCGCGGCACACGCGCTGAAAATCATCGGTTCCGCCGACACCGCCACGCTGCCGGATCCGCCGAAAACCTGGCTCTTCCTTCATCGCTGGGAGGACGGGGGCAAGTGCCCCAAGACCGGCGTGCCGCTCCTGCGCGAAGAGATCGGCGGACGCACCACGTGCTGGTCACCCGCCCGGCAAACGCTTTAGCTGGCGTATCCATGGCTTCCAACCGTCAACGTCTCGACGAACTTCTCGTCACCCGCGGCCTCGCCGATTCCCGCTCGCAAGCCAAGGCCTTGATCATGTCCGGCCGCGTGCTCCACGGCACTGAACGCCTCGACAAGCCCGGCAAGGAGTTCCCCGGCGACATCGAGCTCACCGTCGAACAGCCCCCGCGCTTCGTCTCCCGCGGCGGCGAAAAACTCCAGGGCTTCGTGGAGAAATTCTCAATCGACCTGCGCGGCGCGCACCTGCTCGACGTCGGGGCGTCCACCGGAGGCTTCACCGATTGCGCGCTCCAGGCCGGCGCCGCCGACGCGGTGTGCGTCGATGTGGGCCGCGCCCAGCTCCATCCCCGGCTCCAGGCCGACCCGCGCGTCACCAACCTGGAAAAGATCAACGCCCGCCACCTCGCGCCCGGCGACCTCCCTCGCGCCGATTTCGACGCCATCGTGATGGACCTGTCGTTCATCTCGCTCAAAAGCGTGCTGCCCGCCGTGTGGCCCTTCCTGCGCGCTGGCGGCGTGCTGGTGGCCCTAGTGAAACCCCAGTTCGAAGCCGGCAAGGCCGAAGTGAACAAAGGCCGCGGCATCATTCGCGACGCCGCCGTGCAGGACGCCGTGCTGGCCGACATCCAGGCCTTCGCCCTCGCCCAGCTTCCGGGTGCCGCGCTTATCGGCACGATGGACAGCCCCATCACCGGCACCGACGGCAACCGCGAATTCCTGCTGGGCCTGCGGAAAAACCAGTTTTGAACCGCGAAGAACGCAAAGATACGCGAAGAAGACGGGGAGGCACCACGTGCCACCGGCAGGAGAGCTTCGCCGCGGCACGAGAAACTCGTTCCTCGGCAACAGCGAGAAGCCCGGCTGGTTTTCGTGGATTTCGTATGTTTCGTGGTTTCACCTCCTCCGTAATTAGTGCTCATTAGTGTCCATTAGTGGTTTCACTCCGACTCCGCCGAACACCATGACTCCCATCCGCAAACTCGCCTTCGTGGTCAACGAGCCCAAAGCCGGCGCGCCTGAGCTCGCGGATGCCCTCATCGCGCTCGCCCGCGAAGCCGGCGTGGCCGTCAAACGCGCGGGCTCGCATCCCGTGGCCGACGATTTTCTGGCGGGGCAGGACGCCTGCTGCGTCATCGGCGGCGACGGCACGCTCCTCGGCATCGCCGCGCAGGCCGCCCGCACGCAAGTCCCCATCATCGGTGTCAACCGCGGCAGCCTGGGTTTTCTCACCACGTTTTCCTCCGAGGACATCCGCGAGTGCTTCCCCACGCTGCTCTCCGGGGATTTTCAAATCGCGAAACGCGCGCTGCTCGCCTGCTCGACCGCCGACGGCCACCACGGGCTCGCGCTCAACGACGTGCTCATCAAGGCCGAGGTCAACTCGCGCCTGGTCAGCCTCGAGGTCACCGCCGACGGCGAACTCGTCACCGACTATGACTGCGACGGTCTCATCTTTGCCACGCCGACCGGCTCGACCGCCTACAATCTCTCCGCGGGCGGCCCGTTGATCCATCCTTCGGCCGAGGTCATCGCGCTCACCCCGATCTGTCCCCACACGCTGAGCAACCGCTCGATCATCCTGCGCGCCGGCGTGAAGCTGTCCGTGCGCAACCTCGATCCCAAATCCACGCTGCTGGTCACCCTGGACGGCCAGCGCGACCACCGGGTGGCCGACGGCCGCCCCGTCACCATCACGCTCGCAGAAGAACGTCTGCCCTTGGTGCAGCGTCGCGACTACGCCCATTTCTCGGTCGTGCGCAGCAAGCTCAACTGGAGCGGCGGCGTGGTCGAACGCCTGCGGGCCTGACCGGGCGTCACACGCTCCGAAGGCCCGAGGGCGTGTCGCCAGGGCATACCGTCACGGTGTGACGACCAACTGCGTGCGCAGGGTTCGCTGAAAATGCCGGCGGGCGAACGCCTGCAAATCCGCGACCGTCACCGCGTCGATGCGCGCGTCGTAGGTCGCGGCGTCGTCCGGCGGCAGGTTGTAGAGCGTGTTCAACCCGGCGTGCATCGCCCGCGCGCCATTCGTCTGGAGTCCCATGCGGCGGCCGGCCTTGAGCCGGGTCTTGCAGCGCACCAATTCGGATTGCTCCACGTCCCCCGCCTGCACACGGGCGATCTCCGCGTCGATTTCCACCAGCACGTCGTTGGCCGTCTTCGGCGCGGTGCCGGCGTAGAACATGAACATGCCCGCCTCCGTTCCGGTGATGCGGCTCGAACGCACGAAATACGCCAGGCCCTTTTCCTCGCGCACGCGCTCGAAGAGTCGCGACGACATGCCGCTGAACAGTTCGTCGGCCACCTCGCCCGTGTAATAATCCTCCGAACGCAGGCCGGGGCCGGGAAACGCCTGAAACACCACCGCCTGCTCGCGCGGCTGCTTTTCCACAAAGTCGCCGACCTCGCCCGGCATGGTGAACGCCGCGGCGCCCACCGGAGCCTTGCCGCGCGGCAGCTTGGCGAGGAACGCCTTCAACTTCGGTGCGAGCACCTTCGGGTCGAAATCACCCGCGGCCACCAGCACCACGTTGCCCGCAACACCGAGGCGTTTCCACAGGGCGGCGAGATCGGCCGGCTTGATCGCCTTCACTCCCTCAAGCGTGCCATGCGAATCGATGGCGAGCGGATGAGCGCCGAAGAATTTCCGGCGAACCAGCTTCCGGCCGAGCGTAACGACGTCGTCGGCGTCCTGCTGCAAGTCCGCGACCTGGGCGTCGCGCTCGGTCTCGAAACTGGCCTTGGCAAAGACCGGAGTGAGCACGGCATCCGTCAACGCCTCGACCGCGCGCGCGTGGTCGCCCGGCAGCACCTCGACGGCGAGGCCGAAGCTGTTGTTGCCCGAAAACGGATAGAACGATCCGCCGACTTCCTCGATAAACTTGGCCACCTCGGCGGCGGAGCGCTTCTTCGTGTCCTTGGTGAGCAGCGTGGCCAGCAGCTCGGTCGCGCCGCGCAGATGCGCGGGCTCGTGCACCGGGCCGCCCTCGCAGAGCAGGCGCAGGTGCAGGTTGGGCAGACGCCGGTCGGGGCGCAGCAGCAGGCGCGCGCCGTTGGGCAATGTTTGTCCCTCGAAATCGTCGGACACGCGGTCGCCCGGCTTGAGCACGGAGGCCGCCGGCTCCGCGCTCTTGGGGTTGATCGACACGGCAGTCACGCGCTCGGGCGCCAGGTAGGCGCGCAGCACGCGGCGCAGGTCGGCAGCGGTCACGCGGGCCAGACGGGCGAAATACGCCTTGGAGAAATCCATGTCACCCGCGACCACCTCGGCCGCGCCCAGGCGAGAGGCCTGGCCCGACATGGTCTTGCGCGTGTTGATCTCGCCGACGACGAGCTGACGAAGCGCCTTGCGAATCTGCGGGGGCGAAAAGCCCTTCGCGGCCACGCGGTCGAGTTCGCGGCGCACGGCCTTGGTCGCGGGCTCGCGGTGCTTCGGTTCACAGATAAAGGAAATGTAGAACAAGCCGGTTTCGCCGGGATTCCAGCTCGTGGCGTCAATGGAGTGAACGAGGCGGGCTTTTTCGCGCACCGCCTGCCAGAGCACCGAGCTGTCACCCTGCCCCAGCAACACGCCGAGCAAGTCGAGCACCGGCGCGTCGGCATGGGTGAGCCCGGGGATCTGCCAGGACAACCCCGCGCGGGTCAGTTCGACCTCCTCGTGGCGATGCAGCGCCCGCGGCGCAAGCTGCGGAGGCTCGGGCAGCACGAGGACGGGCGCGAGTTTCGCCCGGGGCGCGACGCCGAAGTGCGCCTCGACCTGCGCGCGCACCGTGGCCGTGTCCACGTCGCCGGCCACGACCACCACGAGGTTGTTCGGCACGTAGCGGGCCCGGTAATAGGCGACCAGTTCGTCGCGGGTGACCGCGGCGAATACGTCGCGGTAACCGATGATCGGATACCGATACGGGTGCTGGCGGAACGCGGTGTCGAAGAGCGCCTCGCCGAGCCGGTGGTCGGGGTCGTCGTTGCCCATGGCGATTTCGCGCAGGATCACGTCCTTCTCGCGGGTGACCTCCTCGGCGGGAAGCGTCGAGTGCAGCACGGCGTCGGCGAGCACGTCGAGCGCCACATCCACATGGGCCGACGGCAGGTCTATGTAGTAAACCGTGCGGTCGAACGTGGTGTAGGCGTTGATGTTGCCACCGTGCGCCTGGACCGTCGCGGAAATCTCGCGGCCGGCGCGACGCCCGGTGCCCTTGAAGAGAAGATGCTCGAGGTAGTGCGAGAGGCCCGCGCCGAGCAGCCCGCCCTCGTGAATGCTGCCGGTCTTCACCCACACCTGCACGGAGGCGACGGCCGCCGACGTGTCGCGCTGCACGAGGAGCGTGAGGCCGTTGGCCAAAACCGTGCGCTCGGGCGGTTGTTTCCAAAACGTTTCAAGCAGGCGCAGGTCAGAGGCAAACGACGGGGTGGATTTCGACATGGAAAAACAGCACGATGAGCACACGCCCGCGGGGCGCGAGCGACTTTACACGGGCGCTTTCTTTGGGGCGCCTGGCGTTATTCATCAACTCGATGGAACTTCCGGCACCGACACCGTTCCATCCCGTCGCGGATGCTTCGGACGGAACGGTTTTACAAATGCGTCTTCAAACGTGTAAATCTCGGCAAAATCCTCACGTCGGTCGTTTTCCGTCTTACTGAACACGTTGTATTCAATCAGATTAAAAACAATTTCGCCAAAATCGCCGCAACGAGTGATCCCCCATGAGGCCAGCACCGTGATCGCCAAAGGCCCATATTGATCCAACGCATAGGCACGGATGCCCGTCAGCAATTCGGCTCCGGACACATGCAATGAGTGCTTCACCCGCTCCGTCTCCCTTTTTTTCAATTCCTTAACCGCATGGTCAAGTCCTTCACGGACAAAATCATAAGCCTTACGATTATACCGCGAATCCTCTTTGCAAATAAGGTTTACGATCTCGTTGAAATCCAAATCCGACATGATGAGGCGCAGTGTGCATACCCAATGCCCCTTCGCAATGCACAACACATCATCTCGTTGCCAAGATAGCTTTTTCACGTCCAACCTATCGAAATGTAAATAGAACGTAAAATACACTGACATTTTTACATTGCGCCTTTCAATTGAGTAACAAGTGAGTAAATCTGAGGTCTGCACCCTATGATCTCTTCAACTCAAACCAATCACCCGATGACAACTTTTTCATCACCCACGCAGGCGACCAGCAGCGCCCTCGAACAAGCTTGCAGCCGCCTCAAGGCCGCCGGCCTTCGCATCACCCAACCCCGTATCGCGATTCTCAATGCCCTGATCAAGCGCAATGAGCCCGCGACGATTGAGCAGCTCCACCTGGACCTCAAGGACAGCGCCTGCGACCTCGTGACCGTCTACCGCTGCCTCGCGGCGTTTGAAGATCTCGGCCTCGTGCGCCGCTGCTTCTTCCACAATGGCACCAGCCTCTACCAGATCCAGCTCAACGACGAGCCCCTCTATCATGTCGTCAGCAAAGACGGCGCCATCCTCGGCACCGTTTCATCCGAGCTGGCCAAGGAACTGAGCGTCGTCGTCGCCAAGATCGAGACCGAGCTCAAGAACCGCGGTCTTTCCGACGTCACCCACATGGCCGCGTTTTTCGCCAGCAGCGGCGCCCGCCAGCCCGCGGCCGTCGCCTAAAACGATTCGCACACACATCAAAGCCACCGCCGAAAGGCGGTGGCTTTTTTCATGCCCGCGCGGCGTGGGCTTCTCATCAGACCATCACCGCCGCATATCGGCGCGCGGCCTTGCGCCAATCCACGATGTTCCAAAACGCGGACGCATAGTCGGCGCGGCGATTTTGATAATGAAGGTAGTAGGCGTGCTCCCACACATCGAGACCGATAATCGGCTTCGCGCCTTCCATGAGCGGGGAATCTTGGTTCGCCGTGGAACGAACCGCGAGCCTGCCTCCGTCAACCACCAGCCAGGCCCAGCCGCTGCCAAAACGCCCGAGGGCCGCCTCGCCGAACCGGGCCTTGCAGGCGTCAAACGAACCGAAGGTCGTCGTGATCGCCGCGGCCAACGCCCCCTCGGGCGCACCGCCGCCGGCCGGACTGAGCGTCTCCCAGAAAAACGAATGGTTCACATGTCCTCCGACGTTGTTGCGCAGCGTCGTCCGCAACGGCTCGGGCACGCGGTCGAGCCGGGCCAGCAACTCCTCACCGCCCAACGCCTGCAACTCCGCGTTGCCCGCGAGCGCCTTGTTGGCGTTGGTGATGTAGGCCTGATGGTGCTTCGTGTGGTGAATCTCCATCGTCCGCGCATCGATGTGCGGATCAAGTGCGTCATACGCATAAGGCAACTTCGGCAGCGTAAACGGCTGAGGTAAGTGCGGCGATGCAACCTGTGCGGCTGCCTCGGTCGCAGCCAAGGATTTCGCGCCCCCGACCAGCCCGAGTCCGACCAACGCCACGCCGGCCCCCAGGGTTTTTAATGCATCACGACGGGTCGGGGCTGAATTTCCGGAGGGTATGGGGTGATTCATGAGCGGGAGTATCCTCCGATCAAACCGGCGGCTCAAGAGTCATAACGATAACCCACGCCATGCACCGTGCGGATAACCGATTCCGCGCCGTCCGCCGGCTCCAGTTTTTTCCTCAACTGCGCCACGTGCTGGTCCAGGGTGCGCGTGGTCCCGAAATAATCGACGCCCCAGACGGCGTTCAGCAGCGCGTCGCGCGTAAGCACCTCGCCGGGATGCGAGGCAAACACCTCGGCGAGCTTGAGTTCGCGCACCGTCAAAGAACTCGTCCGCCCCTCCACCTCGACCGTAAACCGCCGCCGGTCGATCTCGGCGTCGCCAAGCCGGAATCGCGCGGGCAACGTCTCCAGGCCGTCAAGGGCGCCGGTGGACCGCGACCGGCGCAGCAACGCCTCGACGCGGGCCAGCAATTCCTGCACGCCAAACGGCTTGGTCACGTAGTCGTCGGCCCCGAGCTTCAAGCCCACCACCTTGTCGATTTCCTCGCCCTTCGCGGTAAGGAACAAGACCGGCGTGCGCGCCCTTCCTTCGCGCAGTTCGCGGCACACGTCGTAGCCGCTGGCCTTCGGCATCATCACATCGAGGATCACCAGGTCGAATTTGCCCTGCGGATACAGTTTGAGCGCCTGCGCGCCGTCGCTGGCCGACGTCACCGCGTAGCCCTCGCTTTCCAGCGTGGCCACCAAGCCCTGGCGGATATTGGCGTCGTCTTCGGCGATCAGGATGCGTGCTTTCATGGTAGATCCAAAATGAACTCCGCCCCGCCGCCCTCGCGGTCCGCATAGTGCAACTCGCCGCCCAGACCGCGAGCAAGCCGGCGCGCGATGCTCAATCCGAGTCCGGTGCCGCCTTTTTCCTGCGTCAACGTGTCGTCGACCCGGTGGAATTTTTCGAAAATCCGCCCCCGATGCGTCAACGGCACGCCCGAACCACGATCGCTCACCCGTATCCGAACGCCTCCGACCGGGCGCCCGGCGAGCGTCACGGTCACCTCGCCGCCGTCCACCGCGTATTTGCAGGCGTTGTCGAGCAGGTTGATCACGATTTGACCCACCGCATCGCGATCCGTCCGCACCACGACCGGCGTGGTCGGGAAATCACGTTTCAACGCCAGGCCCGCCTCCGCCACCCGCGGCTCATGCGTGGTGCACAACGCCTCCGTTTCCGCCACGAGATCGACCTCGACGGGTTCAAAGCGCTTCTTCCCCTGCTCCAGCCGGCTGAAATCGAGCACGTTGTTCACCAATCGCGCCAGCCGCTGCGTCTCGCGGCCGATGGTGCGCAGATAATCCATGCGCTTGCCCTCGTCGGACACGCGTCCCTGCTCCAGCAACTCGGCGTAGAGACGGATGGTCGTCAGCGGCGTCTTGAACTCGTGGGAAACGTTGGCGACGAAGGAGGTCTTCAGCGCCGCCTCCTCCTCGCTGCGCCGCGCCTGCCGCATCAACAATCCGCCGCCCGCCAAAATCGCCGCGACCAACCCGCCCGCAAGCAACGCGCTCAGGATGAAAAACGCGCCGCCAGTCATGCGCTTCGGTCCTTCCGACCAATACCCCACCACTTCCCAGCCCGGCAGCACCGCCTCGGAGATGGGGACCGTGATCAACGGCGTCTTGTCCGTCGTCGCGCGCTCGATCGACGACAGGGTTTTCTGCTGATAACGCGCGCCGCCGATCTCGCGCAACTCATAGACCTCGCCCGACTCTCGCCCCTCCGGCAACACGTCGCCCAGGCGGGCGGCCACCTGGCTCAACTGCACCTCCACGCCCGCCACCACGCCGTAGCCCTGTTGCCGCCAGCCGATCAGATGCAACCCGACCCCATCACGCCAGGGCAGCCAGCCGGTGCGCTCGACCGGCGGCGCATAGCCGCCTTTCAGCTTCGAGATTTCGTTCAGGCTGTTCCGCGTGATGTTCATCTGGCTGGCGTTGCCGGAGGACTGCGGAAGTGCCTGCTGGTTCACCAACTCCTGGGTGTCCACCTGCGCCACCATCTTCCACGCCCACGGCGCCCCCTGTGCCAGCAACCGGTCGAGCCACGTATCCGCCCCGTTCGCGTCGGACAACGACGCGCGCCCGCCGGCCACGACAAATGTCCCGCGCACCAGCGGATTGCTCTTCCGCCAGCCGGAGAGGAACGCGTCCCTGCCTTCGTTCGCCGGCACCTCGCGCAACGTCGCCATGAGTCCCGTCTGCACATCGCCGACGAGCAGTTCGACATTCTCGGCGATGAGCCGGGCGCGAGCCCCCACCGCCGTGCGCCGGGCCTCGGCCGCCGCGCGCGTCTGGGCATCGAGATGCGCCTGCTCCCGCCCGATCAGCCAGAGCACACCGCCGCCCACCGCCAGCGTCGGCAGGAGCAAAAACACCCAGTAAAACAGCACGCGACGCGAGCCGGAGGTCATGCGCAAGGCCTACGGCGTGTTTTCCGGCAACACAACGCCGAGCTGTCGCGCCCGTTCGCGATAAGCCCGGAAGTAGCGGTCGTTGGCCCAACGCGCGCCCCCGTCGGCGCGGAAACCCGCGACCAGTTCCTTTTCAAATGCCGGCGCCAGCACCTCGCTGCGTCCGACCAGCACGCGCTCCAATTTGTCCGGTTTCGGCGCGACCGTGAGCGGTAGAATCCGGTCGGTAAACGCCCGCGGCACGATCCAGAACACCCGCAGACCGGGCGTCTCGAAGTAGCTTTCCTTCCAGGTGGCCAGCATGGCCGAAGCCTCCGCAGGGGTGAGTCCGGCCTCCGTCAGCGAGGAATAAAGCCGGTTTTTCAAAGCCCCCCGGGCCGGCAACACCCGCCGCTCACCCGGAGGTAGCTGACGCAGCTCGCGAATCAGCACGTCTCCGTCGGCGGTTCGCTCATAGGCCAGCAAATAGGGAATGGTTTCCGCCCCCCGGTTTTCCACCGTGATGAGTCCGGAGTCGTCGGACGTGATCCGCAGCGGCAGGGCAAAATTACCCAGCCCTCGATAAAACAGAAACCCTTCGACCACCGGCGCGGGCCCCCACGAATCCGCGCGGCCCGTTTCGACATAACCCGGAGGTCCTTTGATGCGATTGGCACCCGGCACGCGGGCGCGCGGCCACTGCGCGGTTTCCCAAGTGCGGGGCGCGGTGATCTTTTCGGCAGTGTCAGGCGCCAGCACGGTGACATCCCATTTAATAGAACCATCGAACCCCTGGCCAAAGTCCACCGGCGGCAGCGCGCGCACTTGTTCCCGTGTCAGGTGTGCCTCCGGTAGAGCCGGAAGCTCTTCACCACCGCTGCGATCAGGATACCACTGACTGATCGAACCGCCCTTGAATCCCACATTGACCGAGATCGGCAGTTCCTTGTCCGAATAAAAATACAGGACGGGCGTTTCCATTTTGACGGTCACATTGCGCACCGGCCGGTCCCACCCCTTGTTGGCCGGCGAGAAACCGTTGTGCGCAAAAACAAAACCCGGCAGCCGCTCTTCCTCGACTTCGAGCCCGGATAGCAGACGCCCGTCAGACCCGCTGACGGTGGTAAACGTGCCCCACTCATGAACGGTCAGTTCGGCCCGCGCCGTCGTCAGCGATGCGACAACCCACAATAAAAAAGCAATCCGGTGCAGGCCGTTCATCGAGGGATCCTCCCCGTTCCGGTGACCTCGCTGCCTGCCAGAGGAAGAATCGTCTTCTTCACGTCGAGCAACGGCCCGAGCTCGTAAATGTTGGTATAGCCGTAGGAATGCAGCGTCACGAAGGTGGAAACGTTGAGCGAAGTGGACGTGGCCTTTGAGGCCATCGCCACGGGACTGCCCAGAAAGTTGTTGTTACAATAAATGAGCACAGGGGTATCCTTCGCCGGAATGATCTTGGCCAGCCGTTCGGCCGTGAAATCAGGAAAGCTCAGGTTGACCGCGCCGTCGACATGCAACCGCTCGAACATCGGGCCGCTCCGCGCATCCAGCAGCACGACGCCCGCCTCGCGCGCCTTCGCGACAAAATCGGCTTCGGTCAAACGCCGCATTTCCCGGATAGGTTCGACCCGCTGGACCGCCTCGCGAAACGCCGCGTAGTCGATGAGCGGATTGGCCAGAAGCTTGGCGGACGCGGGGTCATCGGCGCCAAACGATTTCGAAGACAAAAGCAGCAGGCCGGCAAACAGGCAGAATAGATGTTTCATGGGTGAGGTGGGATGCCTCACAGTGAAACAGAAAACGCCCCGCTGGTTGTCAGCGGGACGTCAGGATTTTGTCAGGGAATTGTCAGGCGGACTCATGCCTCCGCCAGTAGGCGGCGGAGCGTTTCATCGACGAGCTTGGGGTTGGCCTTGCCCTTCGACGCTTTCATGATCGGACCCTTCATGCCGTTGATCGCGCTTTCCTTGCCCGCCTTGAACTCGGCCACGGACTTCGCGTTGGCGGCGATGGCGTCGCGGCACCAGCCCTCGAGTTCCGCGCTGTCGGTCGGAGCGGCGGCCAGGCCTTTCTTCGCGACGATGGCGGCGGGCATTTCGCCCGTGGCGGCCATGTCGATAAACACTTCCTTGGCGGCGTTGGACAACAGCGTGCCGGCGTCGATAAGTTTCACCAGTTCGGCGATGTGCGCGGGCCGCACCTTGGAGTCGGCGAGATCGAGCTTGGCCGCACCGAGCTCGCGCTGGAGATCGTTGACGATCCAGTTGCCCACGGCCTGGGCCTTGCCGGGACCGGCGAGCTTGGCGGCTTCCTCAAAGTAGTCGGCCAGCGCCTTGTCCCACACGAGGACGGAGGTGAGTGTGTAGGGCAACGCATACTCGGCCTGAAAGCGGGTCTGCTTCGCGAAGGGCAGCTCGGGACACTCGGCCTGGATGCGGGCCTTCCACGCGGCGTCCACCTTCACCGGCATGAGGTCGGGATCGGGGAAATAGCGGTAATCGTGCGCCATTTCCTTCGAGCGGAGCGACTGGCTGGTGCCGGTCATGCCGTCGTAGTCGCGCGTCTCTTGCACGATGGTGCCGCCGGCCTGGGTGACGGCGAGCTGGCGCTGGATTTCATGGGCGATGCCGTCGCGCACGTAGGAGATGGAGTTTAGATTTTTCAGCTCAACTTTGGTGCCGAGCTTGGTCTCGCCGACGGGACGAATGGAGATGTTGGCGTCGCAGCGGAGCTGGCCCTTCTCCATGTCGCAATCGGAGATGCCGCCGTAGATCATGGTCGCGCGCAGCGACGTGAGGTAGGCGTAGGCTTCTTCGGCGGATTTGATGACCGGTTCGGAGACGATCTCCATGAGCGGAGTGCCGGCGCGGTTGTAGTCCACGAGCGAGTCGAAGGCCTCGTGGTTCAACTTGCCCACGTCTTCCTCGAGGTGGATGCGGGTGAGGGCGATCTTCTTGTGTTCGCCTTGGATGTTGCGGGCGGCGCCGGGCAGTTCGATTTCGACGGAGCCGTTGAGGCAGATCGGCTGGTCAAACTGGGAGATCTGGTAGTTCTTCGGCGAGTCCGGGTAGAAGTAGTTTTTGCGGTCCCACTTGCAGACGGGCGCGATGTCGCAGCCGAGCAGGAGGCCGGCCTTGATAATGGCGTCGAGCGCGGCCTTGTTCATCACCGGCAGCACTCCGGGGAGCGCGAGCACGACGGGATCGGTGAGCGTGTTCACGGGTTGTCCGTAACCGGCGGCGACGCGGGTGAACATCTTCGACTGGGTCTTGATCTGGACGTGAACCTCAAGACCGATGACGGCTTCGTATTTCATTTAGGAAAGGGAGAATCGGAGGAGTTACACAGAGGGCACGAGAGGTCGCACAGAGGTCACAGAGCAAGGCGACGGAGGCCCTTGATGAGGGTCGTGGAGTTGAAGTTGAGGAGGAGACCCAAATGGCAACCCGTGAATTTGAGGTAGGTGAGCACTTGGGCCTCGTGAACATCGAGCAGGGCATCGACCGTCTTGAGTTCCACCACGACCAAGCCACTAACAAGAAAATCGAGACGGTAGGCATCCTCGATCAGCAGATCCTTGTATTTGATGGGGCAGAGTTTCTGCTCCTCAAACTTCAGACCCCGCAAGGTGAGTTCATAGGCTAATGCTCGTTGATATGCCGATTCCAAGAGGCCCGGCCCCAACTCACGGTGCACCTCAATGGCCGCGCCAATGATCTGCTCGGTAAGTTGGTTTATCTCGGTATTCATCTCCGTGACCTCTGTGAATCCTCTAGTGCCCTCTGTGTAACCCCTCAGAGATTGGGCGTGCGCCGACTCCAATCGTGGGCCGAGTCATACGCGTTCGCGATGGCGAGGAGGTCGGCTTCTTTGAAGGGCTGGCCGATGAGCTGCATGCCGATGGGCAGGCCGCTCGACGAGAAACCGCACGGCACGCTGATGCCGGGGAGGCCGGCGAGATTCACGCCGATAGTGTAAACGTCGCACAGATACATCGCCAGCGGGTCGGCCTTGGCGCCGCGCTTGAAGGCGGGCGTGGGCGTCGTGGGCGTGATGATCGCGTCCACCTCGTTGTAGGCGTTGAGGAAGTCCTGGCGGATGAGCGTGCGGACTTTCTGCGCGCGCAGGTAGTAGGCGTCGTAGTAACCGCTGCTCAGCACGTAGGTGCCGAGGATGATGCGGCGCTTCACCTCGGGACCGAAGCCCTCGGCGCGTGACTTGTAGTAGAGATCAACGATGTCCTTCGCGTCGGCGGAACGGTGTCCGTAGCGGATGCCATCGTAACGGCTCAGGTTGGAAGAGCACTCGGCGGTCGCGATGATGTAGTAAACCCCCACGCCATACTCGGTGTGCGGCAGCGAGACGTTCTTAATCTCACAGCCCATTTTCTCGTAGAATGAAACCGCCTTCTCGACGGCGGCGGCGACCTCGGGATCGAGGCCTTCGCCGAAATATTCCTTGGGTATGCCGATGCGCCACGGGCCTTTCTTGGTCTTAAGCGCGGCGCGGTAGTCGGGGATCTCGATTTTGACGGAGGTCGAATCGTTTTCGTCGTAACCGGCGATGGCCTGAAGCGTGATGGCGGCGTCCTCAACCGTGCGGGTGAACGGACCGATCTGGTCGAGCGACGAGGCGAAGGCGATCAGGCCGAAACGCGAAACCAGACCGTAGGTGGGCTTCAAACCGACGACATTGCAGAGCGCGGCGGGCTGGCGGATGGAACCGCCGGTGTCGGAACCGAGCGTGGCGATGGCCTCGCCGGCCGCGAGCGCGGCGGCGCTGCCGCCCGAGGAACCGCCGGGAACGCAGTCGAGGTTGTAGGGATTGCGCGTGGTATGGAACGCGGAGTTCTCCGTGGAGGAACCCATCGCGAATTCATCGAGATTCAAACGGCCCCAGATGACCGCGCCGGCCTTCTTGAGTTTTTGGGTGACGGTCGCGTCGTAGGGCGAAACGAAGTTCGCCAGCATCTTCGACGAGGCGGTGAGCGGCTGGCCGGTGACGGCGATCACGTCCTTGATGCCGATCGGAATGCCATCGAGCGGCCCGAGGGCCTGCCCGGCGGCGCGGCGCGCGTCGGACGCGGCGGCCTGCGCGAGGGCGTCGGCGACGTCGAAGGAGTTGAACGCCTTCACGCGCTCCTCGACCGCCTGCGTGCGGGCGATGACGGCCTGGGTGAGCTGGACCGAGGTGATCGCCTTCGATTCGAGGAGCGCGGCCAGTTCGGCGATGGATTTGTTGAAAAGTTCAGAGGGCATGGCGGCGGTGCTCATTCGACGACCTTGGGGACGACGATCATGTTGTCGCGTTTTTCAGGAGCGTTGCGCAGCGCGTCTTCGACAGAGAGACCCGGCTTGGCGACGTCATCGGCCCAGACGTTGTAGATCGGGAACGCGTGCGCGGTGGGCTCGACGCCGGTCACATCAACCTGCTTGAGCTTCTCGATGTTGGTGAGCACATCGGCGAGCTGCGCGGAGAACTTGGTCTTTTCCTCGGGCGTAAGCGCGAGCCGGGCGAGGTTCGCGATGCGATCGATGTTGAGATCTTCGGGGACGGACATGGGTTTAGAGCGCGATGGGCGCGGAGGTTTCGGGTTTGAGAATGTCTTCGATGGTCTCGCGGCGGCTGATGAGCTCGGCCGAACCGTCGGCGTTGACCCACACCTGCGGGGCGCGGCCGATGGAGTTGTAGTTGCTGCTCATGGCATAGCCGTAGGCGCCGGCGTCGCGCAACACCAGGAGGTCGCCGATCTCGGGCCGGGGCAATTGGCGAGGGTTGAGTTCTTCGTCAGCGCCACCGCGGGTGAAGACGTCGCCACTTTCGCAGAGCGGGCCGGCGACGACAATGGGCTCGGTGCCTTGCGCCGGATCTTTGCCGAGGATCTCGATGTGGTGGTAGCTACCATACATCGCAGGGCGCACGAGATCGACGAAGCCGGCGTCCACCATCGCAAAGGTCGCTCCGTTGCCTTTGGCGTTGGCCTGGGTGCGCTTCACGTCGTGGACGCGCGTGACCAGCGTGCAGGACGGGGCGACGTAATAGCGCCCCGGCTCGATCTCGACGCGGATCTCGCGGCCGGCGGCCTTGACGATGATCTCGCGGCAGCGGGCGAACAATTCGGCCAGCGGAGCGACGGCGGTCTGCTTGTCGCGCTCGCGGTAGTTGTGAGGGATACCGCCTCCGAGGCTGACGGCGGTGAGCTTCGGGAAAAGCGGGATGAGCGCGGCAAACTCGTCGGCGAGACGGGTGAGGTTGTCGTGCAACTCCTGGATCTTCGGACCGCTGCCGATGTGGGAGTGCAGCATGACGACATCAAGGCCGGCGCGGTCGGCGGCGGCTGCGGTGGCCTTCAAGTCCTCGTGCCAGATGCCGTGCTTCGAGGAGGGGCCTCCGGTGTCACAGGTGTTGACGTGACCGTGGCCAAAGCCGGGGTTGATGCGAATGGAGATCGGTCCCTTGTAGCCGGCGGCGGCCAGCTGGTCGATCATCGCGGGCGAACCGATGTTGGGCAGGAGCCCATGCTTGAGGACGACCTCGAGGGCGTTGTCACGGAAGACGTCGGCGGTGAAACAGATGACCGGAGGGGTGTTGCCGCCGGGATGGCCGGCGTGAAGGGCGCGCAAGGCCTCGTTGCCGGAAACGGCGTCGATCCAGATGCCGGCGGCGTTCATCTCGGCGAGGATCTTGGTGGCCGGACATGCCTTCATCGCGAAACGGGCCTGGAGTCCGGGCGCGGCGGTCATGGCCTTGATGTCGGCGATGCGCTGGCGGATCAGGGCGCCATCATAGACCCAGAAAGGAGTGCCAACCTGGTCGGCGAGCTTGCGAAGCAGCGAGTCGGAAAGAGACATGGAGATAAAAGGAACCCTCAGCGTGCAAGCCAAGGCGCCCCCAGTGCAAGCCATGCCTCTGGAAATTGGCCTCAAAAGCGGCTGGCCCTCGTCCGTCCGATCCGTTCATCGTGGCCCCATGTTTGAAATCACCGGCACGGTCAAAAAGGTCTTCGAAGAGCAAACGTTCGGCAGCGGCTTCAACAAGCGCGAATTCGTGCTCACCATCGAGGCGGGCAAGTTCCCCCAGGACATCAAATTCGAGTGCGTGAAGGACAAGGTCGCCCTCGTCGCCGCCCTCAAGCCCGGCGCCAAGGCCAAGGTCTTCTTCGACCTGCGCGGTCGTGAATGGAAAGAGAGCTATTTCGTGAACCTCAACTGCTGGAAAATCGAGTCGCTCGGAGGCGGAGCTGCAGACGCGCCGGCCGATGACGACGGCGCTCCCCTGCCGGAAGAGCCCGGTGCCTCGGTGGACGAAGACGTGCCGTTCTGAGGATTGGGCCAAGAGCGGCTTTATGCCGCGATAGATCGACGGCAGTACCTCCGCAACATCCCCGCCGAACTTCAGGAAGTCTCCCGCACCGTATTCGACGAGATAGACCGCAGTCTTCGCCACTTCCCAAAACCCACCACGACCAAGCCAAAGAGAAAAAGTAAACGGGGCGCGTCATCCGTCGCCTAGAACCGGACCGCCCCCCGAAGTTTGTGGACCGAAGTGTAGGCGCCCGTTTACGGGCGATTGTTTCAGCTGTGCGTGCGAAGGATTTTCGCACGCCGGACATCGCCCCTAAACGGGCTCCTACACTTCGGACTTATTTGCGGATCTGGTAGCCGGTGGCTTTGACGAGCTCGTCTTGGATCTTGGTGAAGACCGCGTTGACTTCGTCGTCGGTCAGCGTGCGGTCGGCGGCGCGGAACACCAAGCTGTAGGCTAAGCTCTTGGTGCCTTCGGGCAGGCCTTTGCCGTGGTAAACGTCGAACACGTTCACGGCTTCGAGGGCGAAGGCGTTGCCCACGGCGGCGCGGGCGACCTTGGCGAGGACCTTCTGGACTTCGGAGGACGACGTCGCCTCGGGCACGATGAGCGCAAGGTCGCGGAGCGCGGCGGGTTGCAGGCCGAAGGGTTTGTAGCTGCGGCGGTCGGCGTCGGCGGTGACTTTCTCCGAGACGATGGCGAAGAGGCCGGCGTAAACTTTGCCGGTGATGCCCAGCGCCTTGAGGTGCGCGAGGCTCACGAGACCAAAGGTGGACGTCCAGCCGTGCTTGATGTCACCGGCGGTGGCGGCGTGGCCTTCCTGCCAACCGAGCGCGGGCGCGGCGACGAGGGCCGTGGGCTGGCGCTCGAGTTCGATGCCGGCGAAGGATGCGATGGTCGCGGTGTGGCGTTTCGCGGTGTAGAAATCGGCGGCCTCGCGCGTGCGCCAGCTGCGCTCGCCGGTTTCCTCGGCGATGATGAAGGCGGCGGCGACGCACTCGGAGAGCGATCCGTTGCGCTCGATGAAGACGCGCCCGGTCTCAAAGAAATGCGAGGCGGCGACTCCGCGAGACTGGTTGAGCTTCAGCGACTCAAGCAGACCGGAGACGAGGTTGTTGCGCAGGTGTGACTGGTCCTCGACGAAGGGATTCGACAGCGCGAGGTCGGCGATGGCGGCGGGCGTGGCCCAGGCGGCGAGTTCCTTGGCGGGACGCAGCGTGTAGTTGACGCACTCGTTGAAGCCCTGGCCGACGAGAGCGGCGGACACGGCGCGGTTAAAGAGCACGATCGGGTCGTCGTTGCCGACGAGACCGGGGGCATTGACGACGGACGTCGGGATCTTTTCGGCACCGTAGAGGCGCACGACTTCCTCAACGAGGTCGATGGGGCGGTCGAGGTCGTCGCGCCAGCTGGGGACGGAGAACGTCCAGGCGGGACCGCGATTCTCGGTGGCTTCTTCGCGGACGACGGCGAGTTCGAGGGATTCGAGGGCGGCGCGCTGCTCGGCGGCGGGGATTTCGAAGCCGAGCTTTTCGTTGATGTAGGCGGGCGTGACGGTGATCTCGCGCTGCCAGGGAATGTCGGCGCCGACGCGGTGGATCGGACCGGCGACTTGTCCGCCGGCATGGGCGAGGATCAGGTCGATGAAGCGGTGGGCCGCCTCGTCGAGCGAATGCACATCGACGCCGCGTTCATAGCGATAGGAGGAGTCGGAGGCGAGGCCGAGACGCTTGACGGTGGCGCGGACGGACTGGCGTTTGAAGTAGGCGACTTCGAGGACGAGGTCGGTGGTGTCGGCGGAAACACCGGAATCGGCGGAGCCCATGATGCCGGCGATGACGACGGGCTTCTGGGCGTCGGCGATCACGAGGGCGGTGGCGGAGAGCACGCGCTCCTTGTTGTCGAGCGTAGTGATTTTTTCGCCCTCGGTGGCGTGGCGGACAACGATCTCGGCTCCGGCGAGTTTTTTGGCGTCAAACGCGTGCACGGGCTGGCCGTATTCGAGCATCACGTAGTTGCCGATATCGACGATGTTGTTGATCGGACGCAGGCCGACAGCGGTGAGGCGAGCCTGAATCCAGTCGGGCGACGGACCGACTTTGACGCCAGTGACGACGGTCGCGGTGTAGAGCGGGCAGTCGGTCGCGGCCTCGACGCGGACGGACTTGAGCAAGTCGGCTCGCGGGTTGGCGGTGATGGCGGCGGGCGTGAAGCTGACGGTCGGATACCTGAGGTCTTTTTTGAACCACGCGGCGAGTTCGCGGGCGACGCCGAGGTGGGACAACGCGTCGGGGCGGTTGGGCGTGATCTCGATGTCGAACACCGTGTCGCCGGCGGGGAGCACGTCGTTGATCGGCGTGCCCACCTCGGGCGTGCCGGTGAGGAGGAGCAAACCCTGCGCGTCTTCGGCAAGGGTGAGCTCCTTGGCGGAGCACATCATGCCGGACGAGGGTTGTCCGCGGACCTTGGCCTCTTTGATGACGAAGTCGCCCGGGAGAACGGCACCGGGGAGCGCGACCGGGACGCGGTTGCCGACATCGCAATTGGGCGCGCCGCAGACGATGGTGCGCACGCCGCCGTTGGACTGGCCAACATCGACGGTGCAGACGGAGAGTTTGTCGGCGTTGGGGTGTTTGTCGCGCGTGAGGATGTGGCCGACGACGACGCTGTTGAACTTGGGGGCGCCGGTGCGGATGACCTGCTCGACCTCGAAACCGAGGAAGGTGATCGCGCGCGAAATGTCATCGGCGGACACACCGGTGAGATCGACGTAGGACTGGAGCCAGGAGAGGGAAACTTTCATCGGGGAAGAATCGGAAATCGGAGATTACACAGAGGGCACAAGAGGTGGCACAAAGGTCACGGAGGGAGGAGCTGGATTGCTCGGTGCTCTCCGTGACTGCTCTTGTGCCCTCCGTGTAACCTTCTGAGGTTTGGGCTTAGGCGAATTGGCGGAGGAAGCGGGCGTCGTTTTGGTAGAAGTAGCGGATGTCATCGATGCCGTAGAGGAGCATCGCGAGGCGCTCGAGGCCCATGCCGAAAGCGTAGCCACTCCAGACTTCGGGGTCGTAGCCGACGTCTTTGAACACGATGGGATCCACCATGCCGCAGCCGCCAATTTCGATCCATGGCTTATTGACCTTGGGCAGGTGCGTGGCGGAGAGGTCCACCTCGAAGCTGGGCTCGGTATAGCCGAAGTAGTGCGGACGAAAACGGGTCTTGGTCTCCTTACCGAGGAGCGAGGCGAAGATGTAATCAAGGAGCGCCTTCAGGTCGCGGACGGTGACGTTTTTGTCCACGTAGAGACACTCGAGCTGGTGGAAATTGGCGGAGTGCGTGGCATCGGTGGTGTCGCGGCGATAGACGCGGCCGGGGGAAACGATGCGGATCGGCGGCTCGCCTTTAAGCATCGTGCGGATCTGCACGGACGAGGTGTGCGTGCGGAGGAGGTATTTTTCGGACAGGTTCTTTTTCGAGACGTTGCCGAAGCGGGCGGACTCGGGGAGGTAGAACGTGTCCTGCGCGTCGCGGGCCGGGTGGTCGGCGGGCGTGTTGAGCGCGTCGAAGCAGTAATATTCGGTCTCGACCTCGGGGCCCTCGACGACGGTGAAGCCGACCTTGCGGAGGATTCGGGTCATCTCCTCGCGCACGAGGGTGAGCGGGTGATGCGTGCCGAGGGCGCGGTCGGGAGATGGGAGCGTGGGATCGACGGCGGGCCCGAGCTGGGCGGCGAGCGCGGCGGCCTCGATGCGGGCGAGCGCGGCGTCGAGGTGGGCTTGGAGCGCGGTCTTGGCCTCGTTGACGAGTTTGCCGACGACGGGCTTCTGCTCCTTGGGCACGGAGCCCATCTGCTTCATGAGGGCAGTGAGCTCGCCGTTGGGACCGACGAAGCGGGCCTTGGCGGCCTCGAAGTCGGGGCGCGTGGCGACGGCGGGGAATTCGGCGGCGGCTTTGGCGAGAAGGGCGGAGAGCTGGTCTTGCATCGGAGAGAAGGCGAAAGGCAACAGACGATGGGCGATAGGGGAAAAACAAAAAGGACGGCGCCTCAAAAATGAGGCCCGTCCTTCGGGAGGTCGGCCCGCCTTGCGACGGACCGTGCCTTGGGAGCGAGCCGGGCGGGCTCGCGTTTTAAGAGTTAGGCTTTCGCGAGGGAGGCGGCCTTGGTCTTCAACGCGGCTTTGACCTGGTTGACGACGGCGGTGAAGGCGGCTTCGTCACGGATCGCGAGGTCGGAAAGGACCTTGCGGTCGAGACCGATGTTGGCGGCGTGGAGGCCCTCGATGAAGCGGCTGTAGCTGATGTCGTTCGCACGGCAGGCAGCGTTGAGACGCACGATCCAGAGACCGCGGAATTCGCCCTTCTTCTTCTTGCGATCGCGGTAGGCATACTGCCAGGCATGCTGGACGGCATCCTTCGCGTAGCGGAAGAGTTTGGACTTGGAGCCGAAATAGCCACGGGCGTATTTCAGCGTTTTCTTGTGCCGCTTGCGGGAAGCGGGGGAGTTGGTTGCACGAGGCATGTTGTCTTATGTGTTTTTGGGCCGTCAGGTCGTCTCGTTAGGATTCACCTGACTGGCGAGTTGTGGTTGATGCCCTTGGCTTTTAGAGGCCGAACGGCAAGCAGCGCTTGAGCGGCTTGGCGTGGCCTTCGGCGACGAGCTTGTCCTTGGAGGCACGGCGCTTTTGCTTCGTGCTCTTGGAGGCAAGCAAGTGACGGAAGCCGGGCGTGCGGCGGATAAGCTTGCCGGTGGCGGAAAGCTTGAAGCGCTTGGCGACGGACTTTTTGGTCTTTTGCATGGAGGGAGCGGAAGAAAACAGGGGGCGCGCCGCCGCTTGGCAAGGGGAAAGTTTCACTTGGTGACAATCGCCCCCCCCGGCATTCTGCACATCCGGCCACCGCCTCCGCGCCAATTTAATGGCAAAATGGAATTCCTGAAAAATCTTCAAAAAGACCGTTGACAAAGTCGTCCGCAAATTGAGTTTCTCACCCCTCGTTTTTCGGTTTCCTAGCTCAATGGTAGAGCAGTTGACTCTTAATCAATTGGTTCGGGGTTCGAGTCCCCGGGGAACCACCAATTTTCCCGCCCAAGGCATTAGCCGAGGGCGGTTTTAGTTAGGTGACAGCGTTCTTTTCTTCCTCTCATGTCTGAGTCGGCACAGGCCGGCGTAGCTCAACGGTAGAGCACCTGTTTTGTAAACAGGCGGTTGCGGGTTCGAATCCCATCGCCGGCTCCAGCCT
>Ga0068869_100000090_pt1 | contig 41720 bp, 30 predicted proteins | sample KBSMisM52_FD_64676 | JGI IMG/M metagenome (GOLD analysis project Ga0068869, IMG submission 64676) | Miscanthus rhizosphere microbial communities from Kellogg Biological Station, Michigan, USA - KBS Miscanthus M5-2 | ecosystem: Host-associated > Plants > Roots > Rhizosphere > Soil ... | reverse complement strand
CACGTGTAAATCCACCGCACTCCAGAATTTCCACACCCTTCTTTTCAGCCTCATCCAAAAGCAGATTCATACCAATACTATCACTGGCCATATGACCGCAGATCAAAACATTAATATGATATTTCTCAGCTAGTTTGCGGTGCTCCTCCGGAATATGCATGGCAAGAATTGTACCAACTCCGGCAGCCGCCATCTTTTCATAAATATCTTTTGAACCTGAAGTACCACCGGTAAATCCGGAATAAGAGATCTTGCCGGCACGTGCACGTTCATCACCCACAAACATCATCGGACCGTTACCACGCTTTCGTGCTGCCTGATATTCAGGAAGCTCCATTAACGCATCCATAATATCGCTCACATACTTAGGTTTTTGTTTGTTGATATAGTTCATGATAAACCAGTACACCTGGTTGTCGGCAAAGGTATGAAAACAGGCAAACGGAATATCTAATAGTTTTGCAGCTTCCGGAACCTGAAAATGGTTCACGGCATGAAGACCGCGATTTAAATCACCAATACGTGAACGCATCAATTTTTCCACAACGTTGATTGGCACGCCTTCAGCAACAGCAATATCTTCCTGAATATCCATCACCTGGGTTAAATCAATCAAAGATCGACCTTCAGGATGATGAGCAATTACCGCATCAATTTTTTTGCCATTCTTTGTCAGTTCATTCGCAACCAAAACTTCACCCACAGAAATATCAATACCAACCAAAACACGTTTTAAATTGGTCTTTGGATCACCAAACTCAATACGGCTGTCCAAAAATGGGTTATGGAGACTTTCCATATCAAAATAGTCCTGTTTTTTCTTATCCATTTTCTCATAGTCCTTTTTCAAACGTTTCAATGTATCTTCAGTATCTTTTAAGCTTCGTGGACCACGTTTTTTAGCCAACTCCAAAGAAACATCGTAAAACTGCTTCAGCGTAAACATAAAAAATTAAATATGAATAAAAGAATCGTTCTATATTTTAGCAGAGAATAAGGCACCTACCAAAGACTCTTTGCATTTTTGGCAACTCAAACATTGTAATGATATTTGTAAGCAAACGTTATCATTTTCTGGTCTGAGCTCAGGAGCTTCCCTAAAGTCACTTAATTTGATAGCATGGAGGCCGGTCACAACGCTTATGAGAAAACTCAAACATTTTATCCGCCGCAAAAAGGAAGAATGGTTTGGCGGTAAAAAACTAGGCATCAAGGAATATCTCATCCTCACCGGGTTGATACTCGGTGGGTTATTCATAATTGGCGTCTTCGCGCTCACAGTTTTGATTGTAATCGTGAGTATTGGCCTGCCAGACGTCCATGATCTGGATAAACTCTACGTTTCCCAGTCCACCACTATATATGACCGTGAAGGAAATGTTCTGTATGTAAAACATGGCGGAGAAAATCGTCAGTACGTGCCATATGAGCAGATTTCACCGAATATCGTAAACGCTACGGTAGCAATTGAAGATGACCAGTTTTGGACCCATTCCGGTTTTGATCCTGTCGGTATTATCCGTGCCGGTGTGAATGATGTTGTTCATTTTGGGCCACAACAAGGTGGATCAACTATTACTCAGCAATATATTAAGAATGCTTTCTTAAGCTCTGAAAAATCTTATCTCCGCAAACTCAAAGAGTTAATTTTGTCCGTACAACTGGAACAAGCCTACGACAAAAAGAAAATTATGGAGCTCTACTTAAATAAAATTCCATATGGCAACAACGCCTATGGTGTAGAAAAGGCAGCCAATATTTACTTTAACAAAAAAGCTAAAGATCTGAACCTGGCAGAGAGTTCAATTCTCGCATCCCTGCCAAAAGGTCCAAGCTACTACAACCCCTATGGCGCTCATCTCTATTCATCAATAACCAAAGAGTTCACACCTGAAGAGCTCACATGGCGAAACATCCACGGTGAAGCGGATTTAAACGATAATGAGTTTGTGCGTGGTCTTATCGGTAAAAATATCGAACTGGATAAAGATCATAAAATATACGTGCAGGGCCGCACCGATCTGGTGTTAAAGGCCATGGAAAAAAACGGTTACATTCTTGAGGATGAAAAAAAGGAAGCACTGGCCAACCTTCAAACCATTAAGTTCAACGAATACCATGAGCAGATCAAACATCCGCATTTTGTTTTCTATATCCTGGATCAGTTAGAAGAAAAATACGGCAAGGAGCTTGTCGAATCTGGTGGTTTGAAAGTAACTACTACTCTTGATCCAAATCTTCAGGACTCTGCAGAACAGATTGTCAGTGACGTTTCCAAAACCAATGAAGAAAAATACAACGTCCGCAATGCCAGCCTGGTATCCATCGACCCAAAGACCGGCCAGATTCTGGCCATGGTCGGCTCACGCGACTATTTTGATAAAGATATTGATGGAGCAGTAAACGTGGCTGAACAGTATCGCCAGCCGGGCTCTTCTTTCAAACCTCTGGTATACGCGCAAGCCTTTTACAATCGCTATGCACCGGGCACAGTTATCTTTGATACTGAAACCAAGTTCGGTTCCAGCGCTTTCCCAAAAGACTTTGACGGCAAGTTCCGCGGTCCGTTGAGCATTCGTGAAGCGCTTGGCCAGTCCCGTAACATTCCAGCCATTAAAGCCTATTATTTAGCCGGTGAACAAAAACCGATTATCGATCTGGCTCAAAGAATGGGTGTTGAGTTCCTTGATCCAAATGCCGACTATCAATGGCCGCTGGCTCTCGGTGGCGCAGACGTAAAACTCACAAGTATGGTTTCAGCCTTCGGTGTGTTTGCCAATACTGGTGTACGTCATCCAGAAGTCTCTATTTTGAAAGTTGAAAACTCACAGGGTGAAGTTCTGGAAGAATGGAAAGACTCCCCTGGCGAAGAGGTTCTGGATCCCCAAATTGCCTACCTCATCAACAGCATTCTGTCTGATAAAGATGTTCGTCTGGGTGAAAATCTCACTCTTCCCGGAACCACCAACGCTGCGAAAACAGGTACTTCCAACCGCAAAACAAAATCAGGCAAATATCTGCCCCATGATCTTTTGGCCCTGGGTTATACGCCTTCACTTGTAACAGGCGTATGGACAGGCAACAACAGCGATGATGAGGGAGATATCTCCGTATATGCCGACGGTTATAACGTTGCCGCACCGATCTGGAAAAAGTTCATGACTGCAGCTTTGAAAGATAAACCTGCAGAAACTTTCCCTGTTCCTGAGGGCATCAAGCAGGTAACCATTTCAAAAATTAACGGAAAACTTCCGGGACCAAACACTCCGGAAGATCAACAAAAAGTTGAGGTCTTTGCCAGTTTCTCAGTACCGACGGAAGTGGATGACAGTGAAGTACCTGCGGAAATCGACACCCGCAATAACAAACTGGCGAACCAATATTGCCCTCCTGATTTTGTAAAAAATGTTATGTTCGTAAATGTTCATGATGTTGCTCCTTATCCTGAATGGGAAAAAGGCGCACTTGAATGGATGCAGGCAAACTGGCAGGAAAAAATGCAACAGCAGGGTACCGAACAGGGAAACATCATCTACGGCGCACCTCCTGAAACCGAATCCGAGCTCTGTAATGAGAATGTCTTTAATAGTAAACCAACTATCAGCATTCTTTCTCCAAACAACGACGACCATATCAGTTCCGGATCAAACTTCCCGGTAGAAGTAAAAGTAAACGCTGAAAACGGTATTAAAAAGGTGGAGTTCTATCTGGATAACAACTATCAATACTTCAGCGACAGCCTTCCGTACACAGGCCAAATGCGTCTGCCGAAGGGCGAAGGTTCAGGTGCTCACCACATCGTAACAGCACGTGCCATTGATAACTTCGGTTACAGCACAGATGCAACCATTGAAATTATCATCGGCTCCGGAGGTTCAACTTCAAGTACATCAAGCACATCAGGAAGCACAGGATCAACAAGCACTTCCACCGGCGGAACAACAACAACCAGCACAACTTCTACTTCGAACGGGAACGGGAAGTCGAAAAAAGATTCAACAATCTCTCCGACCGGTTTATTGCCTCCCGAGTTACCGCTGCCGCCAGTACCGACAATATAATAAACACCGGCAGTAAAATCCAAAACCACATTTCAGTATGAAGCGGGAAAGAAAAGATAAGCGGGATAATAAAATATCCCAGTAAATAATCGTGTATCAAATAGAGTTCATAGGAAATTCCACTCATCCACAAAAAAAACTTTGTGAGTTTTTTCGATTTTTCAATTTGTCTTCCAACCGCCAGAAGCACAATAAAAAGTCCGGGGGCCACCACCATATCAGAAAGCGCCCAGCCAAAGCGGTACATATTCAAAAAGAAACCGGAAAAGGTCAACAGTAAGCCTATTGTAACCGGCCACCATCCGCGGAATTTCTGCAAAAAATGTGACGACTGATGATACCACCACGCAAAAACCATCCCCAAACTAAACTCAAAAAGTCGCGGTAGAAAAAACGTAAACAAACTATAACTATTGGTTGTCGGATACACTACTCCCATCGGAACCGTGTCCAAAAAGTATGCGGCATATAAACGATATGCAAAAGTAATCAAAAAAATCGGTACAATGAATTTCCACGGACCGACTTTTCGTAACCACTTACTCAATAAAGGAAACAACAGATATAACTGTAAAATAAGCGGAATAAACCAGTACACACCGCTGAATCTTTGCAGCATCGCCGTATCAAAAAACAGAAAAGGAACACAAATTAATTTCACAATATCCACTCCATCAAATAAAAACGGTCCGGCAAAATTCGGAAACAAAATATTTCTGATCAAAATAATTCCAATACCCGCAAGAATAGAAATATAGAGCGGCCAGATAATACGTTTACACCGTTTCCATACATAGCCCCAAAACCCTTCCTTATCAGCTTTTTCAGGGTTTTTCAAAACGCTGTAGGCCAGTACAAAACCGCTGATCATCAAAAAAACATTCACAGCCATAAAGCCGTACACAAAAAGAAAACTGAGAATATTTTTGATCACATCTAAAAAACCTCCGCCTTTAAAAAGCTCAAGACGCGCAATGTTTGCAGCAACACCATCCGGCACCACCAAAAAGCTCGCGTCAAACCACCTCGAATAAAAATGGTAAACCACCACCTGCAAAATCGCCAACGCACGGACTAAATCCACGAGGACAATATGTTTGGAATGTTGAGGTTGGTGAGCTTCGGCCATGGTAGAAGCCTACCAACAACGAAAATTTTTGCAAGATGCAAGAAAGAAACAAATTACCTCAGTTTGGCAACGAGACTATCCCCTGCCAACCGTCCCGTCGCCCATGACGCCTGCAAATTGAAACCTCCCGTAAATCCATCCACATCCAAAATCTCACCGGCAAAATAAAGTCCGGGGCAGATTTTTGACTCCATGGTATTCGTATTCACCTCAGTTAACGGAACGCCTCCTGCTGTCACAAACTCATCGCCGGCACCGCGGCCCACTACTGTGAGCGGAAAGCGTTTAAAGCTTTGCAGAAGCTGTTTTCTCTGTTCTTTCGAAAGCTGTGCCGCCTGCATTGCATCGTCGATCTGCAAAAATTTCACCACGATCGGACACATGGATTTTGGCAAAAATACATCCACAAAATTCTTCACAGATTTTCTGCCGAGCTGCTGGATAGTTTCGTTTATTCTTTTAAATAAATTCTCCTCAGACTCATCCGGAAAAAGATCTATCGTCAATTTCAAAGGTTTCTCTTTTGTATAGGTTTCATAACAAGCCGCAGAAGAAAGGGCAAAAACCGCAGGTCCGGAAATGCCGAAATGCGTAAACACAAATGGCCCGGTTCGCTCATAATTTTTTGCAGCACCATAAAAAGTGATCTTCGCTTTTTCAAAAGACACACCCGCCACAGATTTCATCCACGGCTCCGCCATGATAAATGAGTTCAATGAAGGGGCTAATTGCGTGACGGTATGTCCCAAAGCCTTGGCAAAGGCATATCCGTCCCCTGTTGAACCTGTATGACGGTAAGCATTCCCGCCGGTCGTTAAAATCACAGCATCAAATAAAAATTTTCGTCCGTCCTTCAAAGTAATCTCAAAATTTTCCCCTTCTTTTTCAGCGACATCCTGACTATTTTTTAAGTGTTGAACCGAAACCACATCACTCCCCAACATAACTCGCACGCCCGATGCATTCATCTCTTTTTGCAGAGCAGCAACCACATCTTTGCCAATATCGCTCTTTGGGAAAACCCGTAAATCCTCCTCTATTTTCAGTTTCACTCCATGCTGTTCAAACCACTGCATCACTTTTTCCGGAGGAAAACGAAACATCGCTGACATCAAAAATTTCGCACCGCGCGGATAGTTCTCCAACAGCTTTCTCACATCAAAAATCCCGGTGGTCACATTACAACGGCCGCCACCACTGATCGAAACTTTTGCACCTAAATAGGCATTTTTTTCAAAAAGAAAAACGTCGATGGGCTCCTCTATAGAATTCCCGTCAGATGGAAATTCCAATCCTTCTAAAAGATCGGCACCTTTCTTCTCGATCACAAAAATCCCACCCTCTTTGAGTGCAACCGCAGCCATCATTCCCGCTGCTCCACCGCCAATAACTGCTACCTTCATAATTAAATATAATCAACTGCTGCCGGCAGACTACTCTTTTTAGGACCCTTACGAAACATTGGATATTTTTTCACAAATTCACGCAATTGTCCCAACTTTTCAACACGTTCCACTTTCAAAAAATGCTGATCATTATTATCCCCCTCGGCAAAACGCGTTGCAAACTCTTCGCGTGCTCCTAAAAACAAAAACTCACTCGCTCCCCGATAAATTTTCTCAAACAACGACCCCTCTTTCTCCTCTTTCTCCTCTTCCAAATCACGTTTTTTGGAAATCTCTTCAGGTTCATATACCCCATACCTGTTAAACAAAATTTTAAATTTTTGGTACAGTTTCGGACCCTTTTCATGCCACTCATCAAAGTGTCGCAAAGCTGCAGCCTGGATATCAGGATCAAAATTAAAATCCTCACGATCAATCATATGACGTTTCGCCAAACGATCACGCATCCTCACATACCAGAACACATTAGCTTTCATTTCACGAAGAAGCGCCTCTTTAATGGTGGTCTGAATCTCCTCAGACTGATGAATATCCTCACCGCGGACAATTTTTGCGCGATGCAAATAAAATAAATAACTCTCATAAATCTCCGGATTATTTTTTATCACTTCGCGAAGCATGGAAATCATGGCAGCATGCACAGCAGGATGTTTATCCACCTCAGGACCGTCAATAAAACCCAGATCCATAAAAGTCTCACGCATACGAAGATAAATCGCCGGATGCTGTTCCATGGCTTCACACAGCTTATCCACAAACACCTGTTTTTCCTCCGCACTCTGCAAATTCACCTGCAGATAATAAAAATCCTCACGTTCCAGTTGAGTCATCTGGGCAATAGAATCCAGTGCTGCCGGCAAAACTTCATAGGCACCACGCAAATTAATCCATTGTAAAAAAGCGCGGCACTCCTCGTAAACCACATCAGTAAAATACTCAGCCTCATGCGGATAAGGAAAATCTTTCTTATGTTCATTCACAAACTTCACAGCATCCTCAAATCGATTTCGCACAAAAAGTTTTCGCAGTTTTACACCAAAATATTTCGCTTTCTCTTCCAGTTCCACCTGAGTAGAATCACGTAAAGGCGTCTCCGCGGCCTGCACATAGGTATGAACCTGTCGCATCAAAAGATCATTCTTGTTTTTTCGGGCAATCCGCACCGCTTTTCGTTCCACAATCATCCGATCTTCCTCGGCAATTTCAGCCGGATACATTTTAGGAATATAAGGAATCTTAAAAGTTTTGGCTAAAAAAGGTGTTCGTTCAAACCAACTCCGTAAATCATTTCGGATCTCCGCACGACGATTATATAAATCCTGGCGTGCTAAAACTTCATGCAATAAACTGTCAGCCTCCTCCCGGCGATCCGCGACCACTTCACGCACTTTTTTCACATTAAAGACGCCTGATCTATTTCCCCAATCATCAGTCGGTTTTAAATCTTCATCTTTTGGGCCGTTGCCACTTTCATCCATAAAAGTCCTCAAAGGTTGCTAGAATAACAAAATATGTCATTTTAGGCAATCTTTTCTTCAGGCGCATTCAGATAGGTCTCCCAGGCCCCTTTCCAGTTCACAAAGCGCACAATCGGATACCCTTCCTCATTCTTTTCATACAAGAATTCCGGCCCTCCCGCCAAAGCTTCCGGCACCGTTTTTTTGCCGTCGCGCGAAGTAATAATGTATTCCGGCATAGCAACATTAGAAATTTTTCGTTTTAAACTTTTCATCAAACGCACACCCTCCTGCACCGACGTTCTCTGCACATCCGCCGCCGGCACGTTTGGCATACAGTGACTCAAATAGTAAGGTTTGATTCCCATCGTATACATTCCCATAAAAAGTTCATGAAGAATCTCATTTGTATTATTGATACCGCGAATGAGCGGAGTGTCCGTTAAGAGCATTGTCAACGCGTCACTGCAACGGATACGCGTAACCGCAGCCGCCAGATCACCCGTAAGCTCGCGCGGATGAATCAAATGCACACCCATTTCAGTTACAGAATATTTTTTCAACAGCGCACAAAACTCCTCATCAATACGGTATGGATTATGCGTCCACGCCCGCGTATGAATACGAATTGCCTTCACCTGTTCAATCGAGCGAATATCACGGAGCATCTCTTCCACACCCTTATTGTCATAGAGAAGCGGATCACCGCCGCTCAGAATCACCTCTTCAACTTCCGGCAGTTTTCGGATCGCCTCAATAGTCTCTTTCCAATGCGGACGACCACCATGCTTCTCTTCAACTGCATTAGACTGCAGTGATCGAAAACAATAAACGCAATATCCAAGACACGCATCAGCAGTATAAATAATCACCCGATTATCATACTTATGCTGCGCAATAGGACTGATCATCTCTTCCGGATTTTCCCAGTTCTCTTTTTGAGCACCATACTCATCCGGACGATTGCTATGATCCCAGATCTTCAATGGAAAAACCTGTCGAACGATGGGATCATCCATCAAAAAATTCCCATTCTCGTCATACTGCATCAAGGAAAAAACATAAGGAGTCACCTGAAAGCGGAAACCTTTTTTCTCCCACACGCTCACCTGTTCCAAAAAATCCGCACTTAAATTCGGAAATAATTTTTTTAAATACAACAAACTACGTACCGCATTTTGCTGCTGCCACATCCAGTTATGCCACTCTTGCGAAGTGACACTTTCAAAACATTTGGGCCGATGATCAAACGCGTCAAATAAACTCATGCTGCTTTCGCCAGAAATTTCTTGACCCTGACTATATCACAAGTTCTGCGCAGCAGTTCATAAAAGAAATCCATATTTCCCTGATCAAAAGCGCTCACTAAAGACTGGCCGGTTTCCTTCATACAAAGCTGTTCAAGTTTCTTAGCAGCAGGAACCTCCAGATGATTATATCCGCTATTATCATTGGCACCGTGCTTATGCATTGTATTGGCATCATTAAACCCTTCCAACAAATTTATCTTCGCAATATCGCCAAACTCATCACCGACAATTTCTTGTAAAGTGTTCAACCTTTGCTTAGACAATTTCTCTTCCAGTTCAATATCACAAGTACCTTGATGAAGATGTTTAATGTGACCCAGTTCATGACGCCACGCATGCAAAGCCCAATCAAAATTATCCAAAGTATGTTCAACAATATAACCCTCTTTCTCTACCGTAGGAACAAAAGCCGCAACATTTGAATCGAGGCCAGTATCATTCGCAGAAATTTTTAACTCCACCGCGATACTATTATCATTCGCGGCACCGTTTGGATTCAAACCATTATCGTTTGCCACCCCACCCGAATTCAGCCCCTCTACCACCTTGATCTCAATTTCACTCTCATGCGCCACACGCGCTTTGTGCCCCGTAATCGCTTCAATCTTTTTCAAGGTCGCCATTCTCTGCCTCTTAATTTTCAAAAATCTTCGAGTCTCATCATTAAGCTCCACGACAGGGTTATCAAGAAGATTATCAATCTTCTCTCCCTCATCGTGGTAGTCGTGGGACTCCATATATGCAACGAGTGTCATATGGAGATGGGTTACGGTTAGATATCATAATCCGCCTATTTTGCATAACCGTCAAGGGCACCAAAAAGCCTTAAAAGTAAGCCACTCACAGCATTTACTAATATTGAGAAATATTGTATAATAATATATAAATAGGGTTTTTCAAAAATCTATGTCTGAGCAGGCAAAACAAATAGGCCAATCACTGGAATATCTGGCTGAAATCGAGTTTGAGAACGCCGTTCGAAAAGAGGATAAAGAAAGCCCTCTTTTGGACGATGAACAGTTGGATCGATTACGTTTATGCGTAAAACTTCTAACCAACATTCAAACCAATTTAGGAAAGCTTGAAGATGGCCCGATTAAAGTGCGCTTTAACCAGTTTGACGCCATTACAAAATTCATTGAGTTTATTGAAAATGCCGGCGAGGGAGATCGTCTGGGATATTTTCAACAGCCCACTGGCGCGGGTAAAACCATTCTTATGGCCATACTCGCAAAGCTGTGTTCTGTAAAAACGCTGTTCCTCGTACCAAGAGGAAATCTATTGGAACAAACCGTCGAAGCTCTTGAAAAAGCCGGTTTTGATAAAAAAGATATCGGTATTGTTGGTAACAGAAAATTTCAAACCGGGAAAAATATCACCGTTTGTACATATCAAAGCCTCCCCCGCCTCATGCAGGAAGGTGAAAACGGTTACGAGTTCGTAGTATGTGATGAAGCGCATCGCGGCATCGGTGAAGAAACAATCAAACGTTTTGAGGAGATGGGAATAGAAAACGAAGACTCTGAACCGGAAGATAAGCTCACCTTCGATGACATTAAAAATTATGTTCCGCAAAAAGCCATGCGGGTTGGATTCACCGCTACGCCAAATCTGAAAAATAAAAAAGTCAGCGAATACTTTAGAAAGCTCATCCATTCAATCACTTTTGCTGAACTCATTAAGGCAAAAATTCTGGTGAAATTTAAGCTCGTCCACACGGAAGGAACAGTATACGACAATGATATTTCTGATAAAGAAATTTCCCGGGAAGATGAAATAAAAATCCTCGAACGCGAACAAATATACGAAAAACTTATTCATAAATATTTGGAAACTTGTGAAAAAACCGGCAAAAAATTAAAGACTGCAGTTTTTTGTGCCAATAATAACGAATGTAAAAAATTTCAGGATAAGGCTGATGGGTATGGCCTGAAAAGCGCAATCGTTACCGCTAAAGAAACTCAAAAAAATCCGCACGCTTTAAAGCAGGCCGAAGCCGCCATGATGCGGGGTGAAATCGACTTCATTATCACTGTTGAAAAGTTGGGCGAAGGTTGGGATTTCCCGCCACTGGAAGGTGCTATATTGGCCCGAGCCACGCTGAGTCCAGTAAGAATTATTCAGCCAATTGGACGCGCTGCCAGAAGCTACACCGACCCTGAAGGAAACGAAAAAAAATACGCATACGTTTTTGAAACAGAATGGAAACGCATGAAAGGCAGAAATGATAAGAAAAGCGATCCTCCTGTTAAATCTGCCAGCGAAAGAAATCCTGCAGATGGGGCAGATGTGTTCACAGAAAACACCAGAGCACGAAGAAAACCTCTCAGTGTTGCCCAGTCATTAATAAATTTGGGAGAATCAGATATTGAAGAAATATGCGAAAATGCCGATGGAGAAGAACTTGAATATGAATCTTATACCAAAGCGCCCGAAGGATGGGTCCCGATTTATTCACTTCCCGCAAAACTCGGAACTGACAGTTCCAATGTCTATCGATGGTCTGCAAAAGCAATAAATACACATGGACGGGAGGATTGGATAAAAATGTACCTCAATGAAAATGATCGTCCTTTTGATTATTGTGCTCCAGAACTTTTGGCAATATTAGAAAAAAAAGCTGCTGAAAGACCTGATCCTGCCCCAGATGGTTGGAAAAATATCGAATCACTTATCGGTGAGTTACAAGCAAGTCGCCACACAATAGAACAAATTGCCGATACATATCGCACTGACCACCCTGAATGGTTTCATTATTATGCAGGGAAAAACAACAACTCGGTAGAACATTTTGCCCCGGAACTGATCGAAATAATTCGCGTCGAATCCGCAAAAAAGATGGTTTCTGCACCGGCAGGTTGGATCAGTTCGACCGATGCAAAAACGCAACTCGGGGTTACTTCACAGTTTTTACAAAAAAGTGCTCAACCATACCTTGCAACTACCCCAGATCAGTCCGGAAAATTTCGTGCAAAAAATGGTAAACTGGTAGATTATTATCACCCTGATATTATCGCGAGTATTAAAAAAGAGATGGAGACAAGACCTGAGGTAGCTCCGGAAGGATGGGTAACAATCGGAAGCCTCATGCTTGAAATTAAATCAAATGACAAATCAATTAAACGAATAGCCAATCCACTGATAGCTGCAAACCCGGCATTAACAAAAAAATACCTGGATAAAACAAACAGGGAGTTCGATTACTATTCACCGGAACTGGCAGCTGTGATAAGAAAAACTGTTTTGTCACAGAGAGAAAACAAACCGGCAGATGGATGGAAGAATCTGCCTGAACTGAGAAAAGAGTTTGGCGTTTCTGATGATTTCCTTATAAAAATTGCTAAAGAAAATACCCCGGCAGACGCAACATGGAGTAAAGAGTACACAAACATTTCAGGCTGGACCTCAACTTATTACTCTCCGGAACTAATTGAAATCATGGAAGCAAAAGTGAAAGAAAGACCAGAGTCAGCACCTCCAGGTTGGATGACTAAAACCAGCCTCGAAAAAAAACTTAAAAAAAAGGGCCAAACAATAGAAAAAGCTATCGAAGAACAACGACTCAGTAATCCAGAAAGGTTCAAAATGTATCTAGATAAAGGCAACCACCCTAGCGAACACCTTTCCCCAGAGGCCGTTGAGTACATCACTCAAAAAGTGAACGAGGCCAAAAATTCATAATGGTCGGGCGATTCGAAGAATCGTACCCGGGCACCACGCCCCCAAAAGGGCAGTGGTTGGGCAGTTGCGAAGCAATTGCTACCGGGTCACCAGAGCCCCCGGAAAGGGCGAATGGTCGGGGTGGCCGGACTTGAACCGACGACCTCGTCGTCCCGAACGACGCGCGCTACCAACTGCGCTACACCCCGTAAGTAGCGAGTAAAGCGGTCCGTAGCGTAAGAAGCCCGAACTCTGTGAGGGCGACTGAAGCGCAGGACTCCGAGTTAAAAATAAGGAACTTATTTTTGACGAGGAGAGCTTTACCCTATTCCGACATGCGAGAAAATCCCTTGCTCTAGTCATTATATCAGCTTAATCTGGCCATGCTATGAAAAAACTTCTTGCCGGCCTGTGTATCGCTTTCCTAAGTGCTATTTTGCTAACCGCATGCACGCCGACAGCACCCGAACAAACAATTCCAAAACCACCCAAGGAGGAACAGAAGAAGCTGGAATGGAAAGAGGTTGAAAAAGGCCTCTCCTACAGTACTTTTAGCGAGACTACCGTAACCGGGGATGAAAAAGATCTGATCCTGGTTAAAATCGACCCAAAACTTTTCACCTTCGATATTTTCGAAAATCCCGATCAAGACACTGCCAAAACCATCAAAGAGGTTCACGAAGAAACCGGGGCAAAACTTTCTTTCAATGGCGGATTTTTTACAGAAGATTTTAAACCGACAGGCCTTTTAATTTATCACGGTAAAAAAACTCGCAACTCTTCTGGTGCAGATTTACTGAACGGTATTTTTGGCATCAAAAAAGATGGCACCGTAAGTTTATACAGTCAGAACGTCTCCCTGAAAGATGAAGAATACGATTTTGCCATTCAAAATGGCCCTGTTCTCATTGATGAAAACGGGTCAGTCCAGATCACCAAGGACACCGGGAAAACCGCTAACCGAACAGCCATAGGCATTGACAAGGATGGCAATATTGTGTTGATTATACTGAAGCAAAGTCTACTGAATCCAAACAACACCATTTCGCTTTACGAGTTCGCCCAAATCCTCAAAAATACTGATGCTTTGCGCCCGCTCTATCTGCATTCGGTACTGAATCTGGACGGCGGCCCATCCACAGGCATGATGATCACCGACGAGTACTACCCCGAAATGGAGCGCGTTCAAAATATTGTCTACGTAAAAAACCGTACAAAATGATCGAAAAAATTCATATTATCAGCGACACCGAACTTGGAAGAAAAGATGTGATGGACGCATTTTCTTCGGACGATTTTTTTGTAAATTTTGTCGAATCCATTCACAGCAAAAAAGAGAGAGAAAAAGCCATTCTTGTTATCAACGGTGATGTTTTTGATTTCCTAAAAATGGCTTATCATAAAGAATATCCACGCTACATCACTGAGTCCATTTCACTCTGGAAACTTAACGAAGTTTTCAGCCATCATCCAAAATTTTTTAAAGTTCTCAAAACTTTTCTCAAGAATCCGGATCATGAAGTTCATTTTATCATCGGTAATCACGACGCTGATTTAGTATGGCCGGGACTACAGGCACAAATAAAAAGTGCTCTCGACAACAAAGACCGCGTGCACTTCAACTACTGGTTTGAAAAGAAAAATGTTCATGCCGAACACGGCCATTTATTAGATCCGTTTTTCACCATCAATACGGCAAGGCCAATCGTCCGCTTCAAGGGTCAGGAGATCCTCAACACGCCTTTTGGCAGCCAAATCTGCTTCCATCATTTAATTCATATTAAAGAGATGTTCCCGCATGAGGAACAATGTTTTCCGAAAGAGTTGGTGTTAGAAACAAATCCAACGCTTCGCAAAGAAAAAAAGAAAACATTTCACCAGCTTTTATTCAGAGAAATGATCATCAATCCGCTCACGCACATAGGTGATCCAACTTATCAGGTACCATATTTCAAACTCCTCGATCATTTTGTTCGTTATGGTATGGATGTTCTGGATGACGCCCGTTTTTTGCCGCTCGCTATCAAACGTTTAATCAAACGACATCCCGGGAAACCTTTATATGTATTGGGTCATTCACACATACTTGGTGAACATACTTACAAAAACCACCGTATTCTCGTCACAGACACATGGCGTGATGAGTTCGATATCACTCATAACATGGCGAAAAAACCAAAAACCGTTGCTCAGGTCGTTTTAGAAGCTGACCAGATTGCTGAGGCGACGCTCCGGACTCTTCCAAGTTAAAGCACGAGTGATATAATCTGCGCATGCAAAGCGGGGTATAGCGCAGTTGGCTAGCGCGCACGCATGGGGTGCGTGAGGTCGTCGGTTCAAATCCGGCTACCCCGACCACTGTCCCTTTCCGGGGGACGTGGTGCCCGTGTACGATTCTTTGAATCGCCCGACCATGACCAAAACACACATGACTAAAAAATGGTATTCAAAAATCAAACTACCGGATTGGCTCTTCGTGTTTTTTCCGACATATTTTGTTTATTTACTCACCGTTTATCCAACGGTTGGCACGGAGGATTCCGGCGAATTGATCGTTTCCGCGGCAAATCTTGATATTGCCCATCCACCCGGTTATCCGCTGCACACTTTGCTCGGCAAACTTTTCACTATTCTGATTCCGTTTGGAAACATCGGCTGGCGAGTGAACTTAATGTCCGCTTTTTTTGGTGCCACAACTGTAACCGTTGTTTATCTGTTACTCAGAAGACTGGTCAAAAACGACTACATCGCTATGAGTTCTGCTCTTCTGCTAGCTTTTTCCGATATCTTCTGGTCTCAATCCATCCGTACGGAAACCTACACACTCCATACTTTTGCGCTCATCAGCATTGTGTATCTGCTCTTCCGTTGGCATGAAACCAAAAAAGAAAAATTTATTTTCTGGGCAGCCCTGGCAACAGGCCTGGGTCTTGCCAACCAGCACGCACTTTTTCTAGCAGGGGTACCTATCATTGCCTATGTGCTTTTCAAACAATGGAAAGTCATCCTCTCCCCCAAAATCGTTGCCGGATCGCTCCTCTGTCTTTTTCTGGGACTCAGCGTCTATGCCTACCTGCCCATCCGTACCTATCTGGCACCCTATGACAATCCCGCATATATCAAACACGAAGGCCTCTACACTTGGGATACTTTCAGCGGCTTCGTGAATCGAAAAATTTATGGCGGCACTATCAATGTAAGTCAGGAATCAGAAGAGTATGTTATTGCAAATCCAATTACAGAATTTTTCAAATCCATCTTCGATACAGTTGCACCTTATGTTCAAACGTATGCAGTAAATAATGTCGGCGGCCTGTTTATGATGCTACGTATTATCTTTGAACAGCTCTTTCTGCTGCCGATCATTGCCTTTGCGCCGGGCTTCGTTTATCTCTATAAAAAACATAAAAAATTCACACTGCTTTTGGGTGGTCTGCTTTTTTTCTACACATCGGTGCAGCTGGTTTTTATCAATGTGAATGCTGATTTACATCCGTATACACTTTTCAGCAATCGTCCATTTTACATGTCAGCGATTGTTATTCTCACGGTTGTCTGCGGATGCGGTCTGGCCTTTATGATCGACGCGGTTGAAAACAAAAAAGCCCGCGCATTTCTTTCCTGCTTTATTCTCGTACTTCCTTTTCTGCCTTTAGCAGCAAACTTCACAACCAACAACGAAAGTCACAACTATTTAGCTCACGATTTCAATCGTAATCTTCTGGAAAGTCTACCGCAAAACGCTTTCCTTATTACAACCGGCAAGGACAACCTCACCTTCCCTTTATACTATTTGCGAAAAATTGAACACATCCGTCCGGATGTAGATCTGGAAGTATATTACGGCCGCGAATGTGTAGATAAAAATCTTATGGAAAGTCGTCTGGAAGAAAAAGAACAACCGGCAGTATTTATCGACCTGCTTCCCTGCCATTACTCTTCATTGAAACTGACTCCCTATAATTTTGTTTACGCCTACGGCGACGCCGACCGCCTACCTGAACAGAAACCGGACGTATTTACCCGGATTCGCGGTATGCGTCCGCAAATGGACTATATGAATAATCGTTTGAAGGGTCTGTATTATCTCAAGATGGCCATTCTGAATATGGATAAGGATACCAACAAAATGAACTTCTACTTTGATAAGCTGCAGCAAGAAATTCCAAATCAAGACACCTTCAAATGGTTCATCGAAGACTTCTTCCAGGGTAAAGACAACACCGGCATGTTCTAATATCTCAACAAAAAAAGGCCCCTCATTTCTGAAGGGCCTTTTATTAGTTACAACTATTTCTTTTTCGGATTGCGCGACAAAATGTAGTAGTAAACCCCACCGCCGCCGAGTGCCAGTACCACTAGCACAATGATCCAGAATAACGGACCTTGTTTTGTAGCAAAATCTGCCAATGCCCCGAACCCAAGGAAACCATTATCAGTTTTTTCAGCCGCGCCTTTCAAAGTTTCAGCTCCAGGTTCAACTGTGCCAAAACCCACGCCTACATTAAATAACACTTTTACCGTGTCACTTTGAGCATTATCACGTTTGCGAGTCGCCTGTACATACACCTCATGCGAACCGATTGGCAGCTCTTCCGGTGTTTGAATGGCAAACTCTCCACTCTTGGTATCTGCGATAAGTGCTGAAGTCGTCACCACACTACGCCATGTAGCAGTCACGCGGTTACCGAACTCACTTTGACCCTTGAGTACCGGTTTCTTATCACGAATCTCAACACGTAAATTTTTCAAAATAACGTCGTCATCAATGCTCTGATCTGCCAGTTTTTTAGGAGCAGGTTTTGTTACATTCAAAGTTGAATCGATGATGATGTGAACCGGTGGAGATTGAGTAATAGATTTCTTTGAGGCTTCAATAGCTTTGGCTAAAACCATATATTTACCATCACGGATCGGCTCATCAACCTGGAACAGGAAAATATTATTTTCATCAACGGTTGTATCTCCCAAAATCTTTTCGTGACCGTAATCGTTGCGGAGAACCAAACGTACTGTTGCACCAATCGGAGCCACACCCTTAATCAGAGGAGTGTTGTCACCAATAAGTTGACCTTCCTGGAAGCTGGTCACACGTACGCCCATATTTTCAATTGAACCAGGGTCATTCGGATCCAGAGGATCAGTTTGGTACTCAAGCATTTCTTCAGCATCACTGAAGCCATCATTATCAGAATCTTGCAGTGTAGGATCTGTACCAACCTGGTACTCAATACGATCAGAAACACCGTCGCCATCAGTATCAAGAGTACCGTCAGTTACCTGAACGTTGTATTGTTGTTCCCATGTATCAGCAACACCGTTACCGTTGGCATCGTCAGGAACAGAGTTTGGATCAAGCGGATCGCTGTTAAAACGCACCTCTTCCGAATCACTGTAATTATCACTATCGGTATCGGTCTTTAACGGATCAGTCTTATAAGTCTTCACTTCATCGTAATCTGACAAACCTTCTGCATCAGTATCTTTAAAGAACGGACTGGTCTTATAATCACTCAACTCTTCATTATCCTGGAGCTGATCTTGATCAGTATCTTTATTATTTGGATCGGTGAAGTAGACTGTATTTTCAATATAGGTCTTCAATGTATCCTGATCCGGATCACCATATTCTGTATTATCAAAATCTGAACCTTCTAAGTATTCATTCAGATTTGTAAGCATGGAATCAAGTTCAGCATCAGTTATATAATCATCAGGTCTGTAACTTGTTCCAGGAATACATTTAATCATATTCGTTTCACAGGCCTTGTTGATATAACGTGGATACCACCACATATATTCACGGCTTGGAACAACATCCGTAAATGGAGTGGTCTGATCCAAAACGCCTTGAGGTCCGCCAAGTGTGGCTTCAAGTTCATCGTAATATAACCATTTCATCAGATCGGTAGTATTCAAAAGAACCTTCAGGGCCTCCATACGGGTAATAACCTGATATGGTTTAAACGGACTGTCGGTCTCTTCATAATAACCCTGGATAATACCAAGCAAAGTTCCGACGTTCACATAATAAGAGTCTTCCATTTCCGGTTTCACATCCGGATACAACTGGAGCTGTCCAAGACTAAAGAGCGGTGCAGCCAAAGCGCGTGGCACCTTAAATCCGACAAAACGGTTTACTGCATGAATAATATCGGCAACCGGTTCAGTAGAAACGCTGACACTTTGATATTTGGTCACGCTTAAAAAGATGGAAAGACAATCATCAATATTGTTCAGACATGATTGAAGAAGATCTTTCTTTTTTTCATCTGTCTTAAACTCCTGAATCGTGCGCGCCATAACTTCGGCACGGGTTACACTTAATTCTGGTGGAAGGAAAACCGGACTTAAAACAATCTGTGGAGTTTGTGGAGTTGGAGCCGGTGGTGAATTAATTTCAATTACAGGAATTTCAACTTCAGTAACTACTGGAAGTGGAGATTCCGGAGTTGGAACTGAATAACCCGGTTCTTTAATAGTTGGAGGAAGATCCCCTTCCGGACTTGGGTTTGGTCCAACCTCTTCACCTGGAGCTGGTGGGCTTGGTGGAGGTGGAGGAGGTTCAGGTGTGGGAGTTGGTTCCGGAGTTGGGGTTGGCTCTGGAGTCGGAGTTGGTTCCGGTGTCGGTTCAGGTGTTGGAGTTGGCTCCGGAGTTGGGGTTGGCTCTGGAGTCGGAGTTGGTTCCGGTGTCGGCGTTGGTTCCGGAGTTGGTGATGGACTTGGACCTGGAGGTGGCGGTTGTGGTCCACCGCCGCCGCTAACTATAACTTGAAGATGAGCGTCACCGGTTTTGCCGCCATAAGTTGCAGAAACTATGACATTACCGCCATCAACACCTGTAGCCAGTCCTGCGTTATCAATGGTGGCTATACCATGATCTGTCGTGTCCCATGTTGTAAAACTGTTCGTTGTTATATCCATAGTCTCATCTGGTGTTGGATCTGGACGATCAAAGACAGCCGTTGCCGTAAACTGTCTCGTTTGATTTCTAATGACAGTTGTTGGGTCTGGTGTTACCACAATCGAATCCGGAGTCTCCAATAAACCGATACCGACAGTCGTCGCGTATGCCAGTGGCAACAACAATTGTGATGCAGCATAAAGCCCCAAAACCGATATGAAGAGAGTTTTGCTGCCTTTGTATTTATATTTTTGCATGGGTATGTTCATAAAATTATCTCAGAATTATAACACACTTTGCCTAAAACGTAAATAACTGAAAACGACTACTCATCTTTCATCAATTTTTCTAAAAGTGTGGTTTGACGGTTTATTGAATTTGAGGTATAATTTTCTGATTGCTTCGAATTTATTTTTTCGACGGGCAACCAAAATAAAAAATAAAAATTTCATGAGAAAGAAACTGCATTTCATCACAGGAATTTTGTCGCTTGCTCTCTTGTCAGCGCCGTTGGCCTTCGCTTCAAACGGCATTGCGATTACCGTTAAAAATCCGGATCCTTACACAAATAATCAAAGTTGGTTTGTGTATGAAAAACTTCCGGGTGATGTTATTGAAGATGTAGCAACAATCAAAAATCAGGGTGACGAAGATGCTCATGTGAAAGTCTACGCTGTGGATGCAACCAGCAACTCTTCTGGAAGTTTTATCCTCAAATTTCTGAATGACAAACAGGTTGGTGTGGGCGCATGGACCGATGTAGATTCAAAAGAACTCACCATCAAACCTTCTGAAAGAATAGATGTACCTTTTAAAATTACTATTCCGGAAAACGCCACACCAAGTGAATACTATGGCGGTATCGTTGTTGAAACCGGCGGCGATCTGGATGCATTAAAAGACTGTCCGGTTGAACCAAATCAGTGCGCAACCAATGTCAGCGTAAAAACCCGTATTGGCAGCCGCATCTATTTAACTATCCCGGGTAAAATATCAGAAAAAGTTTCATGGACAGATTTCAGTTTCGACCATGGCTGGGATGGACAGGCATATTTAACTTTCGGCATTAAGAATGAAGGAAATGTTGCCTACGAACCAACTGCCCAGGTAGAAATCTACGATCAGGACAATAAGCTTTATGACCGTTTTGAAGCGCAACTTGGCGACAGTTTACCGGGTACAAACTTCATAAAAAAAGTCCCTTGGACTAAAAAACCGGGTTTATTTGGAAACTATACAGCAAAAGCGACTATCAATTTTGTAAAAAAATTCCAGGACACCTCCAATCTTCATGGTGCCAGCTACACAGACAATAAAGTTCTGAATATTTTTGTAGCGCCTTGGAACAGTATCATCATCAGTTTAATCATCCTTGCCATTGTGGCCTTCTTTGCTATCTCACAAAAACTCTGGTACCTGCGAAGGGCCAAAGCCTGGACCAAATACCAGGTCAACGGAAATGAAGATATTACAACGGTCGCAGAAGAAAAACACGTTTCCTGGAAACTCCTCGCAAAAGTAAATCATTTGAAAGCTCCTTATATTCTTCATAAAGGAGACTCTATTAAAGTGCCGCCTAATAAAAAAAATGAAAAATAAAAACAACCAATCAGGATATCTTACAATGGCAGTACTCGCAGTACTCGTCCTAAGTAATGTATTGTTAAATCTCCAATGGTTCCCTATTGAAAAAACCGACGCTTTTGCCGTAAGCGCAGATGAAAAAAACGGCAACGACAATAATACTATAAATGACGGAACCTCCCAGGGTTCTTCAGATGTTGCAGTCAACGCCAACGGCGGTTACGTCGTCACCTGGCAAAGTTTTAATCAGGATGGTAGTGGTAACGGTATCTATTTCCGTCGCTTCACCAACCAAGGAAATGTCATTGCTACACAAGATAGTTTTGCCGATTTAAGAGTAAATACAGATACCTCCGGCAATCAAAACGATCCGGCAATTGCCATGGATCAGGAAGGTAACTTTGTTATCGTCTGGGCTGGCAACGGCAGCGGTGATAACCAGGGTATCTTTATGCAGGCTTTCGATAAAAATGGTAGCACGATCGGCAGCCAGATTCGTGTAAACTCAAATGCAGCAGGCGATCAATATCTGCCTTCAGTCGCAATAGATTACAATGGAACATCCAACCCAACTACCAATCCAAACGTAGTTGTTGCTTGGTATTCCTGTAATGTTGGCTGTACAGATAGCGACATATATTACCGCACAATTGGCGTAAATTTCACCTCACCGGCCGTCACTCCAATTGGCACTGAAACACTTGTAAACACATACACAGCAAACTACCAGCATGAACCATCCGTTGCCATGAATAATTTCGGAGAGTTCATGGTTTCCTGGCATGGATCAGGTTCAGGATTCACAACTGATGACGAAGCCTGGATTCAGGCCTACGATAATGATGGAACTACCTGGGGTGACAATCTCAAGGTAAACAACTCATCAAGCGCTTTCCGAACTGACCTCGCTGCTGACAAATCATCAGATGGTATTCTTGGTGGAAACTTCTTTATAAGTTACGACGGCATATCTTCGGAGGATTCTGACGGCGGTATTATGGCAAAAATGATTCCGCGTTGTACATCCATCGGATGTGATATTTCCAATTCACTTGAACTCAACGTAAACTCATCAACCACAGGCACTCAGATAATCTCAAATATTGCTGCTGACGGTCTGGGCAACTTCAACGTCTCATGGGTAGATGAACGTGCCGATCTCGATGGTTGGGATATTTTTGCACAAAATTACAAATATAATAAAGGCAAACCGTATAATGCTGTTTCACGCACAGGCAGTCAGTTCCGCGTAAATTCTGCTCGAAGTCAGGAAGGAACTGCCGACGATGAACAAACTGAACCTTCTGTAGGCATGGCTGGTGACGGTTTTTATGTCGTATCATTTACAAGTTATCCAACAGGAAATCAAAATAATGCCGATGTTCATTTCCAACAGTTCGTTTCAGAAATGTTGAAAAACGGTTATGAAACTCGTGAAAATCCTACAGATGGAGCATCTCCTATCAGTCAGACATCAACCAAGGTTGCCGTTTCACCATCAGGACTTTATGCAACTACATGGATCGATCAAGCAGATGGTGGCGTAAAATTCACTCTGCGTGACAGCAATAATAATAATGCAGTAGTTGGTACAGCAGGTACCCGCGTGGACAGTCCTTCAACCGGCCCAAACAGCTCCCCATCCGTATCTTTCTTCCAGGACACAGATCTTGCAAGTCCGGGCTACGGAAGATTTATTATCGCCTGGGAAGGCGTTGGCATTGGAGGCCGAGACGTTTATTATCGTGAAATAAGTGCAAGTGGGACACCACTTGGAACAGAAACACTTCTCTCAAGTACAATTACTGGTCTTGAACTCTATCCAAAAGTTGCAGCAGGTCTTTATGAAGAAAACAGTGTTGTTCATGATTACTTTACTGCTATCTACACTGAAGACGGAAATACAGTAAACTCAGTATTTCATGACGACACCGGAACTAGTGAACATGTGCTGTTTAATTGCACATCATTCGATGTATGTAACCAAACAGCAGTCGAATATAACGGCGTCGAAGACCGCGCCCTGTATGCCTGGAATGAAGATGTTGGTGATAACGATATTTATGTACAGCGTGCAAATAATCGTGGCACACCATTAGGTTCTCCTATTGCTGTGGCTACGGGCGATGGACTAAATACTTTTCACTATAGTCCTGACACTGCTTTCATCAAAACCGGCAATGAGTTTGTCGTAACTTACGAACAGGACGATAGCGCCGGCGAACGTGTAATGGCTAAAACCTACAACTTTAATACCGGAAACCCAATCCAAAACATTACTATCAGTACATGTACTTCTTTCTGTAGCGATACAAATCCAAAGGTTGCTGCCATGCCTTCAGGCTATAACGGCTATGATGGTGCAACATTATTTGCCTGGGATACCACACCTGATGGCACAGATGACAATGTCTATGGTGCACTCTGGTGGTATGACGATTCCGGAAACAGTTTCGCTCAATTCAGTCCGAACTTCAGAATCAGCAGTACACAAAATGGTAATCAGTTTTTACCTTCCGTAGATATGAACAACTATGGCGATATTATCGTGGGATGGGAAGGTGAATGGGAAAGTGTCCCAAATGCCTCCAGCATCCAAACAGACACGGAAGCATCCGTAAGCCAGTTGTTATACAACCCGATTTACGCTGAACCACTGCCTTCTCTCGAGCCTTCTGCTCAACAGCAGGTTGAACAAGGTGGTCGAACCATCTCAGTTCCTGACGCACTTGTATTCCCATCTGTAAATGTAAATCTCGCAACTTCAACAACTCAAACCGTATCCATTCGTGATGCACAAAATGGTGGTTGTTCCACCTCCCCTACTCTTGACTGTACCGACCCGGCTTCAAAATTCATTCAAGTCGACGACCTGGACGGATTACCATTTACTTTAACAATCGTTGCTGACACTGACTTTGTAAATGATGCAGACGGACAAACCTACATTACCCGCAACGATTTCTCAGTAAGAAACTGGGATCAGGATCCTACCAGCACCCCAGATGAATGTGGCGACGATCCGGTCTTCTGTTTTGAAACAGTCAATCCGGTCCCTCCTCCGGTTGCACCAACCTTCGCTCTTGATGCAAGTACAACAACATTCCAACCATTAAACACTTCCCGCACTCTTGCTACGAAAACAGGAAATGACATTGGCAGCTGGAAAATCTACCCAGACTGGCAACTCACTATTCCTGCTCTTACACCTCCTGGAACTCACAGCACTACGATCACAGTAACACTGCAATAACATGAAAAACACTCGTATCTACAAACTGTTGTCACTCGTTTCTTTGGGACTTTTTGCTCTCAACTTTACGCCTGTGCTTGCCCAGGTTATGGAGATCGAAGTTGTAGGTGGCGGATACCATCTCAAGGGCCCGGACACTCTCAACTTTAGTCCCGTTACTGCTCAATTTGCTAATCAATCCACAACTCTGGATGTTCGTCAGGCTGACCCGGGTGGTCCGGAAGAGTTTCTGGAAATCCGTGATGAAAATGGCGGTCGCCCATTTAGCGTCAGTGTGGTTGCATCAGATTTTAGCAGCACAAATCCTGCAGGAAACGTTATCGACGCAACAAACTTTGAAATAAAAAATAAAGACAATAGCGGAGGAACGACTGACATCGATGCACTCAGTGGATCTTCACTCGGCATTGTCTCCCTTAACGCAGAAACGAATACTGAAGTTTCCCTTGATGTCTCCCGTTCACTTTTTGACGGCGCAGGAACTGCTCCTGGCGTATGGCATATCTACCCGGTATTTACCTTGAATATTCCTTCCGGAACACCTCCGGGCCTCTACAGCGCAACTATTACATTTACTGTAACCTAAGCGGAAATCATGTCACTAACAAAAACAAAAATTAGCGTTCTCGGACTCGTTCTTGCTCTGTCTGTAAGCTCACAGATTGCAAGTGCAGCCTATATCGATTTTGGCACATTGGATGTCCATCCGGTAGCAGTTCAAAACGAAATTTCCAAAGACTGGTTCATTCAGTATTTACAGCCTGGACAGAAAAAACAGGAACAGATTGAAGTTTCCAACTTCAGCGCCAAAACAAAAGAGTTAAAACTGTATGTTGCCGACACCGACGTAAATGAAGGAACAACTTTCTACGCCAAAGGCCTCGATCAAAAATCAGAAGACATGAACGGCTGGATCAGTTTACCTGTTGAAAGTCTTACTCTCAAAAGCGGTGAAAGCAAAAAATTCAGTGTAAACTTTAACGTTCCGGGAAATGCAGGCGTAGGTCTCCATACCGGTGCAGTTATGGTTCGCGAAGTTGTAAAACCTGACAATGTTTCCCAAACATACGCACTTGAAAAGGGTGTTCGCGTATACCTCAACGTCACAGGCCCTGCGATCACCAACGGTGAAATAACCGGCGTACAAACTTCTACAAGCGCCAACCAGATCACCGCAAACATTCAAACCAAAAATCTTGGAACCACAGATTATATTTCCAAAGGAACAATCAGTCTCCAAAATATTTTTGGCCAGACCGAAACAGAAAAAACTGACCAGTTAAAAGTTCGCCCAACCGAAGAAAAACCTCTCACTATTAGCATAGAAAAGCCATCTTTTGGCTTCTACCATGTAATGTTCACGACAGAAAATCAAACAGCAGAAATCGGTAACATCGTTGTTGTACCGGCATGGACACTTCTTATTTTTGCAGCACTCGTTCTCTTGGTTGCATTCAAACGTGGTCAAAAAGCAGCACCATCTTTTGTTGCGCTAAATATCGGTGATCTCTTCAATACAGCAATTGAAAAAATCAGTATCGGCACAAAAACCGTCGTCTTTGAAAAAAGCGTCGTTTATTTTGTTCTGCTTTTGACTTTTGTATCAACAACTCTCTGGATCACAAGTCTGAATCCGGGTAAAACATTAGCCCAGGATCTCAATAATAGTAAAACAGCAAACTCTTATGTTCTTACGGTAAAATGGGGCAATCTTCGTCATCTTCATTTGCCAGCAAACTTCACCAAAGTGTGGCACGGCCAACTCTCTTTCCAAAATGCCGATGTCGAAATCCAGGACCTTCTGAATTTTGAACATGATGATGGTGCCCAGTTAACAGACAGTGGAACAACCGTAAACTTTAACGTAACCACAGGTCCTGATAATGATGGAATCAAACTTCAGATTGAGCCAAAATCAGATGAAATCCCAACCGTAACTTTCAATCTGGACGGCAGCGCTTATACCTACAAAATCACAGATCTCGTCGGTTCAAATTTTGTCTTAAACCAGGGTCCATGGGGCGTGTATTTTAATGCTGAACTCGGTGCCGAACACATTGTCGGCGTCACAGAACTGACATCTGAACTCAACGCCACTGGTGAAATTGAAGCAACACCAGAACCTTTTGCAAAAATCCCTGAGCTGGAAAACTTATTTACAGCAGATTTACCTGCAACTCCGGAAGTACTGGCAGAATTCGTTCTAAGTTCAGATTACGTTCAGGACATCAATAAAGCTCATGAAACTGCACAGGTACAGACAGATCCAATTCTGATTGAAGCACTTCAGGCAACTCCGGAAGTTCTTGGCGATATTGCCGCAAGTCCAGACCTGAACTTCATTTTCATTCCAACAGAAACAGTAAGCTTCCCTCCTCAGGAGTTCTCGTTTGATGAAGAAAAAATCACAACTCAGGAAATCGGAACAATGATTTTCGTTCAAAATAAAAATGAAAACTGGAACACCTACGTTGGCACAACCGACTTCACTTCACTTTCTGGAAATGGTTCAATCCCTGCATCAGCTCTCACGGTAATCCCGGGTGAACCCGCTATGCTGGCGCAAGATGGCTCAACTGTAGCTTCAGGTGATTCACGTCGTTTTGCCGGAACTTCAGATAAAACAACACTGGTAGAAGTAAACCCTGGCAGCGATACAGACTCACAGGCTATCTTCGTCCTCAATCCAACTCTTCAAATTCACATCCCGGTTGGAACTCTTCCGGGCCGCTATCGTGGAACTCTGACTTTGACCAGTCTCTAAACTTTCTGGGCAAATAAAACTCCGTTATCAAACGGAAGTAACACCGATTTAAAAAGCGGCGACATTTTCATAAACTGCAAAAAGTTCTGCAGTTCAGCACAATGACTGATACAATTATCAGCAACCACAATTCCCCCTTCAGAAAGCTTCGGATACAAAAAATCCACATAACTTTGATACTCCATTTTTGTCGCATCCAGAAAAATCATATCAAAAATGCCTTCTATTGAACTCAACACCTCCGGGGCGTGACCTTTTATCTGTTGAACCGTGTCCCCCACTCCGGCTTTCTTAAAATTCTCCGCAGCCATGGCAAACCGTTCATCATTAGACTCAACCGTGTACAAAACCCCACCGCTATGCGACAATGCCTGCGCCATTCGCAGCGCAGAATAACCGTTGGACGTCCCGATTTCCAGGACACGCTTCGGTTTACGAATAAAGATCACGTGCTGCAAAAATTCAGCCGTTAAGGGAGGAATATTCCAGAAAGCATTATTCGTATCGTGAATAAGGGCCTCCAGGTCTGCGATAACTGTTTCCAAAGCATTTTCCATAGCTCTTAGAGCCTACTCATGCACCCGGAAAAACACAATAAAAAAAGCGCCTGCATTGCCATACCAACCTACAATGAAAAAGAGAACATTGAAGTACTGGTAAACTGGCTCTTCAAAATTTTCACTCAGACGCCCGAATGGGACATGAGTATTCTTATTATCGATGACCACTCTCCGGACAACACTGCCGAAATCGTCAAAAATCTCCAAAAACATCACCATAATATTTACCTGCTTGAAGGCGAAAAGAAAGGCCTCGGTGAGGCCTACACAAGAGGTTTTGAATACATCCTCAAAAACATAAATCCCGACTACATTTTCGAAATGGATGCCGACCTCCAACATAACCCGGAAGACATCCCCCGCTTCCTGAAAAAAGCAGAAGAAGGTTACGAATTTATCATCGGTTCACGTTACGCACCCGGCGGCGACTACCCAAACTGGAGTTTCAAACGCAAACTCTACTCATGGGGCGCCAACCTGCTCGCCCGTCTCATCGCCGGCATCAAAGGTATAGAAGATTGCACCTCCGGCTACCGTTGCATCAAAGCCAGCTTCCTCAAAAGTTTTGACTTACGCAGTCTCAAAACCAACGGCTACGCTTTTCAGTTGAGCCTATTACACGCAGCCGTACGCCGAAAACTCAAAATCGCAGAAATCCCCATCCTCTTTCCCAACCGCCGCAAAGGAAGTTCCAAACTCGGTCACAAAGACATACGTGAGTTCTTCTTTCATGCATTTCGCCTACGCTTTAAGCGATATAGGTGGTATAATGATTGAAGACCTTTGTAAACCTTATGCACACAAAGTCGTTGAAAAAATTACAGATTGCAGCCAGTGTCCTGACCGTGTTTTTTGGTGTGTCCACATTGGTTCCACTTCTTGCCAGTGCGCAGGCTGAAACAAGTTCCATTGGAGAGCAAGTCACACCAATCACTTTTAATTTTGACGCAACTCCTGCCAACTTCACATTTTCCGCAGTAAATATTGATAATCCGACCCAGGTTTATAGCAGTTACTATGTGAATCCTCAAACCCGTGATGACAGCACATCACTGATTGCCCATGACGGTCGCTATAATGGCGGCTTTAAAGTAACTGTTCAGGCAGACGATTTTGTAAAAACAGGAAACAACGCCATTGTCATCCCGGCAAGTCAGCTTTCTCTTGTTACAGCAGCTTCAAATATTGATGAAGTACTCAAAGACGGCACTACACCAGCAGCAGTACCCATGGAAGGCGACCCTTCAGATGGAAGCACGGATTATGACCAGGCCGGACATCAGTTCACCAGCCCCGGCGGAATAGACATCATCTCCGCACCTGCTACCTGTGGACCTGAAGGCCGTGTGGGAACCTACCAAACATACCCAAGCTTCAAACTCCACATACCAAACAACACCCCCGCCGGTAACTATACAAGCACCCTCACCTACACCATCACAGCAGACCCAACCCCCTGCTAAAACATATTTGACATGGGAAATGATATGTTGTATAATTTACTGATACGCTGATATTTCGATGACATTCGTCAGCCGTTCAAGCCAATCAAAAAACAAATAACAATTTTTTAATTCAAAACAAACATGAAAAAACAAAATGTAATCGCAGCACTAGGTACCGTCACCCTTATTGCAAACCTCTTAGTCCCAGGTATGGCTTTTGGTCAGGGCACAGGAGATCAGACAGCTAGCCAAACTATCAACTGTACCAGTTCAGGAACATTGACGCTCCAGGACACCCCTGACAATATGTCATTTGACACTCTTACAGCAAGCCCAGCAGCACAAGATAGTTTCGATTCCGATGTTACAAACGACACTTCATTACCAGATGCACATCTTTTAGGGATTTTCGATACGAGAAGCGGTAGAGTTGACGGTTGTCCAGTGACAACACCAGGTTTCACTGTAACTGCTCAAATTACCCAAACATTAACAACAGGTAGTGATACTATTCCAGACTCATCATTCCGCGTCATCACTTCAAATGAATCAGCAGCGCCAATCGCTTGTACTACAGAAACAGGAAATGATGTATGTTATCAATTTGCTCCAGGCCCTGGAAATGCACATGATGTATCAGCTCCATTCCTTTACGACGATTTTGCACGTGATCCAGGTATTACCTTTGCTGCCTTCCGAGCTGCAGCCATTTACAAAAATGCTATTGCTTCGGGTGATTCGGAAACAACTCCAACTGGTCCAGCCTTTTTGAATACTCTTGATGCACCGGTTACGATACTCTCCACCGGTTCTGGACATAATGGAAATATCTTTACGAGCACAGTCCTCTACGGCAACATCCCAGCCGGTCAAGGACCTGGTGTCTATAGTGGCAGAATCACTTATACTCTCGCTGCCGCATAAAAATAATAAAAAATTAATATAAACTTCATATATCCCTTAACCCAAACACATATATGAAAAAACAAAATGTGGTTGCAACACTGGGAACAATTGCCCTCGTTGCTAACCTTTTAGTCCCTGGCATGGCCTTCGGTCAAGGCACTGGTGATCAGACTGCAAGTCAGACCATCAACTGTACTGGTTCCGGCACATTGACACTGCAGGACACTCCGGACAACATGACATTTGATACTCTTACGGCAAATCCAGCTGCACAAGATAGTTTCGATAGCGATACTAACTCTAACAGTTTACTTCCAGACGCTCATTCACTCGTAGTTGCTGACTCAAGAAGTGGTGGAGTTAATGGTTGTCCAGTAACCACACCAGGTTTCACAGTTACAGCTGAAATTACCCAAACATTAACAACAGGCAGTGCGGATATTCCAGATTCTGCTTTCAGCATTATCACCGCCAATGAAACTGCCAGCGATCCAGGATGTAATGTTCTTGGAGAAGATGTATGTTACAGAGATGCTGCAGGTCCAGGTAATGCACATGATGTATCAGCTCCATTCCTTTACGACGATTTTGCAAGAGACCCTGGCGTTACATGGGACTGTTTTAATAACGCAGTTATTTACGGAGGAGGCCAGTCAGTAGGTGGTACAGAATGTGCCCCAGCAGGAGCTGCTTATGGAAGTGCAAATGCCCTCAGCGCACCAGTTACCATTATGAGTACAGCAACTGGTCACGATACAATGGTCGCTACAGGAACAGTTTTGTATGGCCGTATCCCTGCAGGTCAGGGTCCAGGTGTATATTCAGGTAGAATTACTTACACATTGGCTGCTGCTTAAAAACAACAGTTTATCTTAAAATCAAAAAAAGGCCTTCGCCAATGCGGCAGGGCCTTTTTTCATTCACAAAAGACCAAAAAGGGAGTATAATTATATAAAATACATAGATATAAATCATGTCATCAAAAACAAAAAAATTCACTCTCGTACTCCTGACCCTCGCAAGTTTAAATCTTGCATTAGTTCCGATGGTAACATCGGCACAAGATCAGACGGCGGATTTACAAATAGAAAAATTTCGTAACTTCGGTCGTATACCTGATACGCTCATGCTCCCAGAAACGTTCGTCAGCGAGACAACTGACGTTGATATTTACAAACCCTTCTCACCATCAAACATCAACGAAATCCTTGAAGTCGTCGAACTGGCAAATGACGGCGGATTCCGTGTTGATCTAAGTGTGAGTCCCTTCACGGCCGGAAGTAATACAATTCCCTACTCAGATGTTGGAATTGTAACACTGGCCAGTGCCAGCGCCCCTCATTCAGTAGACACTCCTTCAACCAACAGCTTTAATAATCCTCCAGGAGACGATAATCTAACCGTATTTGCACCACTTGATTGCGACTGGGATGAAGTAAGTTCATTTGCAGATACCTGTAATGCGGCCACGCACAGTTTTTATCCCCCGGGTTTTGTCAATTTTACAGGCAGTGGTATCGAGAGTGATCCGATCACAATTATGGACACGCTCCCCCCGACAAACGGCACAGGCCGAATTGGTATTTATTCGCTTACACTTGGAATCAAAATGACCATTCCGGCGGGGACAGTGGCCGACGATTACAGCTCGAACTTCCTTTTCACGATTTATCCAATTTATCCTACTGTCTAATATATGAAAACCTTCATCCAAAAAATAACACTCTTGGTGGTGGGACTAATCCTGACTACGAATATGGCGTCTGCAAGTTTTACAGCGCACAAAGAAAAAAATGAATATAGCCCATTTTCCTTTGAGCTTTCTGCCGGCAGCGTAGCTTCAGACACAATTATCGTGGAAAATCTTGGAGATGAAGATGCGATTCTCAACATTTATGGAGCAGATGCCAAGCAAAGTTCTACCGGTTCCTTTGCCCTAAGTACTCAAAATGACGAACAAACAACCGCAGGAAAATGGATAAGTTTCAAGGATTCACAAATTAATGTTCGCCCACATGAAAAAAAGACCATTCTTTTTACAGTCACAGTTCCTGAAAACACTCCTCCTGGCAGTTACGCAGGTGGTATTGCTGTAGAAACCATCGCTTTAAAAAATGAAGGCAGTAGTGGGCCAACCTTAAGCGTAATATCACGCTTTGCAACACCAGTATATATCCAGATTCCCGGAGCCAAAAAATACGATGCACAATGGAGTGATTTTTCTTATCACGTAGACGCTAATAATATCAACCGCTTCGACTTCTCCTTTAAAAATGAAGGAAATACCAGCATCGTCGCTGAAAGCAAACTAGAAATTTTTGGATACCCGGATGGCAACAGCGTGGAAATACCCGCTGTTTCCGACGAAGAAACAAAAGCAGCGCTACTTCTCAAGCGCAATGAGAATATTGTTAAACTCAGCGATATCAGTCTTAATCAAAATGATAGTATTACCGTATCTTCTTTTTGGAAGAAAAAACCGCTTTTTGGTAACTATACGGCGCGGGGAACAGTAACACTCTATGAGTACGACATTAAAAGCGGCAAAAAAATCAACCCAGAGACAATCACCAAAGAGATTAATTTTACTATAATTGACTGGAAAATAGTGGTAGCGATTTTATCCCTTCTTGCTATCATCATTGGCACTACGCTGTACAAAACACTAAAGATGCATTCCTTAAAAAAAATCAGCAAAAACTATGTGGTAAAGGAAGATGATACACTCGAAAACATTTCAAAAAAAGCAGGCGTCAACTGGAAGCTTGTCGCTAAATTGAATAAACTGAAGCCACCTTATACACTTCAAAAAGGTCAAAATATTTCCTTACCAAGCAAAAAGAAATAATGAAAAAATTTACACTTCTTATTATTGGTTTTTTATTGCTCGTTACAACAACGGCTTATGCTGCCGAGACACAGCAAGGTAAACAAGATTTACCAAGCTCAGGGTTTACGATTTGGCCACTGAATCGCAATGCCATTGATATTTATCAAATAATTCACGAAGTAAAACCCGGCCAGGAAATAGAAGATTATGTTATGGTAAAAAATTCTGCTGATACAGAAAAAACCTTTGGCCTTTATCCGGCCGATCAGGAAATTAAAAATGGAAAAACTGTTTATAAAACCTCAGACGATACTCAGGAAAATATTGGTAAATGGATCAGTATTGAAACTCCAAACGTAACGCTCGGCCCAAATGAAGAGAAAAAAATAAAAATACTTATAACTATACCATCCGACGCATCATTCGCAGATTACAAGGGCGGCATTGCCCTGGAAAATGTTCAACCTTCACTGGATTATCCGGGTATAAATATCGCTTCACGCGTTATGTTAGGTGTTCAAATAAAAGTTACTGACGATCCGCATGAAATTCCTAAATTCGTTCAGGCAAACATTTTCACCTCCGCTACCCCTACTTTGTGGGTTTCAGTTGGCATTTTCGTGGCTAGTATGGCATACTTCATCTATGCAAAAAAACGCGAAAAAAATGAAAAAGCAAAGTCGTCATCAGGTGAAAAATAAGAGGGCGTTATCTTTATTTGCACTTTCAAGCATCTCTCTTCTGGCTAATTTATTGCTTCCAGAATTGTCTTTTGGTCAAACCGATATCCAAATTGATGTGACCAGGACATCCTACCTGTCTTTTGCTTCAATCCCACCAAGTTTAAATTTTGGCTCATACCTCACGTCTGGAACTGACAATAATGTTTTTAGTAATAACAACGGTAGCGTTGGGAATAGCCTTCTGGAAGTTCATGATACGCGTGGTTCGGGAGGATTTGTTGTGCAAGCACAGGCTGCTGGTCCATTCACTGCAACCGGTTCACCATTCGATACGATTTCCGATTCCAATCTGCGCATGGTAACCAGCACTTCGATCGGCCTTGCACTGGACGCACTCATAGCCAATAACGTTTTTTATCTCAGCGGCTATGTTGGCACACCTGACGCACCTTCAACTCACACGATTCAGGCTCCGCTCAATAGCACATCAACCAATTTTGGAACTCTTGAGCCTTTTGATGAAGTTGAAAACCTGCCGATAAATAATCACCTTGATACTGCTTTAACCGTTCTTGATGGTTGTCTGACAGCATCCGAAGGCCGTGTAGGTTATATGGGTGTAGGCGTGGCTTACACACTGAAAATTCCAAAATTTCAGCCACCTGGTGCGTATTCTACGATCGTAACGTATACTATCACTGACGATACTCCAACTTCCTGCTAATTGATCTATCAATGAAACGTGCCGCGCGCTTTCTCATTCTGCCCCTGCTGCTTCTTGGATTTGGCTCACAGGCTTTAGCAAATATCAGCCTGACAGCCGCTCCTCCAGCCGACCGACAGTTTTACTTTGTTCTAAATCCTGGTAAAGCCGACACAGGTGCCGTACAGATAGAAAACATCGGATCAGATGAGCTAAATGTTGAACTTTATGCCGCTGACGGCACACAAAGCAATCAGGGAACCTTCGCCCTCACTACAAAATCTGCCGAACAAAACTTTATCGGCAAATGGGTGTATTTTAACGATCCTGTGATTCATCTGAAGGGTAATGAGAAAAAAATAATTCAATTTAGTGTGAAAGTTCCGGATAAAGTTTCACCCGGCACATATAGTGGAGGTATTGCAGCGCAGGTTTCCGCTGCTAACAACGGCGATACCAAAGGCACCTCTGTAAACGTCACTTCACGTGTTGTGGTAAAAATGTTCGTTGCCATTCCCGGTGAAAGAGTAACCAAGTTCGACTGGAAAAATTTCAGTTTCGTTCCTGGTGAAAAAAACAGCAAACCGTATTTCCGCATCGGTTATGAAAACCAGGGCAACACAGTATTGAATGTTCAGCAAAAAATCGACATCAGCGGATTCCCTGGAATTCAACAGACCATCGAACCACCAATCGCAAATCTCACTCAGGGAAGCGTTGTAGACATTCCTGTTAAATGGGACGATCCTCCATATTTTGGCATTATGACGGCCAAAGCCACGGCAACTATTTCTGAATTTGATGTTATCAACAATAAAAATATCAACTCCCGCACCGAAGAAAAAAGTGTAACGGTGGTAATTATTAATCCTATAGTTTACATCCCGCTTGGCATACTGATACTCGTTATTATAGGTATCGCAGTGCTCTTACTTACCAAGAAAAAACATAAAAAAGTTCTGGTAAAATCCAGCGTTGAACACAAAGTAAAAGCAGGAGAAACAATTAATGATCTTGCGGAGAAATACGACGTACCATGGAAAACACTCGCCAAATTGAATAAGCTAAAAGCCCCTTACTACCTCAAACCGGGAGCTATTATTCTCATTCCAAAAGCTGTTAAATCTAAGAAAAAATAAATTTATGAATAAGCGCCTTATTGCATTTGTGGGACTTCTGTTAATACCAACCTCTTTGGTTTTCGCACACGCTGAAGATGGCCAGGAAGCGCATATCAGTATCACCCAGCAGGAAAATGATACAAGTTTTGCCAGCTTAATGCATAACCAAACCATGGAAACGGTCAGCTCAAGTCAGCAAACAATGCAACAAACAAGCGGTTCCCAAGCTCTCAACAGGAATGAAGGATTTACTATTGTTCCGTTGTATCCAAACACCATAAATCCACGCAAATTCCTTTTTGAAATTAAACCTGGCGAACAGGCCGCAGACGATGCCTACATCAAAAACTTCAGTGACGATGAAATAACAGTTCTTCTGTATGGTGCCGATCCGACAGTTTCCAATACCGGCAGTCTTGCCTATAAAACACGTCAAAATGTAAACGACGGTCCAGGTTCATGGATAAAATTTGATGAACCGCAGGTAGACCTTAAGCCCCAGGAAGGCAAGAAAGTCCACTTTACCGTTTCCGTACCAAAAGATACTCCACTTGGTGATTACAAAGCCGGCATCGCCATTGAAAAGACCAAAAAAGATATCAACAATCCAAGCATCACCATTGCCACACGCGTTATCATCCACGCCGAAATCAAAGTAACCAACGAACCAAAACTTATCACCAAAGGCGAACCTGCAGTTAAAGAGACTGCCCCTGTCTGGAAACAGTACTATTTCTGGGGTTCACTCGCTCTGTTTATTTTCTTTGGAGGTTTACTCATTTGGGTGACGACTGCAGATAAAAAATCTTCAAAACGTGCAAAACATGACGGCACAAAACATGAACCTGCTGAACACACCAAGCACGTGAAAAAAACATCTCATCCATCAAAAAAACCTCAACATCATAAAAAGAAATAATGATGAGCGGGCAGGTTGATATCACAATCATAATACCCTCTGCTCCGGACCGGAATGCTGATGATATTTTGGCAAACCTCAAAAAAGTCGCGCCCAAAAATCTGCACATTGAGGTGCTGATTATTAAAGGAACATGGCCTCCACTCCAACGAAATGTCGGCATCAAGGAGGCTAAGGGCAAATATATTATCTTTTTTGATGACGATATTATCGTGCCGCCGGGTGCAATTGAAGAAGCACTCAAAACTTTTCACAACAACAAAGAAATTGCGGTTGTCGGTGGACCCAATCTCACCCCGCTCAGCGACGACATTCAGCAGCACTGTTTTGGCGAAGCCCACGCTTCCCTTTTCACAGGTCTGCATACATCAGTTCGCTACAAGAAAGTTTATAACCTGAAAGAGGTAAATGAAAACCACCTCATCACCTGCAATCTGGCTTTTAAAGCTAATGTGCTCAAAGAAAACCCCTTTGGTACTGACATCTACGCCAATGAAGAAAACGAACTCCTCGGGCGCCTCATACGCAAGGGCTACAAGCTTGCCTATAATCCGGAATTTTTTGTCTATCATCACCGCAGGCCCACCATCAGAAAATATGTGAAGCAGATTATGGCTTGGGGGGCTGGGCGCACCATGCACACCATCAAACATCCGGACCATCTGGATCTCACATTTTTTGTACCGCTGATCTTTTTCTTTTATATGATTGGATTGCTGGTTTATCAGGCAACCTGGTACCAGATTCCTATCATAGTTTACATTTTTCTGGCCATCGGTTTTAGCCTGCAGATAGCCCTGCGTGAAAGAAATATCGTTTACTTCATCTTAATGCCATGGATTTTTCTGGGGACTCATCTAAGCTATGGGCTGGGTCTGTTCCTTGGATTCTTTCAGGTCTCCAAACAAAAAAAACTTCCTGATCCTAAAAGTTTTCAGATCCATCGCTATCAACTGAACAATTAATGTGAAGCCAAAAATAAGCGTCATTCTGCCGGTCTACAACGCCAGCGACTCTATTCGTCAAAGCCTGGAAAGTATTCTCAATCAAACTTTCACAGATTTTGAAGTGTTAATAATGGATGACGGTTCCACCGACGGCACCTCGGAAATTCTTAAAAGTTATGCGGCCAAAGATCACCGCATCAAACTTTTTCACCAGGAAAATAAAGGTGTAGTTTCCAGTTATAAAACCCTCATCGAACACGCACAAACAAACCTGCTCGCCCGCATGGACGCTGACGATTTGGCTTACCCTGAGCGCTTACAGAAACAGTATGAATATCTTCAAAAAAATCCTGACGTCGCTCTGGTTTCCGGTTTCTGCAAAGTTTTTAATGAGAAAAAATTACGCTTTGAAAGAAACACCGGCTTCACCGAAGATTTTATGAACCGCTGGTTTTTAAGTATGAATCCCCCGTTCATTCACAGCATGGCCACCATGCGCAAAAATGCTTACGAAATGTCCGGCGGCTATCTGAAAGATGAATATCCTGCCGAGGATTACGGCTTGTGGGTGCGCATCAAGCGCCACGGTAAAATTGTAAATCTTCCCGGCACAATCGGCGAGTACCACCTCAGCGGCAGTGGGGTGAGCGGCAAGAATTTCAAAAAACAGATCCATGCACGCAACGTCATCAACATGAAAAACTTGGAAGACATTTACGAACACAACGAAATCCCCGATCCCAAAAAACTTCTTCAGGAAATCAAAAAACACAACCTCAACAAACGTGAACAAGGCGTCATTGGCCAACTGGCGGCCATCACCGGCTGTTTTTTAGCCTGTAAAGGCCAGGGCAAAAAGGCCCGCCAATACTTCAAATTAGCGCTCCATCTAGACAAAAGACGCGCCTGCGACGCCCTCCCTGATTTTGTGCTTTCTTTCTTTCACCTCTCCTATTTGGTAAGCTTTGATGCGTTCCTCATCAAAAAAATTTTCCTGCTGAAAATCCGCTGGTTTCTGCCGAACAACACCAAATATGCTATTTGAAGAGCAGCTTAAACTCATTAAAAAAAACATGTCCGCGCTTCTCATTTCTGAAGTGCTGACACGTTTGATGATGCTGGTCTTCACTATTATTCTGGCTCGCGCCTACGGCAAAGAGCAGTTTGGTCTATATGCTTTGGCGCTTTCTATTGGCGGCCTTTTTGAAATTATTTTTAACATGGGACTCAATACGGTATTTCTGCAACGCGTCATCGGCGAAAAAAAGCCTCTGCAGGAAGAACTTTCCGTATTTCTGCCACTCCGCATTATTCTGAGCGTCGCGAGTTACGGCTGTTTTGTAATTTTCATTTTTCTCATGGGAAAGAGTCCCATAGCACTGGAAAGTTTGGCTCTTGGCGGACTCTACTACACCATCGCCTCCATTGTTGGATTTTTATGGGCCTGCTTTGATGCTAGACAAAAAATGCAGTACACCGCCGGCATTAAATTTTTCCAGTACGTGATTATTTTTGGTCTGGGAATGTACTTCACATTATACAATTATCCCATCGGTTCAATCGTGGGCACTTATGTTATTTCCATTGTCCTGGCCGGCATCGTGACAGTGGTTGTTATCAACAGATATTTTTCCAAAATTAAATCACGGGTCAACATCACCGCCTGGAAGGCCATCATCAAAAGTGGCTGGCCCATAGCCCTTTCCGGCACTTTCGTTTTCATGTACAACTATCTGGATACCATCATCATTTCTCTGAATCAGGGTGAACAGGCGGTAGGTTTATATCAGGTCAGTTACAAAATCATCGGCTCACTTTTTATTCTGTCATCACTCATCAATCAAGCCTACTTCCCTTCCCTCATCGAATCGCACACCCAGGAGAAATCCAAACTCATCACAATTTTTGATAAAGCTCTGAAAACAGTTTTTTTCTGGAGCATCCCCATCAGTGTTGGTGGAGTCATGCTGGGCGAACGGATTATTTTATTTGTTTTTGGACCCGAATACGCAGCAGCCACGACCACTTTCACCATTCTCATCTGGAACTGCATCATCTTTTTCTGCAGCTCCGCCATGGCCAGCCTGCTCTACGCTCTGGGCAAACAACGCCAAACCGTCAAAGTATTTTTCATCGGCGCACTCGTAAATACAGCACTTAATCTCTACATCATCCCTCGCTACGGCATCGAAGGCGCAGCTATCACCACCATCCTGGCCGAAATCGCCGTACTCATAGGCGTTTACGTACAGGTCAAAAAAGAGATTGATGTAAACATTTTCAAATCAGTTTTACTTCCACTCTTCTGTTCAACAATCATGGCACTTGCCCTTAGATTTATAAACTTCGAAAGTTTAATCCTCATGATCGCCATGGGGGGTGCCATTTATTTCGCCACGTATTTTGGAATAAGCTTTCTAAACTCCAGAGTGCTCAAAAAGTAACCATTGCTAGGCCAGCGTCTCCAAAAAGTCTTTCACCTTATGCATCGCCTTGCCACGATGGCTCACTTTATTTTTCTGCTCAACACTCAACGCCGCATACACCTGATCAAAACCTTCCGGAATAAAACAAGAGCTAATCGGAATTCCCACCTTGATCGGCGCCTGTAACTCATGTGTGATGATGCCGCGCGTTTCTCCCACAAACACATGCGGCTGAGAATCTTCCCCCAAAACAACAGCCGTACACAAAAAAGTCGCGGTCCTTTTTGGCTCCGCCACTTGCTCCATCCGTTTCAAAAAATACTCAATCCACTCTTCGTCAGAAGCTTTTTCGCCCGCTCCCCAACGACGCGTTTTCACACCCAACTCCCCTTCCAAAGCATCCACCACAATCCCCGAATCCTCCGCCAAAGTTAAAAGCCCTCCCGACGACTGCCGATAAAACTCCGCTTTCTGAATCGCATTCTCAACATAGGTATCAAAATCCTCCGGCGCATCTGTAGAAATCCCCAAATCCGTAGGCGTCACAAACTGAAACGGCAAAACACCCAACACCTCCAACATTTCGTGCAGTTTACCCTTGTTGGAAGTCCCGATTAAAAGCCTGCGCCTCTGGCCATTGCCAGCCCCCATTTTTGTGTCTGTTGTAGGTTGAGTCATTGCCTGTACAATATCCACAGTACCTACTCTTGTAAACGGCTTTTGATGAAAGCTCATCTGCAAAAATTTGTCTGGATAATTCTCACGCTCACGGCCTGTCTCTGCACCGGCTACATGATTGTCCAAAACACAGAAAACACGCTGCTAATCTTTGGCCTTTTCGTCGCCACCATCCTCATGGCCCTCAAACCGAAATGGTCCCTGCGCGCCATTCTCTTTTTACCAATCATCGGCGAACTGTACCGCGTCCCCTTCGGCCCGGACAACGGCCTCATCCTCCCTGACATCATCATTCCAATCTTTTCCGGCATCTGGTGCTTCAAAAAAATCATCAACACCAAAGAAAAACTCCCCAAATCCAAACTCTGGTTTCCACTCGCACTTTTCATTGCCATCGGCACTCTTTCACTCGCATTTGCACTCACATTTTTACCATTCAAAGAGGTCGCCCTCAGCGCCACATACCTCATCCGCTACCTCTCCTACGCCCTCCTCGCCTTCATCGTGATGGACGAAATCCACACCGAGAAAGATGCCAAATCCCTCATCCACTGCACCATCGCCGCCGCGCTTCTCATAAGTGTAGCCGGCTTCATCCAACTCATCGTCTACCCCGACCTCAAAGCTCTCGAGGAGTTCGGCTGGGATCCACACATCAACCGCCTCGTCTCCACCTGGCTGGACCCAAATTTCGTCGGCGGCCTCCTGAGTTTTGTCATCGCCATTTGTCTCGGCCTCACCCTCTCCTCCAAAAAAACGTCCCACAAAATCTCTCTCCTCACCATCGTCGCCATTCTCGCCGCCGCACTCTTTCTCACTTATTCCCGTTCCGCATACCTCGCAATCGGCGTCAGCATTCTCGTCATCGGCCTCCTCCGTTCCCGCATCCTACTCCTCTCCTGCATCATCCTTTTCATCATCAGCATTAACGTCTCCCCTCGCGCCGCTGACCGAGTAGGCGAACTCTACACCAG
>Ga0068869_100000088_pt1 | contig 42016 bp, 39 predicted proteins | sample KBSMisM52_FD_64676 | JGI IMG/M metagenome (GOLD analysis project Ga0068869, IMG submission 64676) | Miscanthus rhizosphere microbial communities from Kellogg Biological Station, Michigan, USA - KBS Miscanthus M5-2 | ecosystem: Host-associated > Plants > Roots > Rhizosphere > Soil ... | reverse complement strand
TGACGTGCATGTTGTACGGCCACAACGTCACGAAACTTGCCACGACCACGACCAGCACGATCGCCGCGATCATCGCGCAGATCACCAGCGCGAAGGTCAGCCCCACGCGATCACGCCAACGCTCGCGCTGGATCTGCAGCGGCTGCGAACGCTCGGTGATCGTGGCGTGGTGGCGGCGCATGATCCATTTCTCGGCGATCACCGCGAGCGCCGCCGGCACCAGCAGCATCACGCCGATCACCGCGCCCATCGAGAAATTGCCCTGGCCGGACACCTGGTTGTAGATCTCGGTGGCCAGCACGTTGTAGTCGCCCCCGATCACCATCGGGTTGCCGAAGTCGGTGATCACGATGGTGAACACGACGAACGTCGCCGACAGGATTCCGTATTTGGTGGAAGGCAGCGTGATGTCGCGAAAGATGCGCGTGCCGGTGGCCCCCAGCACTTGCGCGGATTCGTACAGCCGGGCGTCCGCCACGGCCAATGCCGCGGACAGGATCAGATACGCATGGGGAAAGCTGTAGAACACGTCGGAGATGACGATGCCCCAGAAGCCGTAGATGTCGATCCCCAGGTTGAAGGTCCGGTTGATGACGCCGTTGCGCCCGAACAGGAACACGATGCCGAGCGCCTGCACCAGCGACGGCGCGAACAGCGGCAGCAGCGCCACCGAACCGAAGACATTCTTCAGCGGCATGGCCGTCCGGCGCATCGCGTAGGCAAACGCGTAGGCGAGCAGCACGGTTAGCGTCGTGGTGGTTGCTGCCACGGACAGGCTGTTGCCGACGACCTTGGTGAATTTCGGACTGTTGATGTAGCGGACGTAGTTGCCGAGACCGATGCCATCCGCCGTCACGAAGCTCATCTTGAAGATTTCGAACAGCGGAGCGACGACGAACAGGAACAACGGCACGACGACCGCCACCGCCAGTCCGACTACGGCAACCCGGTCCGAATCGATCTTCGGAGCGAACCGCGATGCGCTCGCAGACGAGTTCGTCACTTCGTAGCGTCCTGGAGCCGGTGGATCGCGTCGGCGGGAATGCGAACGGCAAGCGCGGCGCCCGGCTGGAGGTCGGTCCGCCGTCCCCGCAACTCCAGCACCAGACGCTTGTCGTCGACGTTCAACGTGATGCGCGTGAAGCTGCCGAGAAAAATGCATTTCTCGATGCGCCCGACCAACGTGCCGCCCTCGGTCGTGCCGCCATCGATCACTTCGATGTGCTCGGGCCTGATGCCGATGTAGGGATCGCCGCCGGCGCCAGCGCCCGCGATGACGAGCTTCGTCGTCGACAGCTTGACCAGGTTCATCCGCCCGATGAACTCCGCAACGAAGCGATTGACGGGCTGATCGTAGAGATCGGCGGCGCCGCCGACCTGTTCGATCACGCCGGCGTTCATGACCACGATGCGGTCGGCCATCTCCATGGCTTCGTGCTGGTCGTGCGTCACCATGATGGTGGTCACGCGCAGCGCTGTCTGCAGGTCCTTGATTTCGGCGCGCAGCTCTTCGCGCACCTTCGCGTCGAGCGCCGACAATGGCTCGTCGAGCAGCAGGACCGTCGGTTTCGGTGCCAGCGCACGCGCCAGCGCCACGCGCTGCTGCTGACCGCCGGACAATTGATGGGGGTACTTCTCCGCCTGATCGCGCAGGTGAACGAGCGTCAGCACTTCGTCGATGCGCGGTCCGATCGCATCCTTCGGCCATTTCCGGCACTCCAGCCCGTAGCCGATGTTCCTCCCGACCGTCATGTTGGGAAACAGCGAGTACGACTGAAAGACGATGCCGAAGTTGCGCAAGCGCGCCGGGACGCCGATCAGGCTCGTCCCGTTCTGCGTCACCTCACCCGTATCGGGCGTCTCGAGCCCTGCGATGACCCGCAGCAGCGTGGTCTTGCCGCAGCCCGAAGGACCGAGGAAGCAGACGAATTCGCCTTCCGCGATGTTCAGGGTGACGTCGTTCAGCGCCGGAACGGCACCGAACCGCTTGCTGATGTGACGCAGCGACAGAAACACGATTGATCCCCGCGAGTGGCCGGCGGCAGGACCCGGCCCTCATCCGCGGAGTTTAGCGCCCGATCCGGCGGACGGGGCAAGCGCGCGCCGGTCGGATGAAGAGTTGGCTAGCGCTCGATCTTCTGCTTCCACTCGGCAATGATGCGATCCTTGTTCTTCGCCGATGCCGCGAAGTCCATCTTGTACAACACCGTCGAGACGTCGGGCGGCAGGCCGGCCTTCAGGACGGCGTCTGGCGCCTTGGCGCCGGGAACGGACGACATCTCCGACCGCTCTCCGTAGAGCTTCGCCGCGTCGAGCGTGAGCAGCCAGTCGAGAAACTGCTTCGCGTCTTCCTTGTTCTTCGCGGTCTTCATGAGGGCGTTGACCTCGGTCTCGAAACCGGCGCCTTCGCTGGGGATCACCAGCTTGATCGGGTAGCCTTCCATGATCTGCTTGACGCCGCTGAACGCGAACGAGACGCCGATCGCATATTCGCCAGTGGCCGCCGCCTTGCAGGGCCGCGAGCCGGACTTGATGTACTGCGCGATGTTCTTGTCGAGGTCCTTCAAGTATTGCCAGCCCTTCTCTTCGCCCTTCATCTGCAGCAGGCTCACGACCTGCGCATAGCCGGTACCCGAGCTTGCCGCATTGGGCATCACGATCTGTCCCTTGTAGACGGGATTCAGCAGGTCCTGCCACGACGTGGGCATGGGCAGATTGTTCTTCTTCAGCACCTCGGTATTCACGCAAAAGCCTGCGAAGTAGCCGGTGGTCGCGAACCAGCGCCCTTCCGGGTCCTTGAATTGCGCGTTGACCTTTTCGATCCCCGCCGGCTTATAGGGTTCGGCCATTTCCAGGAACCGCGGATCGACCATCTGGGTCACTGCCCACCCCCAGATGACGTCATGCCGGGGATTGCTCTTTTCCGCAAGCATGCGCGCCGCGAGGTCGCCGGTCGACAAACGCAGCACGTTCACCTTGATGCCGGGCTTCGCCTTGTTGAAGGCGTCGAGATAGACCTTGACGTCGTCTTCCTCCAGCGACGTGTAGGCGGTGATCTCGCCCGCTTGCGCGGCGAAGCAGAGTGAAGCCAGCGCAACGGCAGCCAGGCGCCGGATCGGTCGCGTCCAAGTCGTCATGTGAAAGCTCCCCGCGTATGCCCCGGAAGGTTCAGGCGAAGATCGCGCGATCTCAACCCGTCGTCCCGCGGCGGATTAACCCGTTACCCGCAAAAGGCAAGATAGCACGGGCGTATTGGACTCACAAGCCCGCGTGTTGGATTCGCCAACTTCACCGCAGCGCTCGAGTCAGAACGCGCTTCGTCGATCCGACGGGGAACGGCTGAAGTTGCAACCACCACATGACTAGGCGTTGGCGAGCGTCACGCGAACGCCCGCCCGCTTCAGCCCGGCCGCGAGCTTTTTCGGCGGGGTTGCGTCGGAAAGCAGATCATCGACGGCGGAGAGCGCACATACGCGCTCGAACTGGACCACATCGTATTTCGAGCTGTCGAGCAGCAGGAGTGTGCGGTCCGACCGCTCGACCATCGCGCGCTTGATCGAGCAACCCAGCGAATCCGCGTCGGTCACGCCGTCCGGCGTGAGCCCGCCAGCGCCGATGAACGCCTTGTTCGCCTTGAACCTGCGGATGAAGTCGACCGCATCGGCGCCGAAAGTGCCGCCCTCCCGTGGCACATAGTCGCCGGGGCAGAGAATCACGCGACACTTGGCGTTCGTCCCCAGCGCGCGCGCCACGGGCAGGCAATTGGTCACGACCGTCAGATGCAGATCGCGGGCCGCCAGCGCGTTGGCGAATAGACTCGTCGTCGATCCGCAATCGATCATCAGCGCATCGCCCGGCTCCACCATGCCGGCCGCGGCGGTGCCGATCAAGCCGCGCTCCGCCGCATGCGCGCGGCTGCGGATCCCGATGCCGGGCTCGTCGATCAGCGATCGGCTCGCCCCGCCGCCGTAGGTGCGCTTGAGCGCACCGCTGCGCGCCAATTCGTCGAGATCGCGCCGCGCCGTTTCAGTCGTCACGTCGAACACCTTGGCGAGCGTCGCGATGCGAACCGTTCCCTCGCGCCGGAGCAGCGCCAGCAACTTCGCTTGGCGATCGTGCTGGCTGAGCCGCTCCATGCGTCGTCCCATGGCTAGTTCGGGCTCGCCCGGTGCCGCATGTCACCGGCGAGATCGAGGAACGTGTAGCGGTCGCGCAGGAATCGAGCATTGCCGACAGCCGTGGTGTAGAACTCGGGGGAGAGCCCGATCTGCGTCGGACCGGTGGGGCAGCCCGCACGTTCCAGGACGGCCCGGATCCGCGCTGCGGGAATCATCGCGCGGCCGACGCTGTCGCGAATGGCATCCCAATGGTCCGCAAAAAGCTGCTCGAGCCTTGCTTCACCCTCGGGTGTCATCTGCTTCGCCGCGAACTCCTGCCAGCATGACTCGCCGATTTCGGCACCGAATCGGCGTTGCAGCTCGGCGCGGGTCATCGACTCCGCGCGCACCGAGGGCGCGTCGGCGGCCAGCACTTCTTCCTGAATGCGGGCCATGGTCAGCGTGGCGACGGCCACCTGCTCGCCATGGAAATGGGGTGGGCGGCTGGCGGGCGCAAACATGTCGATGTAGTGGCTGATCAGATGCTCACCCTGGCTCGCCGGATAGCTTCCGCCGCAGATGGTCATGCCCAGGCCGGAGAGTACCAGCGTGCGCGCGAGCGCCCGCATCGCTTCGGGATCGCCGCGCAGCAGCGCTTCGGGCTCGTCCAGCAATGCCGGCTCATCGTCCGCCAACAGCGCGAATGGCGCGCGCCGGTAAGCCGTTCCGAACAGGTGATGTGAAAGCAGCCAATCCGCCTGCGCCGTCGAGCGGCACAGCGAATCACCGAGACCGGCGCGGATCATCCGGGCGGGCGCCGCGGACAGCACCGCGAGGTCCATGAAGACGCCCATCGGCGAAACAGCGGGCAGCGACATCTTGTGGCCGTCGATGGTGATGGCCGCGTTCCTGGACGCATAGCCGTTCATCGAAGGGGCGGTCGCAAAGACCGCGTAGGGTTTGCCATCCTTCGCTGCCGCATATTTGCAGAGGTCGTTGATCGTTCCCGAGCCGACCGCCACCAGCGCGTCCGCACCCGCGCTTGCACGCCGAACGATCTCGACGGTTTGCCCATCGGCATGCGGTCGCCCGTCGAGGACGACCGGCATGATCGAGGCCAGGCTCGCCAGCGCGCGCTCGACGCGCTCTCCCAGCACGACGCGCGTCGTCGCATCGCTGACGAGAGCGACCCGGCGTCCTAGCCTTAGCGGTGCGACGAGGTCGGCCTCCACGCCGGCAAGACTGCGCTCGATCGCCACCGCCTGGACGGGAACGCGGATCGGCGGGCCGCCGTCCGGATCGGGCCAATCGCCGCGCAGCAATTGATCGAGCGTGTTCGGCGGGCCGCCGTCGATCAATGGTGGACCCCCACGCTTGCAGTCAACGCCCCGGCGCTGCCTCCGAGCGGCGCCCGCAGTCCCGGCCCCGGGCCGCTCATGCCGCGATCTTGGGCGCTTTGTCGCACGCCTCGAGGATGTCGAGGATCTGGCCGCGCAACGACCCTTTGGCGGGTGAGAACGAGCCATCGAACACCGCGGAGCCGATCGTGAAGGCATCGACGCCGGATTCGGCCAGCGCGTGAATCTGCTCGCGGGAGCTGACGCTGCCGGCGACGATCAGCTTGCCACCGGGGAGCGCGTTGCGCGCCGCGCGCACCAGGTCGAGCGGTTCGGCCTGTGTGGCCCGATACGCGAGAAGATCGACGCCGCCGCATCCCATGGCGCGCGCCGTGCCGCAATGCTCGGCGACCAGCGCCGCCGATCCCTCGAGTCTGGTCGGATGGCCGACGGGGCGTCCCGGAAATGGAAAGTAACGGGAAAGATCGCCAAGGATGCGCCGCGCCGCCGCAAGATCGGTGCCGCCGAGGATCCGGTCCACGCCGAGGGCAGCGCCGGATTCGAGCGAACGGGTCACCGCCTCCGGTGTTGTACTTACAACCTCGAGATAGCACACACTGCCGCGCCGTCGGATCCTGCTCACCAGCTCCTGCATCGCGGCCCGCGGCACGCCGACATCCTTGAAGCCGATGTGCGTCACGCCCAGATCGCACACCTGGTCGACGAGGCAGTCCGCATCCTCGACGGTGCTGTCGTTGCGCGTCAGCATGAAGATGAAGTCCATCGGCGATCCGTGCAGGTGAGCCTCCGCCGGGAACGGCGGCGATGTTGGTAATCTAACATAAGTGTTGGCAAGTGCAATATTGCAGGAATGCCGGTGCCGTGACCCGCGGTCACAACGGATCAAACGCCAAGACGCGCGGCGAGTTCCGAAGGCTGCGTGATCAGCGCTTGCGAACGATCTTCGACGACGATGCGTCCCTTCTCGAGAATCAGCGCGCGATCGGTATTGGCGAGCACCGTGCGGAAGTTGCGATCGACGATCAGCGACGCGATGCCACTCCCGCGGATCTCGCCGATGATCCGCCAGATTTCGCGGACGATCAGCGGCGCCAATCCTTCCGTGGCCTCGTCGAGAATCAGCACATCGGGATTGGTGGACAACGCGCGGCCGATCGCCAGCATCTGCTGCTCACCGCCCGAAAGCTGCTGGCCACCCTGGTCGAGGCGTTCCGCGAGACGCGGAAACGTGTCGAGGATGCGCGCCAGCGGCCAGTCGTTGCGACCGGTCGTTCCGGCACGTGCGGCGACCAGCAGGTTCTCGCGCACGGAGAGATTCGGAAAGATCGCGCGACCTTCCGGGACATACGCGATCCCCGCCCGAGCGATGCGATCCGCCGGCATCCGCGAGCCGTCGCCGTCGCGAATCCGGATGCTGCCGCGCGATGCGCGCAGATGACCCATGATCGTGCGGATCAGTGTCGTCTTGCCCATCCCGTTGCGGCCGAGCAATCCCACCGCTTCACCCGCGCGAATCGACAGCGATACCCCACGCAGCACATGGCTTTCACCATAGTGCACGTGGAGATCGTGCGCATCGACGAGGCGCGATTCAGTGGACATCCACTTCCCCGAGATAGGCGAGCTGGACCTCCGGATCGGCGCGGACCGCCGCCGGGACGTCGCTCGCGATCACGGCGCCGTTCACCATCACCGTGATCCGGTCCGCCACGCGAAACACGGCGTCCATGTCGTGCTCGACGAGCAGGATCGCGTGCCCGGTCTTCAACCCCGCAAGCAGCGACAGCATTCGCTCGGTTTCCTCCTGACCCATCCCCGCCAGCGGTTCATCCAGCAGCAGGACCCGCGGCCGTGTCGCAAGACACATGGCAATCTCGAGCTGCCTCTTTTCCCCGTGCGACAACGTGCCCGCGATGCGGTCGGCGCGACCGGAGAGGCCAGCGCGTTCCAGAGCCTCGGACGCAGCAGCCGTGCTGATCGGGCAGGTGGACGCGGACGTCCACCAGTTCCAAGGCGCCTCGCGCATTGCCTGCGCGGTCAACCGGCAGTTTTCGAACACCGTGAAGCGCGGAAAGATCGTCGTGCGCTGATAGCTGCGGCCCAGGCCCGCTTGCGCGCGCCTGGGCTGCGGCCATGCCGTCACGTCCTGGCCAAGCAATTCGACCGACCCTCCCGTGATCGCGATCTCGCCGGAAAGGACGTTGATCAGTGTCGACTTGCCGGCGCCGTTGGTGCCGATCACCGCATGAATTTCGCCCTCGGCCAGGTCGACCGACACCTCCGACACGGCGGTCAGTCCCCCGAAGCGGCGAGTCACGTCTCGTGCGCGAAGCAGAAGCGCGGCGGCGTCACGCATCGGCGCCTCCGGCGAGCTTGCGCGCGCGCCACGCCCGCCATTGCGCGGGAAGTCCGATCAGCCCGTTGGGCATCAACGCTACCGAAGCGATGATGGTGCCGCCCAGCAGCAACTGCCAATGCTTGGAGAAGTTACCGAACACGGCGTCCCATTGGAAGAACAATTGCAACAGCGCGAACGTGAATGCGCCGAGCACCGCGCCGGAAAGCCGGCCCATGCCGCCCAGGATCAGCATCAGCAGCACCGCGCCCGACTCGTGCCAGGAAAGCATTTCCGGATTGACGAAGCCGTCTTTGACCGCGACCAGGAATCCTGCGAGACCCGCGAGAGCGCCGGCCAGCGTGAAGGCGGTGAGCTTGTAGCGAAATGTGGAGAAGCCCGCGGCACGCATCCGCTGCTCGTTGTCCTTGATGCCCGCGAGCGCGCGGCCGAAGCGGCTCCGCAACAGCACGACGAGAAAGACGAATACCAGCAGCAGGCATCCAAGCACGACATAGTAGAGGACGACCGGCTTGCCGAGTTCGACCAATTTCCAGCCGAACAATGCAACCTCCGGTTTCACGTTCAGATAGATGCCATCGGTGCCACCACCAAGCTCGGTGTCGTGGATCACGTAGTAGGCCATCTGCGCGAACGCGAGCGTCACCATGATGAAGTAGACGCCTTTGGTGCGAAGCGAAAGTGCGCCCACCGCGAGCGCATAGAGCGCAGAGCAGGCGATCGCTGCCGGCAGCAGCCAGAAGGCGCTGGCGGCGCCATATTTGGGCGACAGCAGCACGGTCGCATAGGCGGCAATGCCGTAGAACGCCGCGTGTCCGAGGCTCACGAGACCGGTGGCACCCACCAGCAGTTCCAGCGACAACGCAAAGATCGCAAGGATCATCACCTTGGTCGTGAACTCCAGATAGAAGCCGGTCGTGGCCAGCGGAAAGACCACCAGCAGTGCGATCACGAGGACCGGGATCAGGACGCGGGGCGCACGAATGTCCATGAATGGCGCTAGCCCTGCTTGAACAGCCCTTCGGGCTTCCAGAGAAGAATCGCCGCCATCAGCAGATACACGGCAATGCCCGCGACCTCGGGGAACAGCACCTTGCCGAACGTATCGACGAAGCCGACGAGCAGTGACGCGAGAAAGGCGCCGCGCACCGAGCCGATCCCGCCGATGACGACGACGACGAAGCAGATGATGAGCACCTGCGCGCCCATGCCGGGATACACGGACGAAACCGGCGCCGCAATCATGCCCGCCAGCACCGCCAACGCGACGCCGGCCGCGAACACGACGCGATAGAGAAACTTGATATCGATGCCGAGCGACTGGGCCATCTCGCGGTTCGAGTTCCCCGCGCGGATCATCATGCCGAGCCGCGTGCGCGCGATGACGAAGTACATGCCCGCGGCGACGACCAGGCATACGGCCGAGATCGCAAGCCGATACTCCGGGTATTGCATGAGATCACCCAGCGAGATGCTGCCCGCGAGCCATGGCGGCACCGGCACGCCGTGCACGTCGTTGTCGACGAGGATGCTGCGGAGCTCCTCGAAGACCAGGATCAATCCGTAGGTCATCAACACCTGTTGCAGGTGATCCCGCTTGTACAGATACGAAACGAACAACAACTCGAGCAGATAGCCGAAGATCACGGCCAGTACGAGACCGGCCAGCAGCGTCAGAACGAAATTGCCGCCGAAGGCCGGCGCGAGCGAATACGCGAGATACGCACCGATCATGTAGAAGCTGCCGTGGGCGAGATTGATGACGCCCATGATCCCGAAGATCAGCGTCAGCCCGCTCGCGACGAGGAACAACAGCAGCCCGTACTGGACGCTGTTGAGCACTTGGATCAGAAATATCTGAACGTCCATGGAAGAACGCGACCGAACAAGACCGTCACCGCGTTAGCCGGCGCGCCGCGGCGCGTTCAACGCAGCGAGTCAGTGCGTCAACGTAGTCTGTGACGCACTTACGGGGACCCTCAACCCATCGTACAGCCGCGTCCGGGATCGGCGAGCGCCTTCGCTGCCAGGCCGATGGATTTGTTCTCCCCGTTCTCGACCTTGCGCAGATAGAAGTCCTGCACCACGTTGTGCGAAGGCGAGAGCGTGATCCTGCCGCGCGGGCTGTCGATCTCCGCCGAGGCCATCGCCCGGTAGAGCAGTTGTCGCTGGCCGATGTCACCGCCGACGGCCCGCAATCCCAGGCCGAGAAGCTGCGCCGAATCGTAGCCCTGCACGGCGTAGACGTCGGCCTTGGCGCTGTAGGCCTTGGCGTAAGCAAGCCGGAATGCGGTGTTGCGCTGTGTGGTCAGGTTGTCAGCGTAATGCAGCGTGGTGAGGAGCCCGTCTGCGGCCGCACCCTGTGCGTCGAGCGTGCCGTCGGTAAGAAATCCCGCGCCGAGCAGCGGGACCTTTTCCTTGAGGCCGGCCGCGGCGTAGTCCTTGACGAACTTGACCGCACCCCCGCCGGCGAAGAAGGCGTAGGCGCAGGAGGGCTTGATCGAAGCGATCTCGGTCAAAAGCGCCTGGAATTCCACGTTCGGGAACGGAACGAACAACTCCTTCACCACCTTGCCGCCACCCTTCTGGAAGGTCTCCTTGAACCCGCCGATCGACTGCTCACCGGCGGCGTACTTCCACGTAATCGTGACCGCGGTCTTGTACCCCCTCTGTGCGGCGACGATGCCCATGGCGAGCCCCGGCTGCGAATTGGAGAACGAGACACGGAAGATGTTCGGCGCGCACAGCGGACCGGTCGCCTCGTCCACGCCGGCATTGGGGATGATCAGCAGCGTGTTGTTTTCGCGCGCGGCCTTCACGATCGCCATCTGCACGCCGGAGTGGACGGTGCCGACAATGACATCCACATTGTCGCGCTTGATGAGCTTGTTGACGTTGTCGGCCCCCTTCGCGGGTTCCGATTCGTCGTCGACGGTGAAGTACTCGAGTTCCCGTCCGCCGAGCTTGCCGCCCTGCTCGCTGACATAGAGCTTGAAACCGTTCTCGATCGCGCGCCCCAGCGCCGCATAGGTGCCGGTATAGGGCAGCATGAAGCCGACCTTGATCTTGGCGGCCTGGGCCCAGGCCAGCTTCGCTCCACCGACTGCGCCAAAGGCGCCTACAGCACCAAGCGCCTGGACCACCCGGCGGCGTTGCCCCGACTTTTCGTTCGTTGCCACGGTCTCTCCTCCTGGAAGTTGATTCGCGTTCTCGCAGCGGTTCGCGCGTCATCCTACACGACTCATCACCGCCCGCGCGGGTCGAAGCGCTGGATCCTGCCCGTGGCGATCGTCCTCCCGAATCATGAACGGGCCGCCACGGCCGAGCACACCGGAACCTGTCGATGTTCGTTCAGAAACGCCACTACCGCGTCGGTCAGCGCGGCCGGCTGATCGCGATGCGGCGAGTGGCCGCACGCGGCGAGCTTCAACAGCCGCGCATGCGGGACCCGCTGCGCGATGCCCTCGATTTGGGCCATCGTCCCGTATTCGTCGTCTTCGCCCTGCACCGCCAGCAGCGGGGATCGGATGTCAGCCAGCCGATCCTCGATGTTCCACAAGCGAAATGCCGGGTCGAGCCAGATGTCGTTCCAGCCCCAGAACGCCGAATCGGGGTCGGCGTGATAGCGCGCCAGCCGCTCGCGCAGGTCCGTCGTGCGGTAGAGCGTGCGCGCGGCTTCGATGCTGCGAATGCTGACATCCTCGACAAAGATGTGCGGCGCCACGGCGATGACGCCGGCCACGCGCTCGGAATGTGCGGCTGCGAATAGCAACGCGATCGAGGCGCCATCGCTGTGGCCGAAGAGCCACACGGGTTCGGCAATGGACAGATGCGCGAGCAACGCAGGAAGGATGTCGCGCGCTTGCCGATGCATGAAGTCGACCGGCCATTTCTCGTCGGCCGCGCGCGGCGTCGAGCGCCCATACCCGAGGCGCGAATACACGAGTCCGCGCGCGCCGGCGGCCGCGCAGAGTTGCCGCGGGAAGTCTCTCCACATACCCAGCGAACCCAGGCCTTCGTGCAGGAATACGATGAGCGGCGCGCAGCGGTCGGCCGCGATCCGTTCGTATTCGAGTTGCTGCGTGCGACCCAGGACGGCAAGCGTTGCCACGCCCGACGCCCGCGGATTCGCATCCGAGGAGACCTTCGTCGCGTTCACCCGGCCACCGGACCGTCCGAAGGCGAGCGCCCTTCCGTGGGAACCATTCCAGCAGCGCGCTCGCGCAGCCGGAATCGCTGGATCTTTCCGGTGGCCGTCTTCGGAAGCTCGTCCAGGAAGCGGATGTCGCGCGGATACTTGTACGGCGCCAACAGTCCCTTGACGAACGCCTTGAGGGCGTCCGCCAGCGCGTCGTCGCCGGTGCGTCCGGTTTTCAGCACCACGTACGCCAGCGTCTTGGTGAGACCGTCAGCGTCGGCATTGCCGACCACCGCCGCTTCGAGCACGGCCTCGTGCCGCATCAGCGCGGCTTCGACCTCGAACGGCGACACGTATTGCCCGGCGACCTTCAGCATGTCGTCGCTGCGGCCCGCGTACGTGAAATAGCCGTCGGCACCGCGCACGTATTTGTCACCGCTTTTCGTCCACTCGCCTTGAAACGTCGCGCGCGTCTTCTCCCGGTTTGCCCAGTACATGAGCGCCGCGCTTGGCCCGCGGATGAACAGGTCGCCGATCTCGCCAATGGCGACCGGTCGCCCGTCTTCACCGCGCAATTCGATGTCGTAGCCGGGGACCGGCGTGCCCGTGGTGCCGTACCGCACTTCGCCGGGACGATTCGACAGGAAAATGTGGAGCATCTCGGTCGAGCCGATGCCGTCCAGAACGTCGCAGCCGAACCGCGCCGCGAATTTCTCGCCGACATCCTTTGGCAGCGGCTCGCCGGCCGACACGCAGCGGCGCAGGGCAACCGCTTCGCGTGTCGGAAGCTCGGGCGCGGCGAGCATCGCCGCATACAGCGTGGGCACGCCGTAGAAAATCGTTGGCCGGCGCTCGATGAGCCGTTTGAACACCGCCTGCGGCGTCGGTCGCTCGGCCATCAGGATCGTGGTGGCGCCCACCGAGAGCGGAAACGTCAGCGCATTGCCGAGACCGTAGGCGAAGAAGAGCTTTGCCGCCGAGAAAGCGATGTCGTCCTCGCGGATGCCAAGCACCGGCTCGGCATACGCTTCCGCCGTCCAGTACAGGTTGGCGTGGGTGTGCACCGTCCCTTTTGGCCGGCCGGTCGAGCCGGATGAATAAAGCCAGAACGCAATATCGTCGGCACCCGTCGCCGCGGGCGGAGGCGCGGGTCCCGAATGAGCATCGAGCAGCGCCGTGAGATCGTGGGTGCCTGCCGGGACTGTCTCCGTGGGCCGCGACACGATGACCCGTGCGACATCGTGGGCGCCCCGCGCCAGCGCCTGCCGCAGTGTCGGCAGCAGCGTACCCGACACGAAGAGCGCCTGCGCGCGACTGTGCTCGAGCATGTACGCGTAGTCGTCTGCCGTTAGCAGGGTGTTCACGGCAACGGGGATCACCCCCGCATGCAGCGCACCGAGGAACACAACCGGGAAGTCCACCGTGTCGTGCAGGCATACGAGGACGCGTTCTTCGCGCCGTATGCCGAGTCCTGCCAGCGCGGCGGCCATCCTTTGCACGCGCTGCGCAAGCTCGCCATACGAAAGCGATTGCTGGTCGTCGATATAGGCGGTCTTGGCGGCGCGACCTCCGTTGCACCCCAATAGATGCGCAGCGAAGTTGAAGCGGGAAGGCGGCGGTACGGCTGGCATCCCCATCTGGCCTTGCTCCTCCCTTCATGATCGCCGCCAAGATGGCCGGTCGACTCCCATTGATCCCGCGATCCTGCTCTGTTACCTTAGTGCAACATAATTCACGTTGTCAAGCACTATAATGCAGCTACCAACCCGCCGTCCGTTCAATTCATGAACCAGAATGCCGAGCCGGCTGATCCTGCCACGGGCAAGGATCCCTTCCTGACCGTCCTCGGCGAACGCGTCCGTACTTTACGCGCACGCCGAGGCATGACTCGCAAAGTGCTGGCGCTCGAGGCGCGCGTCTCGGAACGCCATCTTGCCAATCTGGAAACCGGACAGGGCAATGCTTCGGTGATGCTGTTGCGCCAGCTCGCCGCTGCCCTCAATTGCTCGATCGCCGAGCTGGTCGGCGAAGATTCCGTGATGTCGCCCGAATGGTCGCTGCTCCGGCAGCTGTTGCGCGGCCGCGACGAAGCGTCGCTGCAACGCGCGCGCCGCACGCTTGCCGAGCTGTTCGGAACCAATGCGCCCGATCCGGCGCGGACCGGTCGCATCGCACTTATCGGTCTGCGTGGCGCCGGCAAGTCGACGCTCGGCCGCATGCTGGCCGACGACCTGTCGATTCCGTTCGTCGAGCTGAACCGCGGCATCGAGCGGCTGGCGGGCTGTGCGGTCCGCGAAATACATGCGCTGTACGGCGCCTCAGCCTATCGCCGCTACGAATTGCGGGCGCTCGAAGAGACCGTCGCCGATTATTCGAAGGTCGTCATTGCGACGGGCGGCGGTCTCGTCTCCGAGGCCGCAACCTTCGACCTTCTGCTCACGCACTGCTTCACCGTATGGCTCCGCGCGACGCCCGAGGAGCACATGAAGCGCGTGATCGCGCAAGGCGACATGCGACCGATGGCGGGCAACACCGAAGCGATGGCGGATCTCAAACGCATCCTCGCCGGCCGCGAGGAGTTCTATGCGAAGGCGGATTTGCCCTTCGACACCAGTGGAAAACCGCTCGCGGAAACCTACCTGGAGTTGCGGACCGCGTTGTTGCCGAGGCTTGCGGAAGCCCGATAAAAATGCATTTTACTGCTTGACTGAGGAGCTAACATGCATTATTGTGCAGTCTACGCAAGGCGCCACCAAGCCGAGGCGCCTGGACCTGGAGACATGCATGCCCACCAACCCCAAGGTTGATTACCGGACCGACCCGTCCCGCTACCGGCACTGGACGCTGAGCATCGAGGGTCCAGTGGCGACGCTCGCCATGAACGTCGCCGAGGATGGCGGCGTGCGCGACGGCTACAAGCTCAAGCTCAATTCGTACGACCTCGGCGTCGATATCGAGCTGCACGATGCCGTCCAGCGCATTCGCTTCGAGCATCCGGAAGTGCGCAGCGTCGTCGTCACGAGCAGCCGCGACCGCATTTTCTGTTCGGGCGCCAATATTTTCATGCTGGGGCTGTCGACGCACGCGTGGAAGGTGAATTTCTGCAAGTTCACCAACGAGACGCGCAACGGGCTCGAGGACGCGAGCCGACATTCGGGCCTCAAGTTTCTGGCCGCGGTCAACGGCGCCTGCGCGGGGGGCGGATACGAGCTCGCGCTCGCCTGCGACGAAATCTATCTCATCGACGATCGCTCATCGTCGGTTTCGCTGCCGGAAGTCCCGCTGCTGGGGGTGCTGCCCGGCACCGGCGGTCTCACGCGCGTCACCGACAAACGCCACGTGCGCCACGACCTCGCCGACCTGTTCTGCACGGTGACCGAGGGCGTGCGCGGCCAGCGCGCGAAGGACTGGCGCCTCGTCGACGAGATCGTCAAGCCTGGCGAGTTCGCGGCGGCGATCCGCGGACGCGCGCTGGCGCTCGCCGAGAAAAGCCATCGGCCCTCGGGTGCGCTTGGTGTCGCACTGACGCCTTTGGTGCGCCGCGACGACGATACCGGATACCACTACGAATACGTCGACGTGACCATCGATCGCCCGGCGCGCACTGCCACGTTCCTCGTGCGCGCGCCTGCCACCGCGCAGCCCTCCGATCCTGCGGGCATCGCAGCGGCCGGGGCGACCTGGTGGCCGCTGCAGCTCGCGCGCGAGCTCGACGACGCGATCCTGTCGATGCGCACCAACGAGCTCGAAATCGGCACATGGCTGCTCAAGACCAGCGGCGACGCGCAGGCGGTGCTGGCCGTCGACGCAATGCTGGTCGAGCATGCGCAGCATTGGCTGGTTCGCGAGACGGTCGGCTATCTGCGCCGAACCTTCGCACGCCTCGACGTCTCGTCGCGCACATTGTTTGCCTTGATCGAACGCGGGTCGTGCTTCGCCGGCACGCTGCTCGAGCTCGCCCTCGCCGCCGATCGCACGTACATGCAGCGCCTCCCCGACGACGCCGCGGCCGAGCCGCGCATTGCCGTATCGCAGCAGAATTTCGCCGCTTATCCGATGGTGAATGGCGAGACGCGACTGGCGCGACGTTTCTACAATGACGCTGCCGAAATCGCGGCGGTCGAGCACACGCGCGGCACCTTCCTCGCCGCGGAAGATGCAAAGGCGCTCGGTCTCGTGACCAGCGCTCCGGACGACCTCGACTGGGACGACGAGATCCGCATCGCGCTCGAGGAACGCGCGAGCATGTCGCCCGACGCACTTACGGGGCTCGAGGCGAATTTGCGCTTTGGCGGAACCGAGACCATGGAATCGCGCATTTTCGGGCGCCTGTCCGCATGGCAGAACTGGATCTTCACGCGTCCGAACGCCGTGGGCGAAAAAGGCGCACTAAAAATTTACGGCAAGGGCGGCAAAGCGCAGTTCGACCTGGACCGGGTCTAGGAAAACCGATGGAAGCCATCAACTACAGCGAGAAGATTCCGAACAACGTGAACCTGGCCGGGGATCGCGCGTTGCAGCGCGCGCTCGAGCACTGGCAACCGAATTTCCTCCAATGGTGGGCGGAAATGGGGCCGGAGGGGACGCGCAATTTCGACGTCTACCTGCGCACGGCAGTCAGTGTCGACCCTGGCGGCTGGGCGCATTTCGACTTCGTCAAGATGCCCGATTACCGGTGGGGCATCTTCCTCGCTCCCGCCGCGAGCGAGCGAAAGATCCATTTCGGCGAGCATCTCGGCGAGCCGGCGTGGCAGGACGTGCCCGGCGAGCATCGCGCCAACCTGCGCCGCATCATCGTCACGCAAGGCGACACCGAGCCCGCGTCGATCGAGCAGCAACGCCATCTCGGGCTGACGGCGCCCTCGCTGTACGATCTGCGCAACCTTTTCCAGATCAACGTCGAGGAAGGACGCCATTTGTGGGCGATGGTGTACCTGCTGCATCGTTACTTCGGCCGCGACGGGCGCGAGGAGGCCGATGCGCTGCTGCAGCGGCGTTCCGGCGATACCGACAATCCGCGCATCCTGGGCGCCTTCAACGAGAAGACGCCGGATTGGCTTGCGTTCTACATGTTCACCCATTTCACCGACCGCGACGGCAAGTTCCAGCTATGCGCGCTTGCCGAATCGTCGTTCGATCCGCTCGCGCGAACGACGAAATTCATGCTGACCGAGGAAGCGCATCACATGTTCGTCGGCGAAGCCGGCATATCACGCATCCTGCAGCGCACCTGCGAGGTGATGAACGAGCTGCACACCGACGATCCTTCGCGGCTGCGCGAGGCGGGCGTCATCGACCTGCCGACGATTCAGCGCTATCTCAACTTCCATTTCGCGGTCACCATTGATCTCTTCGGCGCCGACCAGTCGTCCAACGCAGCCACGTTCTACGGCGCCGGCCTCAAAGGGCGCTTCGACGAGAGTAAACGCGGCGACGATCACCGCCTGCACGACGCCACGTACAAAGTCCTCGACATGGCTGAGGGGAAACTGGTCGAGCGCGATGCGCCAATGCTGAACGCGCTGAACGAGGTGCTGCGCGACGACTTCATCAAGGATTCAGTCGGTGGCATCGGCCGCTGGAACCGGATCATGGAGAAAGCGGGCATCCCGTTCCGGCTCGCGCTGCCGCACAAGGCGTTCAACCGCAAGATCGGCTCGTTCGCCAACATGCGTGTTGCGCCCGATGGGCGCGTCATCGACGAAGCCGAATGGGCGGCGCACGAGCGCGACTGGCTCGCCTCGCCCGAGGATCGCGCATTCGTGGCTTCGCTGATGGGCGGCATCAAAGCGCCGGGCCGGTACGCCAACTGGATTGCGCCGCCGGCGATGGCGATCAACAAGCAGCCCGCCGATTTCGAATACGTTCGCTTCAACTAGCAATGTCCGGATTATTTTGCCGATCGCGATGACCGCCGAATCCACCACCGTGCAGGTGCTGCGCCAGCACCTCATCGATCCGGAGATCTGCATCCGCTGCAACACGTGCGAGGAAACGTGCCCGGTCGACGCGATTACGCACGATTCGCGCAACTACGTCGTCGACCCCGCGATCTGCAACGCGTGCAACGCCTGCATCTCGCCGTGCCCGACCGGCGCGATCGACAGCTGGCGGCAGGTCGAGCGCGCCAGCGCGTATTCGCTTGCCGAACAACTCTCGTGGGATACGCTGCCGGCGCAAGAGGACGTCGAGGCGGTCGCCGCCGCCGACATCCCGCTGGAGATCGCGCGGATCACGGCCGAGGCCAGCGCAGGCCAGGGCGGCGTCGCCGCCGCGCCGTGGTCGGCCGCACATCCTTACGTCAATTTGCACACGCTTGCCAAGCCGGCGGTCGCCACGGTCACCGGCAATCACCCGCTGACCGGCAGCGGAGCATCGAGCGACATCCGGCACATCGTCCTCGATTTCGGTGCCGTGGCATTCCCCGTGCTCGAAGGACAGACGCTCGGCATCGTGCCTCCAGGCACCGACAGCCAGGGCCGCCCCCATTACGTGCGGCTGTATTCGGTGGCGAGCCCGCGCGACGGCGAGCGCCCGCGCTACAACAACGTGGCGCTGACGGTGAAGCGCGTGACCGAAGACCACACGGGCCAGCCCGTCGCTGGCGTCGCGTCGAACTATTTGTGCGACCTCGACAAGGGCGCGACCGTGAACGTGATTGGTCCCTTCGGCACCAGCTTCCTGATGCCGAATCATCCGGGCGCAAGCCTGCTCATGATCTGCACCGGCACCGGTTCGGCACCCATGCGTGCGATGACCGAGCGTCGGCGCCGCCGGATCGCGGACAAGGAAGGCGGCGCGTTGATGCTGTTCTTCGGTGCGCGGGCTCCCGAGGAATTGCCGTACTTCGGGCCGTTGATGAAGCTGCCGCGCGACTTCATCGACGTCAATCTTGCGTTCTCGCGCGTGCCCGGGCAGCCGAAGCAGTACGTCCAGGACCTGATCCGCATCCGCGGCGACGACGTGGTCCGCCATCTCAACGACGATGAGTGTTACGTGTATGTCTGCGGATTGAAAAGCATGGAGGAAGGTGTGAACGAAGCGTTCCGCGATGTATGCAGGCAGCACGACCTCGATTGGGACACGATGCTTCCCTCGCTTCGCGAAAAAGGACGCTACCATCTCGAGACTTATTGAGGCCCCCCTGGCCGCCGCTTCGCGGCGTCCAACCCCCGAGGGGACAAGGAAACTTGGGGCGGCCGGCGTTTCCTTGAGAGGCGGGTCTGCCATGCGCTTTGCCGAGCTCACCGTCGGACGCGTCATTCAACTCGGACCCGCTTCTCTGACAGAACAGCAGATCGTCGAATACGCGCGCCTCTACGATCCGCAATGGTTCCATATGGATCCGGCCCGCGCCGCGACCAGCCAGTGGCAAGGCCTGATCGCCAGCGGCTGGCAGACCTGTGGCGTGGCGATGCGCCTCGCATGCGATGGAATCCTGAACGGGTCGGAATCGTTCGGATCGCCAGGGCTCGCCTACCTCAAGTGGGAGAACCCGGTGCGCGCCGGCGATGAATTGCGCCTCGGGGTCGAAGTCCTCGACCAGCGGGTAGCGAAGAGCAGGCCCACGCTGGGCATCGTGCGCTGGCGCTGGCGTCTCCTGAACCAGCGCGCGGAACCCGTCCTTGATCTCGAGGCGACGAGCCTCTTCGACCTTACTCCGCCGGCTTGAGCGCCAGCGCACGCGCATAGACGACGTCGCGCGCAACGCCCGAAACCGCGGCCACGACCCGTGCGGCCCGCGCCGGTGGCATTTCGGCCAGCAATGCGACGAGCCAGTGCTCGACGTCGGGCGTCAGCGCCACCTGCGCATTGCGCACCGCCGCCGGCGGCGCATCGACGATCAACACGAATTCGCCGCGTTCACGATTGGCGTCGGCCGCGATCCACGCCGGGGCCTCGGCCAGCGGCATCCGTGCGATGGTCTCGAACGTTTTCGTGAGCTCGCGTGCGACGATCAGCATGCGATCGCCGTCGAGGCTGGCCAGCAAGTCGTCGACGGTAGCGCGGACGCGGTGCGGCGCCTCGTAGAACACCAGCGCCGCGGCGACGGACCCGAGCGCCTGCAGCCGCTCCCGCCGTGCCTTGCCCTGTTGCGGAAGGAATCCGGCGAACAGGAACGCGTCGGCATCGAGTCCCGCCGCGGACACGGCAGCGATAACCGCCGACGGGCCCGGAATCGGAATCACCGGGAATCCCGCGTCGCGCATCGCGCGCACCAGGCGCGCACCCGGATCGCTGATCGCCGGCGTCCCGGCATCGCTGACCAGCGCGACACTGTTGCCGCCGCCAAGCAGCGCCGCGATGGACTCGATGCGTTGCGCCTCGTTGTGCGCGTGCAGCGACAGCGTGCGCGTGGCGATGCCATAGCGTCGCAGCAGCGTCGCTGTCGTCCGCGTATCTTCGGCCGCGATGACGCTGGCTGTCGCCAGCACGTCGCGCGCGCGCAGCGTCAAATCGCGCAGGTTCCCCAGTGGTGTTGCGACCACATATAATGAGCCGGCTTCCGCGCGAAACACGGCAACGGCGTCGCCTGTCGCCATGGTATCGCTGACGTTCGCTTCGACCGCCATGCGCTTTCACTCCCTGATGCCCGTTTTCGTCGCCGCAGCGCGGCTTGCCCCGATGGTCGCTCATGCGAGCGCCGTTGTGGCGTTGGCAATGACGCTCGGATCCTGCGCCAGCGGGCGGCCTGCGGCACGCGCACCGGCCCCTTCATCTGCCACCGCCCCCGCCACCATCATAGCGGTACCCGCTCCCGCGAGGCCGGTGCCGCCGCCACCGGCAGCGGAGACCGCGCCGATGGTTCAGCAGCCGCCGATCGAAGCCCCCGTCGTGACCCGCGCCCAACCGCCCGTTCCGGTGCCCGATGCGGTACGAGGACCACCAGGGCCTGGCGCCACGATCGCGCTGATCCTGCCGCTCGACGCGAAGCCGTATGCACGTGCCGCCGACGCCGTGCGCGCCGGATTCCTGGCGGCGGCCAGCGCCGCCGGCGACCAGAGCCACTGCATCGTCATCGCGCACGGCGAAGACGGCGTGCTCGCTGCGTTCGAGGACGCGCGTGCACGCGACGTGAAGATCATCATCGGACCGCTGCTGCGCGACGATCTCAAGGCCGTCGCGCAACTTGCGCTGGACCTTCCCTTCACGATCGCCCTCAACCAGCTGGACGAAGGGACGCCATCGTCGCCGCATCTCTATACGTTTCCGCTGGCCATCGAGAGCGACGCGCGGCTCATCGCCCGCCGCATTCACGCGGAAGGCGTTCCGACTGTCGCGGTCGTCGGCGCTGAAACGCCGCTCATGAAACGCTTCGCCACCGCGTTCGCGACGGAATGGCTGGCCGAGGGTGGTCCGGTGCCCGACGTCTACCGCTTCGACGGGACGCAGGAAGCGCTGACCGCCATGCGGCGGGATCTCGTGCGGCGCAAGTCGACGCACGCGATACTGCTGGCGGTGGACAGCGGCAACGCGACGCTGGCCAAGCCTTACCTCGGCACCATCCCCGCCTATGGAAGCGGACTCGTGTTCGAGCGCGAAACGCAGGCGGTGACGCGCGATCTCGACGGTCTCGTGCTCGTCGAGATCCCGTGGATCATCGCGCCCGACGCCGTGCAATTCGCCAATCTTCCGAAGCAGGAATTCCCGAGCGATGCCCTCATGCGCCTCTACGCGCTCGGCCTTGATGCCTATCGTGTCGCCCGCGTGTTCCGCGACGGGCCGCCCGAGCGCTTCACGCTCGAAGGCGCGACCGGCCAGGTCACGCTGGTCGACGGACGCCAGTTCGCGCGCGAGGGACGCTTCGGCGTGTTTCGCGCCGGCCAGCTGACGCCTCTGGATGCCCCGCACTAGCGCGCCCGTCCCGACCGCGCGCGCCGGACTCGGCGCCCGTGCGGAGACGCTCGCCGCCGATTATCTTGCGCGGCAGGGGCTGGTGGTCGTCGCCCGCAATTTCCGCACGCGCCGCGGCGAAATCGATGTCATCGTGCGGGACCGCGACACGCTGGTGTTCGTCGAGGTGCGCCTGCGTTCGCGCGCGACGTACGGCGGCGCGGCGGCCAGCATCACGCCGGCCAAGCGCGCACGCCTGATCAAAGCCGCGCACGCATACCTGGCCACGCTCGCACGCGAGCCGCCGTGCCGGTTCGACGCGATTCTGCTCGACGGTCTCGATCCAGCGCGCATCGCCTGGGAGCGCAACATCCTCGAGGAATGAGTGCGAAGGCCAGGCCCGAAGGGCGCGTCGCCGCGCGATTGACGGAGGCCGACACGTAACGCTACGCGTCAGATGAAGGTACGAAGAGGCCGAGAATGAGAGCGGCGGCCGAAGGCCAGGCCCGAAGGGCGCGTCGCCGCGCGATTGACGGAGGCCGACACGTAACGCTACGCGTCAGATGAAGGTACTAAGAGGCCGAGAATGAGAGCGGCGGCCGAAGGCCGAGAATAGGTCCGAGGTGCAAGGAGTCCGAATTCTTCATCCTGATAAAATTGGGCACCCATGATCGATTACGTCAAACGCATCCGCGAGCACTTCGCCGATAGCGCACGCCTCAAGGTCGACGCTGCCGACGAGCTCGCCCCCGAGATCGCCCGAGGCGCCGGGGTCATGACCGAGTGTCTGCTCACCGACGGGAAGATCCTCGCGTGTGGCAACGGCGGCTCGGCCGCCGACGCGCAGCATTTTGCGACCGAGCTCGTGGGCCGGTTCGAGCGCGAGCGCCCCGAGCTGCCGGCGATCGCGTTGACCACCGATACGTCATTGCTCACGGCGATCGCCAACGACTATTCGTTCGAGCAGGTATTCGCCAAGCAGGTGCGGGCGCTAGGCGCGAAGGGCGACGTGCTGCTCGCCATCTCGACATCGGGCAATTCGGGCAACGTGATCGCCGCGATCGAGGCGGCACACCTGCGCGAAATGCGCATCGTCGCGCTCACCGGCAAGGACGGCGGCCGCATCGGTGAACTTCTGCTCCCCGAAGACGTCCACTTGTGTGTCCCGCATCCGCGTACGGCACGCATCCAGGAGGTTCACTTGCTGATGATCCATTGTCTGTGCGACGTGATCGATGCGACGCTGCTGGGGGATGACGCATGAGGTCGGCGGGCGAGGCCCGGGCGCAGCGTGCGTCGCCGCACGATCAGGGGAGGCCGACGCGGTTCGGTTCCATGGGTTTGCTCGTACAAAGGAGGCCTCGCATGATTCGTATGACTGCATGCGTTGCTGTCGTGCTCATAGCGGGGGCAACGCTCACCGGGTGCGTGCCCGCCGTCATCGCGGTGGGTGCGGGCGGTACCGCGCTGGTGGCCACCGATCGCCGCACGACCGGTACGCAAGTCGACGACGAAGGCGTCGAGCTCAAGATCGCGCAGCAGGCGAATGCCCAATACGGCGACCGGATTCACCTCAATGTGACGAGCTACAACGGCATCGTGCTTCTTACCGGCGAAGTTCCGGACCAGGGCGTATGGGCGAGCGTCGGCAACCTCGCGAAGACCACCGAGAAAGTGCGCGTGGTGCAGAACGAGCTGGTCGTGGCGCCGAACACCGATATGTCCCAGCGCACCAACGACACGTACATCACGTCGAAGGTCAAGACGCGGATGATCGAGGCGAACAAGTTCCCGCCCAACGCCGTGAAAGTCGTCACCGAGCGCGGCGTCGTCTATCTGATGGGCATCGTCACGCGCCCCGAAGGCGCGGCCGCCGGCGAGACCGCCGCCACGACGTCGGACGTCGTGCGCGTCGTCAAGCTCTTCGAATACAGGGTGTGACCGGGATGCAGCAGGCTGCGCCGAATCCGGTGCCCCGCTCATCGGCCAAGATCGGGACGCGCACGGATGCGCTCGCGCGCATTGCGCGGCTGCCGCGGCCGCTGGTGATGACGAACGGCGTGTTCGATCTCCTGCATCGCGGCCACGTGGCCTACCTGGAACATGCCCGCGAGCTCGGCGCCGCACTGGTGGTGGCGGTCAATTCCGATGCCTCGGTCAGGCGTCTTGGCAAGGGCGACGACCGGCCGCTCAACACGCTCGACGATCGGATGGCCGTCGTCGCCGCGCTTTGCGCCGTCGACCTGGTGGTGCCTTTCGACGACGACACGCCGCGCGACCTCATCGTCGCGGCAATGCCCGACGTGCTGGTGAAAGGCGGCGATTATTCGGCCGCGACCACCGCGGGCGCAGCGGAAGTGCTGGCGCACGGCGGGCGCTTCGTCGCGATCCCGTTTGCGTTCGAACGATCGACGTCGTCGCTGCTGTCCCGGATCCGCGGCCGCCGATCGCAGTAGCTGCTTTGCTATAATTTCAAGCCGCGCAATTCCGAAGGACCGTTCAATGCTCGCCCATGATCGCGAAGTCGATGCACGCGGACTCAACTGTCCGCTGCCGATCCTGCGCACCAAGAAGGCATTGAACGACATGCAGTCGGGACAGCTCGTGCACATCCTCGCCACCGATCCCGCCAGCGTGCGCGATTTCCAGGCCTTCGCGCGCCAGACCGGCAACGAGCTCGTCGAGCACGGCGAGCGTGATGGCTCGTTCTGGTTTGTGTTGCGGCGACGATAAAACGCGAATCAGGATGAAGCTCTGATTCGCGTTTTATCGTCGAGGAAGTCAGCGCGAAAGGCTTCGGGCGGCCGCGCGCCTTTCGCGTAGTAACTGCAACGAAGCGCGCCGATCGCGGTCGGCTTCGCCGAAGCTCAGTAGCGCGCGCATGCGCATTGAAAGCCCCAATGAACGCTTGCGCAAATCGAAGGCTGCTATCCTGCGTGTGGTTGAAAGCCTCATTGAACGCATGCATCCATCGAAGGCATTCAGCATGCATGCGCGTTACTGAACGGCCGCGCAGCGGCTTATGATCGACGCGCTTCGTGCCTTTCCCGCGGGAAAAGCGCGCGGCCGCCCGAAGCTTTTCCCGCTGACTAGCTCGAAACAGACGCTAAATAGATCGCGAACGATTTTTACGCGATCTATTTAGCGTCTGTATCGATTAAGAAAATCCGCCACGATCCCCTTCTGCGACCGATCGATCGCGGCGTCGAGCGTTCGGTCCGACGGATCGTACTGCTTGGCCTTGCGGAACGCGGCGATTGCATCCTGATGGTATCCCTGCGCCTGCAACGCCTGGCCCAGGCAGCGATACGACTCCGCGTTCGCGAGCTCGAGCTCCGTCCACGCACGGCACAGCTCGGAGGCGCGCCGCCAATTCCCCGCTCGCAGCATCCGCGGACCTTCCGCGCTCACCACCGCCACCTTCGCCTTGCGTTCGGCGAACATCGCTGCGACGTCGACGTCGATCGGCGCGGTATCCGGCGGCCGTGCCGCGGTTGGTATCGTCGGCGAAGACAGCGTGGAAATGGGGACCGAGGCGCGTCCCGAAGTCGCCGGCGGCGGCGGACTGGGTGCCGGGCTGGGAGGCTGCGGAAGTCCCGAAATCCGGCCGGCCCCTCCCGCGAAGCCGCCCGTCAGCGTGTTGGCCGACGGGATCGCCTCGGCGATCGTCGTGCGCGCCCATGCGATGGATTCGGCCATTGGCTGGTGCCACGCCACGCCATAGAGCCATAACATCGCGGCGAGACCGCAGACGCCGGTCACGGTATTGAGCACGCCGGGCGGGCCGTGCGTCACCAGCACGTCTTGCGCGAAGTCCCAATCCGTTTCCTGGTTTTGCGCGAGCTTCTCGTAGGCAACCGCGATCAGGACCGGCGCGAGCAGCGGAAAGCCGCAGCCCACGCCTTCCCACCAGACGCGGAACGAACGGCGCAACGCGCGGTCGAGTTGCGCGCGCGCGTCGCGCCGCGCGTACGCGTCGGAGATCGAAAATTGCAGGAAGACACCGAAGAGCCACTTCCCCGGTGTGGTGCCGATCGACGCGATCAGCAACGCCTCGATGGGCACCCACGAGCCGGTGATGAGCACCGGCGCCAGCAGCGGATGCCCGAGCCAGAACGCGAGTTCGGCGGGCACGATGCCCAACCCCCGCAATTCCGACAGCAGCAGCGCAAGCACGAGACCCCAGATCGCGTAGTCGAAGATGCGCGCGCCGAGGCGCTGCCATGGTCGCGGCTCGCTCGTCCGGCCCGACTTCGCACGCTCGAGCTCCGCCATCCGCAACTGGAAGATCCAGCTCGCATCTTCCTGCGGCTGATTGGTGCCCAGGAAAACGCTCTTCTCGCGCCGCCAATTGAGGATCGCAAGATCGGTCTGCGGGACCAGGCCGGGCTGCTGCGTCGCGCTCCGATGGCTCAAGTAGGCAATGCCATGCACCGCCCCGTAGATCAGCGTCAGGCCGAGCAGCGTGATCGTCAGCCACACCAGCACCTGTTTTGCGACGAGGATCGTATCGGCCGGGGTGACGAAGACGATCGCGGCCGCGATGAACGCGCCGAAAAATGCGCACAGGCCGATCGTGACGATCGGCGAGCGCCCGAACGATGCCACGCGCTCGGTCAGCCCGGGATGATGCGGATTGCGCTCCGCCGGCGGCTCGTCCGCATCAAGGCCGGTCTCGAGCTCGTCGTCCATCGCTTCCTGCGATTTGTGATTCGCGGGCTCGGCGATCGCGCCGACGTCGGTCTGCTCGCCGGCTTCGGCGACGGCGTTGCTGACGACGTGCGCGATCCGTTGCTCGGTCGTGCCCGTCGAAACCGACAGTTCCTGGTCGTAGCGTACCCGGCGTTCGGGGTCCGACAGGATGCGGCTCGCGTGATTGATGAACCGCAGCGCTTCTTCGACGTTGCCCTGACCGTCGCGCGTCTTGGCGTAGTACTTGCGGATCAGCCGGCGCAACGCCGCCCGCACGTCTTCGTCGGCCGACGTGGGCGTGATTCCGAGCGCCTCGTATAGCGTTGCCTTCATGCGGCCGGTGTGCGGAAGCCCGTCAATTATGCCGTTGGAATCTTGGGTGAAAAGCCCCCTCAAGGCAAGCGACTAAAGCAAAAATCAGGCCGTCCATCGAATTGCGGGGTTGTCGGCCTGGCCGCTGCAGCCGCCGGAAGCGCTTTCGCGCTCAAAAGGCAAACGGCCCGCGAAGGGCCGTTTTGCGTAAAACATTCCGCCGCGGAAAGGCGCCGGCACCTGCTATTCCGCCTTTCCGGCCTCCTTGTGCTCGAGCTTTTCGCGAATGCGCGCCGACTTGCCGGAACGCGCGCGCAGGTAGTACAGCTTCGCGCGGCGAACGTCGCCCTTGCGCTTCACTTCGATGGAAGCCAGCAGCGGCGAATACGTCTGGAACGTGCGCTCCACGCCCTCGCCGCTCGAGATCTTGCGTACGGTGAACGCCGAGTTGAGGCCGCGGTTGCGTTTGGCGATGACCACGCCCTCGTATGCCTGAACACGCTTGCGCTCGCCTTCGACCACGCTGACGTTGACGATGACGGTGTCGCCAGGCGCAAAGTCCGGGATCGTCTTGTTGAGGCGTGCAATTTCCTCGTTTTCCAGCTGTTCGATGATATTCATTGCCATTTCCTTTTTTGCGTTCGCACAGCGCAGGGCCGATCCCTGTTGGGCGATTCAGTTGTCAGTAGTCAGTCGCAGTTGACAGTAAGACCTTCGGCTGGCCCGGCGGCGCTACTGTCAACTGCAACGGTCAACTGTGATTTTCCCGATACTCCTTCAACAACACCGATTCTTCTTCGGACAATACACGATTCGCCAGCAGCTCCGGCCGCCGCGCCCACGTCCGGCCCAGCGACTGTGCCAGGCGCCAGCGGCGAATCTGCGCATGATGCCCCGACAACAGCACGTCGGGTACCGCCAATCCTTCATACACTTCCGGCCGCGTGTAGTGCGGGCAATCGAGCAGTCCGTCGACGAACGAATCCTCGCGCGCCGATTGATCGTCGTTGAGCGCCCCCGGCAACTGGCGCGCAATCGCGTCGATCACCATCAGCGCCGGCAATTCACCACCCGACACGACGAAATCGCCGACGGCAATCTCCTCGTCGACCTCCTGCATGATCACGCGCTCGTCGATGCCTTCGTAACGCCCCGCGACGAGCACGTAGCCCGCCGCCGGCGCCGTCGCCAGCGCCATCACCCGCGCGTGCGTCAGCGGAATTCCGGCAGGCGACAGGTGAATGACCCGCGGTACCGCTACGCCGTCCATTCGCTGCGCTGCCTTGGCGGCGTCGATCGCCTGGGCGAGCGGCGCGGCCAGCATCACCATCCCCGGTCCGCCGCCATAGGGGCGGTCATCGACGGTCTTGTGATTGTCCGTCGCGAAATCGCGCGGATTCCACAGGCCGAGACGCCACAGACCGCGCTCCAGCGCCCGCCCCGTCACGCCCACGGCGGCAACTTGCGCCACCATGTCGGGAAACAACGTGACGACGTCGATTCGCACCGCGCTCACCTGCACCTTTGCCACTTCTAGTAATCGGGCTGCCAGTCGACGTCGATGCGCCGTTGCGCCATGTCGACGCCGTCGATGTACGCGGCGACGAACGGGATGAGCCGCGCTACCCCCGCATCGTCCGTCACGCGCAGCAGCGGGTGCGCACCGAAATCCTCGACCGCGGCCACGCTCCCCAGCTTCACGCCTTGCCGATTCACGACCGCAAGACCAACCAGGTCCGCCCAGTAAAATTCATTCTCGCCCGCAGCAGGAAGAGCCCCGCGCGGTACACCGATATCCGCGCCGGAAAGCCGCGCCGCCGCCTCGCGATCGGCCAACCCCGACAATTGCGCCAGCAGCGTCGCCCCATGCCGCTTGCCTGACTCCAGGTCGTGCGGCTGCCATGGACCGTCGTCGTCGCGCTTGCGAATCCACCACTGGCGATGCGCAAGCAACGTCTCGGGCGCCGCCGTGAGGGGCAATACCTTGACCCAGCCATGCACGCCGTAGGGGGCCGCCACGCGCCCCATCACGACGATGTCGGATGCGCCCAGATCCGTGGCTTCCCTGGAGTAGCGCTGCGTTGCCTCAGGGTCTCGCTCAGCCTGCCTCAGCGGCTGCTGGCGCCGCTGCCTTCGCCGGGCTTGCCGCCGATCTCTTGACGAGGCCCGCCACCGTGTCGGACAACTGCGCACCGCGTTCCTGCCAATACGAGATGCGATCGATCGAAAGACGAAGGCCCTCTTCCTTGGCGGTGGCGATCGGGTTGTAGAAGCCGACGCGCTCGATGAAGCGACCGTCACGCCGGCTGCGCGAATCGGTGACGACCACGTTGTAGAAGGGGCGCTTCTTGGCGCCGCCGCGGGCAAGGCGAATAACGACCATGGCAAATTCTCTTTCGGGATGCGGAAAATGGAAAAAAGACCATGATTCTACGACGATTTCTGCCTTTCTGACAAGCAGTAATCGCCGCCGCCGCAGGGCGCGGCTGGCCGGGCAACCGCGAGTGCCGATGGGGTTAGCCCTTGTTCTGGAAAGGAATTCGCGACCGCAACCTGGCAAGCACCCTTACCGCATCCCCGGCAGCATCCCTTTCATGCCGCGCAGCATCTTCTGCATGCCGCCCTTGGCCACCATCTTCATCATCTTTTGGGTTTGCTCGAACTGATTGAGCAGCTGGTTGACTTCCTGCACGGTGACGCCCGCCCCCGCGGCGATGCGGCGCTTCCGCGACGCCTTGAGAATTTCCGGCTTGGCCCGCTCGCCCGGCGTCATCGAATCGATGATCCCTTCGATGCGCCCGATCCGCCGCTCATCCACCGGCGCACTTTGCGCGGCGCGGGCGAACTCCGCCGGAAGCTTGTCGACCATGCCTGCGAGGCCGCCCATCTTGCGCATCTGGCCGATCTGCGCCTTGAAGTCGGTGAGATCGAAGCCTTTCCCCGCCTTCACTTTCTTCGCGAGCTTCTGCGCCTCCGCCACGTCGACGTTCTTCTGCGCATCCTCGATCAGCGACAGCACGTCGCCCATGCCGAGAATGCGCGACGCCATGCGCTCGGGATGGAACACCTCGAGGCCGCTGATCTTCTCGCCTACCCCCGCGAACTTGATCGGCGCGCCGGTGACGTGGCGAACCGAAAGCGCCGCGCCTCCGCGCGCGTCGCCGTCGAGCTTGGTCAGCACGACGCCGGTGAGCGGCAAGGCATCGCGGAACGCCTTTGCGGTGTTCACCGCATCCTGACCTTGCATCGCGTCGACGACGAACAGCGTTTCGATCGGGCGGACGGCCGTATGCAGCGCCGCGATCTCGCTCATCATCGCCTCGTCGATGCCGAGCCGGCCCGCCGTGTCGACGATGAGCACATCGTGATAATGCTTGCGCGCCCAATCGAGCGCGCTTGAAGCAATGGCGACGGGCTGCTGCCCGGCGTCGGACGGAAAGAAATCGACGCCGACCTGCGTGGCAAGGAGCCGCAATTGCTCGATCGCCGCGGGGCGATAGACGTCCGCGGATACCAGCAGCACCTTTTTCTTCTGTTCGCTGCGCAGAAGCCGCGCGAGCTTGGCCGCGGTCGTCGTCTTGCCCGAGCCCTGCAGACCGGCGAGCAGGATGACGGCGGGCGGCTGCGTCGCGAACGACAGCGGCACCGCTCCTCCCCCCATCAACGCGGTGAGCTCGCGATGAACGACGCCGACCAGCGCCTGGCCCGGCGTCAGCGATCCCATGACCTCCTCGCCGACCGCTTTTTCCTTGACGAGCGCGACGAAATCGCGGACCACGGGCAGCGCAACGTCGGCTTCGAGCAACGCCAGGCGGACTTCGCGCAACGCGTCCTGGATATTGGCGTCGGTCAGGCGCGCCTGGCCGCGCAGTCCCTTGACGACCTTCGACAATCGTTCGGTGAGATTTTCCAGCATTCAGAAGGATCCAAAACGATGATGACCGCGGGGCGCTGCCCCAAGGCAATCGGGTAAACTCGGTTCGTCGCGCGCGTTCCCGCTGCATGCGCGCTGTCCGAGTTTCGAATCCGTGATTTTACTGTACCCCGCCATTGCCGCCCTTTATGGCGGTGCCGCGTGGCTGCGCAGCGTGCCAGGCGGCGCCCGAGTCCGACCGGCCGCGGCACTTGTCGCCGTCGCGCTCGTCCTGCATGCGATCACCGTCGGACGCGCGATCATCACGCCGGCAGGACTCGACCTGTCGTTCTCGCACGCATTGTCGCTGGTGGCCTTGCTCACCGTGCTCCTCGCGGGGTTGTCGGGCGTGCTGACGAAGCTTCCGTCGGTCGGTACCGTCATCCTCCCGGTCGCCGCGCTTTGCGCGCTGGCGCCATGGGCCAGCAGCAACCCGCATCGCTTTCCTTACGCCGGCGAACCCTGGGCTACCGCGCACATCGCAGTCGCGCTGGTCGCGTACGCGCTCTTCGTCGTCGCCGCGCTGCAGGCGCTGTTGCTCATCGGGCTGGAAAAGCGGCTGCATCGCGGTCTCGCGCTGCCGGACGCGGACGGCACCGTGCCGCTGCTCACGCTCGAACGATTCCTGTTCCGCATGGTGGGCCTGGGGTTCGTCCTCCTGACGCTGACGCTGGCAAGCGGTTTCCTGTTCTCCGAGCAACTGTTCGGCCGCCCGCTGACCTTCAATCACAAGAATGTCTTCTCAGTCGCGGGCTGGCTCGCGTTCGGCGTGCTGGTGGTCGGCCGATGGCGCTATGGCTGGCGCGGACGGCGGGCGTTGTACTGGATCCTCGCCGGGACCGGGCTGCTGTTGCTTGGTTACCTGGGGAGCAAGTTCGTCGCCGAGGTGATCCTCGGCCGTTGACGGCATTTGACAGCACGCCGCACGCACCGAATACTCGGCCATCGCATTCGCCGCGGTCGCGCTCACGAGACCCACGTTTGGACGAATTCCCCCTAAGCACGCTCGCCATCGCGCTGGGCGTTCTGCTCGTACTCTCTGGATTCTTCTCGATCGCCGAGACGGCGATGATGGCGGCGAACCGCTACCGGCTGAAGCACCAGGCGCAGCGCGGCAGCCGCGGCGCGAAGCTGGCGATGGCGCTGCTCGCGCACACCGACCGGCTGCTCGGCGTCATCCTGTTCGGCAACAATCTCATCAACGCGGGTGCGGCGACGCTTGCCGGCGTGATTACCGCGCGCATGCTCGGCGTGGGCGAGCTCGCGCTGGCCGCCAGCACCGTCGTCGTGACGTTTCTCATTCTCGTGTTCTCCGAAATCACGCCCAAGGTGATCGGCGCCACGCACGCGGACCGGATCGCGCCAATTGTGGCGTACGTGCTCACGCCGCTGCTGCGCGGACTCGCGCCTGTTGTCTGGTTCGTCAATTTGTTCGTGCAGGCGTTGTTGAAGCTGATGCGGATCAAGCCGGCGCCCGACGAGGGCACCCACCTCACGCAGGAAGAGCTGCGCTCGCTCGTGCTGGAAGGCAGCCAATATTTTCGCGGCAAGCACAAGACGATGCTCGCGAACCTCATGGATCTCGAGGCCATCACCGTCGAGGACGTCATGACGCCGCGCAACCGGATCCACGCGCTCGACCTCGCGGAAAAGCCGGCGTTGCTGCGCCAGCAGCTCGCGACCTCGTACCATTCACGCGTTCCGGTATGCGAAGGAACGCTCGACAACCTCATCGGCGTGCTGCCGCTCAAGTCGGTGGTGAACCTGCAATTGCAGGCCGGCGAGCTGACCGCGGAGCGGCTCCGACCTCTGCTGCGCCCCCCTTACTTCATCCCGGCCGGCACGCCGCTGCTCACGCAGCTGACGCAGTTCCAGAACGATCGGCAACGACTGGGGCTCGTCGTCGACGAATACGGCGAGCTCCAGGGCCTGGTGACCATCGAGGACATCGTCGAGGAAATCATAGGCGAATTCACGACGCAGGCGCCCGGCGGTTCGGAAATCTACCGGCGCGAGCCCGACGGCAGCGTCGTGGTTTCGGGAATGGCGCTGCTGCGGACGCTGAATCGCCGCCTGGGGACCCAATTTCCGCTCGAAGGCCCGAAGACCCTCAACGGGCTCATTCTGGAACATTTGGGCGACATTCCGGACGCCGGGCTCTCGTTCCGGCTGGAAGGGCAATTGGTGGAAATCCTGCAAACCCAGGACCGCGCGGTGAAAGTGGTCAAACTTCTGCCCCCTGTAGGACGAACCGCCCCGCCTTTACAAACCCCGATCGAGCGGGCATCATCGACAAGTTAAGTTTTATGCGAATGGAATAGTATTCAATTATTGGCCGGGCCACCCCTATGGGCACGCTGCTTGCTTGCACTCATTTAGAGCCCACCCAGGCACCCCGACCGGAATTGTCCACTTAGCGCCATGGCCACGCACGCGGCAACCCGTAACATCAGCGGACTCGCACGCGCACTTGCGCAAAGCGGGCTCATGACCGAATACGAGGCCGAATCCCTGCAAACGCAGGCGCAGGTGGCCGGCATCTCCTTCGTCGAGCAGCTACTGTCCGGCAAGCGCATGACCGCACAGCAGGTTGCGGTGTTCGCCTCGCGCGCCTTCGGCACGCCACTGCTCGATCTCGCGAGCTTCGACACCGAGCATATCCACAAGGAATACGTCGACCTCAAGATCGCGCAGGCCAGGCGCGTGTTGCCGCTCTATAAACGCAACAACAAGCTCTTTTGCGCCATTTCCGATCCCGCCAATCTCCAGGCGCTGGAGGAAGTGCGCTTCAAGACCAACCTCGTCCCCGAGCCCATCGTCGTCGAGGACGACAAGCTCGGGCAGGCCATCGCGAGGTTTGTCGAGGCCAGCGGCTCGACGCTCAAGGACCTGTCCAACCTCGACGAACTGGAGGTTGGCCTCGAAGAGGGCATCACTTCGCTCTCGATCGAAGACGAATCGGACGTCGAGGACGCGCCGGTCGTCAAGTACATCCAGAAGCTCTTGACGGACGCCATTGCCGCCGGCGCGTCGGATGTGCATTTCGAGCCCTACGAAAAGTTCTTCCGCATCCGCTACCGAGTCGACGGCATCCTGATGGACATCGCGCAGCCCCCGCTCGCGATCAAGGACAAGGTGGCATCGCGCATCAAGGTGATCTCGCGGCTCGACATCTCGGAAAAACGGGTTCCGCAGGACGGCCGGATGAAGCTCGTGCTGACGAAGAACAAGGCCATCGATTTTCGCGTTTCGACGTTGCCGACCCTCTACGGCGAGAAGATCGTGATGCGGATCCTCGACTCGGCAGGCGTCAAGATCGGCATCGAGGCGCTGGGCTACGAGCCCGAGCAGCAGCAGGCGCTGATGTTCGCGATCGGAAGGCCGTATGGAATGATCCTCGTCACCGGTCCGACGGGCAGCGGCAAGACGATCTCGCTGTACACGTGCCTCAACATCCTGAACCAGCCGGGCGTCAACATTTCGACCGCCGAAGATCCGTGCGAAATCCAGTTGCCCGGCGTGAACCAGGTCAACGTCAACGACAAGGCGGGCCTCACGTTCGCCGTGGCGCTCAAGGCGTTCCTGCGCCAGGATCCGGACATCATCATGGTCGGCGAGATCCGCGACCTCGAGACCGCCGATATCTCGATCAAGGCGGCGCAGACGGGTCACCTGGTCTTGTCCACGCTGCACACGAACGACGCCCCGACCACGCTTACGCGGATGCTCAACATGGGCGTCGCGCCTTTCAACATCGCGTCGTCGGTAATCCTGATCACCGCGCAACGGCTGGGTCGCCGGCTCTGCGTCCATTGCAAGAAACCCGAGGACATTCCGCCCGAGGCGCTCCTGCGCGCGGGCTTCACCCAGGACGAACTCGACGGATCGTGGCAGCCGTACGGCCCCGTCGGTTGCGACCATTGCAAAGGTACCGGCTACAAGGGACGGATCGGCGTGTATCAGGTGATGCCAATCACCGACGACATGCGGCAGGTGATCATGCGCAGCGGCAACTCGCTCGACATCGCCGACCAGGCGCAGAAGGAAGGCGTCCGCGATCTCCGCCAATCCGGCTTGCTCAAGGTGAAGTCCGGCATCACGTCGCTCGAGGAAGTCGAAGCGATCACCAACGAGTGACGGCGACGGCCGTCGCACAAGGATCTCGACCCATGGCCACCGCAACTGCCGCAGCGCGAAGAGACGTCAAGGAATACACCTACCTGTGGGAAGGTGTGGACCGGAGCAACCGCCAGGTCCGCGGAGAATCGAGGGCGGCATCGGTCACCGTCGTCACGACCAACCTGCGCCGCCAGGGCATCCGCATCGTCAAGATCAGGCGGCAGACGTTCCGCGGCGGCCGCAAGGTCAGCGAAAAGGACATTACGTTCTTCACGCGGCAGCTCGCGACGATGCTGAAGGCGGGCGTCCCGCTTCTGCAGTCGTTCGAGATCGTCGCCCGCGGCCATAGCAACGCCCGGTTCTCGCGCCTCATGATGGAGATCAAGAACAAGATCGAGGCAGGCTCGTCGATGTCGCAGGCGTTTCGCGAGCATCCGAACCACTTCGACGCTCTTTACTGCAACCTGGTCGCCGCCGGCGAGGCGTCCGGCACGCTCGACGCGATCCTCGACCGACTGGCGACCTACAAGGAAAAGATTCTCGCCATCAAGAGCAAGATCAAGTCGGCGCTGTTCTACCCGATTTCAGTGGTCGTCGTCGCCATCGTGGTGATCTGGATCATCATGGTCTTCGTCATTCCATCGTTCAAGAAAGTCTTCGCGAACTTCGGTGCCGATCTGCCCGCGCCCACGCTGATCGTCATCGCAATGTCGGAATGGGTCGTCGCATGGTGGTGGCTGGTCTTCATGATCATTCTCGGCACCATCGTCGGCACCGGCATCATGTTGAAGCGATCGGCGGCGTTCCGCTACGGGTTCGACCGCTTGATGCTCAAGTTCCCGGTCATCGGCGGCATCCTCGAAAAAGCGACCATCGCGCGCTGGACGCGCACGCTGCAGACGATGTTCGCCGCCGGCGTCCCCCTCGTCGAGTCGCTCGACGCGGTCGGCGGCGCTTCCGGCAATGCCGTTTACGCGCAGGCGACCAAGCGCATTCAGACCGAAGTCAGCACGGGCACCAGCCTCACCAATTCCATGTCGAATACCGGCCTGTTCCCGACGATGGTCCTGCAGATGATCCAGATCGGCGAGGAATCGGGCTCGCTCGACAACATGCTGGGCAAGGTCGCCGACTATTTCGAGCGCGAGGTCGACGACGCCGTTACCGCGTTGTCGAGCCTGCTGGAACCGATCATCATCGTGTTCCTGGGCGTGGTGATCGGCGGCCTTGTCGTCGCCATGTACTTGCCGATCTTCAAGCTCGGCGCGGTGGTCTGACCGCGCAAGGCCAAGCCGCGCACAAGGCCTGATGCCGCCGTTCCTTCTCGATCCGGCGGTGGCGCTGGCGCTGGCCGCCGTCGTGGGCCTGTGCATCGGCAGCTTCCTCAACGTCGTCATCCATCGCCTGCCGCGGATGCTGGAGCGCGGCTGGCAAGAGCAATGCGCCGAGTTGCGCGGCGAAACGGCCGCGCCGGAGCCGCGGTACAACCTCATGGTGCCGCGCTCGGCGTGTCCCGCGTGCGGCCACAAGATAACGGCGGCCGAAAACATTCCCGTCGTGTCGTGGCTTGCGCTGCGCGGCAAGTGCTCGGCCTGCGGGGCCGCGATTTCGGCCCGGTATCCGCTGGTCGAGCTTCTGGGCGGGCTGCTCGCCGCCGGAGCCATTTACCGGTTCGGCCCGACGTGGCAAGGCATTGCGGCGTGCGCCTTCCTCTGGACGCTGCTTGCGTTGACGTTCATCGACTTCGACACGCAGCTCCTGCCCGACGATCTCACGCTGCCGCTGCTGTGGGGCGGCCTGCTGGCCAACCTGTATGGCCTCTTCGTCCCGCTGCGCGAGGCCGTGATCGGCGCGATCGCGGGATACCTGACGCTGTGGACGATCTATTGGCTGTTCAAGCTCATCCGCGGCAAGGAAGGAATGGGCTATGGGGACTTCAAGCTGCTCGCCGCGCTTGGCGCTTGGCTGGGGTGGAAGATGCTCCCCCTGATCGTGCTCGGTTCATCGGTGGTCGGTGCGTTCATCGGAATCAGTCTCGTCGTCTTCAAGGGCCGCGACCACAACATTCCGCTGGCCTTCGGGCCGTACCTGGCGATCGCCGGGATGATTGCGCTGTTCTTCGGCACCGCGCTCGTCAAGATTTATCTCCCGGGCTGATCGTGGCATACGTCGTCGGACTCACGGGCGGCATTGGCAGCGGCAAGACGGAAGTGACGCGGGCCTTTGCAGCGCTAGGCGCCGACGTCGCCGATGCCGACGCGGCGGCGCACGCGGTGACGGCGCGGGATCAACCGGGATATCACGCGGTGGTGGCGGCATTCGGTCCGCAGGCGCTTGAACCGGACGGCAACCTCGATCGTGGATGGCTGCGGCGCACCGTCTTCGCGGACCCGCAAGCGCGCAAGCGTCTGGAGCGCCTCCTGCATCCGCTGATCCTGCAATGGCTTGACGACGAAATCGGCCGCTGGCGCGGACCGTACGGGATCCTGAGCGTTCCACTGCTGCTCGAGCGTGGCACGTTGCTTCCTCGCATCGCGCGCGTCGTTGTCGTCGACTGTCCCGAGGAAGAACAGGTGCGCCGCGTTGTTTCCCGCAGCGGCTTGAGCGCGGCGGAGGTCCGCGCGATCATGGCTACCCAGCTTCCACGGTCAGAGCGCCTGGCGCGCGCCGACGACGTGGTCGACAACAGCGGTCCCATAACGGCGCTCGCCGGCCAGGTCGCGCGTCTCGATGCGTTGTACCGCGAGCGCGCGGCGGTCGGCACGGAACTTGAACCGGGTTCCGGTTCGCCGCAGAATGGCGCGCTGACGCGCAGTACTTCCCGCCCCTAAGTGATCCGCTACGAACATCCGCTGAACGAACGAGTACGCACCTTGATGCGGCTCGAGGATCTCTTCGCGCGCGCCGGCTATTTCGCCGCGCAGGACGCGGCGCAGGATCATCACGCGGCGCTGATCGCGCTGTTCGAGATCACCGACGTCGCGGCGCGCGCCGACCTGAAGACCGACCTGCTGCAGGAGCTCGAACGGCAAAAGCAGATGCTGGGACCGCTGCGGCAGAATCCGCAAATCGAACAGCACATGCTCGAACAACTGCTGGACCAGATCGACGGCGTCAATGCGCAGCTGCTGGCGCAAGCGGGCAAGGTCGGTGCCCATTTGCGCGACAACGAGTGGCTGATGGCGATCAAGCAACGCACGGCGATTCCCGGCGGCGTATGCGAGTTCGACCTGCCGGCCTATCACTGGTGGCTGCATCAGGATCCGGCCGCCCGCCGCAATGACCTTCGCGGCTGGATCGAGCCGTTCGCATCGATTCGCGCAGGCTCGGCCATCGTCCTCAAACTGTTGCGCGACAACGGGCGCGCCAGCCGCCACGTCGCGAACCACGGCGTGTTTCAGCTGATGCTCACGACCACGAAAGTCGCGCAGCTCCTGCGGCTCACGGTCGCCAGGAATCTGTCCTGCGTACCGGAAATCAGCGCCAACAAGTACGCACTCAATATCCGCTTTCTCGGCGTGTCCGGGATGGACCGGGGCAGCGTCTTCGATCGCGACGTCGAGTTCGAGCTCATGTTCTGCAATCTCTAAAGTCACGCCCCCGGCGCGATCATCGCGGGACAGTTTGCATGCTGTCGCGAACATCGCGGAGGCTCGTCAAGTCGACGGTGATCATGCCGCGCACTGGCCGATGCAGATCGACGACAAGCATGATCACCGCGGCCACCAATAATGAGACGAGCAGTGTCAAGCTCATGCTCCGCGCGTGCCGGGGTCCCGAGCCGTAGCCGGTGAGTCCCACGGACACGATGGCGACAAAGAAGAGCAGGAGAAATATGGGTGCCGGGATGCGGTTCCGGATCGCGGCCACCTGCTTGCCGTGCATGTCGATCATGTCGTTCAGCGAAGCGACGAACAATTCGATCATCACCGAGTCGGGCGCCTGCTCCGCGGCGGTAACCGCGTGGGCCCAAAGCTGCGCCTGCAATCGACCGGCATCGGCGTCCGCTGCCTTCAACGCATCCGGCATGTAGCCGCGCGTCTGCAGCTCGAAGCGCGTTTCCACATATTGTCTCAGCAAGGCGCGTACCGCTGTCCGCTGCGGCTCGGGAATGAGGCTGGTGCGCAAGTAAACGGTGCCGATGGCGTTGGCTTCGTCGCGAATGAGTTCCTTGCGCGCCTCGAAACGGCCGGCGGCCATCGCGAAGGAGAACCCCAGAAGCAACGCAAGCAGGCCAAGGACTGCGCCCTGAATGGCGGCAACTTCGGTCATGGTCTCCTGCGCGCGTGCCGTGGCGCGCCGAGCCAGCCAGTATCCCGTTTCTGCCGCAGCCAGCAGAAGCGCGAGCAGCAGCCAGAAAAGCGTCCATTCGCCGAGATCCCCCAGCCATTGCTCCATTGATTCCCCATCGTGAAAAAGTCTTGCCGATCGTGGCTCGCCCGACATGGCGGCGCAAAGTGACGCGTCACGATCAGTGGCGCGCCATCGCGATTGTCAGGTGACTTCACCTAGCGCCGGAAGCCGCCGCCGCGGAAGCCGCCTCCCCCAAAGCCTCCACCACCCCCGAAGCGGCCGCCCCAACCGCCTCCGGAGAAACGATTGCCGCCGAAGCCGCCACCCCCTCCAAAGCGATCGCCGCCCCAGCCGCCACCACCGAAGCTGTCCGCGCGCTGCCCGCCTTCGCTGCGCGCTTGCGACTCCCGATCGGCCCACGAAGAATCCGCCGAAGCGTTCGACCAACCACTGGACGAGTGCTGTTGCCAGCCGCTGCCGGTGTTCTTGTAGACGTTGCCGTTGACGTCGGCGTAATGATTGTTGCCTGCAGTCGCCGTCCCCCACGTATTGGTCTTGCCGGTCTTCGCGTTGTAGGTCGAGCCCTCGCCGGCGTGTGCGTAGCCTTCCGGACCCGCCGTCGTCGCGCCACTGCGCTGATACGAGCTGCCGCCCGCGCCCGTGCCGGAGACGCTCGAGCCGGTCGAGCGCTGGCCGGTGTACGTGTTGTAGTTGCTGCCGCGCGCGATGTTGGCCGAACCGCCCGCGGCCGTATTCGCCGTGCGGTCGTAACCGCGCGAAGCATTGCCGGTATACGCGTTGTACTGCCTTCCCGCGTTGTAGGAGCCGGAAGTCCCGGTGCGATTGTTGTAGTAGCTGCCGCTGGCGGTCGTGCCGGCGACGCCGCCGCCGGCGTACCACGACCGCGTTCCGGAATAGGTCGTATTGCCCCAATGTCCATAGACGTTGGCGCTCGCCGAGCCGCAGCATGGATAGGTGCCCCAGTAACCGGGATGATAGTAGGCGCCGCCCCAATACGGTTCTGTCCAGGCCGCGGTCGCAAGTCCCATCGCGAACCCGAACGTGAATCCGACATACGGGTTGTAGACGGGAGCCGCCGCGATCCCGTAGGTGTACGGCGGGGGATACCAGACGCTGCCCACCCACGGCGTGTAGGTGTAGCCCGTGCCATAGACGACGGTCCCGTACGGCGACACGACCGTGCCGAGATAGCCCGGCGTGTAGCCGACGTACACGTACTGCGGCGTCGCCTCGTAGATGTGCACGTACGTCACGTAATGCAGCGATGACGTGACCGGAATCGTGTAGATCACGGCCGGCACGCTGGTTGCCACCGTCCACGGTCCGGTAAGCTGCGGCGCCATGAACCAGACGCCGGCCGAGACCGCATAGAACGCGGCCGGCGAGACCTGGATCACGGGCTCCGACGAGTTCACGACATACGACAGCGCCGTCCCCTGGATCGGCGCGTACTTCGGCGGCCCATCGAAGTTCGGCGTGAAGCGTGGCCCGTTCTTCAGCGGGACGGTCGCGGTCTGCGGAATGGAATTGGCGATAATCGCTTCCTGCGCTTGCGGGGTCCCGGCGACGGTCGGCAGCACGGCGCCGGCCAGCGAGCTGGACGGAATATCCTTGAACCCCGCCGGCAATGCGTTGCTCGCGACGAAGGTGAACGGACCGCTGAGCCCGGGTGCCCGGAACCAGCGCCCCGCGAGCAGAATGTAGTAACTGTTGGTGCTGGTGTCGATCAGCACATCGCTCGTGGTGTTCGACGCCCATAGCAGCTCGGTGCCGCTGATCGGTACGAAATCGGGCTGCCCCTTGAACACGATCAGCTCGGCCGGCGCCTGCGTGGTGTAGATCGTCGGCACGCCGGCGGCAAGCGTAGGTTTCGGATTGGCCTTGGGGCCGCCGTCGAGCATGTCGTACGCGCCATCCTTGGCGAGCGTTTGCGCTGCGCCGTCCATGCCGAACGGCTGCCGCAGCGACTGCGTCCACGGGCCCGCGATCGACGACGACGACAGCCAGCCGTCATAGACATGAATGTAGAAGCTCTGTTCCAGTCCGCCTTGCATGATGACCGCGCGCGTGTTGATGACGTGATTGAAGCGTCCATTGCCGGGCACAGGCTTGATCACCGGCGCGCCATCGATGGGCACGAGAATCGCCGGCGTGTTGCTGACGATGACTTGTGGCGCCGCGTTGTTCACCTCGACCGGCGCAGCGTTGACGCCGGCGGCCGACAACGACATTTCGAGGCGGTCGAGTGAAATGGCGCGGACCGCCTTCGCGAATTCGATTTGCAGCTGTGGCGCGAACGCGGCGCCATGATCGGGTAGGGACGGAAAGTCGATCTTCGCGATCCGCAGGTTCTCGAGCACGACGGTGCGCATGGCCTTGTCGACCTGGGTGCGCGCGCTGGCCGTAATGGTGCCGAAGGTTTCGTCCTTCGCGCCGTCCTTCTTGAAGGCCATCGCGGCACGGAAGTCGAGCTGGTTGTCCTTCCAGGCGTTGATCTGCGGCTGGTACACGAGCACCTGGCCTTCGCTCAGATCCACGACGCGTGGCCAGGGATCCGCGGGAATCCCGGATGCGGGTGCGGAGACAGCGGGTACCTGCGCGTGCGAGGGCGCCACTGCACACAGCGCGCCAGCCGCGGCGAGCAGCGGAACGAGGATACGGGTGTTGATCATGTTCATGGCGAGTCTTCGAATGGATAATGCAGCTTCATGAGCCAAATCCCTTGATGAGTGGAATGCGGCGCATACGTTGCGCAGGACTGACGCCGGACGGGAAACATCAACTGAATTGGCGCACGCAATTGCCAATTCGACGCGAAGCCGGATTTTACAATGTTGTAGCGCACCGCAACTTGCATGTAACCCGCAACCTGCCGTTACCAGC
>Ga0068869_100000084_pt1 | contig 43039 bp, 36 predicted proteins | sample KBSMisM52_FD_64676 | JGI IMG/M metagenome (GOLD analysis project Ga0068869, IMG submission 64676) | Miscanthus rhizosphere microbial communities from Kellogg Biological Station, Michigan, USA - KBS Miscanthus M5-2 | ecosystem: Host-associated > Plants > Roots > Rhizosphere > Soil ... | reverse complement strand
CGCCGCGTTCTCCCTTCCGTCTACTCGCTACCCGCTATTGTTTCCGCTGTCGCCCAAAGGGCACCCGCCATCGGGCACCCACTCCGCTAACGCTTCGGGGCCACACGCTGCGCATGTGACCATCTCCGCCTCTCGGCTGCGTCGCTACTTCTCGCACAAAATCACCGTCGCCGAGAGCGACGATACCCAGCTCAGCCTCCTGTAGTCATGTAGGCCCGACCGCTGGTCGGGCTCCGTCTGTTTAACCGCTAATATCCGCTGAAATCCGCTAATCCGAACCTCTGACTTTAACGCCGCTTAGCGAATCTTAGCGGTTAAAAACTCCGTGGTATTCTCAGGATCAGTTAAGCGCATCGAGTCCCGGCCCATGTCCTGCTGACAGATTGCCAAACGCTCTCCGTCCGCACAACTTGCCCCTATGAACACCGCGCTCGCCAGCGAGATCAGCCGGCTCACTCCGGCGGAAAAACTCCAACTCGTGGAAGAACTCTGGGACGATCTGGCCGCCAGCGAAGACCACCTGCCGATTCCCGCATGGCACGAGAAGCTGCTCGCCGAAGACCAGACCCGCTATCAAGCCAACCCCACCGAGGGTTCCTCGTGGGCTGAGGTCAAGGCCCGCATCCTCGGCAAGTCGTGAACCACCGCTTGATCATCGCCCCGCTCGCGGAGGCCGATATCAAAACCAGCTTTTGCTGGTATGAAGAGCGCTCGCCCGGGTTAGGCCGCGATTTCATAAACCGGGTCGAGGCCAAGTTCGCCGTGATCGCCCAGTCCCCCCAACTCTTCCGCAAACGCTTCGGCCCCTACCGCCTCGGAGCCACCGAACGCTTTCCCTACTCGATCTACTTCATTTGGGATGAAGCTGCGGGAATCGTCACCGTGCGCCGCGTGCTCCACTTCAAACAAGACCGGAACGCCGGCCTGTGACGCTTTTCCACCTCAGCCACGCCCCGGACTCAAAACCAACAAAACACGGTCAGTCCCCTTCGGATCTTCCGTCACTCACGGCCACTTATCCAATCCCCTCAAAAAAGGGGGCGACCTACGCTTGGAGCCTCGACGACCTCGTCGGGGCCAATCGCCGACCGACAAAACCCAGCCGGCCCCCTTCAGCTCGTGGTCGGCGGTTTGTCCGCACCGGAAGGTTCCTCCTGGGTGTCCGTCGCGATGTAGCCGTAACGATGCAGTCGGGGGCAGAGTAGCGGGGTGAGATGGCGAGCGCATTTCTGAGGAGGAATCCCGAGGAATACCCGTGGGTATTTCGAGTGGATGACGCACTCTGAAAGGTGCCGTCAGATTACCGTGATACGACCTCCCGGCTGAATCGTTACGGCTTAGAAAAAGAAGGCCTCGGTGTGAGGAAAGATCGGCCCGCCGCGAGGCTGTGTTTTTGAAATAATCCGGCCCATCGCTGAAGCTCTGCGAGGAAGTGAGAAAAGGCACTGGGCCGGCGTTGCCCTCAGTGGCACGGCCCGCTGGGCCGCCTCCACATCGGCCGCCTTGGCCGAGCACCTTTTCTCGCTCCCGCTGGGCCGGCTTATTTCAGAAACACAACCTTGGTCCGATGCAGGGAATGCCGAGCACGGTGAATTCGACGGTGAGAACGTCACCCGCCTTGCCCGAGGGATAGTCGCTCGGCGCCTTGTGCACGCCGGTCACTTTGCTGTCGGGAAAGGTCGCCGCGTAAAACCGCGCGGCCGCTTCGGCGTCCTTGTCGAACCAGAGGCAGATCGTATTTTTGGGGATGGGTTTGTTCATCGGACTACAACGATCGAGACAGGCGATCTCGGACAGGGTTTACACCACGGACTCTCACCGAGGCGATGGCCGCCGGCGGCGCCGAGGCCAAGCGCGCCTTCGAAGCGATGATGGAGATGGGCAAAATCGACATCGCGAAAATCAACGCCGCCCGCCGCGGCTGATTCGAATCATGGGCCACAGAGCCAATTCGGTTGACCACGGATTACACGGATCTACACGGATAAATCCAAACTCCGGCATCCGTGCCCATCTGTGAAATCCGTGGTTCAAAACCGGCTCGATGCCTTGCTCCGTGCCCTCTGTGTCGGCGCTCTGTGTCCTCTGTGACCATCTCCGTAATCAGTGATAATCCGTGCCCATCCGTGGTTAAAAATCTGAGGTGGGTGACAACGCGCCGATGGGTGAATTCTCCCGACTTGCCCGCCGTCCCATTCCGTCTTCATTTTACCGCATGAGCACGACGGAAATTCTAGCCCAACTCCCCCGTCTGACACCGGAAGAACGCGATCTCGTCCGTAGCCGCTTGGACGACATCGACTCAGCCGCGCCGCTCACGCCCGCTGAAAAGCAGCTCATCGATCAACGCGTGGCCGCCTATCGCCAGAACCCCGACGCCGGCGTATCATGGACGGTGGCCGAGGCCGAAATCCGTAAACAGATCGGATTGTGATCGGGCACGTCACCCTCACTCCCGACGCCCGGGCCGACATCGCCGAAGCCGCCGCCTGGTATCGTGAGCGAAGCATTTTGGCCGCGGAACGATTCCTCTTAGCCTTGGGCGTTGTGTTTTCCCGGATAGAACAACAACCCACCGCCCAAGTCGTCGTGGACACTGTGACCGGAGCCAGAAGGGCCCTGTTGGCCAAGTTCCCCCATCGGGTGCTTTATCTCATCGACGGCAAGCGCATCGTTGTCTTCGCCGTCATCTCTCACCGCCGTGATGATCCCGCTTGGCGCGACCGACTGGACTAAGACCAGCCTCCGAGCACCGCCCCCCCAGCTCAGGCTACTAGTCCCAGCCAGTTCATCTAACATCAGCGATGCCTGCCGAAACCATTTGCGTGGATGCTAACTTAACCAACCATACAAATGAAACTATGTTCGTGGTAGTGTCCTTGCGCCTGACATGCTATCCTGCCCCTTTCGTAGTCAGTCGCACACCCCGACACCCCAAGTCATCCTGTCCCTTTACCCATGCCCCTTAAACCACCCATGAAAATCGCCCCGGTCGTTTTAGCCGTCACGCTCCTCCTATCCCCGTTCACGATTGTCCAAGCATCCATCAAAACGGTGAAGCCCTCGCCCACGGGTGCCGAATTCAAGACGGACGACGGGCTCCTGCAGATTGAGTTCGTGACCGACCGCATCGCCCGCGTTCGCGCCACGGAGAACCCGGAGTTCTCCAAGACGCCCAGCCTCATGCGCGTTCCGGTGAACGAGAAACCCGGCAAAATCGTCGTCCAAAACACCTCCGGTTCCCCGTATGTCGAACTCAGTTCCGCCAAGCTCGTCGTCCGCGTGGACCGGGCGACCGGCGCGGTTTCCTACTTCGATTCGAACGGCAAACTGCTCGTCGCCGAGGACACCGCGCAGCCGCGCTGGCTGGAGCGGACCGAGGTCATCAAAGCCGTCGCCGATCCCGCGTCCATGAGGACCGTGCAGACCGTCGACGGCGAACGCCAGGTCGCCGGCCGCTACAACCGGAAAAAAGACCGCGACGCGTGGAAGGGCGGGGTCAAGTTCCGCTTTGCCGACGACGAGGCGCTTTACGGACTCGGTTTCGACGAAACCACCGACCTCAATCTGCGCGGCAAGACCAAGCGGCTCTACCAGCACAACCTGCGCATCCTGATCCCGTCGCTGGTCTCCACGCATGGCTACGGCCTGCTCTTCGACGCCTATTCCGCGATGACCTTCAATGACGGCGCGCAGGGCGGCTCCCTGGATTTCGACGTGATCGACGACCTCGACTATTACTTCATCAACGGCGGCGGCATGGACGGAGCGGTCGCGGGCTATCGCCAGCTCACCGGCGCGGCGACGATGCTGCCCCGCTGGGCCCTCGGCTACGTGCAGTCGAAGGAACGCTACCGGTCGCAGGAGGAGCTCGTCGCAACGACGAAGGAGTTCCGCCAACGCAAGATCCCGCTCGATGTCATCGTGCAGGACTGGAACTACTGGATCCACGGCCAGTGGGGCGGCGACCCCGATCCGAAAGCCTACCCCGACATCTCAGCCATGACCAAGGCGATCCACGACCAGAACGCCCGCGTGATGATCTCGATCTGGCCGAACCCCAGCCCGCAATCGACGGCCGGCAAGGCTCTCGCCGAGGGCGGCTACACGCTCGCCGGCACGGCCTTTTTCAACGCCTTCGATCCGAAGTCCCGCGAGGTTTACTGGAACTCCATCTGGAAAATCCTGGGCCGTCACGGCATCGACTCGTGGTGGTGCGACTCGACCGAGCCTGAAATGGCCGACTGGGGAGGCCAGACCCGCACGGAGGACGCGGATGCCAAAAACATCGCGGCCCTCGCCAAGATCATCGATCCGCAGCTCCTCAACGCCTTCGCGCTCGAAGACTCGACCGGCATCTATGAAAACTCGCGCAAGTCGTCCCCCGACCGTCGCGTTCTGAACCTCACCCGCTCCGGCTACGCCGGCGGCCAGCGCACCGGCTCGGTGCTTTGGACCGGCGACATCGCGGCCAGCTGGGAGACCCTGATCCAACAAGTGGTCTCGGTGCAGAGCATCAGCGCCGCCGGCTACCCCTATATCACCACGGACACCGGCGCCTTCTTCGTGGGCAAGGGCGGGCAGTGGTTCAAGAACGGTCGCTTCAACGGCGGCGTGAGGGACCTCGGCTACCGCGAACTCTACACCCGCTGGCTGCAGTTCAGCGCCCTCCTCCCCATGTTCCGCAGCCACGGCACCGACACCCCGCGCGAGCCCTGGCGCTTCGGCGAGCCCGGCACGCCGTTCTATGACGCCATCATCGACACCATCGACCTCCGCTACCGCCTGCTGCCGCACCTTTACTCGCTTACCGGACGCGTCTCCCGGCTCAACGTCTCTTGGATTCGTCCCGTCGCCTTCGCCTTCCCCACGGATGCCAAGACCCACGACCTGAAGACCCAGTTCATGGTCGGCGACGAGCTCATGATCGCGCCCGTGCTCGCGCCCATGCTCTACGGCCCCGAATCGAAGCCCGTGACCGACGCCGCCAAAACCGTGGATGTCTACCTGCCCGAAAACTCCTCGTGGATCGACTTCTGGAGCGGTCGGCCGCAGTCCGGCGGACAGACCGTCAAGGCCGAGGCCCCGCTGTCGCGCACTCCTCTCTTCGTGAAAGCCGGCTCGATCCTGCCGCTCGGCCCCCGCGTGCAATATTCCGGCGAGAAACCCGACGCTCCCATCGAGCTGCGCGTTTACCCGGGAGCCGACGGCTCGTATCAGTTCTACGAGGACGCCGGCGAGGGCTGGGACTACGAGAAGGGCGGATTCTCGGTGATTCCGATCACTTGGAACGACAAGAGCCGCACGCTCACGATCGAGAACATCCGCGGCAGTTTCCCCGGGATGAACACGAACCGCGTATTCAAGGTTGTTGTGGTGACTCCCGATCAGGCCACCGGCCTCGAACCGGCGACCAAGACCACCGAGCTGCGCTACAACGGGAGCAAGTCTTCGCTCCGCCTTTGAACGACCTGGCGCGTGCGGCGGAAGTGACCCTCCCGCCGCACGCGCCGCCCCCGGTTCCGTCCGCCATGCCTCTAGAATCCTACACCATGACCAGACACCCCCTTGCCTCGTTCCGAAACTCAACGGCCTTTGCCCTGTTAATTGCGTCAACCACATCGCTTTTCGCCGGCTATGAATTGCCGCCGCCAAAGCCCATTCCGGCAATCCCCGCGCCCCTGCCGGCCGACAGCGTGCCCATGGGCGATTCCAGAACAACGCCGGAGGTGAAGCTGGATCTGCCCATCGAGCCCGGCCCGTATCAGCCGACCTGGGAATCCATCGAGAAAAACTACCCCGGCACACCTGACTGGCTGCGCGAGGCCAAATTCGGCATCTGGATCCACTTCGGCCCGCAGGCCGCCGGCCTGAGCGGCGACTGGTATGCGCGCAGGCTCTACGTTCCGGGCACCCCCTACAACAATCACCTCAAGAACTTCGGCCATCCCTCCGAGATCGGTTACAAGGATGTCCTCCGCAAATGGAATCCCGACAAGCTCGACCCCGCCAAACTCGTCGCGATTTACAAGGACGCCGGCGCGCGATACCTGATCATCCAGGGCGTGCACCACGACAATTTTGACCTCTGGAACTCCCGTTACCAGCCGTGGAACTCCACGCGCATGGGGCCCAAGCGCGACTTGCTCGGCGAGTGGTCGAAAGCGGCCAAAGCCGCGGGCATCCGCTACGGAGTTTCCTTCCACCACGAATACTCCTGGTGGTGGTGGCAGACCGCCTTCGGCAGCGACAAGGACGGCCCCAAAGCCGGCGTCCCCTATGACGGCAACCTGACCCTCGCCGACGGCAAGGGCAAGTGGTGGGAGGGTCTCGACCCGCGCATGCTCTACAACGTCGATCTCCGTGAATACAAAGGTGTGACCGGGGCTGCCCGTTCCCAGTGGAGCCCTCCACCCGCGGGCGTTTTCACCCGCCACCTCGACTATGCCAAGTGGTATGCGACCAACTGGGCGCTGCGCATGATGGACGTGGTTCATAATTATGATCCCGACTTCATTTACACGGACGGCACCGGTTCCGGGCCTTTCAGCGGCGACCGCACCGGCACCGGTATCAAATGCGACGCCACCCAGCGCGTCATCGCGGATTTTTACAACCACGCGCTGAAAACGCGCGGCAAGGTGGACACGTTCAGCATCATCAAATTCCGCGGGAAGACCAACGGCACGGTCAATACGACCGAGAGCAGCCTGCCGGGCGAAATCAAGACCGACCAGGCGTGGATCGCAGAGGCTCAGGTGGGCGATTGGTTTTACCGGCCTGGACTCGTCTACGAGTCGAAATCGATGATCCGCAATATCGTTGAGGCGGTGTCGAGGGACGGAAGCGTGGCCATCTCCGTTCCCATTCTACCCGACGGCTCGCTCGAAGAAGCCAGCGCCCGCATGCTCAAGGAAGTCGGCGAATGGATGCGCATCAACGGCGAGGCGATCTACGGCAGCCATGCCTGGGTTGTCCTCGGCGAAGGTCCGGACGGCAAAGTCAGGCAATTGCCAGGCGGCGCACTCGGCAAGAGTCAGGCCACGTTCGGTTTCGATACCCGGGATTTTCGCTTCACGGTGGGCAAAAATGGGGCGCTTTACGCGTTCTGCATGACCGTTCCCGCGCCAGGCACCGAGTTGAAAATCACCTCGCTCGGCTCCGTCGCCAACCGGCTCGGCAAGCCGGTCAAAGCGGTGACGCTCCTGGGCAACAAAGGTATGCCGCTGAAGTGGAAACAAGAGCCCGACGCTCTCGTCGTCACCTGCCCGCAGGCGATGCCTTTTGCCACGGCGGTCGGCTTCAGGATCGAGTAAATCCTCGGTCTCCGGGAGCGCTCTGGTCTTCTTTCGACATCGCATCATGCGCTTGATCATCCTGCTCTCTCTTCTCGCGGTCGCCGTTGCCCATGCGGAAAACGTCGTCGGCTCCGCAGAGATGATGGATGCTTCCCGAGTTCGCCTGCTCCCCGGGAGCCCCTTCTACGACCGGCAGGAATTGCATCGCACCGGCTACGTCGGCCAGCTCGATCCCGACCGTTTGCTCTTCGAATACCGCAAGCTCGCCGGCCTGCCCCAACCCGCCGGAATCACCAGGGGCTACGGCGGCTGGGACAGCGGATTCATCAGAGGACACATGGCCGGCCACTACCTCTCCGCCGCCTCCCGCATGGCAGTCGCCACCGGTGACGATTCCTTTCGCAAGAAAGCCCTCTACCTCGTCGCCGAGCTGGCCAAATGCCAGCAGGCCTTGAACCAGGACGGCTATCTCGCCGCCTTCCCGTCCATCGCCCTCGACTGGCAGGAGGGGACCTCCAAGAGCGCGGGCGGCGTGGTCGTGCCCTACTACACGATCCACAAGATCATGGCCGGCCTCGTGGACGCCCATCGCTACCTCGGCGACAAGCAGGCTCTCGACGTCGCCCTGAAAATGTCCGCCTGTCTCCAGAAACGCCTCTTCGCCCTGCCGCCGGACAAGATCGAGCGCATGTTTCGCACGGATCGCAGCCGCAATCCGCAGACCGAATTCGGCGGCATGGCCGACGTGCTCACCGAACTGTATTCAATCACGGGTGACAAAAAACAGCTTCAGCTCGCCGCCCTCTTCAACCGCCCTTGGCTGATCGATCCGCTCGCCGCCAACGAGGACCGCCTGAAATCCCTCCACGCCAACACCCACCTCGCCCAGCTGGCCGGCATCGCCCGCTACGCCAACGTCACCGGCGACACCACCGACGCCCGGGCCTCGGAAAATTTTTGGGAGATAGTCGTCCGCCACCATTCCTTCACCATCGGCGGCAACTCCTACAAGGAGTGGTTCGACGGTCCCGACGTCGAGGCCGGCCTGTCCATCGACGGTGGCAAACGCTTCCCGTCCACGACCGCCGAGAGCTGCAACACCCAAAACATGTTGAAGCTCACCGCCCGCCTCATCGAGCGCGCGCCGGACCGCGCCGACTACGCCGACTACTTCGAGCGCGCCCTCTACAACCACCTCCTCGCCACCGTCGCCCCTGACACCGGTGCGATGACGTATTTCACTCCTCTGCGCGGCGACTTCCGCACCTACCTCAACGGCACCCATTGCTGCGTGGGCTCGGGCATCGAAAACACCGCCCGCTACAACGAAGGCATCTACTTCCAACGTCCCGGCCAGCTCTGGGTCGATCTCTACATTCCATCCACGCTCGACTGGGCGGCCCAAGGCCTCGTGCTCAAACAGGAGGGATTCCCGCCTTTTACCGACAAGGTTCGCTTCACCGTCGTCCGCGCCGCCCGAACCTCCGAGGCCACGCTGCACCTGCGCATTCCCGGCTGGCTGGCCGCCCCCGTCGCGCTGTCCGTCAACGGCGCGCCGCAACCCGCCGCAGCCACGCCCTCCGGCTACCTTGCCGTGAAACGCGTCTGGCGGACCGGCGACGTCGTCACCCTCACGCTCACCGCCGCGCTCCGGCTCGAACGGGCCAAGGACGCCCCCTCGACGGTCTCCGTCTTCTATGGCCCGCTCCTGCTCGCCGGCCGTCTCGGCCGCGAAGGCATGCCCAATGACTTCGCCGACAAGGACGCCTACCTCAAGCTCCCGCCCGCTCCCGTGCCGGCCATCGTCAACCCATCCGCCAATCCCGCCGATTGGTTGACCCTCGCCGATGCCGCCACCCTCACGTTCAAGGCGCACGACGCCGGCCCTGCCACCGGCATCGTGTTCCAGCCCCTCTACGCCGTGCACCACGAGCGTTATTCGGCCTATTGGGAGCTTGCGAACACCGCCGGCCAGACGTCGCCGACCGCGCCCGCGGCCAACTCCGCGCGCAAGGAGGACGCCTCCGCGCTCGACCGCGTCATCACCGGCGACGCCGACTCCGAGCGCGCCCACGACCTGTCGGCGGAGCAGAGCAAGACCGGCCGCTCTGCCGATTACGCCTGGCGCGACGCCGCCCCGAACGGAGCCTTCTCCTACGTGCTCGCCCTCCCGCCCGCTTCCACACCCGCCGCCCTCGTCTGCACCTACTGGGGCGGCGACCGCGACCGCACCTTCGATGTCGTCGTCAACGGCGTGGTCGTCGCCACGCAAAAACTCGAAGGCCTCCAGCCGGGCAAAACCTTCGAGGTCGCCTACCCGCTTCCGCCCGAGTCGCTCGCCGGCCAGCAAAACGTCACCGTGCGTTTCCAAGGCACGGGGCAAGGTCGGGTCGGTGGTCTCCTGGGGCTTCGCCTCCAGCCGACCCACCCCTGACTTCCATCGCTGAATCCACCGGCAAAGCTAAGCGGGTAGCACGTTACATCCGCACTTTGACGCCTTCCTTTTATGAAACTCCGCCTTCCGTCCGTCCGTCTCCTTCCCGCCGCGCTGGCCCTGCTGACGCTCCTCACCACCGCCACCTCCTTCGCGGTCGCCGACGGCTTCCTGTTCGTCACCTTCAAAAACGGAGGCTCTCCGCTCTCCGAGCAAATCTACTTCGCCCTCAGCAAAGACGGTCGCACCTGGACTGCCCTCAACAACGGCGATCCCGTCCTTGTGAGCGAGCTCGGTGAAAAAGGCGTGCGCGATCCCTACCTCCTGCGTGCGCACGACAACAAGAAATTCTACCTCATCGCCACCGATCTCTCCACCGCCCTCAACCGCAGCTGGAGCCGGGCGGTCCGCGCCGGCAGTCGCTCCCTCGTGATCTGGGAGTCCACCGACCTCACCCACTGGTCCGAACCGCGCATCGTCAAAGTCGCCCCCGATGACGCGGGCTGCGCGTGGGCGCCCGAAGCCGTCTATGACGAGGAAAAAGGCGACTACCTCGTCTTCTGGGCCTCCACCACCAAAGGCGACAACTTCGCCAAGCACCGCATCTGGGCCGCCCGCACCAAGGACTTCAAGACGTTCGGCGCGCCCTTTGTCTATATCGAGAAAACCAACACCGTCATCGACACGACCATCGTCCATGACGGCGCCGCTTATTATCGCTTCACCAAGGACGAAAAGAACAAGGCGATCATGATGGAGGTCGGCAAATCCCTGATGGGCCCGTGGCGGGACGTGCCGGATTTTTCGCTCGCCGGGCTGCGCGGTTACGAGGGGCCCGAATGCTACCAGCTTAAGCCGGCCGCGAACGGCAAACCCGCGGTCTGGTGCCTGGTGATCGACCACTACGGCAAGGGCGAAGGCTACAAGCCATTCGTGACCGACTACCTGGCCGGCGGTCAGTTCACCGAGGCGCCGAACTTCAGCTTTCCGTTCCTCTTCCGTCACGGTTCCATCCTGCCGCTGAGCACGGAGGAATACGCCGGGCTCGAATCCGCCTACGGCAAGCCTGCCCGGTGAGGCAGCCTTGACGCAAAACCCCGCCCCCATGCCCCACCGAATTTTATCCTCCCTCCTGTTGGTTTGTTTCCTGGCCTTCGGCGCCGCGCTCCGTGCGGCCGAGTGGCAATGGTCGGTGGCCGACGGCGACACGCGCATCTACCTCTGGATACCCGCGGATTGCGCGCGGGTGCGCGGCGTGGTTTTCGCCAACCACAACATGATCGAACAGGGCATCCTCGAGCATCCGCTCATGCGAAAGACGCTCGCCAAGCTGGGATTCGCCGAGGTCTGGGCGGTGCCCTATTTCGACGCCACGTTCGATTTCAACCGCGGGGCCGGGGACCACTTCGACAAAGCGATGGCCGCGCTCGCGGACGAATCGGGTTATGAGGAGCTCCGCCACGCTCCGATCGTGCCGCTCGGCCATTCGGCCTGCGCGACGTTCCCGTGGAATTTCGCCGCGTGGAATCCCGGCCGCACCCTCGCGGTTCTCTCGGTGCATGGCGATGCGCCGCAAACCAGGCTCACCGGCAACGGAGCGCCGCGCGTCGATTGGGGCGACCGCAACCTGGATGGCATTCCCGGCCTCATGGTCATGGGCGAATACGAATGGTGGGACGACCGCCTCGCCCCCGCCTTCGACTTTATGGCGAAGCACCCGAACACGCCGCTCGCCTTCCTCGCCGACGCCGGCCGCGGCCACTTCGACTACGCCGACCGCACCGTGGCGTTTCTCGCCGCGTTCATCGAAAAAGCCGCCGCCCTGCGCCTTCCCGCCGACGCCCCCGCGGATCAGCCCGTCGTGCTCAAGCCCGTCGATCCGAAAACCGGCTGGCGCATTGACCGCTGGCATGCCGACGCCGCGCCGTCGGCCCCGGCCGCGCCCTATGCGGACTACACCGGCAACCCGAAGGACGCCTTCTGGTGTTTCGACGAAACCATGGCCCGTGCCACGGAAGCGATCTATGCCGAGCAACGCGGGAAAAAGCCCCAGCTCCTGAGCGTGACCGACGGACGCCAACCCGTCGAAAAAGGAAACGGCGAACCGGTAACCCCGGCCTTTATCCCGTTGGGCGACGACCTCACGTTTCGCCTTTCAACCGCCTTCCTTGATTCCGTGCCTCCGGGCAACCCCAAGGCCACGCTCTGGACCCGACTCCCAGTCGGCAGCCCGCTCGGCCACGCCACCGAAGGCGGCCCGATCCAACTCTCGCGCATCGTCGGCCCCTGCGTTCAGACCGGCCCGGACACGTTTCAACTGCGTTTTGGTCGCGCCGAATACACGGCCAACCGCCGCAACCATGACCTCTGGCTGGTCGCGAGCCAACCCGGGGACGAACATTACAAGAGCATCGTTCAGCAAGCGATGGTCCATGTGACTCCGACCAAAGTGGGAACTCCCCAACGAATCACCTTCCCCGCGCTTCCGGATGTGACCGTTGAAAAAACGCTCGCCGCGCCCGCGCCCATCGCACTCGCGGCCACCTCCGACGCCGGCGCTCCCGTATCCTATTATGTCCGCGAAGGTCCGGCCGAAATCGATGGCTCCACGCTCCGGTTCACGGCCATCCCGCCGCGCTCAAAATTCCCGATCAGCGTCACCGTCGTCGCCTGGCAATTCGGCCGGACCGCCGACCCGAAACTGCAAACCGCCGACCGCGTCGAACGCACCTTCCGCCTGCTTTTGCCGGACGCGGCCCGGTGAGTTTCGGCCCGCGAGTTTACAGTTAAACCAAACCCTTCCTTGGCCCGCGCGGGCTTTGCCGAAATGAAACGGGCGCTCGCCCCAACTCTCGCCCATGAAACTTCCCCACGCCCTGTTGCTGCTGTCCGCGATCACCTCGCTCGCGATCTCATCATCGGTCGCTCACGCCGCCGCGCCGGCCGCCAGGCACACCTTCACCATCGGCGACCAGGATTTCCTGCTGGACGGGAAACCGTTCCTCATCCGCTGCGGCGAGATCCATTTCCCCCGCGTGCCTCGCGAGTATTGGCAACACCGCCTCCAGATGTGCCGCGCGATGGGCCTCAACACCGTCTGCGTTTATCTCTTCTGGAATTTCCATGAGTGGGAGGAGGGCAAATACGATTGGGCCGGCCAGGCCGACGTCGCCGAGTTTTGCCGCCTCGCCCAAGCCGAGGGCCTGTGGGTCATCCTCCGCCCCGGACCCTATTCGTGCGCCGAATGGGAAATGGGCGGGCTGCCCTGGTGGCTCGTGAAGCAGGACGGCATCGGCCTGCGCACCACCGATCCGCGTTTCCTCACCCCTGCCGCCCGGTTTCTCAAGGAGGTCGGCCGCGTGCTCGGTCCGCAACAGATCACGCATGGCGGCCCGTTGCTGATGGTGCAGGTGGAAAACGAATACGGCTCCTACGGCCAGGACACCGGCTACATGGGCGCGCTCCGCCAGGCGCTGCTCGACGGCGGTTTCGACGTTCCGTTGTTCGCATGCAACCCCGCCGGCGCGATCGGCAACGGTTATCGCGACGACCTTTTCCAAGTGGTCAACTTCGGCGCGGGCGCGGCGAAGAAGGCTTTCGACACCCTGCGCGCGTTCCAAAAAACCGGGCCGCTCATGAACGGTGAATATTACCCCGCGTGGTTCGACACCTGGGGACGCGCCCATCGCACCGGCGCGCCCGGCCCCATCGTGGCCGACCTCGACTACATGTTGGCCAACCGACACTCGTTCAGCATCTACATGGCCCACGGCGGCACCTCGTTCGGTCTGTGGGCGGGCGCGAACCGGCCGTTTTCGCCCGACACCTCCAGCTACGACTACGACGCGCCCATCAGCGAGGCCGGCTGGGTCACGCCCAAGTTCGAAGCCATCCGCGACGTCCTCGCCCGCCACCTTCAGCCCGGCGAAACCATTCCGGCGGCCCCGGCCGCCAATCGCGTGATCACGATTCCCGCCTTCACGCTCACCGAGTCCGCCCCCGTGCTCGCCAACCTGCCAGCCCCCGCGACCGATGACGTGCCGCGCACCATGGAGTTTTACGGCCAGAGCCGTGGCGTCATCGTCTACAGCGCCACGCTTCCCGCCGGCCCCGCCGGCCTGCTGTCCGCCAAGGAGATTCACGACTTCGCCTGGGTCTCCGTCGATGGACGCCCCGCCGGCGTGATGGATCGCCGCAGCAAACGCTACGGCGTCGCGCTGCCTGCGCGCACCCAACCCGCCCGGCTCGACATCGTCGTCGAGGCGATGGGCCGCGTGAACTTCGGCCGCGAGGTCTTTGACCGCAAAGGCCTGCACGCCCCGGTGCTGCTGACGCCCGAAGGCGGCGAGGCCGTCGAGCTGAAGGGCTGGCGGATCCACTCGCTGCCGCTTGATGCGACAACGCTCGCCTCGTTGCAGTTCAAGCCCGCGACCGACACCGGCACCGGAGCTTTCTGGCGCGGCAGCTTCTCGCTGAAAGAAACCGGCGACACGTTCCTCAACGTCGGTTCATGGGGCAAAGGTGTGGCCTGGATCAACGGCCACTGTCTCGGCCGCTATTGGAACATCGGGCCCACCCAGACGATGTATGTGCCGGGCCCGTGGCTCCGCGCCGGCACCAATGAAGTGATCCTGCTCGATCTCGTCGGCCCGCAAAAACCCGAGCTCTCCGGCCTCGCCAAACCCGTTCTCGACGAGTTGCACCCCGAGCTCGATTTCTCGCGCCCGGCGGCGGCCAAAGGCGAGTTCACAGCGGCCGGACTCAAGCCTGTCCTCGCCGGCGTGTTCCGCCGCGACGCGGATTGGCAATCCGCCACCTTCGACCAACCCGCCACCGGCCGCTACCTCGCACTTGAGGCCCTCGACGCTCATGACGGCAAACCCTTCGCCAGCATCGCCGAACTCGACGCGCTGGACGCGCAAGGCGAAGTCATGTCCAAGGCTGGCTGGAAAATCCTCTGGACCGACAGCGAGGAGATCGTCGCCGAGGCCGGCCACGCGGCGAACATGCTCGATGGTCAGCCGACCACTCACTGGCACTCCGCCTATAAAAACACCGCCGCGCCCTATCCCCATCGTGTGGTCATCGACCTCGGCTCCGTCCAGACGCTCACCGGCATCCGTTGCCTCGGTCGCGCGGGCGACGCCTCCAATCCGGGACGCATCAAAAACTATCGCGTCTATCTTTCAGATAAGTCCTTCGGCCTGAATACCTCCCCTTGACCCATTAGGATTGCCAACGCCTGCACCGATTGATTCATGCCCTGAATGTTACCCTCAACATCAGGGCTCACCCGGAGCAGACGCCACTTAATCGCAGAATAATCGGCGCATCCATCCCTGTAAACCCACGCTATTTTCGCAGACCACGACCATGACACGGCTGAAAGGAATCTATCTCTTGGAGGCACAGTCCTTCCCCCTGATTTACGGTGAGCCCGAGCAACGGGACATCGCGCGCCATGTGGATATCATCGCGCCGCCGCAGACCAAGGAATCCATCCGGATCGATCCATCCCCGCTGGCCGAGGCCGAGGTGATTTTTTCCGGCTGGGGCGCACCCAAGATGGACGCCGAATTCCTGGCCGCCGCGCCCCGCCTGAAGGCGGTTTTTTACGGCGCGGGCACCACGGGTTATTTCACCACCGAGGCCTTCTGGGACCGCAACATCGTGGTCACCAGCGCCTACGCCGCCAACGCGGTGCCGGTCGGCGACTACACGCTCGGAGTCATCCTGCTCAGCCTGCGCCATTTTTGGAGCTATGCCGCGCACGCCAAGGCCGGCGGCGCCTGGGGCGATCAGACGCGCTACATGCCGGGTGGTTTTAAAACCACCGTCGCCCTCATCGGCTGCGGCATGATCGCCCGTCGCGTGATCCAGCTCCTGAAGCCGTTCGATATCAATTGCCTCGTTTACGATCCGTTTCTCGACGACTTCGAGGCGGCGCGGCTGGGTGTCACCCGCTGTTCGATTGAAGACGCGTTCCGGCAGGCCGATATCGTTTCCCTCCACGCCGCCAACCGCCCGGAGACCAAGGGCATGATCACCGGTGAACATTTCACCTCCATGAAACACGGGGCCACCTTCATCAACACCGCCCGCGGCGCCATCGTCCGCGAGCCGGAAATGACCGATGTGCTGGCCACCCGCCCTGATCTCACCGCGGTCATCGATGTCTGCCATAATGAACCGCCCCTGCCCGACAGCCCGTTGCTCTCGTTGAAAAACGTCGTGCTCACCCCGCATATCGCCGGCTCGCATGCCGCGGAAATCCGCCGGCTCGGTCGCTACATGGTCGAGGAACTGGAGCGCTACCTGCGCGACGAACCTCTGCGCTGGCAAATCACCCGCGAGCTTTCCGCCCGGCTGGCCTGACCCGCATCCCCTCCCTTGGCCGGATGCGCCGCATCCGGCCGCCACCGTTTTTTCACGTTCATGTCCGACTCCCGCTTCTTCCACCCTGGTCAAATCTGGCTCGACGACGCCGGCGCGCCCATCAACGCGCACGGCGCCGGCTTCCTCCAACATGAGGGCGTCACCTACTGGTATGGGGAACACAAAATCGACGGCGAGGCCGGCAATCTCGCCCACGTCGGCGTGCGCGTGTATTCGTCCCGCGATCTTCATTCCTGGCGCAACGAGGGCGTCGCGTTGCCCGTGTCGGTGGACTCCACACACGAACTCGCGGCGGGCTGCATCATCGAACGCCCGAAGGTCATCTACAACGCGCGCACGCGTCGCTTCGTGATGTGGTTCCACCTCGAGCCCGCCGGTCGCGGCTACGAGGGTGCGCGCAGTGGCGTCGCCGTGGCCGAGTCTCCCGTCGGTCCGTTCACCTATCTCGGCAGCATCCGCCCCAATGCCGGCGTCTGGCCGGAAAACGTGCCCGACGATCAGCGCCGCGAACTGTCCGCGACCGAAGCCGCCCGGCTCGCGGCGATGGACCTGCCCGGCGGGCCGCTGCCGTATTATCCGAAGCACCTGCTTTTCCGGCGCGACTTTGCCGGCGGACAGATGGCGCGCGACATGACGCTCTTCGTCGATGACGACGGCTCCGCGTATCACGTTTATTCCTCCGAGGGCAACGGCACCCTGCACATCTCGTTGCTGAGCGACGACTACCTGCGCCCCGCGGGTCGTTATGTGCGGATCTTCCCCGGTGGTTTCAACGAAGCCCCCGCGCTTTTCAAGCACGCGGGCCGCTACTTCATGATCACCTCGGGCTGCAGCGGCTGGGCACCCAACCAGGCGCGCGTCTCCGCGGCCGACTCGATCTGGGGGCCCTGGGAGCAACTGGGCAACCCGTGCCTCGGCGACGGCGCGCAGACGTCCACCACGTTCAACTCCCAATCCACCTACGTCCTGCCCGTTCCCGGCCGTCCCGGAGCCTTTATTTTCACGGCTGATCGCTGGAACGAACACAACGCCAGCGACGGACGCTATGTCTGGCTGCCGATTCATTTTCAACATGGCGCGCCCCTCATCCGCTGGCATGCTCAGTGGAACACCGCGATTTTCGACCACCCTGGCCATGCCTCCTGATTTTCGACCGCCTCGCGCCCAAGGGCGATCAACGAGCAAACGCGGCATCACTTCGATTCAATAGACAACCAGGCCCCTTCCGAACCACCCCCTATATGATCCGCGCCCTCTGCCCCCTCGCCCTCCTCTGGCTGTTTCAAGCCCTGCCCGCCTCGTCCGACACCATCGCGTATTATCGTTTCGAAAAAGGCGAACCCGGCCGCACCTACGGCTCGAATCGCTCGATCATCGATTCGTCCGGCCACGGCTACGACCTGTCCCCCTTCAGCTCCCCGGCGGCGGCATCCGACGTGCCCACTGCGGTCATCCCCCGGACCGGCGAGCCCAACCGGGAGTCGATCCTCTTCACCGGAGCCGAAGACATTTTTGTGCCCGAAGGCAACGGACTCGGTCGCGTCGCGTTCACCAATTTCACCATCGAAGCGTGGGTTCGCTTCGACACCCTGGTCGGCTGGCAAACGATCATCGGCCGCGACGATACCGGGGACCCCGGCGAAGGAGCCACCGCCAGCTCGCTCTTCTACCTCTCCAAAACCACCGACACCCGGCCGCGCCCAGGCCAGCAGCCCAACGCACTGCGCGTGGAACTGATCACCCGCGAAAATCAGGTTCTGACCTTCGAAAGCCCGTTCCAGATCGCCGCGCGCGTCTGGTATCACATCGCGGTCGTCGGCGACGCGCGCGACGGCACGCTTTCCATCTACGTCAACGGCTCCCAGATCGGTGGCACCAGCGGCTTCACCGGCTTGTTCTCTCCGACCGGTTATGCCCCTTGGACGTTAGGCCGCGGCCAATATCGAGGCAGGTCGAGTGATCGTTTTTTCGGCAATATCGACGAGGTCCGTTTCAGCGATCAAGCGCTCAGTCCCTCCCAATTCCTCAACGCCAAACCGCCGCGCCGGTGATCACGCCCAACCCCTGGTTCAAAAGTTGGAGACCGCAAAATTTCCTCCTGCCAAAAACGCTCTTGCGTTACTGTTAACCCCACGGGACCGTTACCGATTGCAGATACTCCTTCGCCGCGCGCACCCGACTCCTCCCGCCCCAGTTTTTCGATCCCGCATCGCCTGGTAGCTTTCATGCCCTCCTCCCCTTCGCCCCTCACACCTTCTTCTCCATCTTCCCGCCTGCGCCTTCAGGTCGGTTTTTGCGCGTGGCTGATGATGGGCGCCTCGCTCGTGGCGCAGACCGGCGCGCCCGTCGACCCGCTCGAAACGCTGTTCAAACAAGGCGCGGAGGCCTACTCGAAAAACGATTACGCGACAACCATCGCGCGCTTCACCCAGCTCCTCAAGACGGCCACGCCCGGTCCCGCGCTCGAACCGGTTTACTTCACCCTGGCGACCGCCCGACTGCGGATGGGCGACACGGCTGGCGCGGTCGAAGCCTTCCGCACCTACCTGCAACTTTACCCGGCCGGCGCGCAAATCGCCGACGCCCGCTCCGGCCTGGCCCAGGCCCTCTTGAAGGCCGGCCGCGTGCCGGAAGCCCTCTCCATCCTCGCCGCCTTGCAGGGACTCGGCGGTGGCACCCAAGGTCTCGACAACCACGCGGCCGTGGTCGGCATCGCCGTTGAGATCGCGGACCAGTTGCTGGCCTCGAAAAAAGCCGCCGAGGCGCTCATCCTGCTGCAGGCGCTGCCGGACCGCGAACAGATCATCGACCGCCAGCGCCGTCGCAATCAGGAGCTGGAGCAACTGCATCGGCAAGCGGTGGGCGCCGCCGGATCGTTCGGCGCCGAAACCAGCGTCGCCGTGCAACGCGACGCGCTCGCCACGCGCCTGGCCGACGCCCGCGAGGTGTTGAAGCGCATCGAAGCCAACCCCGCGTTCGACCTGCCCCGCCTCCTGCGCCAGGCCCGCTGCCACCTCGAACTCGACCAGCCTTGGGAAGCCATCGTGCTCTACCAGGAGATTCTCGCCCGGTTCCCGACCGCCCCCGACCGCGCCTACGCCTTGCATGGCCTGATTCTCGCGCGCCAGGCCGCCGGCCGCGCGGCCGTCGCGCAGGATCTCGCCACGCGTTTCCTCGAGGAATTCCCCAGCCACGCGCTCGCCCCCGAGGTCGCGGTCATCGGCGGGCAGATCGCGCTGGATCGCCAGTTGCCGGCCGCCGGCGAAGGCTTTTTCGGCACCGCCATCGACAAAAGCCAGGGCCTCCTGCGCGAGCGGGTGATTTTCCAACTCGGCATCGCCCGCTTCGCCCGTCGCGATTGGGCCGGTTCCCGCGAGATGTTCGACCGTTACGTCCGCGAATACCCGAAAGGCGAATGGGCCGACAACGCCGCCTATCGCTCGGCCGTCACCTGGTTCCTGGACGACGCGGACGTCAACCGCTACGCCAAGGCGGAAAAATCCATCACCGCCTTCGTGCAGGCCCACCCCTCCAGCACCTACCTGCCCGACGCCTATTACCGCCTCGCCGTCTGCAAGTTCGCCTTCCAGGAATACGAACAGGCCGTCGCCGCCTGCACCGATTGGGAAAAACGTTTCCCGACCGACGGCCAGCTCGCCGAGGTCCTGTCGCTGAAGGGCGACGTGCTCAAATCCCTCAACCGTCCGGATCGCGCGCTCGAGACCTACCTCCGCGCCGCCAGCGCCGCCTCCAACGACGAGATCCTCTCCTATACGCTCAACGAATCCGCCCGCCTCCTGGAGGCCCAGAAGGACTGGGCGCGCCTTTCGGCGCTGTTCAAAACCCAGGTGGACCGCCAACCCGAAAGCCCCCTCGTCCTCGGTTGGTATTATTGGATCGCCCGCGCCGACGCCCGCGCCGGCAAGACCGACGAAGCCTGGAACTTCCTCGCCGAGCACGCTGCCCAGGCCTTCGGCGACGCCAGCCGGGAAGACATCGAAAAGATGCTCCTCCTCATGGCGCAAATCGCCTCCCGGAAAAAGCCGGCGTCCACCGAAGCCTCCGCGACCGTCGCCCCCGACACCGCGCTGCGCGACCGCCTCCACCTTGCGGACGACGCGCCGGTGATCGCGCAGGCCCGCCTGCGTTATTACCAGGCCTCGCTGCTTCGCCTGACCCGCAAACCCGCGGAAGCCGTCCGCATCCTCGCCTCGCTCGGCCGCGAACTGCCTGCCGCGCAGCTCAGCGCCCCCATCCTTGCCGAATCCGGCGACGCGCTGCTCAACGCGGGCGAGACGGAAAAAGCCGCGGAATTTTTCAAAACCCTGCTCGCCCGTTTCCCCATGTCTGAGTATCGGGATTACTCCTACGTCGGCCTCGGCGACCTCGCCCTGCAACGCGGCGAAGCCGCCGTCGCGCTCAAGTCCTACGAGGACGCGATCGACGTCGCCGGGGCCCAGCACCGCCTGCGCGAGGCGACCGTAGGCAAGGCCCGCGCGCTCTTCGCCCTCGACCGCCTCGACGAGGCCGCGAAACTCTTCGAGTCCATCGCCGCCGCCAAGGAATGGCGCGGCGAGGCGACCGCGCTCAGCCTCCATCACCTCGGCCTCATCGCCGTGAAACGCGACGACCTTCCCAAGGGCATCGCGTTTTTCCAACGTGTGTTCGTCAGCCAGGGCCGTTTCCCCGAGTGGGTCGCCAAATCCTACTGGGCCTGCGGCCAGGCCTTCGAGAAGCTTGGCAAGCCCACCGAAGCCGCCGCCACCTACCGTGAGATGCTTCGTAACGAACGCATCCGCACGTTCCCCGAAACCTCCCTCGCCACCCAGCGCCTGGCCGCGCTCGCCACGCCATGAACCGTCCCCTACCCGGCACTTTCCGCGTTCTTCTGGCCGCGCTCGCCCTCGCCCCGGTCGCGCACGCCCAGACGATTTATTTCTCCGACGGACGCAAAGCCCCGACCTCCCAGGTCCATGTGGTCGGAGACTCGGTCAAACTGCCGCTCGATCTCGACGGCGGCGGCTCCGGCGAGATCAGCGTGCCCATTTCCTCCGTCAGCCGGCTCGACTGGCCCGAGCCGCCCGAGCTCGCCCAGTCACTCGCGTCGCTGAAAGCCGGGCAGGCCGTCGAGGCATTGAAAAAAACGGACTCCGTCCTGTCCATCCATGAACCGTTCCGCGACATTCCCGGCTCTTGGTGGGCGCGCCTGATGGCGGTGCGCGTCGAGGCGCTCGCGAAAACCGGCCGCGACGTCGATGCCGAGGTCGCGCTTGAGCGTTTGCGCCGCTCAAAAATCGGCGGAAGCTACGTCACGCCCGGGGCGCTCGCCCTCGTGTCGGCCTTGACCGACGCCGGCAAAACCGCGCAGGCGCGCGAACGCCTGAAGGCGGTGAAACTCTCGGAAGATGAAACTGAATCGACCCTCGCGCGCTTCGATCTCGTGCGGGCCCGCATTCTCCAAAAAGAAGGCAAATCCGAGGAAGCGCTGCTCACCTTTCTGCGCGTCCCCGTGCTTCACCCCGGTGAAAACGACTTCCAGCCTGCCGCTCTGCTGGGCACGATCTCCTGTTATCGCGAGCTCGGCGAAACCGCGCGCGCCGAGACCGCCCGCCAAACCCTGCTGACCCGTTTTCCGGATTCCCCCGAGGCCGCCCAGGCCAAAAACATCCCTTCCGCCCGCTGAACTTTCCCTATCATCCGTCTTTTGAAGTCATGAACACCCAAATCCGTCTCTCGTCCCCCCGCCCGGGGTCCTGCGTCCCGACTCTTTTGCTGGCCGGAGTGCTCGCCGGCCTTTCGCTCCATCCGGCGTTCGCGCAGGAGGCCGCCGCTGCGTCCGCCGTCGTCGCCGAACCGATCGTCACGCACAAAACCCTGTGGGAACGCGTGGTCGTCGCCGGTCCGGTTTTCATGGGCATGCTGTTCCTCGCCTCCACCTTCATGGTCTGGCTGGTGATCGACGGCATGCTGCGCACCACCCGCGGCAAACTCGCGCCCGTCAGCCTGATCTCCCAGATGCGCCAATCCTTGGTGGACGGCGATTATGAGGCCGCCCAGGCCGCCGCCGCGCAAAACGACAGCGTCATGGGTCGCATCGCCACCGAGGCGTTTGCCAAGATCGGTCTCGGCAAGGACGCCACCGACGACGCCATCTTCGAGGAGATGGAACGCGAGCGCGCCGGGTTTGTTTCGCGCATCAGCTACCTGTCCGTCATCGGCGTGATCACGCCCATGATCGGCCTCACCGGCACGGTGTTCGGCATGATCCACGCCTTCGACACCCTCGGTTCCTCCGGCGTGGGCGATCCCGCCAAGCTCTCCGCCGCCATCGGCGAGGTGCTCGTGTGCACCGGCGGCGGCCTCGTGGTCGCCATCCCGGCCTTCGCCTTCTACTACGTCCTGCGCAACCGCATCGCCGCCGGCTTCCGCCACGTGCATGTGCAGATCAACGCCATCTTCCATCACCTGCCCTACGAGCACCTCGGAGGCCTCCGACTGGAAGCCGACGCCTTCGTGCCTTCGCTCCCCCGCCCCCCCGCCGCCGTCGTTGCCGACGCCGACGAAGCGTCCGCCGAGCCCTCGGCCTAACCCTCGACCCTCGCACCCACCATGGCCGGAGGAGGTTCAGGCGACGGCGAAGAGCCGGAGTTCCAGATCGCGCCGATGATCGACGTGCTGCTCGTGCTGCTCATCTTTTTCATGAGCTCCATCACGAAGCAGGTGGCGCGCGTGGACAAAAGCATCACGCTGCCCGTCGCCACCAACGCCACCAAACGCGACAGCGCCCGCGACGAATCGATCATCAACGTGCGCTGGGACCCCGCCGCGCTTCGCGCGACGTTCACCTTCGAGGACACCGCCTACGAGAAACTCGACCCCGTGGTTCCGTTGCTCGCCCAACGCCAGTCCGTGTCCAAAAAACACCGCATCGTCATCCGCGGCGACCGCCTCGTGCCCGCCGAGCAGATCGCCCTCGTCATGGCCGCCGCCGCCGAGGCCGGCATCGCCGACATCACGTTCGCCGCCGCCCCCCGCTGATCCCGCATGAGCCGCTCACGCCACCGCCGCCGCCATTCCTCCGAAGCCGCCGGCGATCTCGGATTCCAGATCGCCCCGATGATCGATGTCGTTTTCGTCGTGCTGGTTTTCTTCATGTCGCTCACCGCCACGGTCAAAATCGAGGCCGAGCTGAACTCGAAGCTTCCCGGCACCGCCAGCACCAGCACCTCCGTCGAGTTCCCCGACGAACAGACCATCGGCATCGATGTGAATGGCCAGGTTCTCCTCAACGACGATCCCATCGACGCGCCGAACGACGCCTCGCTGCCCAAGCTCACCAACGCCCTGCTGCGCCTGAAGCAAAACGCCGACGCCGCGAAGACCACGCTGCTCGTGACCATCTCGAGCGCGCCCAAGGCCCCCTATTACCGCACCATCGACGTGCTGAACGCCCTGGCCGCCGCCGCCATCGACAACGTCACGTTCACCGTTGACGACGCCTTCTAACCCCGTCCGTCCCGCTCCATGTCCGTCCCCCCTGGAAACCGTTTCATTCGCTACCTTCGTCGGCTCGGCGCCGGGTCCCTGCTGATCAGCATCATCATCCATGTCGTCGTGCTCCTCGGCGCGACGGTCTATGTGATTTCCAGCGTGCAGGAAAAGCGGAAGGCAAGCTTCCAAGGCGGTTCCGGCACCGGCCAGCCCGCGGCCTCCTCCATGGTCGAGCACCGCGTGCAGATGTCCCGCCAGCAGCAAAACCTGTCCACGATCACCCAGCGCCTCTCCGTCGATTCGCCCAACGCCGCCGTAAGCCTGCCCGACTTGCCCGACATGCCCGGCTTCTCCAGCCCCGGCGGGCCCACCCTGAACGGAGGCCTCGGCGGCTCCGGCATTGGTTCCGGCGCAGGTCTCGGCAGGGGACCGGTCATGCCGAGCTTCGGCTTCCGCGAGGCCCAGCCCGGCGGTTCGCTCGTCGGCCGCTTCTACGATCTGAAACAGCTCGCAGGCATCCACCCCAAGCCCAACCCCGACCTCTCCCGTCTTCAACCCGGTCCGCTCGCGGAAAAGGAAATCAACACCTTCACCCAAGGAAACTGGAGCGCCGTATCCCTCTCTCGTTTTTACCAGGCCCCCACCACGCTCTACGCCACGCAGATCTTCATCCCCAATATCACCGCCGACGAAGCCCCGAAGGCCTACGGCGTGGAGAAAACCGTGCAAGGCCGCGCTTGGATCGCCCACTACCGCGCACGCGTTAGTCCACCCACCTCCGGCAATTACCGATTCGTGGGCGGTGCCGACGACTTCATGGTCGTGCGCGTGGACGGACGCGTCGTTCTCGACGGCGGCCTTTTCATCGTGTCGAAATTCAAATCCGACCGCCCGGACAAGCCCGCCTACAGCTACGAATTCGGCGGACCGGGCAACCTCCAGAAAGAACGTCGCGGCGGCTTGGTCGTAGGCCAGTCCATGAGCCTGCGAGCCGGCCTTTTCTACGACATCGACATCCTGATCGGCGAAGGACTGGGCGGATATTTCTACGCCCACCTGCTTGTTGAAAAGGAAGGCGAAACCTACGCCAAGGACCCCGGCGGCAACCCCATTCTCCCCATCTTCCGTATCGCCGACAGCCCGCCGCCAGCCGCCAGCCGCACCGCGCCGCCTTTCCTCGCCAACGGCCCGGTCTGGCGCTCGCTGCCTCCTCGATAATCGCTTTTGCGCGACCTCTCCGCCAAAAAAACGCCTGTTTTCCGCCCCGATGAAATTCCCGCTTTGGACCTCCTTGTTATTTTCGATCATGACGGCCGCCACCGCATTGCTCGCGGACGAGCTCCCCGGTCAGGCGCCAGGATCGGCCAACCCCATTCTTCCTGGCTACTACGCCGATCCCTCGCTCGTGCAGCACGGGGGAAAATATTACCTCTACGCCACGCTCGACCCCTGGGGCGGCGATACGCTCGGCTGCTGGGAATCGGCCGATTTCAAAAACTGGACTTACCGCGTGCTCAACTGGCCGACGAAAAAAGCCTGCACCAGTCCCTCCTCGGGCCCTTCCGCCGTGTGGGCTCCTTCCGTGGTCCGCGGCCGGGATGGTAAATTCTACATGTATGTCTCCGTCGGCAACGAGGTCTGGGCCGGCACCGCCGATAACCCGGCCGGCCCTTGGCGCAACCTCCTCGGCCAGGAGCCGCTCATTCCCAGAAACTACAAACCCGGCTTCCACATGATCGACGCCGAGGCCTTCATCGACGACGACGGCCAGGCTTACCTCTACTGGGGCTCCGGCTTGGGCTGGAAAAACGGCCGCTGCTGGGCCGTGAAACTTAAAGCGGACATGAAAACCTTCGACGGTGATGTCCACGACGTGACGCCCTCGCGCTACTTTGAAGGCCCCTTCATGGTGAAACGCCACGGCCGCTACTTCCTCATGAATTCCACGGGGAAAACGACCGAGGAAACCTACGCCGTCCAGTATGCGGTCGGCGACACGCCCTTCGGTCCGTTCACCGACGGGCCCAATACCCCGGTCCTCATCAGCGACAAGGCCGACAACATCGTCAGCCCCGGACACCACTCCGTATTCACCCACGACGGTCGCGACTACATCCTCTATCACCGTCACAGCATTCCCTTCGATCCGAAGTTCATCGGCCGCCAGGTATGCGTCGATGAGCTGACGTTTACCGCCGCCGGCCTGATCGAAAAAGTCGTCCCCACCCACACCGGTCCCGCCTTCCTTCGTAATCGCAACGCCGGACGTCAAAACCTCGCCGCCACCGCCGTCGCGACCGCCTCCAGCCAGCATGACGCCAACACCGGCCCCGCCCGCGTCCTCGACGACAACTACGCGACACGCTGGGCCGCCGCCAAAGACGCGCACGATACCTGGCTGCAGCTCGATCTGGGCAAGGCACAATCGTTCGCCACGCAGGAACTGCGTTTTGAATACGCCTGGAAATCCTACGCGTTCACCGTCGAGACCTCCCTGGATGGCGGCAAGTGGACTCCGCTCGCCGACTACACCACGACGCCTGTAAGCGGTTCGCCCGTCGTAATCCGCAAGCCGGCTCGCGCTCGCTACCTCCGCCTCGTGTTTCCTGATGTGCCGAAAGGTCCGGCTCCCTCGTTGTTCGAGTGGTTGGTCCTGCCCTGAACCGGACAATTGGGGCCAAAAAAAGCCCGGGGACGCTTCATGCGCCACCCGGGCTTTTTTTCAAATTGGTGCCCCCACGGGGAATCGAACCCCGCTTTTAGGATTGAGAATCCCATGTCCTAACCGATAGACGATGAGGGCGTCTGTTGGAGCGGAAGAGAGTTTGGTTTTATGCGACGCCGTCAAGCGTCTCTTTCAACTAATACCAACTTCCTCGTGGAATTCAGACGTTAAAGTCTCCGCCTTACAGTTTCGGGCTGGGCTCAAGGCCGAGCCACTGGGGAGCGGCGCCGGGAGGAAGCGGGGGAATCCCGTCGGCCCCTGCCGGAGGCAGCGTGCCATTGAGCTCCTGACGCCAGTGGGCGACGTCACCACCCGGGCAATACACATACATCATGTGCATGGGCTCGTCGCCGGTGTTGGTGAGCTGGTGGAACTTGCCCGGGGGCATGTAGACCGCCTGGCCGGCCTTGATGGGCGAACACTCGTTATCAACGCAGATCTGACCCTCGCCCTCGATGATGAAGTAAACCTCTTCCTGCTCTTGGTTGTGCCAGGGCACCTGTCCGCCCTTCGGTTCGAGGATGGAGTAACCCATCGAAAAACCCTTGGCCGGGATGGGCTGCGGGCCTTGTCCGACAAGACCGCGGCCCCAACGGCGCGCGGGGAAGGTTCCACCGGGAAGTTTGGCGAGATCGGCGATAATCATGATCCGGACAGCGAAGCGCCTACGGGCGGCGTCCGGCGAATCTATTCCGTCATCCACCCGGCCGAAACACCGGCGACGTGCTAGCCGGCTCCGTTTTTGTGCTAACCCCCTCCTTCAATCCCTTTAACGCAAAGGTCGCTCTGATGTAGGCCCGACCGGTGGTCGGGCTGGTATTCCCTACCCGTCCCCGACCACCGGTCGGGGCTACATCAAGCCTTCACGCCGCCGGCATCAGCCCGTTGCGCACGAGGAGCGCGCCGAGGTCGGGATCACGCCCCATGAAACGGCGATACAGTTCCGCCGGCTCGGCGGAGTTGCCGCGGCTGAGGATGTGCTCGACGAACTCGGCGCCGACCTTGGCGCTGAACACGCCTTCGCGTTTGAAGCGCGTGAAGGCATCCGCATCGAGCACCTCCGCCCACTTGTAGGAGTAGTAGCCGGCCGCGTAGCCGACCGGATCGCTGAAGAGGTGACCGAAGCGTTTCACGATGGTGCGGCCGGGCGGCTCGGTCGGGATCATGCAATCGGCGACGAGCGCGCGGGCCTTGGCCTCGATGTCGCCGTCGGCAAACTCCGGCGCGCGCATGTGCAGCAGCAGGTCCATGCGCGCGAACTGCACTTGGCGGATAGTCGCGCAGGCGGAGCGGAAATTGCGCGCGGCGGTCATCTTCTTGAAAATGCCCTCGGGGATCGGCGCGCCGGTCTCGTGATGGCGGGCGAAGAGGTCGAGGCTCTCGCGCTCCCAACACCAGTTTTCCATGATCTGCGAAGGAAGCTCGACGAAGTCCCAGGCGACGTTGACGCCGTTGAGCGACTTGATCTCCACCTCGCCGAGGAGGTGGTGCAGCAGGTGGCCGAACTCGTGGAAGATCGTCTCGACCTCGTCGTGGGCGAGCAGCGCGGGCCTGCCCTCGGCGGGAGGCGTGAGGTTGCCGCAAATGTAGCCGAGGTGCGGCGTGCGCGTGTCGTCGGGCTGAGGACCGCCCGTCACGAGATAACCCATCCATGCGCCGCCTCGTTTCGGCTCACGCGGATACCAATCCGCGTAGAACGAGCCGAGGTGACGTCCGCCGGCGTCGTGCAGATCGTAGAACTTCACGTCGGAATGCCACACCTCGACGTCGCCGCCGGTGTTTTCGGTGATGGTGAGCCCGAAGACGCGGCCGGCCAGGTCGAAGAGACCGGCGATCACGCGGTCCATGGGCAGGTAGGGACGCAGCGCCTCGTCGTCGAAGTCGTAGCGCTCCTGGCGAAGTTTCTCCGACCAGTAGCCGACCTCCCAAGCTTTCAGCACCGAGCGGGGCGAGGCGGTTTGGCGGGCCTTGAACTCCTCGAGTTCGTCGCATTCGCGCACAAACGCGGCGTGCGCGCGGGTGCGCATGTCCTCGATGAAAGCGAGCGCACGGTCGCCCGAGCCGGCCATGCGGCGAGCGAGCACGAGGTCGGCGAAGTGGGGTTTGCCCAGCAGACGGGCCTTCTCGTCGCGCAGGGCGATGATCTTTTGAACGAGCGCGGCGTTGTCATACGGGGCCTGCGCGCCGACGGCGGTGGCGGCGGTCCAGACTTCGTGGCGGAGCGTCTCGTCGTCGGCGTAGGTCATGACCGGCTCCTGCGAAGGCATGTGGAGGGTGAAACGCCACGCGGGCTTTTCAGGCGAACCGAGGCCCTTGCCCTCAGCGCTGCGTTTGGCGGCGGCGACGGCGTGCTCGGGCAGGCCGCGCAGGCGGGCCTCGTCGGTGACGACGAGTTCCCAGGCGTTGGTGGCGTCGAGGACGTTCTCGCCGTATTTCTGAGTGACCTCGGCGAGTTCGGTTTGCAGGGCTTCGAGGCGGGTGCGCTGCGCCTCCGGCAGGTCGGCGCCGGCCTGGCGGAACTCCTCGACGGTTTCGTCGACGTAGCGGCGATGGATGCCGGTGAGCGCGGCGGCGGCGGGCGTGGCCGCGAAGGCCTTGAGGCGCGTCCACAGCGCGGGATTGAGGGGAATGCGCGCGAAGAACGCGGAGACGGCGGGCAGCAGGGCGTTGTGGGCGTCGCGCAGCGCGGGCGAGTCGGCGACAGACTGGAGATGCGTGACCTTGCCCCACGCGTAGTTGAGTTCCTCGGTGGCGCGTTCGAGCGCGAGGAAGGTGCTGTCGTAAGTGAGCGTCGCGAGATCGGCCGCGGCGATGGCATCGATGGCAGCCTGGGCACGGGCCAGCGCCGATTCGATGGCGGGGGCGATCAGTTCGGGGGTGTGTTGGGACCAGCGGATTTCAAAGGCGGGATCGAGAAAGGGATTGGTTGCCACAGCCCGCAATGACCCCGTCGCGGCCGCGGGTTGTCAACCGCACAGAGATCGGCGGACCTTCAATCCACCCGCTCCGCCTCGAAGCGGTGGAACACCCAGGTCGAGCGCACGCCGTGCGCGTCGCGGTGGAAGGCGTCGTAATCGCGCAGGATCTTCCGCAACCGGCCCGGCGTGAACTGATGGAAGGGAGCAGCCCCCACCCCATGCAGGCTGCGCATCAAATGCAGCGCCGACTGATGATGAAACACCCGCGTATGGGTCTCCGATCGCACCAGCCGCAGTCCGCCTTGCTCCAAACTCTCCGCCCATTCCTCGGGCATGCGCCAGGTGAGCGGCGTCCAGCCATGCGTCAGCGCACGCAGTTCGGGCAGGCTGCCCTCGGCGAACAAACCCGCGAGCACGCGGCCACCCGGCTTGAGCGCCTGCCGCCAGGCCGAGAACACCGCGCGCGGGTTCTCCACCCACTGAAGCATGCTGCTCGTGAAAATCCAATCATGCGCGTCGCCCTGCGGAGCCTCGGCGTGCATCACCCGCCACTCGACCTCCGGCAGCAGCACACCCGCCTCGCGACACATCGCCTCCGACATATCGCTCGCGATCAAGTCTCCCGACCACGGCAGTAACCGCCGCGTAAATACGCCCGGGCCCGCCCCAAGTTCCAGCGCGCGGCCGTGACGCTGCGTCGGCGCCCACTCCGCCAGCCAATCGGCAATCGAATCCTGCACCACCGCATGACCCGCATAAGAACGCGCAGCCCGATCAAAACTGCCGCGCAACGTCTTAGTAGATGAGGGGGGATCAATCGTATTCATACTAGAGACTCCGACCATGCACGGATCAACGCCTCGGGGTGATGGGTGGCGCCGGACACGCGAATGACGGTCGAGTCATGTCCGACAAGCGCCTCCACATCAAGCAATTCATCGTTCGTCCCCACATACGCCCGCCAGCCGGCCGGCAGCGGTGGATTGACGCGATCCCGGGCCAGACGCTCCAAACCCCATTGTAATAGCTCAGGTGATGCCTCCCCCGCCTCACAACCGATTAAACCGGCGCGGGCATAAAAATCCGTCAAGGCCGCCGCGCAATCACCCTTCAACCAGCGGGAGAGGAACTTAATCTGGGTGCGGGCAATCCGGCCACCCAGTTGCTCCTCGCGCGCAAAGGCCAGCACCGGCGACAATAACGCCACGCGGGGGGTCAACCGGTTCACGGCCGCCGCCTCCTGCAACAGGAGCAACGTGCCCAACGAATGGCCCGCAATCGCGTCCCACGGACCCGCGGCGGACACCTCGGCCAGCCATGTCGGCGAGGCCGCAAAAAAGACATGCTCCGACCGAGGCAGCGCGGCCTGCACGATCGGCGCAAACCAAGCCTCCGGCACGGCCCATCCCAGCACCCAGGCGATCCTCATTTGCCATCCCTCCACCGGCGCATGACCGCGAGCACGCGGACCGCGTCGTCGGGCCCGAACGTGCGTTTCAACGAAAACCGCAGACGGCTCGTGCCCGCCGGCACGGTGGGCGGACGCACCGCCGCCGCGCTGATGCCCGCCTCGCGCAACGCCGCCGCCAGCGACACCGCGGTCTCGGGCGCGCCGAGCGTGACCGGCACGATAGGAGAATCACCTTCCAGCGCGTTCCACCCCTCCGCGCGCAGCGCCGCGCGAAACGCCCGCGACTGCGCGCGCCAGGCCGCCTGGTCCGTCGCAAGCTCGCGGATGCGACCGACCGCCGCCGCGGACGCCGCGACCGTGGTGGGCGGCAGTCCCGTCGAATAAATGAACTCGCCCGCGAGGTTGATCAGCGTGTCGCGGACCGCCTCGTCGTTGAACAGCGCATAAGCCCCGCCCGAGGCGAGCGCCTTGCCGCAGGTGCCGACCAGCACATCGACGAGGTTTTCCACGCCGGCCTCGCGCACCAGACCCGCGCCCTGCGGACCATACCAGCCGAGCGCATGGGCCTCGTCCACGATCCAGAAAAAGCCGAAGCGGCGCTTGAGTTCCGCCATGCGCACGAGGTCGGGATAATCGCCGTCCATGCTGAAGACGCTCTCCGTCACCACAAAGACCGCGCGGCCCGGTTCGGCGCGGGCGAGTTCCTTTTCCAAGGCCGCCAGATCGAGGTGCGGGTAGCGCTTGAACCGCGCGCCGCCGTGCAGGAGTCCGGCCACCATGCTGTGATGGATCAGACGGTCGGCCAGGACCAGGTCCCCCTTCTGCGGCAGCACGCCGAGGATCGCCGCGTTGGCCGCGTAGCCGCTGCTCCAGAGCAACCCGTGCGGAAATCCGTGCCAGGCGCAGAGCGTCCGCACGCAGTCCGCGTGCGGCTCCTTCCAGCCGGTGATGAGCGGCGACGCCGAGGCCGACGTGCCGTGGTCGACGGCGGCCCGCGCCACCGCCGCGGCGAGCGCGGGATCGTGGGCGAGCGCCAGATAATCGTTGTCCGCCAAATCGAGGTTGCCGGGGACGGACGCCGACACGCGCAACGTGCGCCGCAGTCCCGTCGCATCGCGCTCGGCCAGCGTCGCGCGGCAGCGCGCGCCCACCGAGACGGCGGAGTCCGCGCTCGGACGGTGCGGGGAACCCGCAAACAGCGCGGTGAGCGCCGCGACCACCTCCGAGGGATTGTCCGGCAGCAGCGCGCCGTGGTGCTGGACCGCGAACGGCGTGAGCCCCGACGCGCACAGCCCGGTGAAGTTGGACTCGCTCACGTCGGGCTCGACGATGGTGGACTCATTGAGCCAGACGACCGGGTCGAGTCCGCGCGCCTGCGCGTAGGCGTGGGCCATGCGCGTCTGGTTGATCGCGCCGAGCCGGTTGGGCACGACCAGCACCAGCCGCGGGTCGGCCTCGACCAGTTTGGCGAAATCGGTCCAGTCGCGCCCGTCTGCCATCAACGGCACGGCGAGTCCGCCCGCGCCCTCGATGATACGCCAGTCGCAGGGCGGCAGCGCGGCGAGACGGTCCTGCAACTTGGCCAGCGTGATCTCCCGGCCCTCGGCGGACGCGGCGGCGAGCGGAGCCAGCGGGGCCTTGAACGACATCAGCGTGAACGCCTCCGCCGACGTGCCGGCGAGCCGCTGCGCATGGCTCGCGTCCGTCTCAGCGACATCATCGCGGCCCGTCTCCAGCGCCTTCACGATCTGGATGCGCCCGCCCTGCGCGGACAGCAGGCGCACCAACGCCGCGACCACTCGGGTCTTGCCTATGCCCGTGTCGGTGCCGGTGACAAAAATCGTGCGCATCGAAAAACGAACGGACCCGCGACGGTTAACCGCAGCCGCAGCCCGACTCGGCAACGGCGACCGACTCACCCTGGGCGGCGAGCGTGGACGGCGACGCGGCCAGCGGATGCAGGCCGAGGCGGTTCATGAGCGCGAAGTCGTCGTTGCGACCGGGGTTCGGCGTGGTGAGGAGTTTTTCGCCGAGGAAAATGCTGTTGGCGCCCGCCATGAAACACAGCGCCTGCAACTCGTCGCTCATCTCGGTGCGACCGGCGGAGAGACGGACCATCGTCTTCGGCATGAGGATGCGGGCGATGGCGATGATGCGCACGAAGTCGAACGGATCGACCTTGGCATTTTCCGCCAGCGGCGTGCCGGGGACGGGCACGAGGGCGTTGATCGGCACGGAGTCCGGCTGCGGATTGATGCTCGCGAGCTCGACCAGCAGCTTCAGACGGTCGTCCTCGGTTTCGCCCAGACCCATGATGCCGCCGCTGCACACCTGCAGGCCCGCGCGACGCACGGCGGCGATGGTGTTGAGGCGGTCGTCGTAGGTGCGCGTGCCGATGATCTCGGGGTAAAACTCGCGCGACGTGTCGAGGTTGTGGTTGTAGACCGCGCAACCGGCGTCCTTGAGGCGCACGGCCTGGTCCTCGCGCAGCATGCCGAGCGTGCAACACACCTCGAGACCGAGGTCGGACACGCCCTTCACCGTCGCCAGCACGGAGTCGAACTGCGCGCCGTCGCGCACCTCGCGCCACGCCGCGCCCATGCAGAAGCGGGACGCGCCGCCCTCGCGCGCGGCCTTCGCGGCGCTGAGGATGCTCGAGGTCTCCATGAGCGGCTCGGGCTCGAGACCGGTGGAGTAGCGGGAGGATTGCGGACAGTATTTGCAGTCCTCGGGGCAGCGACCGGTCTTGATGGATTGCAGCGTGCAGAGCTGGATGCCGGCGGGATCCTGGTGGCGGCGGTGGGTTTCCTGAGCGCGGAACAACAGTTCGGGGAACGGCAGCGCATAGAGGGCGCGAACGGAGGCGAGGTCGATGGTCGTGGTCATAAGCGTGGTTGGTTAAAAAGTGAGTGTGGGCAACACGTCGTCGATGGCACGGCGCGTGCGTTCGACGAGTTGGGAGAGTTCCGCCTCGTCGAGGCAGAGCGGCGGCACCAGCAGCAGCGAGTCTCCGAGCGGACGCAGCAACAAGCCGTGATCGCGGGCGCGCAGGCACACCTGCAAACCCGCGCGCAACGCCACCGGATACTCCGCGCGGCCGTCCGCCGGAGCGAGGTCGAGCGCCGCCGTGAAACCGCGCCGGCGCACCGCCCGCACGTGCGGATGTCCCGCGAACGCCGCGTCGATCAGGCGCACGAACACGGCAGCGCGCCGCGCGAGTTCCCCCGAAGCGATCAGCGGACGAAGCTTGCGGATGTTGGCCAACGCGACCGCCGCGGCGAGCGGGTTGCCCGTGAACGTGTGCCCGTGAAAAAACGCGCGCCGGCTCTCGTAGGTGCCGAGAAACGCGTCGTAGATCTCGTCGCGCACCAGCGTCGCCGCCAGCGGCAGGTAGCCTCCGGTGAGCCCCTTCGCGAGACAGAGAAAGTCGGGCGCCACGCCCTCGTCGGCGCACACCAGCATCGGTCCGAGCCGGCCGAAGGCGACGAACACCTCGTCGAGAATCAGATGAACGTCATGCGCACGGCAGAGATCGGCCACGGCACGGACGAAACCGGCGGGCTGCAAGCGCATCCCGGCCGCGCCCTGCACGGACGGCTCCAGAATGAGGCACGCGGTTTCGGAGGCCTTGGCTTTGAGCAATGCCGCCAGCGCGGCCAGACTGTCGCTCGCGTCGTATTCGCCCGGTGCCGGGAAATGATCGGTCGCAAAGCACCACGGACGGAAACGGTCGTGGAAGAATCCACTGTCGCCCACCGCCATGGTGCCGAACGTGTCGCCGTGATACGCGCCGGACATGCCGATGACGCCGCGTTTTTCCGGACGGCCGGCGAGCTGCCAGAACTGGAAAGACTGCTTGAGCGCGACCTCGACGGCGCCGGAGCCGTTATCGGTGAAAAACACATGGCCGAGCCCGTCCGGAGCGAGACTCACGAGTTCGGCGGCGAGGTCCGCGCCCGGCTGGTGGGCGAGGCCAAGCAGCGTGGCGTGGGCGACGCGACCGAGCTGGTCGATCAGCGCGGCGTTGAGATCGGGATCGTTGTGACCGTGGACGTTGGTCCAGATGGAGGCGTTGCCGTCGAGATAGGTGCGTCCCTCGGTATCGGTGAGCCAGCCGCCCCGGCCCGACGCGATGACCACCGGCGGCAGCGAGGCGTATTCACGCATCTGCGTAAACGGATGCCACACATGCCGGCGATCGGTCGCGGCGAGGTCCAGGGTGGAGGCGGAAACACTCATGCGGGACACAGGTTCACCACGCGTAGCGCGCGCCGACGGATCGCGCGCGGCCGCTGCCGACGGTCGGAATCAAACAAAGGGAGGCGATGCGGAAGCGGCGCATGGGGACCCACGGTGAGCATCCCTTTTCCCTGAAACAAGCCCATTGTTAATCAGGATAAAATAAAGGCTAACAAGCTTCGCCGCCTCCTCATAGACACAAAAAAACCCGCCGGCGAAGGCGGGTTTAAAGTTTGGGACGGGAGCGGGAAAGAGCGGCTTATTCGCCGTCGTTGCCGATGGCCTCGACCGGGCAGCCCTCAAGGGCTTCCATGCAGAGAGCGACGTCTTCCTCGGTCTCCGGCTGCTTGTGGACGAAGGAGTAGCCACCCTCGTCGTGGCGGCTGAAGAAGGCCGGCGCAGTCTCGCGACAGAGATCGCAGTCGATGCACTGCTGATCGACGAAGAACTTACCGGCGACGTTTTGCTCCCATTTGTCTGCTTTGTTAGCCATGATTTACGCAACAAAGAGGAATGACCTAGTCTGTCAAGCGGCCATGCGAGACAGGGAGGGATTTTCCCCGACCCGAAGCGCAAACGAGGTAAAAAACCGCGGGAATCAGGGAGGCGGCTTGTGTTTGCCGCACTGCTTTCCATCTTAAATCGCAGCATGCTCTCCGACCGCCCCTACATGCGTGATCCTTACGAACGCTCCCCATTTTCGGCCATCAATTGGCTGATCTGCATCATTGCAGGCGGATTTATCGTCGAAAATATTTTTCTGCGTTGGTTCAGCGGTAATGTGGCGGCGTGGTTTTTAAACCACTTCACCCTATATCCCAATGCAATCGGCCACGGCTATCTGTGGACGCTGTTCAGCCATGCCTTATTTCACGACCCCAATGGATTGCTTCAGCTTGGATTCACCCTGCTTTCCCTTTTTGTCTTTGGCCGGGCTGTAGTTACAGAGATCGGAGCCCGCAGAGTGTTGATCCTTTTTATCGTGGCCGTTGCTGCCGGTGGTCTTACGTGGCTTGGCGTGAACTGGACTCACGATGACCGGCTTTTTGGTGCGTCCGCTGGTGTATGTGCAATCATCGTAGTCTTCGCATTTTTGATGCCGGATCAGCCCATCACGATTTTCACGATAGATATCGGCATGCGGGCAAAACACTTTGCCATCGCACTTCTAATCATTGATTCGCTGGGTTTAGTTCTGCTCGAGATACCCGGCAGGACCTCATGGTTTGAGATGGCTCATTCCGCACACTTGGGAGGAATGCTGGCCGGATGGATTTACTATAAATTCTTCCACCAACACGAATGGTCACCTCTCATGACCAAGCCCGCCATCGAGCTCCCCCGGTGGTTCCGCAAGTCGCGCAAAGCCGACGCACCCGCCCCCGCCTACAAGGTCAACCTCGGCTCCGGCGAGGACTTGCGCGCCGAAATCGACCGCATTCTCGACAAGATCAACAGCGAAGGCTTCCAGTCGTTGACCGCCGAGGAAAAGCGCCGGCTCGACCACGCCCGCGACCACCTCAGCCGTCGCTGAGGCCCCGCCCGCTCCCGGGTTAACCCTCGCCATCCGCAATCTTTCGGAAACCTTTTCGCCTCCGGCCACTCCTATCTTTTGATGCATCTGCCCACCCGTTCCGCCCGATCCCTCCTTGTTGTGCTTGGCCTCGCCGCGGCGGCGTTTCCGCTGCGAGCCGCCCCCGCCGGAACCTTCGAGGCCGCCCCCACCCTGCATCTCGAGGCCACCGCGCTCGTCCAACTGCTGGAGCAATATCACTACAACCGCGACGCCGTCAGCGCGGCCAGCTACGCCGAGGTCATCCCCGACTTCATGGCGGCGCTGGATGGCCAGCACCTGTTCTTCCTCGAATCCGACAAGCAGACGTTCATCGAACGCCACCGCCCGGAATCGCTCTACTGGACGATTACCTCGATGGGTAAAATCGATCCCGCCTACTCCATCTTCTCGGTCTATCAAAAACGCGTGACCGACCGCGTCGCCTGGATCCAGGAGGCGATCAAAAAGGACTTCGATTTCAAAACCAAGGACACCTACGTCATCGACCGCGCCAAGTCCACCTGGCCGGCCACCTCCGCCGAAGCCGACGAACTCTGGAGCCAGCGCCTGCGTTTCGAGCTGATCAAGGAACTGCTCAACAAAAAGACGATTGAGGAGGCCAAGAAAGTCGTCGGCAAACGCTACGACCGCCTGCTCAAAAACATGGGCGACATCGAAAGCTCCGACGTCTCCGAGATGTTCCTCAGCAGCATCGCCCGCCTCTACGATCCGCATTCCACCTATTTCTCCTCGGACACCTACGAGGACTTCGGCATCCAGATGCGCCTTCAGCTCGTCGGCATCGGCGCGCTCCTCGGCATCGAGGAGGATCAGTGCGTGATCAAGGACATCATCCCGGGCGGCCCCGCCGACCTCGACAAGCAGATCAAGCCGAACGACAAGATCATCTCCGTCGCGCAAGACGGCGCCGAGCCCGTCGAAGTCATCGGTATGAAACTGCGCAAGATCGTGGACATGATCCGCGGCGCCAAGGGCACGCGCGTCCGTCTGCTCGTCGAGCACTCCGAAGGCGGCGGTTCGGCCACGCGCAAGGAGATCGTGCTCACCCGCAACGTCGTCAACCTCGACTCTTCGCGCGCCCATGCCGCGATCTTCGAGGTGCCCGACGCCGAGGGCCGCATTTCGCCCATCGGCGTGATCACACTGCCCACGTTCTACGGCCCCGACATGTCGGGCGACGGCAAGGCCCAGAACAGCGCCACCAAGGACATCGAGGAACTGATCACCCGCCTGAAGGCCGCCCGCATTCAGGGCTTGGTGCTCGACCTCCGCCGCAACGGCGGCGGCCTGCTCACCGAGGCCATCTCCCTCACCGGCCTCTTCATCAAAAACGGCCCCGTCGTGCAGGTGCGCTCGTATTCCGGCGAAATCAAGGTGGACGACGATGACGACTCCTCCGTCGCCTACGACGGCCCGCTCGCCGTGCTCGTGTCGCGCTTCAGCGCCTCGGCCTCCGAAATCGTCGCCGGCGCCCTGCAAAACTACGGCCGTGCCGTGATCGTCGGCGACAGCTCCACCCACGGCAAAGGCACCGTCCAGACCGTGCTCGAGCTCAGCAACCTCGTGCCCCAGCTCTCCCGCGGCGGCGCCAAGAGCGGCGCGACCAAGCTGACCATCCAGAAGTTCTACCTGCCTAACGGAGCCTCCACCCAGCTCAAGGGCGTGGTGCCCGACATCATCCTTCCCTCGGTCGACGATTATCTGCCGATCGGCGAATCCGATCTCCCCCACGCCCTCGCGTGGGACCACATCCCTTCGAGCCATTTCAACGGCCAGCCGCTCGCCTCCTCGGTGCTCAGTCCCCTCGTCGCCGCCAGCGCCAAACGCCAGGAAAAACTCCCCGAGTTCAGCTACCTGCGCCGCGCCATCGACTGGTTCAAAACCCGCCAGGAACAAAAGGCGATCTCGCTCAACCTCGACCAGCGCCAGCACGAGAAGGAAACGGACGAAGCCTTCAAGAAGACCATGAAGGCCGAGCGCAAACAGCTCGCCACCTCCGCCTACAAATTCAACGAGGTCATGCTCGCCGCGCCCGCCCCCCCGCGCCCCAAGCTGGATAAAAAGGACGACGACGGCGCGCTGGACGACGACGAGGAGATCGGCACCGACGAAAACGAGCGCTATTCCTCCGTGGACATCCCCCTGCGCGAGGCGCTCCGCGTCGTGAAAGACCTGCTCCCGCCCGCCGGCAGCGTGGCGGTCTCCACGGACTCGCAGCCCAAGGTCGCCACTACCGTCACTCCATAACGGAGCCGGCCCTCACTCCGGGGGACGCCGCGCAAAGACAAACCGGTCCCGGTCGGTCAAATCCCGACGGGACTCCACCGCGGTGTAACCCGCGTCGTTAAGCAATTTCACCAACACGGCGTGCTGCGCGATGCCAGTCTCCAGCGCGAGCAGTCCTCCGGGTTTCAGAAAGCGCAGGGCTCCGGCGATGATCACGCGCAGATCAGCCAGGCCTTCGTCCCTGGCCGCCAGCGCGGACACCGGCTCGTGCACGCGCACCTCGGGCTCGGCGGCGGCCGTTTCATCGGCGGTCAGATAAGGCGGATTGGACACGATCACGTCATAGGATTCGTCGACCGTAAGGGCGTCATACCAGCTCGATTTCTTAAAGTGCACGCGGTCGTTCAACCCCAGCAGGCGGGCATTCTCCGCCGCCAGGGCCAGCGCGTCCTCACTGACGTCGACCGCCGTGACCGCCGCGCTTTCGTAACGTTTCGCCAAGGCCAGAGCGATGGCGCCGGTCCCGGTCCCCAGATCCAGAATCCGCAGCGGCGGCTCGGCCAGCCGCTCGACCACCAACTCGACCAGCAGCTCCGTCTCGGGACGGGGGATCAACGCCCGCCGGTCCACCTTGAGCCGGATGCCCGACCACTCGGTCTCGCCGATGATGTATTGCAACGGCTCGCGCTGACTGCGGCGCTTCACCAATGGACGGATTTTTTCCAACTCGGCCTCGACCAGCACGCGCTCGAACTGGAGGTAGAGCTGCATGCGCTTCAGCCCGAGCGCGTGACCGATGAGCAACTCGGCGTTGAGACGCGCCGACTCCACGCCTTTGCCGGCGAGGAAATCCGTGGTCTTCTGAACGACTTCGAGAACGGTGATCATGAATTAATCTTCGTCGCTGTCCTTCGCGCGGGTGCGCACGTAGGGCTGGCCGGTGAGCTTGGCGAACTTCTCCTCGAAGTCCGCGCGTTGCAACGCCTGGATGACCGGATCGATCGCGCCCTGCATCACCTGGGAAAGACTGTAGAGCGTGAGTCCGATGCGATGGTCGGTCATGCGGCTTTGCGGAAAGTTGTAGGTGCGGATGCGCTCGCTGCGTCCGCCCGTGCCGATCTGGCTGCGGCGTTCGTCGGCGTATTTGGCGCGCTCCTCCTCCTCCTTGTGCTGGAGCAGGCGCGAGCGCAGCACCGCCATCGCGCTGGCCTTGTTCTTCTGCTGCGAGCGGCCGTCCGCGCAATACACCATCATGCCCGTCGGCTTGTGGATGATGCGCACGGCCGAGTCGGTGGTGTTCACGCCCTGCCCGCCCGGGCCGCTGGCGCGCTGCACGGTGATTTCCAGATCCTGCGGATCGATGTGGACATCGACCTCCTCGGCCTCCGGCAGCACCGCCACGGTGACCGTCGAGGTATGGATGCGCCCGTTGGCCTCGGTGAGCGGCACGCGTTGCACGCGATGCACGCCGCTCTCGAACTTCAACTGGCGGTAAACATCCTGGCCGGTGATAAGAAAGCTCACTTCGCGGAAACCGCCGCGCTCGCTCAGGCTGCTGCCCATCGGCTCGATCTTCCAGCCGCGGTTCTCGGCGTAGCGTTGATACATGCGCGTCAGTTCGGCGGCGAACAGCGCGGCCTCCTCGCCGCCGGTCCCGGCGCGGATTTCCATCACCGTGTTGCGCGAATCGCTCGGCTCCGGCGGGATCATCGCGGCGAGCACGGCGTCGTGCAACTTGACGCGGGCGGACTCCAAACCGGGCAGTTCGGCGGCCGCCAGCTCGGTGAGCTCGGAATCGCCCGCCGTGTCCTTGAGCAGCGCCTGAGCCTCGGCCAGGTCGGCGCCGGCCTTCTGGTAGGCTTTGTAATCGGCGACGAGTTGCGCGAGTTTTTGCTGCTCGCGAGAGACCTCGGCGGCCTTGCGGGCATTGGCGTAAAACGAAGGCTCCGCCATCTGCGTATCGAGTTCGTCGAGGCGGCGTTGGAACGGAAGAATTTCAGGAAGCGAATCCATGCGAAGAATAGGAAAGCGGCGACGGCGCGGAGCCGATTTGCTCGTTGCGAAGGCCAATGCGAGCGGCTTGGGTAAGCCCGCTCAACCGGAGCTACGGCACGTATGCCTAGCGGTGTTGATCAGCAATGGCCACGACGCTTTTCACTCAGAACATCATCGCGTGCATCTGGGATTTCGACAAGACCTTAATCCCCGACTACATGCAGTCCCCGTTGTTTCGCCGTTACGGCGTCGACGAACCGAACTTCTGGAACGAGACCAACAACCTCGTCTCCCACTACCACAAGCGCGGTTACCAACTCTCGGGGGAGATCGCCTACCTGAACCACATCCTCACCTACGTGATCGCCGGCCAGATGGCGGGGCTCAACAACCGGATCCTGCGCGAGTGCGGCAAGGAAATCGCCTTTTATCCCGGGATGCCGGCGTTCTTCGACCGCAGCCGCGCGTTCGTCCGTGAAAAATCCGAGCACATCAAGCACGAGATCACCCTGGAGCATTACATCGTGAGCACGGGCTTGGCCGAGATGATCCGAGGCAGCGCCGCCGCGCCCGGTGTCGACGGCATCTGGGGCTGCGAGTTCGTCGAGAATCCGCTGCAGCCCGGATTCCTCAAGCAGAAGGAAATGGACATCACCGCCGAGGCCGAGATCGCGCAGATCGGCATGGTCATCGACAACACGACCAAAACGCGGGCGATTTTTGAGATCAACAAGGGGACCAACAAAAACCCGGCCATCGATGTGAACTCCAACATCAAGCCGGAGGACCGCCGGATCCCGCTGCAAAACATGATCTACATCGCGGACGGCCCGAGCGACATTCCGAGCTTTTCCGTGGTGAAAAACGGTGGAGGCAAGGCCTACGCCGTTTACAACCCCGACTCGGCCGCCGAGTTCGAACAAAACGACCGCCTCAACCAAGTGGGCCGCATCGACCATTACGGTCCGGCCGAATACGACGAAAAGAGCCAGACCTCGCGGTGGCTGCGGCTCCAGATCCACAAGATCTGCGACCGCATCGTCGCCGACCGCGAGGCCGCCGTGGCCCAGCGGGTGTCGCATCCGCCCCGGCACATCTCGTCAGACCCCGAACCCGTATCAAAACAGGCGACACAACCGACTCCGCGGCAGACGTCTTTTATCGACGAGACCGCCTGATCCTCGCCCCCCTTCCCTGAATCGGGTAGGTGCACAAAAAAGGCCGGCCCTGTTCAGGGCCGGCCTTTTTGGCTTAAAATTACGGCTTGGACGGGCTAACGATGATAGTCGGGTCAACACCTTCGCCGGTGTTGGTGGTTTCCGTGTCCTCGATGTGATTGCCGTTGCGAACCTCGTTGGAAAGCGTGCGACCCAGCGAAGTGCTCGGGGTGCCGATGTTACCGCTGGCATCAACCTTTACGGCAGTGCCCGCGGTGATAGTGACAGACTGACCCGTGACCGGGTTAATGAAGGTCACGCTGCCGCGAGCAACGTAGGTGATCGACGATCCATCGGCGAGCACATAGACCACGTAAATGGTACCACGAGCGGCGGCAACACCCTTGGGGGTGCGAATGGAGTAGTCGTTGATCGATTTCTTGGTGGGATCCAAATCGGAAACCACGATGCCGGCCTTGAGGTTGATCACGGAGCTTTGCTTGGTGACGACACCTTCGGAAGACGTGAGGGAGAGCTTTTCAATCTCAACCTTGGTGTTGGGCTTGATGGTGCTGATTGTGCCGGGGAAAACCTGGAGATCGACTTCGCTCGTGGCGGAGGTCGTGATGGCGGTGCCTTGCGGCAGCTTGTCGCCGACCTTGATCGCAACAGGCGCAGTCTTGCCCGGGAACACGGCTTCGGCCGGACCGCTGAGCTTGAGCACAACGGCTTCGGACAACACCTCGGCGGCCTGCATGCAAACCGCAGTCAAGCTCACGAGGCCGGCAATGATCAGAGAACGAAGGGACATTTTCATGGGTAAAATACTGATATAAATTATGGTATCTGAATAATACTGGCGTTAGCTAAAGAGGAATCGAAGAGATGCCGCAAGCCATAAGGTGCGACGATCAGAGAATTATCAAACCACCTTTATCTCGGTCAATTTCCCAAACCGATCATCGCGAATACTCGATTCAGCCGAGCTGAAGCCAAACCCTTGAGCATAAGGCATGACGCCTCTGTTCACCGGACAAAACCCCAAATCCGCGTTAGAGCATTTTAAATAAAACTGTAGCTATTTTTTGGGCAGTCGTCAGGGTGATGGCATGAAGACGACATCGATGGATTTGAGGCGGCGGATCGTGGAGACATATGATGAGGGCAAGTGGA